>Ga0114129_10004916_pt1 | contig 18867 bp, 9 predicted proteins | sample RhiMetdeltSRZDD1_FD_80071 | JGI IMG/M metagenome (GOLD analysis project Ga0114129, IMG submission 80071) | Populus rhizosphere microbial communities from Tennessee, USA - Rhizosphere MetaG P. deltoides SRZDD1 (version 2) (version 2) | ecosystem: Host-associated > Plants > Roots > Rhizosphere >...
ATCGCTTCTTTTCAAGCTCCACCGCGAGATCAAACGTCAACTTCGCACGGCCGACCAAAGGAGAGGCGGCTGAGTTCGCTCGCAGGATCGGGGCGGAGTGGGTGTATTGCGCCGCTGAGGAGACCGCATCAGATATGGCTGTGAAAGTCGTGAACCAAATTCTCAACCGCGCGCCCGGGCTTTCAAAAGAGATCGGTTTGGTGATCCATTACCATTCGACGCTCAATCAGAAACTCTACTCGTCCACTCCAGGACGCCTACAGCATGAAGCGGGGCTGAACGGCGCGTCCGGCTTCTCAGTGAGCCAGAAGAATGGAGCAGTCAGTTTGATAGCCATGAGGATTGCAATCGAGGCGCTCATCGCTGAACCCGATTTGAAATCCGTCCTGCTGGCCGGTTCGGACAAGCTGGTTCCGCCCTATGAGCGAGTATTCGGCAAACGGGTCATGATGGGGGACAGTGCGAGCGCCATGATCATTCGGCGCGGCGGTAAGCGATGCCGCCCGTTGGCTCTCAACTTCGCTGACTTCCCAGAGTGGTGGAACCCCTATCATTATGACGAAGAGCGGATGCGTAGTTTCGAACAGTTCCTCGCCGAACAATCCCGGCGCCTGCTGCACGACACTTTGAGCGGGCTCGGAATCGGTTGGCGCGAGGTCGCGCTGCTGCTGCCGCCGAATCTGAACCCGTCGTTCATTCGATTGCTGAGTTCGAAAGCAGAACTGCCGGCAGATAAAATATACACCAGAAACATCTCGCGTTATGGATATCTCATGGCATCAGATCTAGCGATCAATCTGAAGACCGCCCTGGATGAGGGAGCAGTGAAACCCCACGACATAATTTTGGTGCTCAATCTCGGCCTCGCCCAATCCATCGGGTGCGTCGCGCTTCAAGTGTAGCGGCTCGGTGTGAATCGGCGAAAAGGATAAATCAGATGGAGCCAGTCAGCATCTCTCACCTCTCGTACTATTTGCCGCCTGAGCGAATCGATATCGACGAAGCCGCCAGCAGGATCGGGTTCAACGATGAACAACTCAGGGTCTACAAATTCATCCGCCGGTTGAAGTATGTGCGTCTTTCCGACGAGACCGCCGATGAGATGGCGATCAAAGTGGGCAGGAAGATACTAGACAAGAGCGGAGTGGACCCGCGTCAGATCGACAGCCTGGTCTTCTTTCACAGCCTGTATAACCAGAGTCTCGCTCCGATGAGCATGGTCGGGAGGATCCAGTATGAACTGGGGTTGGACCGCGCGCTCGGGTTTTCGATCACCGGACAGGATTGCGCCTCTGTGAATTCAGCCATCCGCATCTCAAGAAACATGATTCTGGCAGGGAGCGCCCAAACCGTGCTCATCATCGGCGCCGATGGATTACAGGATGCACGGTCGCGAGAGTTGAACGGGATCACGATCGTCGGCGATGGCGCAAGCGCGATCATCTTGCGGAAAGGCGGGGCAGCCAATCGGGTGATCGAGATCGGCAGTTTCGACGAGGGATATTTCCATTCTATTTCCGATTGGACCGTACAAGACCAAGAGAACTTCGACATGGTCTACATGGTGGCGTCGACACGGCTCGTTCATCGTACGCTGCGCCGCGCCGGGCTCTCGCTTGACCAGATCAAGTTGCTGATTCCCCATAATGTCAACTATTCGAGCTGGGATCGCATTCTGACCTTTCTCAATTTGGATCCCGATAAATTCTTCGGCGAAAACATCGGGCTTAACGGGCATGCCTATGGAACCGACATCATCGTCAATCTCACCGATGCGATCGAGACCGGGAGAATACGATCCGGCGAATACGCCATGCTGATGAGCGCCGGCATGGGTACACTCGGCTGCATCATCATCCAACACTAGCCATACGAAGGCGCCGGAGGCCGACCATGGACCTGACGCTGACTCCAAGACAACAGAGATTGAAAGATAGGGCAACAGCATTTTCGAAAACGGTAGTGCAGCCGTTGTGGAATCGCTTCGAAACCGACGGTCGGTTGGCTGTGAATCTGGCCCACAGCGCGGGACTGCTCCATGAATTGCAAGGTGAGACGGGCGGCTTCGGCGATCCGATCACGGCCGCCATTCTGATCGAAGAATTGGCGTTGGGCGAGGCGAGTCTGGCGCTGATCATCACCCATCAATATCTCTGGCTACGGGCCGCAGAAATGCTCAGGCCAACGCCGGTCCAGAAGGCGGCTCTCGATCAGTTGAATATCCAGGGCGCCCTCTCCAGATTGGCGCTGCTCTGGCCGCCGGGCGACCAATGCAGGCCGGAGACAGCGGCCACGATCAGAGCGGGCTATCTGTGCGCGACATCCGGCAGTTCCCTGCTGTGCCCTGACGCTTCTTCATTTATCGGAAGTGCGACTCTCGAATCTGCTGGCTGTGAACGCAAAAGCGTCCTCTATCTCGCCCGCTGCCATCAAGACCAATTCCAATTTCAACCGCGAAGCAGCCTGGGACTGCAGTCCAGCCCGATCGGCAAGTTGATGGTGCAGAAACAACTCGACCGCACGGATCTGGTCATCGAATTCGAGGACGAAGACCGTCATACCGATTTTTGGCGGGATTTAACGGCCGAACGAAAACTCCTGTCTGCTGCCGTCCTGCTCGGCGCCGCCAGAGCTGCGTTCGAATATGCGCTCGAATATTCAAAAGAGCGGACCGCGTTCGGTAAACCAATCAGCCAGCATCAGGCGGTGGGGCTCAAACTGGCCGACATGGCGATCGTGACGGAAGCCGCGCGGCTCATGATCTGGCGGGCGGCGGAGCCGGAGGCCGGACACCTGGCGCCGGATATGGTCGATGCCGCATGGCTGTATACCAAAGAGGTGAGCATTGAAGTCTCCATTGACGCGATGCAGATACTGGGCGGTCACGGATACTTGAAACTGCATCCCGTGGAAAAATGGCTGAGAGACGTGCAGACCTTACGAATCCTCTTCTAGGGTTTGCCTAAAAACAGCTAAACTCTTGAAAACCGCACTCCAAAGCGCTCCACCGATTCCAAGCCGGCGTAAAGTCCAGCTGAGGTTATTCCAGCGATCTCATTCCAATCGTCAAACAACCAGGAGTAATTATGGCTAGCAATCAAGCAGCGTCGCGCCTTCGACGACACAGGTTCAGGCGGCCTGAACCTGTGGCCATCATCGGCATCGGTTGCCGGTTTCCCGGAGCCAGCAGCCCCGAAGGGTTCTGGCAGTTGCTGCGAGACGGCATTGACGTCATCAAAGAAGTGCCGAAAGACCGTTTCGATATTGACGTCATCTACGACCCGAGGCCGGGAATTCCTGGCAAGCTGGCGTCTCGCCAGGGAGGATTTCTCGACGACGTGGACAAATTCGATGCCGATTTCTTTGCCATCTCTCCGCGAGAAGCCATCGTGATGGATCCACAACAGCGCTTGGCGCTCGAAGTAGCCTGGGAGGCAATCGAAGACGCCGGATTGCCGATCGATCGGCTGACCAGAAGCCGCACCGGAGTCTATATGGGGGCATGTTTCGGCGATTATGAAAACGTCCTGTACCGAAACCCCTCGGGACTGAACATCTATTCGGTGGTGGGCACACTTCGCTCCGCAGTTCCGGGACGCATCTCCTACGCGCTGGGGCTGGATGGGCCGAGCATTTTGATCGACGCCGGGTGCGCCTCATCGCTGGTGGCGGTACATCTGGCATTCCAGGGAATACAAAATGGCGAATGCGAAATGGCGCTGGCAGGCGGAACCAATTTGATCCTCACGCCACATACGAGCATCGCCTTTTCACAGGCGGGGATGATGGCGCCAGATGGGCGCTGCAAGAGTTTCGATGCCGGCGCGGACGGCTTTGTCCGCAGCGATGGAGTGGGGGCTGTCGTGATCAAACCGCTTTCACTGGCTCTGGCGGATGGCGACCCGATTTATGCCACGATACTGGGGACGGCGGTTAATGACGATGGACAGGGAAACGGACTGTTCTTCAGTCCGAGTCTGGAGGGCCATGGAGCCGTTTTAAAAGATGCGTATCGCGCCGCTGCCGTGTCGCCAGCGTCAATTCAATATGTCGAAACCCACGGGACGGGAACAAAGGTCGGCGATCCTATCGAGGCCGGGGCTCTGGGAGCATTCTTTTCCGAGGGGCGCCCCTCTGATCGCCCGCTGGTCCTGGGTTCAGTCAAATCAAACATCGGTCATACCGAGGGGGCTGCAGGGATCGCAGGGTTGATCAAAGTCGCGCTCTCATTAAAGCATCGGCAAATCCCGCCGAGTTTGCACGTGCTCAGGCTGAACCCCGAGATTCCGTGGTCTGAGCTTCGCCTGACGGTTCAAAAAGAGTTGGGCGCGTGGCCGGTTAAACCGGAAGAGGTGGCCAGAGCTGGCGTCAGTTCCCTGGGCATTTCCGGGACCAATTCCCACGCGGTGCTTGAAGAGCCGCCTCGGATCTCGAGCCATGCGCAATTAGACGTGGAGACCGGCGACCGCAAGCTGCTGCTCGCGCTATCGGCGCGAAGCCCGTCAGCTTTGAAGGCGATGGCCGAAAAATATCGATCGTTCTTGTTACCTGAAGAAAGCGCCTCGCGTTCTCTCTATGACATCTGTTACACCGCGGGGGCGCGCCGATCTCACCACCGATACCGGCTGGCGACGATCGGCGATTCCAGAGCGGCTCATGCCGCCCAGTTGGAAATGTTTTTGCGGGATGAGGCGAGCTCTGAAATGGTTTCCGGAGAAGCCGCCTCGGGCGAAAGGCGGAAAATAGCCTTCGTCTTTTCGGGTCACGGAGCGCAATGGCTGGGCATGGGACGGCGGTTGTTGAAACAAGAGCCGGTCTTCGCCTCGATCATAGAAGAGTGCGCCCGGTTAATGGCTCACTATGTCGACTGGTCGTTGCTGGACGAGTTGAATGCCGATGAGGTCGGTTCCAGATTGAACCGCAACGATGTCATTCAGCCGGCAATCTTCGCCATTCAGGTAGCGCTTGCGGGTTTATGGCGCTGGTGGGGAATCGAGCCTGATGCCGTCATCGGGCACAGCATGGGAGAGGTGGCAGCCGCACACGTGGCCGGAGCGCTCAATCTCGCCGAAGCATGCCACCTGATTTGTGTCAGGAGTTTGCTGCTGGATCGACTGCGCGGACAGGGCTCCATGGCCATGGTGGAACTGACGATCGATCAGACGCGCAAGCTGCTTGCCGGTTACGAGGACCGAGTATCGATCGCCGCCAGCAACAGCCCGAGGGCGACAGTACTGTCGGGCGAGAGCGCGGCATTGCAGAAGATCGCCGCGATGTTGGAAAGCCGGGACCTCTACTGCCGATTCCTCAAAGTGGACGGCGCCGGTCACAGCCCGCAGGTAGAGCCGTTGTGTCAAGAGCTCGTCCGCGCTCTATGCGACCTGAAACCCAAATCGGCGAAGGTCCCGATCTACTCGTGCGTGACGAGAGAGGCAATCGAAGGAGAGCGATTCGACGCCACATATTGGGCGGCCAATCTCAGAAAGACGGTGCTCTTCTCGGACGCGATAGACAGGATGCGGCGCGATGGATTCGATCTCTTCCTGGAATTGGCTCCCCACCCGATCCTTCAAGTGCCGATCAAACAGGTGTTTCAACATGCAGGCGCAGACTGCGACAGCGTCGCCAGCATTCGCCGCAACGAAGATGAATGCGCCACCATGCTCAGCGGGCTCGGATCGATGTATACCCTTGGTCAGACGGTGGATTGGAACCGATTCTACGCGCGCCGCGGGCAATGCATACAGCTGCCCGCCTATCCCTGGCAACGAGAACGATTCTGGGTCGATCTCGATGGAGCGGCTCACGACCAGGCTGAGTGGCAGAGCATTTTTCAGGCATCCGACCGGCTCGCCCATCCGCTCCTGGGATCTCACGTCGAATCTCCGGTCCATCCCGGATTGCACCTCTGGGAACACGAGCTGAGCTTGTCAAGGCTTTCGTATCTTGACGACAACCGGCTTCAAAACAGGGTCATGTTTCCGGCAACCGCTTATCTCGAGATCGCCAAGGCGGGAATGGCGCAGGTCTTTGGAGGCCGCCCCTATCTGATCGAAGACGTCGAGTTCGGTCAGTTGCTCTTTTTGCCTGAATCCGGCCGGCAGAAAACGCAGTTGGCCATTTTGCCGGAGACGCCCGAGAGCCATTGCTTCAAATATTTCGGACTTGGAGAAGGAGCGGAAGGAAGTTCGAGTTGGACGCTGTATGCCAGTGGAAAGATTCGGCCAACCGAAACGAGAGCGTCGGAAGCTGCCGCATCGACGCCGTCCGAGATCCAGAGGCAATGCCTCGACGCCGTTCCCGCAATCGAATTCTACGGAGAGATGCGGGAGCGCAATGTTCGGCATGGGCAGAGCTTTCAGGGAGTGACCGAGATCTGGCGCCGCGACGGCGCGGCCCTTGCCCGAATCGAGACTCCTGAAGCAGTAGCCCCTCAAGCAAGCCGATACGGGATTCATCCGGCGGTTTTAGACGCCTGCCTGCAGGTCGCCATGGCTGCGCTTCCCTTGGACGACCGGATGGCCGATCCCGACATGATCTATACTCCGGCGGCGCTTCGAAGGCTGAAGGTCGACGCCGCGCTTCCGTTGAAGTTCTGGAGTTATGTCTCGATCCATTCTGATTCGGATCGGAATCCCGAGACGATTGAGTGCGACATATCGTTGTTCGGGGATGACGACCAGCTGTTAACACGGCTTGAAGGGCTACGACTGCGGCGACTCATCACTGGTTCAATGAATCCCGCGCCCCTCGACGATTTGATCTATGAAAGGCGCTGGGAACCCAGCCCGGCGCAACCGGTTCTGAACAGGAACGAGAATCCCGACGGAACCTGGTTGATCTTCGCCGACTCCAAAGGCTTCGGGCATCGGCTGGCTTCGCTCCTGACCTCTAGCGGGCAGACCTGCATCACGGTCTCATCCGGAGCGTCTTATCTATGCAAGAGCCTCACCGAATATGAGATCAACCTATCCAGCCGGGAAGATTTTCAGCGCTTCTTCAGAGGGTTGGCGACGCCCTCGCCCTGCCGGGGCATAGTCTATCTCTGGAGTTGCGACGGCACTCTCGATTCGTTCGAGATGGAGCCAGACCTGGGTTGCGGCAGCGTGCTCTATCTCATTCAGGCCATAGCCGAGACCGGTTGGAGCGAAAGGCCGTGTCTACGGCTGGTCACCAATGGAGCACAATCGGTTGAAGGCACAACCGAACCGCCGGCGATCGCGCAGGCGCCGATCCTTGGACTGGGACTGGTCATCGCCCGCGAACACCCTGAGTTTAGATGCAAGGTCATCGATCTCGGCTCTGATGACGTCGAAGACGGAGCCCGACAACTCAGTGCGGAGCTTCTTCACGAAGACGAAGAGATTGGGATCGTCCTGCGCGGTGGCGCCAGATACGTGCCCCGGCTGACACATAGTTCGCGACATTTAACGGCCGCTCCTTCAAGCGAAGAAAACGGGGCCCGGTTAGAACCGGACGAGCCGGAAGAGAAGCTCTTTCGCCCGGATGTTACTTATCTCATTTCAGGAGGGCTAGGCGGACTGGGTCTGGCAATCACCAAGTGGATGGCGGCGAAAGGCGCGCGATGCCTGGCGTTGGCTGGCCGCAGCGCCCCTTCAGCCAAGGCCGAACAGATCATCTCAGAATTGAGAGCCCACGGGGTGACGATCTTGACCAGGCAGGTTGATGTTTCCAGTCCCAAGCAAACCGCCACTCTGATCGGAGAGATCCGGCAGACCCTTCCTCCGCTGCGGGGAATTATGCACCTGGCCGCGGCCTTCAAACATAACGTGTTGCTGCGACTCGACCTGGAGAGCTTCAACGCGGTGATGGCTCCAAAGGCGAAAGGGGCCTGGAATCTACATTCGCTCACACTCGATCAACCGCTGGACTTCTTTGTGCTCTTCTCATCGGCGACTTCCCTCCTCGGTTCGCCAGCCCATGCCAATTATGTGGCGGCCAATAGCTTTCTCGATGCCCTTGCCTATTACCGCAGGGCCGAGGGGCTACCCGCCTTGAGCATCAATTGGGGCGCCTGGGCCGCGGCCAGCCCGCTGGCGAGCAGTAAGTTCAGAAAACTATTGGCCGAACGCGGGCTCTATAGCATCACTCCTGAACAGGGATTACTTGCTCTTGAAAAATGCATGCGACAAAAATTGACGCAGATCGCCTGCATGAATTTAGACGCCGAGCGGTGGAGCCAATATTCCGCTAACGGGGCGAGCGATCTTTTGCTCTCCAACCTGATCAGCAAGCCGGGCGAAACCGAAGGCCAGACGGGGCCGAGACTTTCACTCAAAGAATCGCTGACGGCCGAGCCTGAGGTGTCGCGACGTCGGGCGATGATCGAGTTCTTCCTGAAAGAGCAGTTGGCCAAAGTTTTTAAAACCTCCCCGGACCGCATCAATTCGACCGATCCGTTGAACCGCCAGGGGCTTGACTCGCTGATGTCGATCGAGCTGCGCAATCGTCTGGAATCACAACTCGGGATCGCGCTCTCTCCGCTACTCACCTGGAAATATCCGACCATCGCATCAATGGTCGCCCATCTGGCCGGGAAGATGGATGTTCCGATTGAAACCGAGGCCTCCCCAGCGCTTCCTCAAGCGTCCGAATCGGACCTGGTTCTGGCCCAACTGCGACTGCTCTCCGAGAACGACCTTGGAGCCGAGCTCGCGGCAAGACTTCAAATGCTAGATGAAACCTAGAGCGGATTGCAATTGCATGTACGGGAAGGCTGACTGGATCAGTACCGCGAGCGGTAGCGAGCGGGCTTCAGGCTCCGGCCGCGCTCGCTACCGCTCGCGGTACTGATCCGTACTGTCATCTCAGTATGCCGTACATTGATTTGCAATCCGCTCTAGGCTGTTCAACCTACAGGTCGTGAGAGGCGACCAACAGATGAGAATAGATGGGAGATACGTCGATTATGCAAACTACTGTTTCTAAGCCGGAGATCACGGGGACCTCGATAAGGTTTCATCGCCTTCTCTCATCCGAGAACGCGGTCAAGGTCACCCTCTTCACCATTATTTCAGCCTCGGCCTTCTTTAGCCTCAATCAACTGACCACGCCGCGGCCGGGGCCCTCCAACATTGGGCCGGAGAGTTTCTCATCGGGTCGCGCTATGGAGCATCTCAAAAGCATCGCTCGGAAACCGCATCCTGTGGGCTCCGATGAACACGAGGCAGTCCTGAACTATCTGAGATCAGAGCTGGCTTCGATGAACCTGACGCCCGAACTTCAGGAAACAACGGCCGCCAGCGAGCGGCGAAATTTCCCCGGCGTCGGCGGAATGATCAAAAATGTGCTGGTCCGGCTCCCCGGAACAAACAACAGCAAGTCCCTGGTCTTCACGGCGCATTACGATTCCGTGCCCACCGGCCCCGGCGCGAGCGATGACGGGGCGGCGGTGGCCGCCATGCTCGAATGTTTAAGAGCTTTGCGAGCTGGAGCGCCGCTGCGCAATGATCTGATATTTCTCTTCACGGACGCGGAGGAGGTTGGCATGCTCGGAGCTAAAGCATTTGCGGATGAACATCCAGCGGCCAAAGAGGTGGGGCTCTTCTTCAACTTCGAGGCGCGGGGAAACGGCGGGCCTTCGATCATGTTTGAGACCAGCGCCGAGAACGGATGGTTGATCAAGCAATTCGCGAAAGCGGCGCCCTACCCGGTCGCCAATTCACTGACTTACGAAATATACCGACTCCTGCCCAACGATACCGATCTCTCGATCTACAAAGAGGCCGGGCTCAACGGGATGAATTTCGCCTATATCAGCGGGCTCAATCATTACCATACACGGCTGGATAACACCGAGAGTCTCGATGAGAGAAGTCTCCAACACCACGGGTTGTACATGGTGTCGATGGCCCGTCACTTCGGCAATCTCGATTTAAAACGAGTGAAAGAGACAGACGCCGCCTATTTCAGCATCCCGGGCTCGATCCTGATTCATTACCCGGCGGCTTGGGGAAAGTATCTGGCCACGGTCTCGGCGGTGTCGTTGATCGCTCTCCTGATCTGGGGGGTGAACCGAAAGCGATTGACGATCTCCGGAGTGCTGTGGGGAGGGCTGACGCTGTTGGTAAACCTGATCCTTTCCGCAGTGCTGGTAATCATCGCCAGACGGCTAATCGGTCTGGCGCACCAGCAATACAGCGCCACGTTTCGCAGCGACGCCGACCAGAACCAACTCTATTTGGCGTGCCTCCTGAGCCTGACCCTGGCAGTCAATTCCGCGTCATATGCCTGGGTCTCGAGAAAGGTCGGCATGGGAAACCTAGCGGCCGGTAGCTTGCTCTGGTGGCTGTTGGCCGTGATCTTGAGCGCTCTATACATGCCCGGTGGCAACTACCTGTTCATCTGGCCTCTCTTTTCCGGCCTCTTGACGCTCGCTTTCATTATACTCTCAAAGGATCAGCGACCGATTTCGCCCAGCAGCCTGGCGGTGTTTTCCATCTGCGCGGTCCCCGGAATCATCCTCATGATTCCCGTCATTTACATTATCTTTCTGGCCATGACACTACTGGCATCTCCTGTCTTGGCGATAATAATGACGCTGCTCGTCGGCCTGCTCATCCCACAACTGAGACTGATGGCCGGCGCCAATCAGCGGGTATTGACCGTTGGCGCCCTGCTGATCAGTTTGACCTTCCTGATCTGGGGCGGTCTTTCGTCCAGTCTCGATGAAAAGCACCGCCGACCGAACCACGTGTTCTACGCCCTAAATTCCGATCTGAACAAAGCCGTCTGGTCCAGCCGCGATCAAAGACCAGACGAATGGACATCACAGTTCTTCGTAAACGGATTCGAAGCGGATTCGCTCTCCGAATATATTGGACCGGGCCGGAAGGTCTTCATCAAGTCGCCAGCACCCCCGGTCCCACTGCCTCCGCCCATCATCAAGTTGCTCAGCGACAGTACCGCAGGCGGCGTCAGAGAAATACGGTTTCAAGTCATCTCGCCCCGTCAGGCTCCGATTCTGATCATCTCCGCTGCCCCGGAAAACCGGGTCATTTCCTATACCGTCAACCAGAAACAGATGACAAACGATCGAGGCCAGCCCTGGAGTTTTCGTTACCATGGGCTTCGCGGAGACGGAGTAGAGATGGCTCTCAAACTGATCTCGTCCGCTCCGGTCAAATTATTGGTCGCCGATCAATCATATGGTCTTCCACACGAGTTCATCCCATTCAAACCCAGGCCGGATTGGATGATGCCGTCGTTCTATCCGGATGGCGATACAACTCTAGTGAGCAAATCCTTCACTTTCTAGCCAAAGATGTCGCGAGCTTTGAGAAGCGCACATGCAAGCCATAAAAGAGAGTATTTTGTCGGCCATCGGGAATACCCCGCTCATCAAGTTGGCCCGAGTATTCCCGAATATCCATTTCAACCTTTATGCCAAAATAGAGTCTCTCAATCCGGGCGGCAGCGCCAAAGACCGGCCTGCGATCAACATCATCAAGCATGGAATCGAGACCAAAGCGATTAAGCCGGACACCGTTATCATCGAATCCAGCTCCGGCAATATGGGCATCGGCCTGGCAATGACCTGTTCCTACTTCGGATTGAGGTTCATCTGTGTCGTCGACCCCAAAACCACGAACCAGAACATCCGGTTGCTTGAAGCCTATGGGGCCGAAGTCGATATGGTCACCGAGCCTCACCCCGAGACCGGAGATTTCCTCCAGGCGCGTATCGATCGCGTGCAGTATCTGACCGAGACGGTCAAGCACGGTTTTTGGCCCAACCAGTACCACAATGAATACAACCCCATCGCATATCACCAGACGATGAGAGAGATCCTGTCGGCGCTCGGCAATATCGATTATCTGTTCTGCGCGACGAGCACCTGCGGCACACTGAGAGGTTGCGCCGAATATATTCGCGACCACGGCCTGCAAGTGAAGATATTCGCGGTCGATGCCGAAGGCAGCGTGATCTTCGGAGGCCAGAAAGCGAAGCGGTTAATCCCCGGCCATGGGGCGGCAATCACGCCAGCCCTCTTCCGTCATGGGCTGGCCGATGAATGTGTTCATGTGAACGACCTCGATTGCGTCATAGGGTGTCGCAGGTTAGCGCTCAACGAAGCGATCCTGGCAGGCGGCTCCTCGGGGGCCGTGATCATGGCCATCGATAAAGTGAACCACAGAATTCCCACCGACTCCATCTGTGTGGCGATCTTACCTGACCGCGGCGAGAGGTATCTCGACACCATCTACTCAGACGAATGGGTGGCGGAACATTTCGGCGATGCCCACGAGCTCCAGTCACTGCTGGATCGGCGGCGTCCGAGAATCACTTTCAGTTCCATCACCGCGGCCTGCCAATAAGCGCCGTTTTCAGTTTTCAGTTTTCAGTTTTCAGTTTTCAGTTTTCAATTCCTGCTGCCCGCTGAAATCTGTCTACTGAAAGCTATCTAGATAACAGTCCGGCTCTTAGAGCGGATTGCAATTGCATGTACGGGAAGGCTGACTGGATCAGTACCGCGAGCGGTAGCGAGCGGGCTTCGGACTCCGGCCGCGCTCGCTACCGCTCGCGGTACTGATCCGTACTGTCATCTCAGTATGCCGTACATTGATTTGCAATCCGCTCTATTGGCGCCGGATGAGCTCAGAAGAGGTGATATATGGACGTCAAAAATCTGATCTACGATTGGAATCTCAGGAGTCCGGCAACCTTGGCTCCCGATCAGCCGGTCTATCTTAACGATGAGACGCTGCGCGATGGATTGCAATCTCCATCGATCAACGACCCTCTGATTGAGATGAAGATCGCGCTTCTACACTCGATGGAAGAATTGGGTATTGATGCTGTAAACATCGGTCTGCCCGGAGCCGGTGGGACGCACGCCGAGGCCGTCGGGTGGCTGGCGCGTGAGATTGCCGATCACAGAATGAAGATACGCCCGAACTGTTTGGCTCGGACCGACCTGCGTGATATCAGACCGATCATCGACCTGTCACAGCAGGCAGGCATTCCCATCGAAGTCGTCACCTTCGTGGGTTCATCCCCGGTCCGATTCTACGCCGAGGGCTGGGCGTTGGATCAGTTATTGAAACTGACGGAGGAGGCCGTCTCCTTTGCCGTGAAAGAGGGGATGCCCGTGATGTTCGGGACCGAAGATACGACACGCTCGAACCCGGAGACGATCCGCGCTCTCTTCACGACCGCGATCCGGTGCGGCGCAACCGCCCTGGCCATGGCTGATACGGTAGGGCATGCGACTCCGGACGGCGCCCGCTCTCTAGCCAGATTCGTCCGGGAGATTGTCGTCGAGCAAGGAGAGGATATCCGGATCGACTGGCACGGTCACCAGGACCGCGGCCTGGGCGTCGTCAATTCGATCGCCGCGATCGAGGGCGGCGCCAATCGGGTGCACGCGACCGCTCTGGGCATCGGTGAACGGGCGGGTAACACCCCGATGGACCAATTGCTGGTCAATCTTAAACTCCTGGGCTGGATCGACAACGATCTCTCACTCCTCAGTCGATATTGCGCCGTCGCCGCCGCCGCCTGTGGTTGGACGATCCCTTCCAATTACCCGGTCTTCGGGCGCGACGCTTTCCGAACGGCGACGGGCATTCATGCCGCAGCCGTGATCAAGGCTTATAAGAAAGGTGATAAGGATTTGGCTGACATTATCTACTCGGGAGTTCCGGCCGGACTCTTCGGTCGACAGCAGGTAATCGAGATCGGTCCGATGAGCGGCAGATCGAATGTCATCTATTGGCTCGAAAATCACGGCATCGAGGTCACACCGGAACGGATCTCCAGCATCTACGACTATGCTAAGAAGTCCACGTCGGTGCTTGAGGAGCGGCAAGTAATGGACCTGCTCCAGGAAGAGACCCTGACCGTGACCAGACCGTCGCGATAGAAGCGGACCCGCCGTCGCCCCGGAAACCCGAATTCAGGAGGCAAAGAAAATGAACGAAACAATAATCACCAAGCGGCCACCGGGCCACCGCCTTAACGGGCGCGCACTCTTCCTTACCGAGGACATCTCACTCATCCGCCGCCAACTGGAGGGCGAAGATCTGGCTTTCAATCCCGATCTCCCCTTGATGAATAACATCTCGACCGACGAGATGACGCCATTGTGGGTCTGTTTCTATCACGATGAAACGCTGGGCAGGTATATTTACGTCGGTCTGCGGGAAGGGGCTATTCGCCAGGATGAGGTCAAGCGCGGTGGGTTTTCCGCAGTGATCTCGGGGAGGTCCAAAGGGTGCGGCTCCTCACGAGAGATGGCGCCTTATGCCGAGAAGTGGGCGGGCATCGAACTGATAGTCGCTACTTCGATCGAAAAAATTTATCGCCAGAATGCCCAGAACATCGGCCTGCTGACCTCGACCGACTTCTCTCACCTCGACCGGCTCCTGAGGGGTGAGGAAGTCCCCTTGGATGCCTTCACGCGGGACCTGGACCCGATATCGAAGGAGATCGTTGAATACGGCGGGCTCTTCAACTATAACAAGGCGAGATTGAGAGGTGAAACGGCGCCACCGCCGATCGAGACCAAGTCCCGGCCGATGACCCTGGTGGAGAAGATCATCGCGCAACATACCTTCGTCAAGCCTGGGCAACTCGGTGTCGAAGCGGTCAAGCCGGGCGACACACTCTTCGCGGTGGCCGATGTCCGATTCTCTCACGAGCCGATCACTCCGATGGCCGAATCCCTGATGAAGGAAGCGCTCGGGCCAGAGGCAAAAGTAACCGACCCTGGCTCCGTCTTCGCTTTCTATGATCATCTGATCTTCATTGAGCAGGTCATGCCTGCCAAGCAGCGTGAGATGGGGCTCCTTGAGCGGGTGAAGGAACTGCCAATCAGACAGGCCGATTTCGCGGCGCGCCAGGGAATCAAGCTCTACGATGAAAGCCCCAACGGCGGCGCTGAAGCTATCTGTCACAACGCCATCATCGAGGATATCGCAATGCCGGGCCAGATCGTCATCGGGACCGACTCGCACACCTGTATGGCGGGCGTGCTCGGCTGCTTCGCCTTCGGAGTCGGATCGACCGATATGGCGAATGCCTGGTACACCAAGGATATCCGCCTTTCCGTCCCGGAGACTGTCCGCTTTGTCTTCAGAGGGAGGAGACGGCCGGGAGTAGCGGCTAAGGATGTGATGCTCTATCTGCTGGCGACCGACTTCATCCGGCAGGGACGGGGTATCGACCGGGTCATCGAATACGCGGGTGAAGGGTTGAAAGATTGGTCGATCGACGAGCGCGCCACTCTGACCAATATGGCCGTGGAGGCCGGAGGTACTACCGGTATTATCGAACCGGACGAGACCACGCTCGAATATCTCGTCCGGATGCGCGGTCTCGACCCGGAAGTGATCAGAAGAGGGTTTCTCCGGGGCGATTCCGAGGCATCGTATTATGCTACCTTCGAGATCGAACTTGATTCTATTCCCCCCATGGTTGCGACTCCGGGCGATCCCCGCAATGGAATTCCCATCACCCAACTCCCCGGCGAGGTCAAGATTGATATCGCATATGGCGGCTCCTGCACGGGCGGGAAGATGGCCGACATGGATATGTACGCCGAAGTCCTGGGGCAAGCTCTGGAGAGAGGAATGACTGTCGCGCCCGGAACACAGTTGTTCCTCCAGTTCGGCTCGCAAAAGATCAAGGAGTATGCGAGACAGAGAGGCTACATCAGTATCTTTCAGGATGTGGGCGCACAGCTCGTAGACCCGAGTTGCGGCGCCTGCATCAATGCCGGGCCCGGCTCTTCGATTTCACCGGAACAGATTGTAGTGAGCGCTCAGAACCGCAACTTTCCGGGCCGGAGCGGACCGGGGCGGATGTATCTGGCATCACCCTACGTGGTCGCCGCCTCCGCCATCGCGGGGCGGATCGTCGAACCGGCCGATCTCATCAATGATCGCTGAGGGACCGATTAAATGCGGACCGGAGAAAAAATATATGAAACGAATTGCGATTATTCCCGGTGATGGGATCGGCATCGAAGTGACGCGCGAGGCCGTGCGTGTGCTGGAGACAGTCCGCGACCGCTACGGCGCAGGTCTTGAATTGATCCACTTCGATTGGGGAGCGGAGAAATATCTGCGTGAGAACGTGACCCTCCCCGAAGGAGCGCTGGAGATGTTTCGGAGCGACTTCGACGCGATCCTGGTCGGAGCCTTCGGCGATCCGCGCGTCCCATCCAACAGGCATGCGATCGATATTTTGATGGGGCTGCGTTTGGGTCTGGACCTTTACATCAACCTTCGGCCGGTCCGGCTGCTCAATGACCGTTTCACGCCGCTCAAGAGAGGCAATCGTCAAAGCATCGACTTCGTAGTCTTTCGTGAGAACACGGAGGGCATTTATGCCAACATCGGCGGCAACTTCAAACGCGGAACCGATCAGGAACTGGCTATCCAGGAGGAGATCAACACCCGAACGGGGGTGGAGCGCATCATTCGCGCGGCCTTTGCTTATGCCCGCAAGCATGGACGAAGGCGGGTAACTATGGCCGACAAGTCGAACGTTTTAACTTATGGACATGAGCTCTGGAGGCGAGTCTTCAAGATTGTGTCGGCCGAGTATCCGGAGATCGAAGCCTGCGCCCAATACGCAGACGCCACGGCGATGCTGATGGTCCTAGAGCCGGGGCAATACGATGTGATCGTGACCAATAATATGTTTGGCGACATCCTCACGGATCTGGGAGCCGCAATCCAGGGAGGGCTCGGGGTCGCGGCTTCCGCCAATCTACATCCGGGCCGGGTCTCACTCTTCGAACCTGTGCATGGCAGCGCCCCGGACAAGGCTGGTCAAGAAATCGCCAACCCCATCGGCGCCGTCGCAACCGTGGCGATAATGCTCGACTACCTTGGGTACCCGGATCTGGCTTGCCGGATCGAGCAGGCTATTGAGCGCGTTTGCGAGGCGGGGGAAGTAACGATCGATCTCGGCGGAAAACTCTCGACTTCGGAAGCAGGCACAGCCATTTGCCAGAGATTACCAGACCGGAGATAGAGACATGTTGACTTCGACCAGCGCCTCGCAGGGGGCGAATCCCCTCGCCCAGTGGACGCAAACAATCAGAGGGTCGGCGATGCGCGATATGCTCCCACTGCTGACGCGACCTGACCTCCTCTCTTTTGCGTTCGGATTTCCCGCTCAGGAACTACTCCCTCTGGCGGCCTGTCGCGCCGCCGCCACGCGCGCATTAGCCACCGGTCAGCAGGCGCTGCAATATACGATGCCATCCGAATCACTGAAGAGACATCTCCAGAGACTGCTTGTTTCGCGTGGAATCAACTGCCGGGAAGACCAGATATTCCCCACCACCGGAGCGCAACAGGCCATCCACTTACTGGTCAATCTGCTGCTGGATCAAAGAGGGCAGGTCCTGATTGAGGAAGTGACCTATGAAGGGTTGCATATGGCCATCCACCCCTTGCAACCGCAGGTGCTCACCGTACCGACCGAGCCAGGGACCGGCATGGACATCGATGCGGTCGAGACACACTTAAACCGGGGAGCGCGCCCCGCTTTCATCTATGTCATCACTGACGGTCATAACCCGCTGGGCGTGAGTCTAAATCAGTCGGCACGAATCCGCCTGGTCGAGTTGGCGCGGCGCTTTCACATACCTATCATTGAGGACGATGTCTTCGGATTTCTCAACTATGACGGTCAGGCATTACCACCGCTGCGGGCCCTGGATGACGAGTGGGTATTTTATATCGGGTCGTTGTCCAAGATTCTCGCCCCGTCAATGCGAGTGGGCTGGATTGTCGCGCCGGATATGCTCAAGACCCCGCTCTCATTCCTCAAGCATGCCAGCGACCTGGATATCACGACGCTCGCTCACCTCACGGTTTCCGATTATCTGAACACTGGAGAGATGCCAGATCACCTGGCCGTCTTAAGAAGAGAGTACGGCCTGCGTCGAGACGCAATGCTCGGCGCCCTCGAGTCATACTTCCCTCCAGAAGCGCGATGGAATCGACCCAGCACCGGCATGTTCATTTGGGTCGAGCTCCCCCCGGAGATAGACCCAGTGGAGTTGCTCAAAATCGCGATCGAAACCCGGCAGGTCGCCTTTATGCCGGGCAAGATCTTCGGCCTGCCCGGCATCAGTTGCTCCAGGAACGGAATCCGCCTCAACTTCACGCACTGCCCGCCCGCACAGATAGAGGAAGGTGTGGCAAGGCTGGCCTGCGTCTTGAAACAATCGATGATGCGACGCAAGTAGAGAATCTAACAACTGCATATGAAAGTCGGAAATTACGATGCCGAAATTCTAAGGGTGAAATAAAGTCGTGAACTAGACCGTCATATCAACCTGTATATACTGATGGCATCGGCTTCTCCATCGTCATCGCCGCGTTCGAAAATCCGACGTTTTAGCCGGTTAAACACTGTAGAAACTCCCGGTCAGGCCGGTCGTTAGCGCTTCTGTTTCTTGCTCCGCCTTTGATAAAAAGCCGCCACCTTCGCCCGATTTCCGCAGGCGGCCATATTGCACCACCTTCGGCTGTGATTCTTCGTCGTGTCATAGAAGTGCAATACACAATCCGCGCTCTCACATTTTTTGAGATAGGCGAGGTTGCCATAACAGAGCAGATCGGCGGCGGCCTCTGCGATGTGAAGGTGAATTTCCAACGTCAATGGATCGTGGGCCGCCTCGGGCGGCCCACGATTTCAACCCAAACATGCGTGGGAGGCGCAAGAGATGGCGCACAAATTTTTTGAGTTGACCTTTACGCCGAGCGTTAAAGCGGCCCAAGAGCATTATGGTTCGCGTCGCAACTACGCGAGATTTGAGGCTGGCGCCTCTGACTTCGTCGGCTTGACCGATTCGGAAGTTGAATTCATCGGCGCGCGCGACGG
>Ga0114129_10004917_pt1 | contig 18865 bp, 19 predicted proteins | sample RhiMetdeltSRZDD1_FD_80071 | JGI IMG/M metagenome (GOLD analysis project Ga0114129, IMG submission 80071) | Populus rhizosphere microbial communities from Tennessee, USA - Rhizosphere MetaG P. deltoides SRZDD1 (version 2) (version 2) | ecosystem: Host-associated > Plants > Roots > Rhizosphere >...
GCGCTCCTTGTCGCCTTCGCGCACCTTCACGTGAACACGCACGGTGTCGCCCGGCTTGATCGCCGGGCGCTTGGTCAGTTGGCCACGCTCGACGGTCTCAACGGCACTCATAAGGCTCCTTTGCTCACTTCACTCGGTGGGGCCCCTCTTTCGTTCCCCACCTCGTTGCGCGGCTTGTTGTTCCGCTCACTTGCAACGTTGTTTCGCTTACTTGCGACTCTTGGTCAACAGCTCTTTCAGCAGCGCTGCGTCTTCGGGATCGAGCGCGCCCATTCGCGTCTCGTCCAGCAGATCCGGCCGCCGTTCGAGCGTGCGCTCGAGCGCCTGCCGCCTGCGCCATCGCTCGATCTCACGATGGTGCCCCGACAAGAGTATCGGCGGCACCGCGTGTCCTCTGAACTCCGCCGGGCGCGTGTACTGCGGGAAGTCCAGCAACCCGCTCGCGAACGTGTCGCCGCTCACCGACGCCTCGTCGCCGACGACGCCGGGAATCAGGCGAGCGACGGCGTCGACGATGACCAGCGCTGGCAGCTCTCCACCGGACAGCACGTAGTCGCCGATCGAGATCTCCGCAGTCGCCAGGTGCGTCCGGACCCGCTCGTCCACCCCTTCGTATCGCCCGCACAGGACGATCAGATGTTCCTGCCGGCTCAGACGCTCGGCGACGGCATGCGTGAGACGCTCGCCGTCGGGCGACGTCAGAATCACCGCCTCGCGCTCGCGCGACCGCCCTTTCGTCCCACGGCTCTCACGGATGCTATCGACGGCCGCAAACAGCGGCTCCGGCTTCAGCACCATGCCGGGCCCGCCTCCGAACGGCTCGTCGTCCACGACGCGGTGCCGATCCGTCGTGAAGTCGCGCAAATCGTGAACGCGAACGTCGATCAGGCCGCGGGCAATCGCCCGCGCGACGATGCCTTCCGCGAGCGGCGCTTTCACCATCTTCGGAAAGATGGAGACGATGTCGACCCTCATAGATCGGGTAATTGGGTAACGTAATCGGGTAATTGTGTAATCGGGTAATTGCGTAATCGGGTGAGCCAAATTACCCGATTACCCGATTCCCAGATTACCCGATTCCCAGATTACTCAATTCCAGTTACCCGATTCAGCTCCAACAGTCCCTCCGGCAGATCGACCACTATCGTCCGCGCCGGCATGTCGACGCTGACACAGATCCCCGCGACCAGCGGAACCAGGATCTCGCCGTTCGCGCCTGAGATCACCAACTGGCTGCGCTCCATCGGACCATCGACGCTCGTCACGCGGCCGATGTCCTGCCCGTCTCGCGTTCGTACCTCGCAGCCGACCAGATCGTGGTGGTAGAACGTGTCGGCTGGCAGCGGCTCCATCTCGGAGCGGGCCATCTTCAACTCGGCGCCCGCCAACGCTTCGGCGGCATCCATCGTGTCGATCCCTTCGAACGAAATCACGGGACGACCTTGATGGAACCGCACCGATTCAATCCGCCGCGGCCGCGCGTCAGGTCCCACCTGAAGCACCCGCCCCGCGGTGAAACGCTCTTCCGGAAAATCCGTCTCGAGATTGACGATCACCTGCCCGCGATTGCCATGCGCCCGCGCCACCCGACCAACAACGAGCAGATCCTCGGAATCGGGGATTTGGGGAATCGGGTAATCGGGTAATCGGTTATTTGTCATCGGTTAACCGATAGTTTCACTGACCGGAGTCCAAAATTACCCAACTACCCGATTTCCCAATTACCAGATTCAGTTCAATCCCTGAACTCGACCATCGCCTTCGTGCCATCGAGCTCCGCAGCCGCGTTTGCCAGCGCCCGCATCGCCGCCGCGGTGCGTCCCTGCCGGCCAATGACGCGTCCCATGTCGCCCGGCGCCATCACGAGCTCGACCAGCGTCTGCCCGCGGACGGTGCGTTCGGTGACGCTGACGGCGTCCGGCTTGTCGGCGAGCGCCTTGGCGACGACCTCGACGACATCGCGCGCGCGGCTCACGGCACGGGCGCCGCTGCGGGCGGCCGGACGGCGGCGCGGTGCACGAGCGTCCGAATGGTGTCGGACGGCTTCGCCCCCGCGGCAAGCCAATGATTCAGCCTGTCCTGCTTCAGCGTCAGCGTCTCCGGCTTGGTGCGCGGATTGTAGTGTCCGAGCACTTCGACGAAGCTGCTGTCGCGTGCGGCCCTCGAGTCCGTGACCACCACACGGAAGAACGGCCGCTTCTTGGATCCCGCACGTCTCAGTCGAATGACTAACATTTAAGTCCTCTCGCCGCTCAGTCCGCCGGGTCTAAATACCCGGCCTCCCTGCCATTTTCTTCAGCGCCGACAGATTCGGCCGCTTCTTCCCGAGTCCCGCCATGCCGCCCACCGCCTTGAGCATCTTCTTCATCTGGATGAATTGCTTGAGGAGGCGGTTCACCTCTTCCACCGACGTCCCCGAGCCCTTCGCGATGCGCTTGCGGCGGCTGCCGTTGATCAACTGATGGTTGCGACGCTCCTTCGGCGTCATCGAGTTGATGATCGCCTCGACGCGAAGCAGCTGTTTCTCGTCGACCTGCTCTCGCTGCTGCTTCAGCTCTTTGATCGCCCCCATCCCGGGCAGCATCCCGATAATCTGCTCGAGCGGCCCCATCTTGCGGATCGTCCGCAGCTGATCGCGGAAATCCTCGAGCGTGAAGTCGTTGAGCCGAATCTTCTTCTCGAGCTTCTCGGCGTCCTCCGCCGAGACCGCCTCTTCGGCGCGCTCGATGAGGGAGAGGACGTCTCCCATGCCCAGCACGCGCGAGACCACGCGATCCGCGTAGAACGGTTCGAGATCCTGCAGCCGTTCGCCGCTCCCCACGAACGCGATTGGTACGCCGACGACCGATACGACCGACAGCGCGGCGCCACCCCGCGCATCGCCGTCCATTTTCGTCAGCACGACGCCGCTGACGCCGATCCGCCGGTTGAATTCGCCGGCACTCTTGATCGCGTCCTGCCCCGTCATCGCGTCGGCGACGAAGAGCTGATCGACGGGCCGCACGGCGCTCTTGATCGCTTGCAGTTCGTCCATCAACTGGTCGTCAATGTGCAGCCGGCCCGCCGTATCGACGATCACGACGTCGAAGCCGCTGTTCCTCGCGTCGGTCAACGCCCCGGATGCCCGCGCTACCGGGTCCATCTGCCCGGCGGGATCGTACACGCGAACACCCGCCTGTTTGCCGACGACCGACAGCTGCTCGATCGCCGCCGGACGCCGCACGTCGGTCGACACCAGCAGCGGGTGCCGTCCCTGCTTCTTCAACCACAATCCCAGCTTCGCCGCCGTCGTCGTCTTGCCTGACCCCTGGAGGCCGAGGAGCATGATGACGCGCGGTCGCTCGGCGGATGCCGGGAGTCCTCCCTGCGCGTCGCCAAACAGCGCCAGCATCTCGTCGCGCACGATGCGGACGACCTGCTGGTCGGGCGTCAGGCTCCTGAGCACCTCCTGGTCGACGGCGCGGTCGCGGACCCGATCGACAAAGGCCTTGACGACCTTGAAGTTGACGTCGGCCTCGAGCAGAGCCATCCGGATTTCGCGCAGCGCAAGCTCGACTGTCGTTTCCGTAAGCCGCCCCTCACCGCGAAGATGGCGGAAGACGTCCTGGAGGCGGGTAGAAAGTGAGTCGAACATGACCGGACGGAGGCGCCTAACATCATGAGGCGCAAACGTTTAATGGTAGATGAAGGTGGTCCGCTTGTCAATCCGCCGGCCGAACCAGAACCAACCGAACTAGAACCTGCGGAACTAGAACCACCGGAACTAGAACCAGCGGAACTAAAACCAGCGGGAACCAGAACCAGCGGAACCAGAACCTGCGGAACCAGAACCAACAGAACCTACAGAACCTGAGGAACTCGATGAACTCTGGAACCTGTGCAGCCCGTTCAAACACCCCGCAACTTATGCCCCAACTTCTCCTTCTTCGTCCTCAGATATCGTGCGGTCGTCTCCGACGGGGGAATTTCGAGCGGCAGCCATTCGGCGACTGAGAGGCCGTACCCTTCGAGCCCGACCAGTTTGCGAGGGTTGTTCGAGAGCAGACGCATGCTGCGGACGCCCAGATCTTTCAGAATCTGCACGCCGATCCCGTAGTCGCGCTGGTCCGCTTTGAAGCCGAGACGCTCGTTGGCTTCGACCGTATCCAGCCCCTGGTCCTGCAGCTCGTAAGCGCGAATCTTGTTCGCGAGACCGATGCCGCGTCCCTCCTGGTTCAGATAGAGGAGAACGCCGCGCCCTTCCGCCGCGATGCGTTCCATCGCGGCATCGAGCTGAGGGCCGCAGTCGCAGCGCGCGGAGTGGAAGACGTCGCCGGTGAGACATCTGGAGTGCACGCGCACGAGGATGTTCTCGCCGTTGCCCACTTCCCCGCGCACGAGTGCGACGTGCGTCTCGCGATCGATTGGGGACTCGAATGCGATCACTCTGAAGTCGCCGTGCGCCGTGGGCAGGTTCGAAGCCGCCACTCGACGGACGAGGGCCTCGGTGCGGATCCGGTAGTTGATCAGATCCGCGATCGTGATCATCAGGACCTTGTGCCGACGCGCGAACTTCGTCAGGTCCGGCACGCGCGCCATGGTGCCGTCTTTGTTGCTGATCTCGCAGATGACGCCGGCCGGATAGAGGCCGGCGATTCGCGCGAGATCGACGGCGGCTTCGGTCTGTCCCGCGCGCACGAGGACACCGCCCGTTCTCGCTTGAAGGACCGCCACGTGTCCCGGTCGTGCGAGATCCGACGGTCGTGTCGCGGGATCGATCGCGGTCAACACGGTGGTGGCGCGATCGGCCGCCGAAATTCCTGTGCTCGTTCCGTACTTCGCATCGATCGGCACGTGAAACGCGGTCTCGAAGCGCGTCGTGTTCTGCCGCACCATCGGCGGGATATCCAGTTCCTGGATCCGCTCTTCGGTCATCGACAGGCAGATCAGGCCGCGGCCGTGCGTGGCCATGAAGTTGATGATCGACGGCGTCACCTTCTCGGCCGCGACGGTCAGATCTCCTTCGTTCTCGCGATCCTCATCGTCGACAACGATGATCATCTGCCCGTTGCGAATGGCCTCGAGCGCTGCCTCGATGGGAGCGAATGGGGAACGGGGTTTTCTGCGCCGTCTTGTGTCAGCCATTGTCACGATCCGCCCACGCGCTCCTGCGCCGCCACTTCGAGGGCGCGAAAAACGTACTTGCCGAGAATGTCTCCTTCGAGGTTCACCTGATCGTTCACGCGGGCGGCACGGAGATTCGTGTGCTCCCACGTGTACGGAATGATCTGCACGTCGAACCGGTTCTGGTCCGCGCCCGCAATCGTCAGGCTGATGCCGTCCACGGCGATGGAGCCCTTCCGCACGATGCACGCGGCGAGCGACGTCGGATACTTGATCGTGACCCACCACGAATCCCCTTCACGCCGGATCTCCTCGATGTGTCCGGTTCCATCGACGTGCCCCTGCACGAAGTGGCCGCCCAGCCGCGCATCGATTCGCAGCGGGCGCTCGAGGTTGACGAGCGCGCCCTGACGGAGTCCGCTCAGCGCGGTGACGCGTGCGGTTTCGGGTGATACGTCGGCATGGAGCGCATCGCTGTCGGCCGCCACGACCGTCAGGCACACGCCGTTCACCGCGAGGCTGTCGCCTGCCGTGAGGTGGGAGGCGAGCGGCGTCGCCAGCCAGAGACGGAAGCCCGCTGCGGTCGCCTTGTTCTCGACCACTTCACCGACGGCTTCAATGAGTCCCGTGAACATGTCCCTCTACCAACACCTCGTCGTTGAACCAGCGCACGCGGCGTTCGTCGAGCTCGCCGAACGTAAACCGGCCGGCCTCCATCCATTTCAGACAGGAAGGGCCAAGGATGCGCGGCGCGATGTACGCCTGCACGAGATCGACGACGTTCGCGTCGAGCGCGGCGCGGTGCAGTGCGGCCCCTCCTTCGATCACGATTGAGGTGATGCTGCTCTCCTTCAGCAGTGTCAGCGCCGAGGCGAGATCCGGCTCCGGCGCAGCCAGCACCTGTGCTCCGGCTGCGGTCAGCGCGGCGACGCGCTCCGGCGCGGCGGCACACGCGTCGCGAGTACTCATAATTATGACCGGGCCGGCGGCGCGCGTCGAGAGCACTCGTGCGCCGGAGGGTGTGCGCAACCTGCGATCGAAGATGACCCGCGTGAGCGGACGTGCACGAAATGCCCCTCGTGCCGTGAGCAACGGATCGTCGGCCAGTACCGTCCCCGATCCCACGCCAATCGCGTCTACTTCGGCCCGCTGACGGTGCACGAAACGTTCTGCCGCCTCGCCTGTCAGCTGTGTGCGGACGCCGGGTGCGATGCCAAGACAGCCGTCGAGGCTGACGGCGGCCTTGAGAATCACGAAAGGCCGTCCGAGACGGACGCTGGTCAGAAACACCTGATTCTGCCGGGCCGCGCGCTCGCGCTCGACGCCGACGGCCACCTCGATGCCGTGGCGTCGCAGGTATTCGAGACCTGCGCCGTTGACCAGCGGATTGGGATCCTCGATCGCGATGACCGCGCGACGAATCCCCGCGCTGACGACCAGCGGTGCGCAGGGTCCCGTGCGCCCGACGTGCGTGCAAGGCTCGAGCGTGCAGTAGAGAGTGGAACCTCTGGCACGCTCGCCTGCATCCGCGAGCGCAATCACCTCCGCGTGCGGCCCTCCGGCAATCCGGTGCGACCCGCGGCCCACGATGACGCCTTCGGAGTCGACGACCAGGGCGCCCACCATGGGATTCGGGCTCGTCGTCGCGCGGCCCCGCTCCGCCAGCGCGACGGCCTTCCGCATGTAGAACGCGTCGTCCATCCCGTTACCACTTTTCCTCGAACAACGCGTCGACGTACTCCTCGGGAGAGAACGGCACGAGATCGTCGATGCCTTCACCGACGCCGACGTAGCGGATGGGCAACTTCAAAGCGTGAGCGATCGCGACGGCGATTCCGCCCTTGGCGGTGCCGTCGAGCTTCGTGAGCACGATGCCATTGACACCGGCGACGCCCATGAACTCCCGCGCCTGTGCGAGTCCGTTCTGCCCGACGGTTGCGTCGAGCACGAGGAGCACTTCGTGCGGCGCGCCTTCAATCTCGCGCGCGGCGACGCGACGGATCTTGTCGAGCTCCGCCATGAGATTGACCCGCGTGTGAAGCCTCCCGGCGGTGTCGACGAGAACTACGTCGCGGCCGCGGGCCTTGCCCGCGGCGATCGCGTCGAACACAACCGCGGCGGGATCCGCGTTTGGCTGCGCCCGGATGAAATCCACACCGGCGCGAGTGGCCCATACCTGGAGTTGCTCGACCGCGGCGGCACGGAACGTATCTGCCGCGCAAATCAGCGGCGTCCGTCCCGACTCCTTGATCAGGCGCGCCAGCTTGCCCACGGTGGTGGTCTTTCCTGTCCCGTTCACGCCAACGATGAGCACGATGTGAGGCCGACGGCCGTTCGACGTGGGTCGCTCGGCGTCGCGGAGGATCGACAGGATCTCGGCTTTGACGAGATCGCGGAGCGAGTTGCCGTGCGACCGGCGCTGGCGTACAGCCTCGACGATTTGATCCGCCGCCGCCACGCCGACGTCCGCCGAAATCAGAGCCTCCTCGAGGGCTTCGAGCGTGTCGACGTCGACGGGCCGGGTGCGCTGTGCTGGTTCGTCCGCACGGCGCACGATTTCGTCGAAGCGCTCGACGAACTGCTCTTTCGTGCGCGTGAGGGACTGCTTGATCTTGTCGAAGAATCCCATGGGTCAGTAATCGGTTTCCTGACGCTGCCGGCGAAGCATCAATGCTTCGACCGCCTCGCGCGGCGAGGATCGCCGCTCGAGCACGGCGTCCATCTGCGCGGCGATGGGCAGCTCGACACCGTGACGCACGCCGAGCGCGAGCGCGGCGTGCGTGGTGCGCACTCCTTCCGCGACCATGCGCATCTGCGACAGGATGTCGTCGAGCGATCGTCCGCGTCCCAGCTCGATGCCGACGCGGCGGTTGCGGCTCAGGTCGCCGGTGCAGGTGAGCACGAGATCCCCGAGGCCGCTGAGGCCCGACAGCGTGTCGCGGCGGCCTCCTTCGGCGCATGCGAGCCGCGAGATTTCCACGAGCCCGCGAGTGATTAAGGCGGCCATCGAGTTGTGGCCGAGCCCGAGTCCTTCCACGACACCCGCGGCAATCGCGATGACGTTCTTCAGCGCCCCGCCAAACTCCACCCCCGGCACATCGTCGCTCGCATACAGCCTGAAGGTCGGCCCTTTCAGGCAGTCCTGGACGTGCGCTGCAGCCCGTGGGTCCGGCGACGCCGCGACGACCGCAGTCGGAAGGCCACGGGCAACCTCGATCGCAAAGCTCGGGCCGGACAGCACCACGACCGGATGGCGATCGCCCGTCTCTTCGGCGATCACCTGCGACATCCGATCCAGCGACTCGCGTTCGAGTCCCTTCGTCCCGCTTACGATGACGGCCTGCCGAGCGAGATGCGCCGCCGCCGATCGCACGACGTCGCGCATGCCGTGTGACGGAACCGCCGCGACGACGACCGACGCACCGTCGAGCGCCCGCTGCAGCGACGAGGTGACCTGCACGCGCTCCGGCAATTGAACAGAGGGCAGGTAGCGAGTGTTTTCACGGAGCCGATCCAGCTCGTCCACGAATGCGGCGTCCCGGCCCCAGAGCCGGATGTTGTGGCCGACGCGAGCGCAATGGACGGCGAGCGCGGTACCCCAGCTGCCCGCACCGAGAATCGCGACGTGCTCCGTCATCGGATGCGCTCGCCAAGCCGCCGCTCGCGTCCGGAAAGAAGCCGGCGCATGTTGGTGCGATGTCTGAACAGAATGAGCGAGCCAGTACCCGCTGCGGCGACGAGTACTTCGGGTGGCGCGCCGGACAACCAGACGGCGGACGGCAGCGTGATCGTGGCAGCAATGGAGCCGAGCGAGACAAGACGGGTCAGCCACACGGTCGTCACGAAGACCACGAGCGCGGCAAGCGTTGCGGTCGGCGCGAGCACGCTGAACACTCCCGCGGCGACGGCAACTCCTTTGCCGCCGTGAAAGCGCAACCAGATCGGATAGATGTGCCCGATCACGGCAGCCGTGCCCGCGGCGGCCATCGAGCCCAGAGTTCCTGATCCGGCGTGCGCCACGATGACGCTCGCGGCTCCTTTCGAGATATCCAGCGCCATGACGATCACGCCGAGCGCCGCGCCGGAAGTTCGGAGGACGTTCGCGGCGCCGACGTTCCCGCTGCCGGAAACACGCACGTCGATCCCGGCTCGCCTCGCCACGAGAAAGGCGAACGGCACCGAGCCAAGCGCGTACCCGAACACAATCCAGGGCACCATGACTAGACTTCCAGAATATCAGGACGCGAGATCGATGCGGGCGAGCGGCTCGTAGCGGGACCCGGACGGCGACAGATGACTGCGAAAAAGCGTCGCGTAGGTTACGCGGCATTGGCCGCGCGCGGGCTGGTACTCGCTGATGGCTCGCCGCACCTCGGCATTGGCCCCTCGTTTCGTGTCCTTGATGCGCGCGAGCGTCAGATGGCCGCTGAACGGCCGGTTCTCCGGTTCGAAGCCGAGCGGCGCCAGACGCGCGTTCATCTCGTGATGGATCGCGGTCAGCGACGACAGCCCTTCGTCGAGCCCAATCCAGATGACTCGAGGCGTCCCGGAAGATGGAAAGACGCCACACCCGGCGAGGCGCAGATCGAATGGGGACGCCGCGATCGGAGCGGTGACCACGCGGATCAGCGACTCGGCCCGATCGTCGGCGACGTGGCCGATGAAACGAACGGTGACGTGCAGGTTCTCGGGAGCCACCCAGCGCGCGTTGACTCGCGATCCGAGCTTCTCACGAAGCGCATTCGACGATCGCCCGGCGGCGCGGCGAACCTCGTCACTGAGCTCGACGGCCACGAACAGGCGCATGCTCGAGCATCCTGCGGACGCGGTCCAGCGCTGCCTGCGTCGATTGAAACTTGACCAGCGCGCGTCCGCCGATAAACGAATACGTGTGGACGTATGCGGGCTCGGAAGGGACGAGCACCGCGATGACGACCGTCCCCACCGGCTTTGACGGCGTCCCTCCACCGGGGCCCGCGATCCCGGTAATCGCGACCAAGACGTCCGCGCCGGTTCGCGCGCGCGCCCCTTCTGCCATCGCGACCGCCACCGGTTCGCTGACCGCGCCATGTTGCTCGATCAATTCTCGAGGCACACCCAGCAGGGCGATTTTTGCGTCGTTGTCGTACGCGACGATAGTGGCTCGCACGTACGCCGAGCTTCCCGGAACATCGGTCAACCGCGACGTCAGCAAACCGCCGGTGCAGGACTCCGCGGCCGCGAACGTGTATCCCGCGGTGAGGAGCCGCTCGCCGACGAGCTGCTCCATCGATCTGCCGTCGATGCTGAACACGTCGGGGCCCAGGGCCTCGTGCAGCTCCTCCCGTGCGGCGTCGAGCATCTGCTGCGCCCGTGCGGCATCACGCTCGCGCAGCGACAAGTGGAGCTCCACCTGACCTGGGACCGCGAGGATCGTCGTGGAGATCGGCGGCACCGCGCGCCCCAACCGTGAATAGATCGGCTGGGCGACCTCTTCGACGTGCGATTCCGATCGTCCCGTCACGAACAGCGTCGCTTTGTAGAGCCGCTCCGTGCCCGCACGTTCCCGCAGAGGGCCCTCGCACAACGCCTCGATCATCGGCTGCACTTCGCGCGGCGGCCCCGGCAGCAGCGCGATCAGCCGGTCGTCGTGATCGATCAGGAGTCCTGGCGCCGTCCCGTTCGCGTTCTCGAGCACCAGCGCCCCGCGAGGCACCAGCGCCTGACGGCGATTCACGTCCGGCATCTTCAGTCCTCGCCGTGCGAAGCGGCGTTCGATGCGCGCGACGATTTGCTCATCGAGATCGAGCGGCAGTCCGAGCACATCCGCCACCACGTCGCGCGTGAGATCGTCGTCGGTCGGTCCCAGACCGCCGGTCAGCACGACGAGGTCGGCTCGGCCGAGCGCCTGACGGAACACTGCGGCGAGCTGAGCGCGATCGTCTCCCACGACGACCTTCGTGCGCAGCTCGATGCCCAGACCCGCGAGTCGTTCGGATATGAAGAGCGAGTTGGTGTCGAGGCGCGTCGAGCCGAGGAGCTCGGACCCCACCGCCACGATCTCGGCGGTCTTCAGCGGAGACGAAGTGGACATCTCAGTGAATCCAGGCAGGCAGCAGCCAGATCAATAGACGCAGGCAGAGGTTCGAATAGATCCCGGCCATCGCGTCATCCGCCATGATCCCAAATCCACCGTGCAGATGCTCCAGCCGATTGGCCGGATACGGTTTGATCACGTCAAAGACGCGGAAAATACAGAAGCCGGCCAGCGCGCCCGACCACCCGACCGGGATGAACGCCAGCGTCACGAGCATGCCGAGCACCTCGTCGATGACGACGGGACCCGGATCGGTGGTGCCGAAAAAACGTTCGGCATGCGTGGCAGACCAGACGCCGATCGCGAAGGTGCCGAGGATCAGCGCCATCTCCACCAGAGGCGACCGCGTCCACCAGACCAGCAGATAGACGACGAGCCCGGCAGCGGAGCCGACCGTGCCGGGCGCAACCGGCGCGTAACCGCAATACGCGGCGGTCGCCAGAAAGACGGCAAGTCGCGTCACGCTTTCACGACGCGTGTATCGGCGAGCCGGTCGTGCAGCGCGCGGCGCTCCTGGCCGATGAGACCCGGAAGAAAACCAAGGCCCACCGGAAGCGCGGAAACGAGATAGGCGGCGGCGCGAACCACGGCGTTCCCGAAAGGCACGCGCGCGGCTGCCCCACCGCGAGGGTCCGCCGGAATCACGCGAGTTCCCATCGCCATCTTGCCGATCGTCTGGCCGCACGCGGCGACGAACATGGCGAAGTAGCCGCCGTTGAGCAGCAGCAGAAAGGCCAGCAGCGGCGCAAGCGGCAGCGCCGACAGCTCGGCAAACGTCAGCTCGCAAATCTTCAGCGTGAAGTACACGACCGCGAGATCGATGGCCGCGACGATGGCCAGATCGATCAGACCACCGGCGAGCCGGGCCATCACCGGCGCGACCACGACAGCATCCGCGTCGTGCGATGCGGACGGCTTCTCGGGAACGATCGGCATTTCGGCCGTGTCGAGCGCGAGGCGCGGCTCGGGATCGTCGACGTCCGCGGCAAGGCCTGGCGCACGGCGTGCCCGCGGCTTCGGGGAAGGAAGCGTCGCTCGACGAACCGCGAGCGGCGCGCGAGGAACCGCGGTTGGTGTGACCAGCGGCGCGTCCTGCCTCGCCGCGCGATCTCTGAAGAGCGGGAGATCGAAGCTGCTGGCGATCGGGCGACCGGACAAGTCCGCTGACGTCACGTCCGATTCGGACGAGAACTCGTCGACGAGTGCCGTGGAGTCGCGCAGCGACAACTCCGACAACGGTCCGATGGGCTCGTTGCCGCTCTGAATCGGGAGGTCCGGCGTGTCGACGTCGGTCGTGAGAGAAAAGTCGTACCCGCAGTTACGGCAGCGGCCCCCGCTGTCGAAACTGATGTACTGGCACTTCGGGCATCTCATCGCGCCGAAGCCGCCGGGGCCGCCGGCGGCGGCGAACTCGAACGCGCGGCGTCGAGCAGGCGGTGCTGAATCTGGGTGCGCAGCTCGTCCGCCTCCGGCTGCAGTGGATCTCCAGGCCGGATCGCGTCGAGCGCCGTCAGCGCTTCACGCAGGCGCCCTTTGCTGTACAGCGTGCGCGCCCGCGCCAGCGAGACTTCTGCCGCGATTGGAACCGGCAGAGGATCCTCGGGTGGCCTGACGGTGAGCGTCGCGGCACGAACCTGCGCGCTGTTCCAGGGCAGCCCCGCCGTGCTCAGGTAGATCACGACGAGGGCGCCGGCCGCGAGACCGACCGCCAGCACGAGCAGCAATGTGAGCGCACGCGTGCCGGTGTTCTGCGTGTGAACGGCGAGATCGCTCGCGTGCCGCCGCTGTCTCGTCTCGCGTGCTGTATCCGCGGCATCGCCCGCCGCGGGGGCGAGACGATCGAGGCGATCGAGCAACGCCAGCGCCTCGTCCGCCGACGCGCCACGCTCGACGGCGGATGTCAGCAGGCGCCGGGCTCCGACAGCATCGCCGCGCTGAAACGCGGCCTCCCCTGTCTGCAGCAGCTCCTCGCCTTCCCGCTGACGCTCGGCAATGGCGCCGCGCGCGCGTTCGATGTACGCCCGCGCACGCGCGTGACTGCGATCCAGAAACAACACGCGCGTCCAGACGCTGACGGCGAGCTCGTGCTGTCCGTTGAAGTAATGGTCCAGACCGGCGAGCAGCAGCTCCTCGATGCGCGTCTCGCGGCCCGTCGACGGAGCAACGGGACCGTCGTTCTGGCGCTGCGGATCAGCCATGGAGAACAGCGCGATTATGCGGCAACGATCGAGTGGAGTCAAAGGAATAGCGGCAACATGTGGTACAGATCTGCCGTCATGGCGATCATCGAATGCATCCCGAATGTCAGCGAAGGGCGCCGGGCCGAGGTCATCGAGGCGATCGCGTCCGCCATTCGAAGCGTCCCCGGTGTGCGCCTGCTCGACTATTCGTCCGATGCGTCCCACAACCGCTCGGTGTTCACGCTCGCGGGAGCGGCGGCGCCACTTCGGGACGCGGTGCTCGCGATGTACGAACGGGCGCTGTCCGCTATCGATCTCCGCACGCACACGGGCGAGCACCCAAGGCTCGGAGCGGTCGATGTGGTTCCCTTCGTGCCCATCGAAGGCGTCTCGATGGAGGACTGCGTCACGCTGGCCAACGAGGTGGCGCGCGAAGTGGCGTCTCGATTCGAGGTGCCCGTCTACCTCTACGAAGAAGCGTCCGCGAATCCGGCGCGAAAGAACCTGGAGGACATCCGCCGCGGCGAATTCGAAGGACTCGCCGCCAAGATGGCCAGCGAAGGCTGGGCACCAGACTACGGTCCCGCGCGACCCCATCCGTCCGCCGGCGCATCGGTGATTGGCGCCCGCATGCCGCTCATCGCCTACAACATCAACCTCGCCACCGATCGGGTCGATGTCGCGAAGAAGATCGCGGCTGCGATCCGTCAGAGCAGCGGCGGATTTCGCTTCGTCAAAGCGGCAGGCTTCAAGCTCGAGGACCGCGGCATCGTTCAGGTCTCGATGAACCTGACGAACTACGAGAAGACGCCGATGTTCCGCGTGTTCGAAGCGGTCAAGCGCGAAGCGGAACGCTACGGGGTGTCAGTGCTGGAGAGTGAGATCGTCGGGCTCGTTCCCGCGGCCGCTTTGAACGCCACGGCCGCCTTCTATCTGCAGCTCGAAGGCTTCAAGCCGGAGCAGGTTCTCGAGAACAAGCTCAGAGCGGCCGACTAATCTGCAATCTGCAATCTGCAATCTGCAATCTGCAATTAAACGGCTTCTTCTTCACGCCCCGCGGGCGCGATGCCAAACGCACGCATCTTGCGATAGAGGTTGCTGCGCTCGACGCCGAGCACGTCGGCAGTGCGCGAGATGTTGCCTCCCTGACCCGCAAGCGCGCGCAGGATGTACTCGCGTTCGAATCGCTCTCGCGCCTCGTGCAACGGCAGCGGCGCGGCGCCGGGCTCTTCGACGGCGAGGATCGCGCCACCATCGAGAAACGCGAGATCCCCGAGCGCGATGGTGTCTCCCGGCACCATGATCATCAGCCGCTCGATCACGTTGCGCAGTTCGCGCACGTTGCCCGGCCATCGATAGCTGCAGAGGCCCGTCGCCGCCCCAGGGTCCAGCCGTTTGGGCCGCCTGCCGTATTCACGCGCGAGGTCCGCCATGAAATGTTCGGCCAGGATCGGAATGTCGTTGTCGCGGTCACGCAGCGGTGGCACGAAAATCGGGATGACGTTCAGTCTGAAGTACAGATCCTCGCGGAATCTCCCCGCCCGAATCTCCGCCGGAAGATCCTTGTTCGTTGCCGCGATCACGCGGACGTCCACCTTGACGCTGCTGGTGCCGCCGACGGGTTCGACGACCTGTTCCTGGAGCGCGCGCAGCACCTTCGCCTGCGTCTTCAGGCTCATGTCGCCGATCTCGTCGAGGAAGAGCGTGCCCGTGTCCGCCATCTCGAACTTGCCGCGGCGATCCGCCATGGCGCCAGTGAACGCGCCTTTCATGTGCCCGAACAGCTCGCTCTCGATCAGCTCCTCGGGAATCGCGGCGCAGTTCACCTCGATGAACGGTCCGCCGCGGCGGCGGCTGAGCGCATGGATCGTCCGCGCGACCAGCTCCTTGCCGGTGCCGTTCTCGCCGTAGATCAGGACGCGGCCGTGCGTCGGCGCCGCCATCGCGATCTGCTCGCGCAGCTGCGCCATCACGTAGCTCTCGCCAACCATCGTGAGGCGGCGATCGACCGTGGCGCGCAGCGCGCGGTTCTCGGCCTCGAGCTGCCGCTGCCGCAGCGCGTTGGCGACGACGAGGACGGTCTTTTCGAGCGACAGTGGCTTCTCGACGAAATCGAATGCCCCCATCTTGATCGCGCGAACCGCGGACTCGATGTTGCCGTGGCCCGAGATCATCACGACCGGGGCGTCGACGCGCCGCTCGCGCAGCCGCGACAGCGTGGTCAGGCCATCCATCCCGGGGAGCCAGATGTCGAGCACGATCACGTCGTACGCCGCACGCACCACGCGCTCGAGACACGCTTCTCCCGAGTCGACGGCGTCCACGGCGTACCCCTCGTCGCGCAGCACGCCGCTCAGCGCCGCGCGGACGCCGGCTTCGTCATCGACGATCAGGATGGAGGCTTTCATTTCAGCAGGTCACCCACGGCTCAGCACGGCAATTCCATGACGAAACGGCTGCCCTGCGGCACGTTGTCTCCGACTTCAATCGATCCGCCATGCTCCGCAACGATGCGGCGGACGATGGCGAGGCCGAGGCCGCTGCCGCGGCGCTTCGTCGAGTAGTACGGCATGAAGAGCTTCTCGCGGTCCGCCTTCGGCACGCCCGGACCGTTGTCGGCCACGATGATCCGCGCGACGGCATTGGTTGAGTCGTGCTGCGTCTCGATCGTGATGCACGGCTGTTCGCCGTTGGTGGATGCGGCCTGTGCGCCGCCGAGCGCCTCGATCGCGTTGTCCACCAGGTTGATCACGACTCGGCGAATCTGCTCGATGTCGAGACGCACCGGTGGCAGGCCGGTCGCGAACTGCTTGTCGAGCCGGATGTGCGAGAAGAGGCCGTTGTAGAGTGACAGGGTCTCGTTCAGCACGGTATTCAGATTCGAGGGCACCGCCTTCGGGGCAGGCATGCGCGCGAACTGCGCGAACTCGTCGACGAGCGCCTTGAGCGATTCCACTTCGCCCACGATCGTCGACGTGCATTCGTCGACCAGATCCTTCACGGGCGGCGGCGCTCCAGTGAAGTGCCGCCGGAGACGCTCCGCGCAGAGCTGAATTGGAGTCAGCGGATTCTTTATTTCGTGCGCCAGCCGGCGCGCAACATCGCGCCATGCCGCGACGCGCTGCGTCCTCACCAGCGGCGTCACATCGTCGAAGACGATGACCGTGCCTTCGTGGGCGCCGCCACCGTGAAGGGCGGTCGCGGCGGCAGCGAGGTGGATTTCTCGACCGTCCCGCGCCAGCGCGATCTCCTGGCCCGCGGGCTTCATCGATCCGGCATTCACGGATCGCACGAGCGCCGCGAGCGGCTGCAGGGCCTCGCGGGCAAACACCTGGTCCGCCGGCGCGCCCACGATCGCATCGTCGATGTCCAGGAGCCGGAGCGCAGCGGCGTTGATGGTGCTGACGCGACCGTCGGGTCCAATCGACACGACGCCCGTGGCGATTCGCTCGAGAATCGTTTCGATGTAGCGGCGCCGCTCGTCGAGCTCCGAGTTCTTGCGCTCGAGATCCTTCTTCGATCGATCGAGCCGTCGCTGGCTCGTCGCGAGCTCGCTGGCCATCGCGTTGAAGGCTTCGACGAGCGATCCGAATTCGTCCCTCGTTTCCGGCTCGATGCGGTGATCGAGGTGGCCGGCGCCAATCTCGCGCGCCCCGGCCGCGAGCATATGAACGGGACGCGTAATCCGCTTGGCCAGATACAACCCAAGCCAGGTCGCGCTGACGAGAATCAGCAGCGTCATCATGAGGAAGAGCGACAGGTAGACACCCTCGAGCGGACGCTTCAGCACGCGGAGCTGACTGTAGGCCTCGTACGCCTCGGCGATGCGTCGCGCGTGACGAGCGAGATCGCCCGAAAGAAAGTCGCTCGCGATGACTACTCCAACCGCGGCGCCCTTGGCGTCCTTCGCCACCGCGCCGGCGCGAACCAGCTCGTCGCCCGAGTCGAGAGGCTCGTGCGCTTTCGTGTCCGAGCTGCCGGCAGCGACGCGCGCCGCCAGCCGGTCGGCGGATGCTTTCACATGCCCGGGCGGGAGCGACGGCGATTGAAGCGCGAAGACCGCGACGACATCGGGCTTCGCGCCGGGACCCTGCTGCAGCCGGTAAATCTCCACCATCCCGACGCGTCCCTCGGTGACCGGCGCGGAGACCGCCGCCTTCAACGCGTCGAGATCGCCGGCGGTGAGCGCCTGTGAGGGAAGGCCGGCGGCAATCCTTGCGGCCTGGCCCGCAACCGCCTCTTCGCGCTCGCTGTAGAAAGCGCCCGCTATCGCTCTCGATGACGTCAACACGTCCGAGACGGGGATGCTGAACCACCGCTCGGTCGTCTTACGAATCAGCTCGCTGCCGACCAGCAGCACGAGCACCGACGGCACGATCGTCAGTCCGAGCAGCGCCGCCACGAGCTTCAGGCGGAACCTTGAAAACGGAAGGCCGCGCCGCCGCTCGACCACCAGCTTGACGACGTTGCGCGCGAGCACGAAGGCCAGCGCCAGCAGCATCGTCGCGTCCGCAACGGACAGCGCATAGAGGACGACCTCGCTGAGGAAGTCGGGATTGAGCTGCGTCGATCGATCCGCCAGCGTGATCATCGCGATCAGGCTGACCAGGAGCAGGACGATTCCTGCGAGGATCAGGCGCGGGTTGTCACGGAACGGCCGGCGTTCCGCGGGGGCGGCAGCTGCCGGGGCCGCGCGTCGTGGCGGGAGAGTCGGACGCGGCGTGAAGTCGCGGACTGTAGTCACGCAGACCGGCACTCCTCAAGGGATGAACGTGAACCTGGCCATTCCCGCGACGTCATGACCGACCCAGGGCCAGAAGAACAGCATCGCCGTGCGCGGGCTCGTGCGGGCGCGGACGCGCAGGTAATACTCGGCGTTCGCCTCGAGACCGGCGGACGAAAAGAGCGGCAGGCGATCGAACGCCGTCAGCCAGCCACGGACGATCTCCTCGCTGTCCGTGGTGTCGGCGCTGTCGATCCGCCCGTCGTAGGCGCGCGTGACGCTGTACTTCCGCGTCAGCGTGTCGTACTTCACCGTGGCGGAAACCGTCGCGGACGCGATTGTTCGATCGAACCAGATCGACGCGCTGCGCTTCAAGTCGACGTCGTACAGAAATGTCAGCGTCAGGCCGCTGTGAATCGCTTCGGCGACCTCATCTGTAAACCCGTCGGACAGCTTGAAGGACACGTAGACTTTGCCCTCCCGCGTCAGGGGAGTGACCTGGATGGTCTGCGTCGCCGCCGCGAGCAACGCGGTGGTCGCGGCCAGCCAGACAAGGCCGATCGAACAAAGATGCCGGGTCCTCATTCCTTCGCGTTCAGCAGATCCTTGAGTTCGGTCATGAATTCGTTGATATCGCGGAAATGACGATACACCGAGGCGAAGCGTACATATGCCACTTTATCGAGCCGTCGCAGTTCGTTCATCACAAAGGCGCCTATCTCTTCCGTTGTGATCTCCTTTTCCAGCCGGTCCTGGAGCGCCGATTCCACGCGATCGGCCACC
>Ga0114129_10004918_pt1 | contig 18859 bp, 12 predicted proteins | sample RhiMetdeltSRZDD1_FD_80071 | JGI IMG/M metagenome (GOLD analysis project Ga0114129, IMG submission 80071) | Populus rhizosphere microbial communities from Tennessee, USA - Rhizosphere MetaG P. deltoides SRZDD1 (version 2) (version 2) | ecosystem: Host-associated > Plants > Roots > Rhizosphere >...
ACCCGGTAAGCGCGGTCACCCGCGTCGGCGACGTCGGGCCACTCTTCGTCGAAGACCGGCATCTGCTGTCCGTAGGTCAGACCGACGTCGGGATGCGCCACCATGAGGCGCGTCGCGCGTCGCAGCGCACCGGGCGTCAACCCGTCGTCGGCCGACAACAGCAGCGCGTAGTCGGCCGTCAGCCACTGGATGCCTTCGTTGTACGTCGTGATGTGCCCGCGATTCGACGTGTGGCGCCGGAATTCGACGCGGCCGTCTTCGCGCGCGAGCGCGCGGCCGATCTCGGGCGTGTCGTCGGTCGACGCATCGTCGATGATGAGCGCGCGCACGCGCACGCCCGCCTGGGTCAGGATGCTGCCGACCGAGCGCCGCAGAAAACGCCCGTAGTTGTAGCAGGGGACGATGACGTCGACGCTGCTGGCCATCAGCGGCACGCGTGGCGGAGCACGGCCGCGACGCGATCCTGGTCTTCGTCCTTCATTCCGGGATAGAGCGGCAGGATGACCGAGCGATCTTCCGCGCGCTCGCTTTCACCGAGCGATCCACCCGCGCTCCACGGCGCCTCGTCGTACGCCGGCGTGCGGTGCGCGCACATGATGCCGCGCTTCGACGCAATGCCCTGATCGAGCAGCGCCCGCATCACGCCGCGTTGATCGCAGTGGTCCGGCAGCCGGACGCAGTAGCTCTGCCAGTTGGTCCGCGCCCACGACGGCTCGTGCGGAAGACGAAGCCCGGGGATGTCCGACAGCACGTCCGCGTACCGCGCCGCCAGCATCCGCCGGCGACCGAGCGTCTCGGGCAGCCGTCGAAGCTGCACGCGGCCGACGGCGGCCTGCAGATCGGTCAGACGGTAGTTGTAGCCGACGCTCTCGTAGGTCTCGAACACGACGTCGGACGCCGAATGCCGAACGGTGTCGGGCACGCTCATGCCGTGCTGCCGCCACAGTCTGAAGCGCGCGTCCCACTCGGGACGCGACGTCGTGATCATCCCGCCGTCGCCGGTCGTGACGATCTTGCGCGGATGAAACGAGAAACAGGCCACGTCGCCGTGCGGCTTCCCAATCCGTTCCCAGGCGCCGTCGACGAACACCTCGCTGCCGATGGCGCACGCGGCGTCCTCCACGACCCACAGACCGAATCGGCGTGCGATCGCGACGATCGTCTCGATCTCGCACGGCATGCCGATCTGATGCACGCAGAGAATCGCGCGCGTGCGCGCGTTGATCGCCGCTTCGATCGCCGCTGGATTGATGTTGAACGTCGCCGGATCGATGTCGACGAACACCGGCGTCGCGTTGCAGTAGCGAATCGCGTTGGCCGTCGCGATGAACGAATGGCTGACGGTGATGACCTCGTCGCCCGGCCCGATGCCGAGCGCGCGAAGCGCCAGGTGCAGCGCCGTCGTGCAATTCGAGACGGCGCACGCGTAGGGCGCGCCGACATACGCGGCAAACTCGCGCTCGAACGCCGCCACCTCCGGCCCCTGCGTGAGCCACCCGCTCTGCAGAATCCGCGTGACCGCTTCGATCTCCTGCTCGCCGAGACACGGGATCGTGATGGGAATTCGTTTCGCGATCGTCGACGTCATTGGAGACATTCCGCCTTTGCCGTCTGTGCCTCGCGCCACCAGGCCACCAACCGCCGCAGACCATCCGCCAGTTCCACCGACGGTTCGTAGCCGATCAGCCGCCGCGCCGCGTCGATATCGGCGAGCCGCCGCGGGACCGGATTCACTTTCCGCTCGGCCGCATGCTCCGGCCGGAGCGGCGACTCCATGACCGCCAGGAGCTCGTCGGCCAGCTGCTTCAGGGAGGTCTCGGCGCCGCTCGCGACGTTCAGCGCGACGTCGGTGACCGGCGCGGCGGCCGCCAGGACGTTGGCGCGGGCCACGTCGGTGACGTACACGAAATCCATCGTCTGCGTGCCATCGCCGAAGATGACCGGCGGACGGCCGGCGGCAATCGCGTTCATCCACCGGATGAAGACTTCCGTATACGCGCCGAAGACGTCCATGCGCGGACCGTACACGTTGAAGTAGCGCAGCGCCACGTAGTTCAGGCCGTACATCTCGTTGAAGCTGCGCAGCATCCCTTCGTTGAACAGCTTCGCCGCCCCGTACATCGTCCGGTTGCCGTACCCGTGATGAGCCTCGCGCGTCGGGAACTCTTCGGCGGCGCCGTAGACCGACGCCGATGACGCGGCCACGACTTTGCGCACACCGGCGCGCGCCGCGGCTTCGAGGACGTTGAAGGCGCCATCGACGAGGACCTCCAGCGCGAGCCGGGGCTCGTCGGCGCATTGCGTGATGCGAATCGCCGCCTGGTGGAACACGACGTCGATCCCGGGCATCAGCTGGTCGAGCAGCGCGCGATTGCGAATGTCGCCCGCGACGATCGTGACCGGTCCGTGCGCCAGGGCCCACGCCACGTTGTCGCGCGTGCCGCGCACGAAGTTGTCGACGATGACGATCTCGGCGGCGCCGGCGCGCACGAGCTCGTCGGCGATGTGCGATCCGATCAGGCCCAGACCGCCGGTGATGAGCGCGCGACAGCCGTTGAGCGTCACGGCCGCCTCGCTACGCGTGGGCATGGTTACTCTCTCCTGTCGCGACAGACTGCGAGGGCGGCTCGGTCCGCCACCCGATGACGCGCGCGGGCACTCCGGCGACGATCGAAAACGGCGGGACGTCTTTCGTCACCACCGCGCCGGCGCCGACGATCGCGCCGCGCCCGACCGTGATGCCCGGCAGCACGATCGCGTTCATGCCGACGTCGGCCCACGCCTCGATGCGCACCGGCCGGATCTCGAGGTCGGTCTTCACGATCGGCACGTCGGCGGGGATCCCCGTATGCGACGAGCCGAGGACCCTCGCGCCAGGTCCCCAGCCGACGTAGTCCTCCAACACGATGTCGCGGGCGTCGAAGTACGCCTGCGGGCCGATCCAGACGTGATTGCCGATGACGCAGGTGCCGTCGAACCGCCCCTGCAGATAGGTCTGCGCGCCGATGAACACGCCGTGACCCAATTCACACCGATCGAGGTGTTTGAATCCGGCGAACGGGCCGACGACCAGGCCGTGTCCGCACGAGCGGGCCGCCGCCCTCCAGATTGCGCGCCGCATCATGACGTCGACGGGCCCTTCGCCGGCGGCGAAACGCCCGAACAGCTCGACGAGCCCGCGGTAGTCGTACTGCGCCCGCAGCGACGCGGCCAGTCCGACCTCGAAATCCGGATCGGGACTGACCTCCTCGCGCCCGTGTACGGCGCGCACGATTCGTCCGTTAGATGGCATGGACATCCTGATGCACCGCGGCTGAGACGTATTCGACCTGGCTGTTCGAGAGCTCGGGAAACATCGGCAGTGACAGCACTTCGCGCGCCGCGCGCTCGGACTCGGGGAACTGGCCGGCGACGTAGCCGAGATCTCGATATCCCTCCTGCAGGTGGACGGGAATCGGATAGTGGATGCCGGTCTGCACGCCGTTCGCCTGCAGCACGCGCTGCAGCTCGGCGCGATCGGTCGTCCGCACCGCGTAGATGTGATAGACGTGGCGCGCGTACGGCATCTCGATCGGCCGCACGACGTCCGCGCCCTTCAAGTGCTTCGCGTACTCCACCGCGCGGCTGCGGCGCCCTTCGGTCCAGGCTTCGAGGTGACGCAGCTTCACGCGGAGCATCGCGCCCTGGAGCCCTTCCAGCCGGTAGTTGTAGCCGCGGAGCACGTGGTGGTACTTCCGCGACTGGCCGCCGTCGCGCAGGATGCGCAGCTTCTCGGCGTGCTTGGCATCGTTGGTCGCCACCAGGCCGCCTTCGCCGTACGCGCCGAGATTCTTCCCGGGATAGAAGCTGAAACAGCCGAGTGCCCCGATGCTGCCGACGCGCTTCCCTTTGTATTCGGCCCCGTGCGCCTGCGCGGCGTCCTCGATCACCGCCAGCCCGTGCTTGCGGGCGACGGCGAGAATCGGATCCATGTCGGCCGGCTGGCCGTAGAGATGGACCGGCAGAATCGCCTTGGTCCGCGGCGTGATGGCGGCTTCGAGCTGCTGGACATCCATCGTGAACGACCGCGGATCGATGTCCACGAAGACGGGATGTGCGCCGGTGTAGCAGACGGCGGCGACCGTCGCCACGAAGGTGAACGGCACCGTGATGACTTCGTCGCCGCGGCCGACGCCGGCGGCGAGGAGCGCCAGATGCAGCGCGCTGGTGCCCGAGTTGACGGCGACGCCGTGTTCGGCGCCGACGTAGCGCGCGAACTCGGCTTCGAACGCGGCGACTTCGTCGCCGAGGATGTATTGGCCGGTCTCGAAGACGCGGCCGATGGCCTTCTGGATGTCGTCTTTGATCGTGGCGTACTGCGCGTGGAGATCGAGAAATGGAATCATACGGCACACCCGACGGCGTCGAGCTCGATGACCCGGCCTCGTGCGGCGATCGACGCGGTGGCGGCCTCGAGGATGCGGACCACCCGCAATCCCGCGTGTCCATCGGTCATCGTCTGCTGGCTCGTCTCCACGCACTTGATGAAATGTTTGGCTTCGATGCTGAGTGCTTCGGTGATGTCGAGCTGCGGCGCGCACATGTCGCCGGAGCGGTAGTCGATGAGCATGCGGTACCGGTTGTTCCCGTTCCCGTGGCCGTTGCCGTGGCCGTTGCCGTTGACCGTCACGCCCTTGTCGTAGACCTTGACCTTCTCGCTCGGCTCGAGATCGTCGTACACGATCATCTTCTTGCTGCCGCCGATGAGCGTGCGGCGCACCTTGACCGGCGCGAGCCAGTTGACGTGGAGGTGCGCGATGAGGCGGTCCTGGAAGAACAGCGTCAGATACGCGATGTTCTCGGGCTCGTTGCCCACGTGGCTCATCCCTGTCGCCGACACCGCGATCGGATGCGACGGCAGGACGTGCTCCATGATGGCGAGGTCGTGCACCGCGAGGTCCCAGATGACGTTGACGTCATGCTGAAAGAGCCCGAGGTTCACGCGCACCGAGTCGTAGTAATAGACGTCGCCCAGCGACTCGTTCACGATCAGCTCGCGGATCTTCCGGACGGCGCCGGTGTAGACGAACGTGTGGTCGACGCTCAGCACCAGCTGGCGGCGCGCGGCCTCGTCGACCAGGCGCGCGGCCTGCTCCGAGGTCGACGTCAGCGGCTTCTCGACCAGCACGTGCTTGCCGGCGCGCAGCGCCTGCATCGCCAGGTCGTAGTGCGTCGAGACCGGCGTCACGATGACGACCGCGTCCACGCGCCGATCCGACACGAGCTCGTTCGGATCCGCGTACGTCTTGACGCCCGGATACCGGTTCCGGACGAGGGCCAGACGCTCGGCCCGCATGTCGCTCACCGCCACCAACTGGCAGCCGGGCACGTCCGCGAAGTTGCGGACGATGTTCGGTCCCCAGTAGCCGTAGCCGACGACTCCCAGTCGAATCACGTGATGCTCCTTGGCGCAATCTCAGGCGCCTCGTCCGCGCCGGTGCGGACATCTCCGAGAACGCGCGCCGGCACGCCGGCGACAATGGCAAAGGGGGGCACGTCGCGCGTGACGACCGCGCCGGCGCCGATCAGGGCGCCGCGGCCGATGGTCACGCCGGCGAGGATGGTCACGTTGCTGCCGATCGAGGCGCCGGCGGCGACGCGCGTCGGCACCAGCACCCAGTCGGAGCCGGTCTGCAGCCGGCCGTCCGGCGCCAGCGCCCGTGGAAACAGATCGTTGGTGAACATCACGCCGTGGCCGACGAACACGCCGTCCTCGATCGTGACGCCGTCGCAGATGAACGTATGGCTCGAGATCTTGCAGGCGCGTCCAACGACGGCGCCGCGTTGAATCTCGACGAACGCGCCGATCCGGGTCGAATCGCCGATCCGGCAGCCGTACAGATTCACGAGCTGCGGATGGTGGATGACGACGTCTTCGCCGAGCGTCACATCAGAAGCAATCATCGAAGGGCTACCTTCCTGTCCTTTCTGTCCTCGGGATCAAAGGAGAATCGAACGGGTTGCGCGTCGGGCACGCGCCACGCATGCTCGAGCGCCACCAGCCCGCTGTCACGACACGTCGACGTGACGGAAAACGGATACGCATGGAACTGGACGTCATGCGGCTTCACCGCATGGGTGTCGAGAATGCCGACCGACAGCGAGTAGCAGCCGGGCAGCAGCCGCACGTGCGCGATGACGAGATCGACGTGTCCCTCGCCGTCGAGCGTGCCGAGATCGAGTCGAGCCAGGCGCGTGTTCGTGCCGTGGCAGTACACGCCGTCGCCGCGGTAGAGATCGACCGCGAAATGCGGCCGCTCGACCGGGCGCCTGGCCCGGTAGTGGATCCGGATCGTGAGCGCCGCGCCCGTCTCGATCGCCTGCACCGGCCGGCCGCGATCGTCGAACGCTTCCACGCCGGCGATGTGGATGTCGCTGCCGGTGGTCGACTCCGCGTCCCGGTGCGACGTCACGCTGCGGTATTCCTGGATCGCCGCGGCCGGCGCGCCGTCGAACCGCACGCGGCCGTGATCGATGAGCAGCGCGCGGCTGCACAGATCGAGGACCGCGGTCAGGTTGTGCGAGACGAACACCAGCGGGATGCCGCGCGCGCGCAGCGCGCGCATGCGCTCGACGCAGCGTTCCTGGAACCGCGCGTCGCCGACGCTCAGCACCTCGTCGATGAGCAGGACGTCGGGATCGAGATGCGCGGCGATCGCGAATCCCAGCCGCGCGTTCATGCCCGAGGAGTACCGCTTGACCGGCGTGTCGATGAATTCGGAGACACCCGCGAACGCGACGATCTCGTCGAACTTGCGGCCGATCTCCGCCTGCTTCATGCCCATGAGGGCGCCCTGCAGGAACACGTTCTCGCGGCCGGTCAGATCGGGGTGAAAGCCCGCCGCCACTTCGATGAGCGCGCCGACGCGGCCCCGCACCTCGGCGCGGCCGCGCGTCGGCTTCAGGATGCGCGTCAGCAGCTTCAGCACGGTCGACTTGCCGGCGCCGTTCGGCCCGATGATGCCGAGCGCCTCGCCGGCGTCCACCGTGAACGACACGTCGCGCGTGGCCCAGAATTCCTCTTTCGTCAGCCCGTCGCGGTCGCGCGCAACGGCGCGCCGCAGGAGCGACGGAATGAGATCGCGGAGGCTGTCGTGCCGCTCCCCGCGGCGGAATTTCTTCCAGACGTTCTCGAACGCGATCGGCGCGCGGCTCATGTCAGATGTTTTCCGCAAACTGGAATTCGGCGCGGTGGAAGCACAGCCAGCTGACGCCGAGCAGCACGACGGCCACGGCGGCCGCGCCGAGGAACGGCCCCGCCGCCGGCAACTGGTTGTGCAGGAGCGTCGCGCGATACGCGTCGATGATCGGCGTCATCGGATTGAGCATCAGCACGGCGCCGAGCCGCCCGCCGATCTGATCGACGGGATAGACGACCGAGGTCGCAAACATCCACACCGCCAGCACGACTTCGAACAGGTACTTGACGTCGCGATAAAAGAGATTCCCCATCGCCAGCAGCAGGCCGACGCCGGCCGTGAAGATCACGTGCACAGCGACGACGACCGGCAGGAAGAACAGCGCGGAGCCGACGCCGACGTGGTAATAGACCATCAGCGCGACCAGCACCAGCGACGCCACCGCGAAGTCGACGAGCGAGACGAGAATCGCGGAAAACGGAAACACCTCGCGCGGGCAATACACCTTGGTCACCAGGCTCGTGTTGCTCGTCAGCGAGACGACCGCGAAGCGTTGAGACGAGGCGAAGAAGTTCCACGCGACCAGGCCCGAGTACGCGAACAGCGGGTACGGCAGGCCGGTGTCGATCGGCGCCACGCGCGTGAAGATCACCGAGAACACCGCCGTGTTGACCAGCGGCATGAAGATCGCCCAGCCGACCCCCATCAGCGTCTGCTTGTAGCGCAGGAGCAGATCGCGCAGCGTCAGCCGCACGAGCAGCTCGCGATACTCGCGCTGCTCGACGAGCATTTCGCGGACGTCGGCCGCGAGGCGTGCGGAAAGGACAGGAACGGCTCGAATCATCGACGCATACTGAAAAAATTTAACGAGACAGCGGACCCAAACGTCGTCGGCGACGAGAGCAAGGAGTTCGCCAACGGGCGCTGGCGGCGGTTTGAGAGCGGTCAGGCCGCCCCGGCACCGGCTGCGTCATGAAAGGTCTGCCGCAGGAGTGACTAACGTCTCTCTGCAACGCTCTTTGGCGACCAGGACGCCCGGTTTCGGGGTCGACCCGTATCGCAGCACTCCCATCGAGGTCAGATCGAAGACGTCCGGATTGCGCCAGAGCGTGATGCGATGCGAGAGGAGCGCCTCCTCCCAGCCGGCCCGTCCCTCGACGATGGCGCGGAGCACGCGTGGCGGCACGTACAACATGTACTCGGGGTCGTACGGCTCGTCGCCCTCGATCACGAACTGCTCGGCGAGCCGGCCGAGAAGCACGCCCCACATGCTGCCGCCGGCGACGAGCCTGATGTTCTTCCTGAAGTCGAGGAGGAACTGCGTGTGCCGCCGCGGCAGCCTCGCGAAGTAGCACTCGATGGCCTGCGCGGTGAGCGGCGTCTCAGGAACGGCGTAGAACTCGCTCCACTCGTCGCGGCGCCGTTCGCGATAGGCGCCGAGGTCCTCCCCCGTGCGCGCGTGGGGGTCCCGTTCGATCGCCATTGAGCGGCCTGCCGTCTCGACGTGCAGCGCATCGCCCGAATTCAGCGGCTGCACCGCGACGTCCGGACACGCGGCGTGGAACTGGTCGGCTACGTGTTCCCACAGCGGAAAGATCGTCGCCTCGGGAGGGTTGTAGGCCTCGAGGCTCGGGTCGAGAAAGCACGCCGGACCGGCCGACGGAACGTACGACCTGGCGCCGGTCAGCCGGACTTTGTGGTACAGCGTTTCGAGAAGGCCCTGCCGGACGTCGTTCGCTTTCTCGCGCATGACGTCGGCGGGATAGTCGTAGCAGTGCGGATACCACATCGCGCCCGAGTACTGCGCGGCCAGCACGTCGATGTCGTGCGGCAGCTCGGACGTGGGCGTGTTGCAGTCATTGAGATCGAGGAAGCGGAAGCCGTCGGCGTCGAGCAGCAGGCCGCTGTCTTCCTTATGACTCGTGTCCAGCCACATCGTCGCCGTGAACCCGGGCGCGAGCTCGTACGACTGGCGGTGTTGAAGCGCGACGATCCGGTCGAAGCCCAGCGCGCGAAACCGGCGGACGAGGACGTTCGACCGGTACCGCGGCACGATGACCGTGATCGAGCGCGGCAGCTGCTTCAGCACCCGCTCGTCGTAGTGGTCCTGGTGGCCGTGGGACACGTACAGATAGTCGAACCGCTCCGCGAGCACACGATGCAGGAGGGATCGGTTGTCCGGATAGGGAAACCACGATTGCAGGAAGGCCGGATAGAACCACGGGTCCATCAGCAATCGGACGTTCCGATGCTCGACGACGAACCCGGCATGCCCGAGATAACGAATGTCCATCGATCCCTGTCCCCGTGAGCGCGAGGCCGTCACCGCATGTCGGCCGAGGGGCAGACAAAACTCTGCCCGAACGAGATCTCACAGCAGTTCGCGCTGCGACTCCATTTCCTGCGCCTCGGCCACCGAGCGGCTGCGCTGCAGCACGGTGCCCCCGGTCGTGTTGATCCGCAGGTGATAAGCCACGGCTAACTGGCTGAGCAGATCGTCCATCGCGTTCAACAGAACAGATGCGAATCGATCTTCATCGTCGACGGTCAGCGACGAAACCAAACGGATGTCCACAGGATCCTCTGGGGCGATTGCGAGCGCGGGGATGCGCGCCTGCCCATCAGTTGTGCAAGCACCGTTCCTTAGAATCTCCTCACACAGGCGTGGAGATTTCGCGCGGCTCCGCGCGGCCGGCCGCGTAAACGTCCGACGTTCGCACTAAGTCCGCGACAAAAGTCCGCGCGTCGTTTGCCTTCGCAATCGGGCGTATGGAGAGGCGGCCCGATTCTTCTCGCGAGACGCGCATGTACTCGCTGGCGTTCTTCTTGCTCAGTCGCGATTCACTGACATGAGAATCCTTCTCTCTTTGAGCGGTTTGATGATGCTTTGTGCCTCCGTCGTGACCGGCGCGGGAACGTTGATCGCCCCGGTGCAGGCGAGCGTGGTGCGCAATTCATTGTCCGAGCCCAGTGGGCTCGTCGTCCTCGGCGTCGGTTTCGTGGTGCTGGCGACTCAAGTGCGCCGGAAACAGCGTTGAGACGCGCGATCTTTCTACTGGTGGCCGTGCTCGGCGCCGCGCTGAGCATGGGATCGGATCCCCACGCGCAGTGCGGCAATCCGATCGTCTGTGAGAACGCCCTGCCTGGAAACCTGCCGAGCGAGTGGGACATCACCGGCTCGGGAGATCCCAGCATTCAAGGGTTCACGACCGACATCAGCGTCGATCAAGGCCAGACGGTTCGTTTCAAGATCAACACGACGGCAACCGATTACCGGCTGGATATCTATCGCCTCGGCTATTACGGCGGACGCGGTGCCCGATTCATCACGACCGTCCAGCCGTCAGCGACGCTCCCCCAGGCGCAGCCGGCATGTCTCAACAACGCCGCGACCGGTCTGAACGACTGCGGCAACTGGGCCGAATCGGCGTCGTGGACCGTGCCAATCACCGCCGTCTCGGGTATCTACGTCGCAAAGCTCGTACGGGAAGCCGGCGGAGCCGGCTCGAGTCACGTCGTGTTCGTCGTCAGGGACGACGACGGGCATTCCGATCTGCTGTTCCAGACGTCGGACACGACGTGGCAGGCCTATAACCAGTACGGCGGCAACAGCCTCTACGTGGGGTCACCTGCCGGACGTGCGTACAAGGTCAGCTACAACAGGCCAATCACGACGCGGGGAACCACCCCCGAAGACTGGGTCTTCAACGCGGAGTACCCGATGGTCCGGTGGCTGGAGGCCAACGGGTACAACGTGAGCTACTCCACCGGCGTCGACACCGATCGTCGAGGCGCCGAGCTGCTCGAGCACAAAGCGTTCTTGTCGGTCGGCCATGACGAGTACTGGTCCGCGCCGCAGCGCGCGAACGTCGAGGCCGCCCGGAGCGCCGGCGTCCATCTCGCGTTTTTCAGCGGCAACGAGGTCTTCTGGAAGACGCGCTGGGAAAACAGCATCGACGCGTCGGGCACGCCGTATCGCACGCTGGTCACGTACAAAGAGACGCACGCGAACGCGGTCATCGATCCGCAGGATCCCCCGACGTGGACCGGCACCTGGCGCGATCCGCGGTTCAGCCCTCCGGCCGACGGCGGCCGGCCCGAGAACGCGCTGACCGGACAGATCTTCACGGTCAACGGCCGGGACATCCGATCGATCGTCGTGCCCGATACCGACGGCAAGATGCGCTTCTGGCGCAACACGTCGATCGCGACGCTCGGGGGCGGCGCGAGTGCGACGCTGCCCAACGGCGTGCTCGGCTACGAATGGGACGAGGACCTCGACAACGGCGCGCGGCCGCCGGGTCTCTTCCGATTGTCCACGTCGACGTATGCGGTGCCGTCGTACATCCAGGACTTCGGCTCGAACTACGCGAGCGGCACCGCGACGCACCATCTGACGCTGTACCGGCACAGCAGCGGCGCGCTCGTCTTCGGCGCCGGCACCGAACAGTGGATGTGGGGCCTCGACGACAATCATGACTTCGCGGGGCCGGCGCCCGACCTGCGCATGAAGCAGGCCACGGTGAATCTCTTCGCCGATATGGGCGTGCAGCCCGCCAGCCTTCAGACCGCGGATGGACTGGTGGCGGCGTCCGCGTCGACCGACGCGATCGCGCCCACGTCGACGATTACGGCGCCGGCGGGAGGCGCGACGATCGCGTCAGGCACCGCGGTCACGATCACGGGGACCGCCACCGATACCGGCGGCGGCATCATCGGCGGCGTGGAAGTCTCCGTCGACGGCGGCGTGACGTGGCATCCGGCGAATGGCCGCGCGAGCTGGAACTACGCCTGGACGGCGACGGGAGCTGGCTTCGTCACGATCAAGAGTCGAGCGGTCGACGACAGCGGCAACCTCGAAACGCCGTCGGCCGGCACGACGATCACCGTTCCTGCGCCGACTGGATCCACATTCAGCGTCTGGAGTCCGAGCACGGTGCCGGCGGGCGCGGATCCCGACACCGGCAATGTCGAGATCGGCACCAAGTTCCGCTCGAACGTCGCGGGGAACGTGACCGGCGTTCGTTTCTACAAGTTCTCGAACAACACCGGCACCCACATCGGCAGCCTCTGGTCGGCCGCGGGCACCAAGCTCGCCGGCGTCACCTTCTCCGGCGAAACCGCGTCTGGCTGGCAGCAGATGAACTTCGCCACGCCGGTGGCCATCACGGCGAATACGACATACGTCGTGTCGTACCACGCGAACACCGGGCATTACGGCGTCAACAGCCAGTACTTCGCGGCGGGCGGCGTCACGAATGGCCCGCTGACGGCGCTCGCCAACGGCGTCGACGGCGGCAACGGCGTCTACCGCTACGGAACAGGAAGCATCTTCCCGAACTCCACGTTCAACTCCGAGTGCTACTGGGTCGACGTGATGTTCGCGCCGAGCGGCGGCGGCGCCGACACGACGCCGCCGAGCGTGAGCAGCGTGACGCCAGTCAATGGCGCCGGCAAGGTTGCGATCAATGCGACCGTCACCGCGTCGTTCAGCGAGGCGATGGACGCGACGACGATCAACGGAAACACGATCCAGCTGCGCGATGCAGCCGGCGCGCTGGTCGCGGCCACCGTCACCTACAACAGCACGAACAGAACCGCGACGTTGACGCCGTCGGCGGCGCTCCTGACGTCGACGACCTACACGGCATCCGTCCAGGGCGGCGCCGTCGACCCGCGTGCGAAAGACGTGCAGGGCAACGCGGTTGCGACGAACGTCGCGTGGTCCTTTACGACCATCGGCGGCCCCGACACGGGTGCGCCCACCGTTTCCTCGGTTTCACCCGCCAGCGGCGCGACCGGCGTTGCGCTGAATACGACGGTGACCGCGACCTTCAGCGAGGCGATGGATTCGACGACGATCAACACGTCGACCTTCGAATTGCGCGCCCCGGGCAACGTGCTCGTCACGGCGAACGTGACCTACGACGGCGCATCGCGTACGGCAACGCTGACGCCGACGGCCGCGCTCATTCAGACTACGACCTACACGGCCACGGTGAAGGGCGGCGCGACCGATCCGCGTGTGAAGGACCTCGCCGGCAACGCGCTCGCGAGCAACTTCACCTGGACGTTCACCACGACGACGCCCGATACGACGCCGCCCACGGTGACGAGCGTCTCGCCGGCCAACGGTGCGACCGGCGTCGCCGCGAACACCGCCGTCACCGCGACGTTCAGCGAAGCGATGGACGCCACGACGATCAACACCTCGTCGTTCGAGCTGCGGAATTCCGGCGGCACGTTGATCGCGTCGACGGTCACCTATAGCAGCGCGACCAGGACCGCGACGCTGACGCCGACGGCCGCGCTCGCGAATTCGACGACCTACTCGGCGACGGTCAAGGGCGGCGCCACCGATCCGCGCGTCAAGGACGCCGCGGGCAACGCGCTCGCCGGCAATTTCGGCTGGTCGTTCACGACCGGCGCAGCGCCGCCGCCGCCACCGCCGTCGACAACGATCTGGGCGCCGACCGCGACGCCGGCCGGGGCCGACACCGACATCAACGCGGTTGAAGTCGGCACGAAGTTCCGATCGGATGTGGCCGGGTTCATCACCGGCATTCGCTTCTATAAGTTCGCGACCAACATCGGCACGCACACCGGTCACTTGTGGACCACCACCGGTACGCTCCTCGGGACGGCGACGTTCACGGGCGAGACGGCGTCGGGCTGGCAGCAGGTCAGCCTGGCGTCGCCTGTGGCGATCAACGCCAACACGACCTACATCGTGTCGTACCACGCGCCGACTGGACACTACTCCGTCAACGGCGCGTACTTCGCGACGAGCGGCGTCGACAACCCGCCGCTGCACGCGCTGGCCAACGGCATTGACGGCGGCAACGGCGTCTACGCCTACGGCGCGAGCGGCTCGTTCCCGATCAACAGCTTCAACTCGGAGTGCTACTGGGTCGACGTCGTCTACGCGACGTCGCTCGGTCCCGATACGACTCCGCCCGTCGTCGCCGCCACGTCGCCAGTCAACGGCGCAACCGGGTTCAGCGCCGCCGCCAACGTCACCGCGACGTTCAGCGAGCCGATGGACGCGACGACCATCAATACGAGCACGTTCGATCTGCGCACGTCGACCAATCAGATCGTCGCCGGGTCGGTGACGTACAACACCTCCACGCGAACCGCGACGTTCGATCCGACGGCGCCGCTCCAGTACCTGACGTCTTACACGGCCACCGTGAGAGGCGCGGCCGGCGGCGCGGAAGGCGGCGCCGACGTGAAGGATCTCGCCGGCAACGCCATGGCCGCCGATTACTCGTGGTCGTTCACGACCGGTCCGGCTCCAGGCGCGTGTCCGTGCAATATCTGGAACGGTAATCCAACGCCGGCCGGCGCCGACGCCGACCCGAGCGCGGTCGAAGTCGGAACGAAGTTCCAGGCGGACTCGGACGGGTTCGTCACGGCGCTGCGGTTCTACAAGTTCGCGACGAATACCGGCACGCACGTCGGCCACCTGTGGTCGCGCACCGGCACGCTGCTCGCGACAGTGACCTACACGGGCGAAACGGCATCAGGCTGGCAGCAGGTCGCGCTGTCGTCGCCCATCGCGATCACCGCCAACACGACGTACATCGTGTCGTACCACGCGCCCGTCGGACGCTACTCCGTGAATAGTCAGTACTGGAACGTCGGCGTCAACAACCCGCCGCTGCGCGGGCTCGCCACCGGCGTCGATGGCGGCAACGGCGTCTACGGCTACGGTCCGTCGGGCACGTTCCCGACCAACACGTTCAACGCGGAAAACTACTGGGTCGACCTCGTCTTCAACACCACGTTGGGACCCGACACGACGCCGCCCACGGTCTCGTCGACCACCCCCTCGTCTGGCGCGACCGGCTTCCCGGCGGCGAGCAACATAACCGCGACGTTCAGCGAGTCGGTCAACGCGACGACCGTGAACGCGTCGACGTTCGAGCTGCGCGATTCGTCGAACGCGCTCGTGTCGGCGACGGTGTCCTATGACGGCGCCACGCGAAGCGCGATTCTCGATCCGACCGCCGGTCTCGGCTTCTCGACGACGTACACGGCGACGATCAGAGGAGGCACGACCGACCCGCGTATCAAAGATCTGGCGGGCAACGCGATGGCGGCGAACTTCGTCTGGTCGTTCACGACCGGCGCGGCGCCCCCGCCGCCGCCAACCGACGGTCCGGGCGGACCGATCCTCGTCGTCAGCTCGACCGGAAATCCGTTCAGCCGTTACTACGCCGAAATCCTGCGAGCGGAAGGGTTGAATGCCTTCTCCGTCAACGACCTCTCGACAGTGACGGCGACGACGCTCGCCGGCTACGACGTCGTCATCCTCGGCGAAGTGCCGTTGAGCGTCGCGCAAGCGACGATGTTCACCGACTGGGTGAACGCCGGCGGCAACCTGATCGCGATGCGGCCCGACAAGAAGCTCGCGACGCTCCTCGGGTTGACGAGTCTCCCGTCGACGCTGACGAACGCGTACCTCGCGGTCGACACCGTCACCACACCGGGTACCGGCATCGTCACGACGCCGATCCAGTTCCATGGCTCGGCGGACGTCTATTCGCTGAGCGGCGCGACCGAGGTGGCGTCCCTGTACTCCGGACCGCTCGCGGCGACGCCGAATCCGGCAGTGAGCATGATGAACGTCGGGCCGAACGGCGGCCATGCGGCCGCGTTCACCTTCGACCTCGCGCGCTCGATCGTGTATACGCGGCAGGGCAACCCCGCGTGGTCGGCCCAGGAGCGCGATGGCTTCGTGCCGATTCGCTCCGACGATCTCTTCTTCGGCGCGTCGAGCACCGACGGTCAGCCCGACTGGGTGAACCTGGACAAGGTCGCTATCACGCAGGGCGACGAGCAGCAGCGTCTGCTCGCCAATCTCATCATCTATCTGAATCGGGGCCGCAAGCCGCTGCCGCGCTTCTGGTATCTGCCGCGCGGCAACAAGGCGGTCGTGGTGATGACTGGTGACGACCACGCGAACAACGGCACGACGGGACGCTTCAACCAGTACAAGTCGGCGAGCCCGGCGAACTGCTCGGTGGCGGACTGGCAGTGTATCCGCGGCACGTCCTACATCTACACGAATACACCGATCAGCAACGCGACCGCCGCGGCATTCAACACCGACGGCTTCGAGATTGCCGTCCACGTGACGACCAACTGCGGCGACTACACGGCGGCCACGCTGCCGCCGTTCTATACCAACCAACTCGCGACGTTCGCGTCGACGTTCCCCAGCCTTCCCGCGCCGACGACGAACCGCACGCACTGCATCGCCTGGAGCGACTGGACGACACAGGCGCAGGTCGAGCTGTCGAAAGGCATCCGGCTCGACACGAACTATTACTACTGGCCACAGAGCTGGGTACTGGATCGCCCCGGATTCTTCACGGGCTCGGGCATTCCGATGCGTTTCGCCGACACGACGGGCGCGATCATCGACGTCTATCAAGCGGCGACGCAGATGAACGACGAGGCGAACCAGTCGTACCCGATGACGGTCAACGCGCTGCTCGACAAGGCGCTTGGTCCCGAGGGCTACTATGGCGTCTTCACCGCGAACATGCACACCGACGTCAATCCGTCGGCCGGCTCTGACGCGATCGTGGCGTCGGCGCAGGCGCGCAGCGTGCCGATCATCACGGCGAAGCAGCTGTTGACGTGGCTCGACGGCCGCAACGGATCCTCGTTCCAGTCGCTCGTGTGGAACGACACCGCACGCACGCTCTCGTTCAGCGTGGCGATCGGCACCGGCGCCAACGGTCTGCAGGCGATGGTGCCGACGGCCGTCGGAACGAGCAGCGCACTGACAACGCTCACGCTGAACGGCAACGCGGTTGCATTCACGCGTCAAACGATCAAGGGGATTGAGTACGCGGTCTTCTCGGCCGCGGCGGGGACATATCAAGCGACATACGCCCCGTAGCGAACACGAGCGATAAAAGTCAACTTCAGGGGTACCTTTACCGTGCCGACCAATTCGTGGCGCGTGGCTGTCGCTCTTGTACTCACTCTGAGCGCGACGCTTGCCCTTTGTGCCACGCCAGCGGCGGCGCAATCGGTTTCGATCTGGAGCGGCTCCGCGGTGCCCGCAGGCGCCGACAACGACTCGAGCGCCGTGGAGCTCGGCGTCAAATTCCGATCGGACCTGGACGGCTTCGTCACCGGCGTGCGCTTCTACAAATTCGCGAGCAACACCGGGACGCACGTCGGGAGCTTGTGGTCGACGACCGGCGCGTGGCTGGCCAGCGCGACGTTCACCACTGAAAGCGCGTCGGGCTGGCAACAGGTCACCTTCGCCACGCCGGTTCGCATCTCGGCAAACACCACCTACATCGTCTCGTATCACACCAACGCGGGACACTACGCCGCCAACAGCGGCTATTTCGCGTCGGGCGTCGACAGCGGCGCGCTGCACGCACTGGCGGATGGCGTCGCCGGCGGCAACGGCGTGTACCGGTACACCGCTTCGACCGCGTTTCCGAATCAGAGCTGGCAAGCGACGAACTACTGGGTCGACGTCGTGTTCGCTGAAGCATTGGCGAGCAGCGGCGACACGACACCGCCGACGATCACGTCGGTCACGCCGTCCGCGGGCGCGACCGGCGTGAACGTCAACAGCGTCGTCACCGCGACGTTCAGCGAGATGATGAGCGCGGCCGCGATGAACACGTCGACGTTCGTCCTGCGGGATTCCGCCGGGAATCCCGTCCCGGCCACGGTGATGGCCGGCGGCGAAACGCCCACGGCGACGTTGACGCCGGCGTCGCCGCTCGCCATGGGCACGTCGTACACCGCGACCGCCAAGAGCGGGCCGGGCGGCGTCAAGGATCTCGCCGGCAATCCGATGGCCGGCGACTACACGTGGTCGTTCACGACGGCTGGCGCTCCGTCGCCGCCACCGCCCGCGACGTGCCCGTGCACGATTTGGACTGCCGCCACCACCACGCCGTCCGGTCCCGATGGCGACACGAACGCGGTCGAGCTCGGCGTGCGGTTCAATTCGAATACGAACGGCTTCATCACGGGCCTTCGCTTCTATAAATTCCCGACGAATACCGGCACGCACGTCGGAAATCTGTGGAGCAACACCGGCACACTGCTCGCGACGGCGACCTTCACCAATGAAACGGCGTCGGGCTGGCAACAGGTGAATTTCGCGACGCCGGTCGCGATCAACGCGAGCTTCACGTACGTCGCGTCGTATCACACCAACACCGGCCACTACGCGGTCAACGGCGGCTACTTCGCGTCCGGCTTCGACAACGGACCGCTGTCGGCGCTTCCGGACGGCACCGTCTCGGGTCCCAACGGCGTGTATCGCTATGGCGCGGCGAGCGCGTTCCCGATGGATACGTACAACGCCGCGAACTACTGGGTCGACGTCGTGTTCGCGACGAGCGCCCCGAGCGGCGTTCCGCTGACCGTGACCGCGGTCACGCCCGCGGCGGGCGCGACTGGTGTGAGTACCACGACCACCGTGACCGCGTCGATCGTCGGTTTCCTGGACTACAACAGTGTGAACACGTCGACGTTCGAGTTGCGCGATTCCGCGGGCAACCTCGTGCCCGCGACTGTTGGCGGCGGCGGGGAATCGCAGACGTTCGTGCTCTCGCCAGCGTCGCCGCTTGCCGTCGGCACCACGTACACGGCGAAGGTCAAAGGCGGCGCGGCAGGCATCCAGGATAGGT
>Ga0114129_10004921_pt1 | contig 18854 bp, 20 predicted proteins | sample RhiMetdeltSRZDD1_FD_80071 | JGI IMG/M metagenome (GOLD analysis project Ga0114129, IMG submission 80071) | Populus rhizosphere microbial communities from Tennessee, USA - Rhizosphere MetaG P. deltoides SRZDD1 (version 2) (version 2) | ecosystem: Host-associated > Plants > Roots > Rhizosphere >...
GGCCACGCCGCCGACCTTGTCGGCCTTACCGGGTGCACCGCGGTCCTCTGCCCCGCCGGCGCGGTGGCCGCCGTCGAGGTGCGCGGCGGCGCCTCGGGCCTCCTGGGCCTCGACCTCCTCGATCCCGGACACATCGCCACGCGGGTACACGGCGCCGTCCTGGCGGGGGGCAGCGCGTTCGGACTCGAGGCCTGCTTCGGCGTCATGGCCCACCTCGAGGCGCGCGGGGTCGGCCTCGCCACTGCGGGCGGCGTGGTGCCGCTGGTGGTCGGGGCCATCCTCTACGACCTCGCGGTGGGCGCCTCGAACGCCCGGCCCGACCGCGCCATGGGCGGGCGGGCCGCCGCGGCCGCCGGGAGCGGCCCCGTCGCGGAAGGCTCGGTCGGCGCGGGGGCCGGCGCGTCCGTCGGCAAGGCGTTCGGCCTGGCACGCGCTATGAAGGGGGGGCTCGGGACGGCGAGCCGTCGCGTCGGCGCCGCCACCGTCGGCGCGCTCGTCGCTGTCAACGCGTTCGGAGACGTTCGTGACCCCGCGACCGGCGCCCTGCTGGCCGGCGCCCGCGATGCCCCCGACGGTCACCGCCTGGTCGACACGGCCCGCCAGCTCCGCGAGGGCCGGATGACGCCGGGGTTCCGGCTGACCCACACGACCATCGGCGTCGTCGGGACCGACGCGCCGCTGGACGGTGCCGCGGCGCGGCGCGTGGCGGCGCTCGGGCACCTCGGGCTCGGCGCGGCGCTGTCGCCTCCGCATCTCAGTGTGGACGGGGACGCCCTCTTCTCCCTGGCCACGGGCTCACTGGCGCGCGGAGAGGCGCCATCGGCCGACGCGCTCGGGCTCGCCGCCGCGGACTGCGTGGCGGAGGCCATCGTTCGCGCCATCCGGACCGCCACGGCCCTCGGCGGGCTGCCCGCCTGGCGTGACCTCGCCGCGACGCCGGCGCGGGATGCCTGAGGGGGGCTGCGCGTGACCGGCAAGGTGATCCCATTCCCATCCCGGGCGCCCGAGCCGGAGGACGAGCGCGGCTTCGAGGAGCTGGCCCGCGTCCGCGATCAGGCGGAGGCCCTCGTGCTCCGCGGGCTGCTGGAGTCGCACGGGATCGAGGTCCTTCTGCGCTCCCACGTCGCTCCGTCCGTCTATCCGTTCTCGGTGGGCGATCAGGGTGCGGTCCAGGTCCTCGTCCGCCGCGAGGCGCTCGCGGCGAGCCGCCGCCTCCTCGCCGGAACCCCGTCGGGCCCCGCGGCGCCCTAGCGCCTCGATGCTGAGACCGGCCGCAGCATTGGCCGTCATCTCCAGACCTGCACATCCTGTCGCAATCGATTTGGCGCTCAAACCATCCTGAGACTGTTCTCGATCGTCTTGAGCTGTTGGGCGTGCTGGTCATTGGCGCATGCCGATGAACATGTGGAGAAGCTGATCACCGAGTCGGCGCTCCACGAAGCCCGGGGCATCCTTTCGCGTGAGCTGCTGGGTCACTATGACATCAGCGACCTGGCGGTTCAGAAGAGCGAGGATTTTCCCGCCCTCACTTCATTCGGTCACGACTACGGACTGGTAAAAGTCACCCTCGCGTTCGCGACCAAGACAAATGCCACGAAACATCTAAATCTGAATCGGGACATGTTCGAGCCCGGCAGGGCGATGTGTCAGGGTTGGCTGTACCTACACTGTGGTGTGCCGGTTGGGCATGTGTTTGAAGGCAAGCTCGAGCTGTTGCTGGCCCTCGATGGAGATGGATCATGGAGAGCGGTGTCGCCTCACTGGCGCTCGCGAAGGAAGTATTCCCTCCACGGCTACCTCCTCTTGGACGGACGAGACGAGGAGGGGTATGTGCTGTTCCCCAAAAAACCGTAGTCCTAACAGGTCCGACGTTAGGCGGCCGACGATGAGTCTTCGGAGTGTCCGGCAAGGTGGACGGAAATGACCGGTCGCACCTTAGACGCCGGGCGGCACCGCGTCTAGAGTCCGCACGAAAACCGCGAGCACGCGCTCCACCGCGGCGAGCGTCGGGGGCTCGAGCGTCTCCGGGGTGTCGAGGGTGGTGTGGTAGGTCGTGAAGGGCGGCGGGCGCCGCCCGGGCGGGATCAGGATGCCGCGCACGCCCCCGTAGACGAACGCCCGCAAGGACTCCATCGACGCCCGCGGGATAGCCGTCAGTCCCACACCGGGTACGCCCCGGTCGACAAAGGGCCGGTGGTCGCTCCCGAAGAAGGGTACGGGCTCGGCGAGGTGATACGTCTGATCCCGGCGATAGCCGAGAGCCTCCACCGCCGCGATCCAGGCCCGCACGAGCGGCGTGACCTCGAGGGCCGGGGTCACGTCCCAGAGCGCGAGGCTGTCGCCGATCCCGCAGAGCTCGAGGCTCACGACCCCGATCAGATCACCGGGGTCGGTCCGCCGCATGTACACCCGCGAGCCCAGCATCGCACGCTCCTCGCCCCCGAAGAAGCCGAGGCGCACCCGGAGTCGCCGCGGCGGTTCGCTGACCAGCCGGACGCCGAGCGCGCGCAGGATTCCCACGGCGGCCGCGTTGTCGTTGGCGCCGGGACTCCCCGGGACGGCGTCGTGGTGGGCGGCGAGGAAGAGCGTCCGCGGTCCGGGTCCGAGCTCCACGAACAGGTTAACCCCCGCACCCTCTACGGTGCGATAGGGCTGGCGATGGACCGGCAGGCCAGCCGCGTGCAACACGGCCTCGGTCAGCCGGGCCCGCTCCCGGTTGGACCGTCCCCCGAGGAGGTACGCCATGTCGCGCGGCGTGGGGGCGGACAGCGCGCGGTAGGCGGCGAGGTCGAGCCCGGGCGGTGCCACTCGTCCCCGGCGGCGGTTCATGAGCCGGGCGGCCGTGACGTTCAGCGCGCCGCCCACGACGCGGCGAAGCGTCCGCCGCCAGCGCCGGGCCCGTTCCGACGTCACGCCGGGACCGCACACGGATCGGGCCGGGGCGGCGGGAGAGCCAGCAGCCGGGCGGCGTTCTCGGTCGTCGTCGCCGCCACCGTCGACACCGGCACGCCCAGGAGCTCGGCCACGCGGGCGGCCGTGACCGGCAGGTACGCCGGCTCGTTGCGCTGCCCCCGCCAGGGCTGGGGCGGGAGATACGGACAGTCCGTCTCGACCACGAGCCGGTCGAGCGGCAGGGCCCGCACCACTTCGGCGAGCCGCCGCGCGCTCGGGTAGGTCACCGGGCCCGCGATCGAGATCAGGAGCCCGAGGTCGAGGCCGCGGCGCGCCACCGCCAAGTCCCCCGAAAAGCAGTGGAGGATCCCGCCGACGGTGGCGACCCCCTCGGCGCCGCAGACGTCGAGGAGGTCCGCGTGCGCCTCCCGGCAATGAAGCAGGACGGGCTTCCCGACGGTCCGCGCCAGCCGGAGCTGGGCGATGAGCGCCGTCCGCTGGACGGCACGGGGCGAGTGGTCGCGGAAGTAGTCGAGCCCGATCTCGCCGACGGCCACCACCCGTGGTGCGCGCGCGAGCGCAGCGATCCGTTCGAGAGCCGCCCCGTCCGCGGTGCGGGCGTCGTGCGGGTGGATCCCGACGGCGGCGTAGATGTCGCCCTCCGCCGCGGCGAGGGCCACCGCCGCCTCCGAGGTCCCCACATCCGTCCCGATCGTGAGGAAGCCTGCCACGCCGACATCCCGGGCCCGCGCGATCACGGCGGGCCGGTCAGCGTCGAACGCGGAGTCGTGGAGATGGGCGTGCGTGTCGACGAGCACGGTCAGGCGTCTACCCGGAAGCGTAGGCGACCGATCAGCTGGCCGGAGGCGGTCACCACGTCCACCGTCCAGCGGCCGCGGGCGTCGGGCGGGAAGTCCGTCTTGCGGGAGTAGGTGCGGAATCCTCCCGGGCGGCCGCCCTGTACCGGCGTCGGGAGGCGTACCGTCGAGACCACGGACCCTTCGTGGCGCCACCGGTGCTCGATCGGCTGCCGGAGCGCGGCGGGCGCCGCCACCGGCGTGAACGCGACCAGGCCGCCCCACTCGCGGAGCTCGCCGACGGTGACACGCGCCACGGGGTCGACCGGCTCCAGGTCGGCCACCGCGCGCGCCAGCGTGGGGTGGACCAGGCTGACCGGCGCCGGAGGCACGACCGGCCGCGCGATCCACGCCGCCCCGACGGCGAGCACCGCCACCGCGCCCGCTCGGCCGGCGGCGAGGGACCAGCGCCCCGCGTGCTGGAAGAACGTCGGTGTGAGCCCGAGGGCGGCGAGCGCCGCGCTGGCCACGACCGCGCCGGCCGGCGGGACGCCGACGAGCGGCAGCGCCACGTTGAGTCCCGCGAAGAGCGAGAAGCCGAAGAAGGCGAGGCCGAGCCACGGCCGGGGGTGCACCACGACGCGGTACCAGGGATCGACCGTGGTGAGCAGCGCCGCGACCACGAGCGCGGTGAAGAAGACGACCGTGACGCCATCGAAGGTCGTGCTCGCGAAGTACCCCGGCAGGACGAACAGGAGGAGCCCATGGTAGAGCGTCTGGATCGTGTAGTCGCCGGCGGCTACGAGCAGGTGACGCCCACGGGCCAGGAGCACATCGCGCACCTGGCTCAGCACCGCGAAGAGGAGCCACAGGACCACGACGTACCCGATGATCCAGCCCACGTGAGGTACCCCACGCCGGAAGATCACGAGGGTGGCGAACCCGGACGCGAGCGAGGCGAGCGAGATCCCCCACCGACGAAGGAACGTCCACCAGGCGCCCCCGGCCGTCGAGGCGATCCGGCGCGGCCGGAGAAGCGGGTTCGCCGAGCTGGACACGGAGCGCGCGCGGGAACTAGCGGACCTTGGCGCCGGACGGAAGGTCCCGGTCGAGGGCGAGGAGCGCGAGCGCCTCGCCCGCCGAGCCGGCCAGCACCATGCCGTTCGAGGTCACCCCCATGAGCGTCGCCGGCTCGAGGTTCGCGACGACCACGACCTTGCGCCCGACGAGGGCCTCGGGCCGGTAGTGCTCGGCGATCCCGGCGACGAGCGTCCGGGTCTCGTCGGCAAGCCGCACCGTGAGCCTGAGCAGCTTCTTCGACTTGGGCACCGCCTCGGCCCCGACGACCTCGGCGACCCGGAGGTCGAGGCGCTTGAACTCGTCGATCGTGATGCGCGCCGCCGACTCCTCCGAGCGCCCGGCCCTCGGGGGGGCGCTAGCGGGGGACGCCGTCGCCTTCGTGTCGATCCGCGGGAAGAGCCCGGACAGCCGCTGCACGGGGCCGAGCTCGCCGGTGCACCCCACCACGGCGTTCGCGAGCGCAGGAGGACGCGTGTCCCCGACCGCCGCCCGGATGCGCGCGGCGGCGTCGGGGAGGAAGGGCTCGAGCACGATGCCGAGATACCGGAGCGACTCCACGAGCGTCACCAGGACAGCCGCCAGCCGGGCCCGTTTCCCCGGATCCTTGGCGAGCGCCCACGGCTGCGTGGCGTCGACATAGCGATTCACGTCGCCGATGAAGCTCCAGATCGCCACCAGCGCGCGCTGGAACGCGAAGTCGTCCATCGCCTCCGCGACGGTCTTGCCGGTCTCGTCGGCGCGCGAGCCGATCTCACGCTCCTGCGCCTCCGGCGCCGGCGGAGCGCCGGCGACCTGCGGACCGAAGTTCACAACCATCGTCGTCGCCCGGGAAACGAGGTTGCCGAGGTCGTTGGCGAGGTCCGCGTTGAGCCGGTCGACGAGCGCCTCTTCCGAGAAGCTCGCGTCCTGGCCGAAGGGCATCTCGCGGAGCACGAAGTAGCGAAAGGCGTCGTTGCCATAGTTCCGGGTGAGGGCCAAGGCCTCGACGATGTTGCCGACGCTCTTGGAGATCTTCCCGCCGCCGAGCGTCCAGTACCCGTGGACCCTGAGCCGCGCGAACGCGGGCAGGCTCGCATCGCCCGACCCCTCGTCCCGGAGCAGGCCGGCCGCCTTCAGCATGCACGGCCAGTAGACCCCGTGGGGCTTGAGGATGTCCTTGCCGATCAGGTGGTGGACGTGCGGCCAGTGCCGTCGGAACCGGTCGCCGCCCGGCCCGCCCAGCGCGGACACGTAATTGAGAAGCGCGTCAAACCAGACATACGTCACGAACCGGTCGTCGAACGGAAGCGGGATGCCCCACTGGAGCCGGCTCTTCGGACGGCTGATCGATAGATCCTGGAGCGGTTCCCGCAGAAAGCCCAGGAGCTCGTTTCGGTAGCGGTCGGGCTGGACGACGTCCGGATGCTCCTCGAGATAGCGCCGCAGCCAGTCCTGGTACGCCGACATCCGGAAGAAGTAGTTCTCCTCCTCGATGTAGGTCAGCGGCGTCTGGTGGTCAGGACACTTGCCGTCGACGATCTCCTTGTCCGTGTAGAAGCGCTCGCACCCGAAGCAGTACTGTCCCCCGTACTTGCCGAAGTAGATCTCGCCGCGGTCGAAAAGGGCCTGCAGGATCGCCTGGACCACGCGGGCGTGGCGGGGTTCGGTCGTCCGGATGAAGTCGTTGTACGTGATCCCGAGCGCATCCCACTGGTCCCGAAACGCCTTCGAGTTCCGGTCGGCGAGGGTCTGGGGCGCCTCCCCGGCCTTCGCGGCCGCCTGGGCGATCTTGTCGCCGTGCTCGTCGGTGCCGGTCAGGAACCAGACGTCGTCGCCAGCGAGCCGGCGGTAGCGAGCCATCGTGTCGGCCACGAGCGTCGTGTAAGCGTGGCCAAGGTGCGGCGGGCCATTGATGTAGTAGATCGGCGTGGTCAGGTAGAACACGCCGTCAGGGGAGCGGCTTGACATGCGGGCGCCCCTCCCACGTGAGCTGGGAGAGCGGAACCTCCGCCTCCGTTCCGTCGGCGAAGCCGACGATCACCGTCTCCTTCAGGACCTTCACACTCCGGACGCGTCCCTCCATACACCCGCCGCCACCGCACTCGGCCTGGCACGCGGAGCCGACGCGTGGCAGCTGGGCCCGCAGCGCCTCGTACTGCGAGAACTCGTAGAGGAGGCAGCACTTGAGCCGACCACAGTTGCCGAGGAGGCGGCTGTCGTTCAGCGGGACGTCCTGGCTCTTGGCCATCTTCACCGAGACCGGCTCGAACCCGCGCAGGTGGGTCGAGCAGCAGAGCTGGCGCCCGCAGGGTCCAATGCCGTCCTGCACCTTGGTCACGTCGCGGGCGCCGACCTGTCGCATCTCGATGCGGGCGCGGAACTCCCGGGCGAGGTCCCGCACCAGCTCGCGGAAGTCGATCCGCGTCTCGGCGGCGAACAACACGGTCACGCGCCGACTGTCCCGCGTGAGCTCGACGTCCACGACCTTCAGCGCGAGTCCGCGGCCCTGGGCACGGAGCTGGCACGTCCGGACGGCGGCCACCTCGCGCTCGCGGCGCCGTCGGTCCTCCGCCACCTCCTCCGGGGTCGCGCGCCGCAGCACGCGGGGGTAGGCGCGGTCACGCTTGAAGTCGGGCACGTCCCGGGCCGGTCGCCGGACCTGGCCGACCGCGTGCCCGTTCGGCACTTCGACGAGGCAGTAGTCGCCCACATGGAGCCCGAGGTCCTCGACGAGGTAGTCGTCGGCTCGGGCGCCCTCGCGGAGCCGCACCCCGATCAGCCGCCTCGGGACCGCCGCGGTGGGCTCGAGCTCGTCCGGCGCGTCGTGCATCGACTCGGGCTTCCTAGGCCGCCGCCCCGCCGAGACCGAGCAAGGCCGTCTCGAGCGCGAGCCGCGGGTTCACGTTGCCCTCGAGCGCCACCCAGGCGGCCTTCACCCGCGCGAGCGCCGTGGCGAGCGCTAGCGCCGGCATCCGGGCGGCCAGGGCGCGGAGGGCGGCCTCCTGGTCGACGTTGACGAGCAGCGCCGCGGAGCCGCCCGCGGCGAGACAGAGCGCGTCACGGTACCACGACCAGTAGAGCTCGAGGTACGTCGCCACCGTCGCGCGGTCAGTCGGCGTTCCGTCCAGCGTGAGGGCGAGCCGCGCCGGCGGCTCGGCCGCGAGCGCGAGCGCGGCGTCGCGACGGGTCCGCAGCGCCTCGAGATCCACCCCGACGGCGAGCCCCGGCCGACCCTGCGCCAGCCGCGCGAGCAGCGCGCGGGCGCCGGGCGGGACGCCACGGTCCTCCAGGAGCCGCGCCGCGTCGGCTTCGTCGAGCGGCCGGAACCGCACGCGCTGGCAGCGCGAGAGGACCGTCGGCGGCAGCGCCCCCGGGTTGGCGATGACCAGCACCAGATGGGTCCGGGCCGGCGGCTCCTCTAGCGTCTTGAGCAGGGCCTGCGCGGTCGGGAGCGTCATGCGCTCCGCGTCGTCCACGACGAACACCTTCCGGCCGCCCTCGAGCGGAGCCAGCGCTGCCGTGCGCTCGAGCTCCCGGACCTGCTCGATCCGGATCATCGGCGCACCCTTTGGGTTGTCCCGCGGCGGCGTGGGCGCGATGACCTGGCAGTCCGGGTACTGGCCGGCGGCCACGCGCCGGCACACGGCGCACGTCCCGCAGCCCCGCGCGGCGCAGAGGGCAGCCTGGGCGAACGCCACCGCCGTCAGCCGACGGCCGACGCCCGAGGGCCCGACGAAGGCGTAGGCGTGGGCCAGCCGGTCGAGCGCGATCGCGCGCTGGAGCAGCGCGACCGCGCCCGACTGGCCGACGATACCACCCCAGACCCCGCGCTCGACGGGGGGCGTCATGGCGACTCGAGTCCGAGCCGCCGGGCGACGAGCGCGGCCATCTCCGAGGCGACGAGCGGCTGGGCGCGGTCCGCGTCAACGAGGGTGACGCGCTCGGGCTCCCGGTCGCGGATCGCCCAGTAGCCCTTCCGCACCCGCTCGTGGAACTCGATCGCGAGCCGCTCGAACGGGTCGCAGGCGGCGAGCGCGCCCCGACGGGCGCGCGCGCGGCGCAGTCCCTCGGCCACATCGAGATCCAGCACCAGCGTCAGGTCGGGCATGACGCCGCCCGTGGCGAGACGGTTCAGCTGGGCGACGGTCTCAAGGGGAACACCCCGCCCGTAACCCTGATAGGCGACCGTCGAGTCGACGTAGCGGTCGCAGAGGACGACCTGACCGGCGGCGAGCGCCGGCCGGATGACCCGCTGAACATGCTCGGCCCGGCTCGCGGCGAAGAGGAGGGTTTCGGTCAGAGGCGCGACCCGGTCGACCTCGCCGAGAACTCGACGCAGGCTGGCTCCCAGAGGGGTCCCGTCGGGCTCCGCGGTCGCGACGACAGACACCCCGCGCTCCACCAGCCAGGCACGCAGGGCCTCGACCTGGGTGGTCTTACCTGCCCCCTCGACGCCCTCCACCGTGATCAGGCGACCCCGGGGGCCGTCGAGACGCGCGGCCACCATGGTGCCGTCACGCTACCATACGCGGGCCGGGTCGTCACGCGCTCGGCGCACGCGCCCCCAGGAGCGGGAACACGAGGCGATGGAGCTGGGCCACCTGGCGCTCGGCGAACTCCCGAGCCGGGCGGACCGCTTCCATCGGCAGGACGGGCGGCGCGTCCCACAGGGTCCGGCGGCCGCCGAGGTAGGGCGCCGCGTCCACGACGAAGGCGGGCGGGAGCGCGGGGGGCAGCGTCACCCCGTTCATGAGCGCCCAGGCGGCCGTCCACGCCCGGGCGACGTTCGAGAGGTCGTAGCCCCCGCCGCCGAGCGCGACCAGCCGCGGCGCGAGCGCGAGGATGCGGCGCACGGCCTCGGCGAAGCCGTCGACCGAGAGCGCGAGGTGCGTCAGCGGGTCCGTCCGGTGCCCGTCGATGCCGAGCTGGGCCACGACGACGTCGGGGCCGAAGGCGCGGAGCACCGGGGGGACGACCGCGTCGAACGCGTCGAGGTAGACCGCGTCGTCGGTGTAGGGATTCAGCGGCAGGTTCACCGCATACCCGCGCCCGGCGCCCTCGCCGAACTCCTCGACGGCCCCGGTTCCCGGGAAGAGGCGGTCCCCGCGCTCGTGCGTGGAGATCGTGAGCACGTCAGCGCTCCGGTAGAATGCCGCCTGCACGCCATCGCCGTGATGCGCGTCGATGTCGACGTAGGCCACGCGGAGACCGTGCCGCCGGAGGGCCATGATCGCGAGGACGGCGTCGTTCAGGTAGCAGAACCCCGAGGCGCGGGCCGGCATCGCGTGGTGGAGCCCACCGGCGAACGCGAACGCGCGCGCCACGTCGCCCCGCGCGACCAGCTCGGCCGCGAGGATCGACCCGCCACAGGCCAGTGCCGAGGCCTCGTAGCAGCCCGGCCAGATCGGGTTATCACCGGGTCCGAGCCCGTACCGGTAGGCCTGGGGCACCGCCTCGCCGGCGCCGGCGGCCCGGAGCATGGCCAGATACTCGGCGGTGTGGAACTCGCGGAGCGCCACCTCCGGTGCTGGCGTTGGCGGCAGCACCTCGACGCCGCGCAATCGCGTGAGCCCGTAGGCGTCCATCAGCCCGAACGTGAGGCCGAGCCGCTCCATGCGAAGCGGGTGCTCGGGCCCGTAGTCAAAGCGCTTGTAGGCGTCTGAGTGGATGAGGGCCGTCCTCATCCCCGCACCCAGTGTCCGCTCCGACCCCCCGACTTCTCCACGAGGCAGAGATCGGTCAGCCGCATCCCCCGGTCAATGGCCTTCACCATGTCGTAGATCGCGAGTCCCGACGCGGCGGCCGCCGTCAGCGCCTCCATCTCGACACCGGTCTTGTCCACGGTGCGCACGGCGGTCTCGACGTGCACGGCGGAGCGCGCGGGATCCAGCGCGAATCGCACGTCGATGCCCGTGAGCCGCAGCGGGTGGCAGAGGGGGATCAACTCGGCCGTCCGCTTCGCGGCCATGATCCCCGCCAGCCGGGCGACGCCGAGAACGTCCCCCTTGACCACCTCGCCCCGCCGGATTGCCCGGAGGGTCGCTGGCTTGAGGCGGAGGGTGACGCGCGCGCGCGCCTCGCGCACGGTGTCGGGCTTTCCAGAGACGTCGACCATCCGGGCCTTGCCGCGCCGGTCGAGGTGGCTCAGGCCCGCCAGCCCAGGCTCGGGGTCACGGGAAGCGACGCCGGCGGGGCCTGCCCCGGTGCGCCGGCGCCTCCGTCGGGGAGCGGGATCAGCGCGGCGCGAGGACGAGCGCGAGGGTCCCGCGCGCCGGGACGCACGCACGCCACGCCGAGCGCGGGCCCGGGCGCCCGCGGCCGCGCGGGGCATGGGGCGAGAAGGCCGCCGGCCTCAGGCCGACATCGGGGCGGCGGCCTGGTTCTGCCGGATGAGAGCCTCCATACGGTCCTTGCCGATCAGCTTGAGCTTTTTCAGCTCGCTCGCGCGCCACTGCTGTTCGGCAGAGAGAAATGGGCGGGCCTGAAGCTCCGCCAATTCCTGCTCGTGCGCCTGATGCTCGGCGCGCAACCGCCGGAACTCCTCGTTGAGCTCGGTCAGGCGCTGGACGATGGTCTCGCGGTCGGGCATGCTCCCTCCTTCCGCCTCAGAAAACAAAACGGCCAGCGCCCGCGTGGGCGACTGGCCATCTCGGTAATCGGGTCTCGCTTTCCGGCTGCCACGCACTCGGCCTCCCGTCGACGCCCGGGGGTTGGCCTGCCGCGTTCAGCCTCCTTGTAGCAGACCGCTCCAAGCCGTGTCAAGTCAGGCGCTCCCCTCCGAGGGGGGAGGCGGCGCGGCCAGCACCCCGTGGAGTCGCGCGGCCAGCACGTCGGTCGCCGGCGGCCACCGGAGCCACGGTGCCCCGAGCGGGACGCCGGTGGGACTACCATCCCCCGGCGGCGCGTCGGCGGCCACGAGGTAGAGCACGCGGAGCTCCGGGCGCGCGGTCCGAAGGCGCAGCGCGAGATCGGGGCCCGACAGCTGCGAGAGATCGGCGGGCACGACGAGGAGATCGATCGCGTCCTCGTGCCACTCGGCGATGAAGAGCGCCTCGCCGTCGTTGGCCGCCTCGAGCACGGTATGCCCCTGACGCGCGAGCAGACGCCCCACGCCCTGGCGCGTGCCCCGGTCGTCGTCGACCAGGAGAATCGTGGCCCCGCCCCCGAGCGCCTCCGACCGCGTGCCGTCGAGCCGCGGCAGGTAGAGCGCGAAGGAGCCGGACCTCGTGGGCGAGCACGGAGGCGAAAGGGACCCACACGGCGAGGGCCAGGCTCGCGGCCTGCCCCAGACCCTCCACCAACACGCGGGGCAACACGCGTGGCCGGGGACGGCGCCACGGGGGGCCGGCGGGCCGCGGCGCGCCCACGCTGAACGGCCCGCGTCCACCATGACCCGCCGGTGGCCCCAGTCTACTGCGCCCGGCGGCGCGGGCCGTCAGGACGGGCTGTGGGCGCCGCGCCGGACCAGATGGACGGCCGTGGCCTTGAACGTCACCTCAACCGGGACACCCGGGGCGAGCGCCAGCATCGCGATGGCCGGACGGGTCACGAGGGCCGTGAGCGACACACCGCAATCGACGCCCACGCGCCAGAGGGGCCCGAGCGGCGTGACGCGGACAATGCGGCCGGCGAGACGGTTCTGGGCGCTCGTCGGTCCACGCGCCTCCGGCCGGGCGAGCGTGAGGTCCTCCGGTCGGAGACCGACCAGCACGCGTTCGCCGGGGCGGGCCTCCCCGGCGACGGTCACGTGCACCGGACCGACCTCGACCTCGAGCAACCCGTCGGCATGCGCGGCGACGCGCCCGGGCAGGAGATTCTCGACCCCGACGAACCGAGCCACGGCCTCACCGGTCGGCGCGCCGAAGACCTGCTCGGGGGGCCCGATCTGCGCGAGCTGACCCTCTAGGAGGACGGCCACGCGGTCCCCGAGCCGGAGCGCCTCGGCGCGGTCGTGCGTGACGAAGACGGTCGTGGTCCGCGCCGCGGCCAGAAGCCGTCCCAGGTCATCGAGGAGCGCCTCTCGCGTCGGCGCATCGAGCGCTGCGAAGGGCTCGTCGAGGAAGAGCACCTCCGGCATGGCCGCGAACGCGCGGGCGAGGCTCGTCCGCTGGGCCTCGCCCCCCGACAGCCGGTCCGCCGGCCGGTCGGCGAGGGCGGCGATCCCGAGGCGGCGGAGCCAGTCGTGGGCGCGCCGGTCGGCCTCCGGGCGGGCCACGCCGCGCAGCCGGCACGCGAGGCGGGCGTTATAGAGGACGGAGCCCCGGCACAGAAGCGGCTCCTGGAAGACGCACGCCATGCGACGCCGCCAGGCGAGCCGCTCCGCCTCGGTCCGCGGCATCGCCCCATGGAGACGCACCGTGCCCTGGATCGGGCGCGCCAGAAGCGCGAGCACGCGAAGGAGCGTGGACTTCCCGGCGCCGTTCGGACCGATCACGGCCAGCACCTCGCCGGGCAAGACCGCGAGCGCCGGCACGTCGAGGACCACTTGCCCGTCGTACCGCACCTCGACGTCCTCGGCCTCCAGGACGGGCGCGCTCTCGAGCGCAACCGGATCGGACGGCCGTCGGCCTGTGACCGCCTCTCGCGGCGGGGGAGTCCTCACACGCCCGCCAGCACCTGGAGGGCTCCGCGGTGCATCGAGACCTCCCACTCCCGATCGCGCCCGATGTCCAAGATCTCGTAGACCAAGTGTGGGACCTCGATCTCGAGGTCGTAGGCGCCCTGGCTCGGCGGCCCCGGTGCGGCAATCCGGAAGAACAGTGTCCACGACGTCCCGTGGTCGATCGAGTCGACGATCTCCCCTCGGAGCAGGTTCATGTGGTGGCCCGGATCGGGGCTCACCCGGTCCTTCCGGATGAGCCGCACGTGCTCGGGCCGCACGACGAATGCGACCGACGTTCCGGGCGCGGCCTGGAACGGGGCGGTCGGCGAGTTGACCGTCTCGACCGTGTGCCCGCGCCAGGCGATCTCGATGCGGTCCGGCGCGGTCTTGACCACGGTGCCACGAACGACGTTGCGGAGCCCGATGAGCCGTGCCACCGTCGCGGAGGCCGGGCGGCCCAGCACCTCGGCCTTCGGGCCGGTCTGGACGATCCGACCGGCCTCGTAGAGGACCAGGCGATCGCCGAGCTGGTAGGCCTCGCCGAGATCGTGGGTGACGAGCACGACGGTCCGCCGGAGTCCGACGACGAGCGCCCGCAGCTCCTCGCGGAGCTGCCGGCGGAGGGGCGCGTCGAGGGCGGAGAGCGGCTCATCGAGTAGCAGCACGGCTGGGTCCGGAGCAATGGCGCGGCCGAGCGCGACCCGCTGCTGCTGGCCCCCCGAGAGATCCCGCGGGAAGCGACCCGCGAGGTCCCCGAGGCCGAGCTGCGCCAGGACCTCCGTCGTCCGGCGCCGCCGCTCCCCCCCGGGGAGGCCACGAAGGCCGAATGCCACGTTCTCCGCGACCGTGAGGTGGGGGAAGAGGGCGTAGCCCTGGAAGACGTAGCCAAGGTGGCGCGCCTGAGGGGGCAGGTGGACCCCGGCGGCCGCATCGTCGAAGACACGTCCATTGACGACCACTCGTCCCGCGTCGGGCCGGGTGAGCCCGGCCAGGCACTGGAGCGTGAGGCTCTTCCCCGCGCCCGAGGGGCCGAACAGGGTCACGACCTCGTCGCCCGCGGCCCACGCGACGTCGAGCGTGAAGCCCGGGAGCGCCTTGCGCAGCGCGACCTCGATCACGGCCGCCTCAGAGCCGGCTTCCCAGCCGGCTCGCCAGCAGGACGACCGCGCAGGACAGTGTCGTGAGCACGAGGACCAGGACACGGGCCTCGTCCGCCTCGCCCGTCGACACCGCCGTGTAGATGGCGAGCGGCACCGTCGTCGTCCGGCCCGGGATGTTCCCCGCCAGCATCAGGGTCGCCCCGAATTCCCCGAGCGCGCGGGCGAAGGCGAGGACCAGACCGGCCACGATCCCGCGCCGTGCGAGCGGCAGCGTCACCTCGAGCGCCGTGCGCCACTCGGAACGGCCGAGGACGAAGGCGGCGCGCTCAAGGTCGGGATTCACGCTCTCGATCGCGGCCCGGGCCGGCCGCACGAGGAGCGGGAGCGCCATCACGGCCGACGCCACGACCGCGGCGTACCAGGTGAACGGCAGGCTCCACCCGGTGAGCGCGTAGAGCGGGCCGCCCAACCAGCCGCGCCGGCCGAGGAGTACGATCAGGTAGTAGCCCGTCACGGTGGGCGGGAGCACCAGCGGCAGCATCACGGCAACGTCCAGCACCTGGCGACCCCAGAAGCGCCGCTTCGCGAGCACGTAGGCGAGCGGAATTCCCACCAGGGCGTCCGCGAGCGTCGCCAGGACCGACACGCGGACCGAGAGCCACAGCGCGCTGGTCGCCGCCTCGGGCATCAGGGCCGACTGTAGCATGCGGGTCGGGTCGGGCCCGCGGCCCGCCGCGGCCTCACGCGCGGCCGCGCTGCTGGATCCTGGTGAGCGCCCAGTTCACCAGGAACGTGAGGGCCAGGAGGATGATCGACAGCGCGATCGCCATGTCGAAGTTCCCCTTGCCCGTCTCGAGGACCGTCGCCGTCGTGAGGACGCGCGTCTGCCCCCGGATGTTCCCGCCCACCATGAGCGAGGCGCCGACTTCCGAGATTACCGCGCCGAAGCCGGCCATCAGCGCAGCCAGGAGCGGGAGCCGCGCCTCCCAGATGAGGATCCCCAGGAGCTGGAGCCGCGAGGCCCCCAGGGCCTGCACCTGCAGGCGAAAACGCTCCGGGATCTGCTGGACCGCGGCCAGCGTGAGCCCGGTCACCACGGGGAACGCGATGACGAACTGCGCGACGACGATCGCCGTCGGCGTGTAGAGAAGCTCGAGCGCGCCGAGCGGCCCGCTCCGCCAGAGCAGGATCGAGATGAACAGCCCGACGACCGCGGGCGGCAGCCCCATCCCGGTGTTGACGAGGGCGACGACGAGCCCACGGCCCGGGAACCGCACGAGGGCCAGGAGCGTCCCGAGGGGCATGCCCGCGAGGAGGGACAGCCCGGTCGCCGCCCCCGACACCTTCAGCGAGAGCCACGTCACGCCGAGGAGCTCGGCATCAGCGGCCACCAGGAGTGCGCCCGCCCGGAGGAATCCCTCCGCGATCAGGTCCACGACGTCAGCGCGCGCCCGGGGCTGGCGGCTGGAAGCCGAGCCGCCGGAGAACCGCCTGCCCCTCAGCGCCCGTCAGGAGATCCACGAAGGCTCGCGCGAGGGCAACCTGGCGCGAGCCGGCGACCACGACTACCGGGTAGACGACCGGCGGATAGGTGTCCTCCCCTGGTCTAAACGCGGTTCGAACCCGGGGCTCGGCCGCCGGCACGTCGGTCGCGTAGACGAAGCCAGCGTCGACCTCGCCCCGCGCGACGTACTCGAGGACCTGGCGGACATTCTCCCCGAAAACCAGCTTCGGCCCGAGGCGCTCCCAGACGCCGACCGCCCGCAGACTCTCCTGGGCGTACTGCCCGGCCGGCACCGTCTTCGGGTTGCCGATGGCCACCCGCGTCACGCGGGGGTCGAGCAGGTCGGTGACCGCCGTGAGGTCGCGCCCCGAGCCCGCTGGCTTGACGACGACCAGCACGTTCCGCGCGAACGCGCGCCGCGTGTCCGGAAGGATCAGCCCCTTCTGCTCGAGCTCGTCCATTTGGCGCGTCGCGGCGGAGACGAACACGTCGATGGGCGCCCCGGCCTCGATTTGCTTCTGGAGGTCGCCGGACGCCCCGAGGTTGTAGCGTAGCGTGAGGCCGGGGCGGCTTCGGCCGAAGCTCCGCCCGACGGTCTCGATCGCCTCCTTCATGCTGATGGCGACGGAGAGCGTGAGCTCCTGGGCCACAGCCGGTGTGACCGCGCCGGCTGCGAGGGTGACCGCCGCCGTGAGCGCGATGACGAAGGGTCGGCGCCAGCCTCCCTGGAGGGGGTCGACGGTCACTTCCCCACCTCCTCCTCCCGCTGGCCGGCGACCGGCACGAACAGCGGCTGCCCGTACTTGTCGACGCCGAACGTCCGGATCACGCGCTGGACCGCCGGCGACAGCATGAAGTCGGCGAATGCCTTGCCGGCCGTCGCGTTCACCCGGGGCCCGTTGGCCGGATTGACCTCCATGACGGAGTAGATATTGAGGAGCGGCCGGTCCTTCTCCACCAGGACCGGCAGGTCGACCCGTTTCTGGAAGGCGAGGTACGTGCCCCGATCCGTCAGCGTGTAGGCCCGGCGGTCGTTCGCGATGCCGAGCGTTTGCCCCATCCCCTGGCCGGACTCGATGTACCAGGGCGCCCTCGGCTCGATCCCCGCCTGCTTCCAGAGCGCCTGCTCCAGGAGATGGGTGCCCGACCTGTCGCCCCGCGAGACGAACCGCGCCTCCGCGCCGGCGATCCGCCGGAGGGCCGCGGTCGCGGGGAGCCCCTTGATCCGCGCCGGATCCTCGGCGGGCCCGATCACCACGAAGTCGTTGTACATGACCAGGCGCCGGTTCAGCATCTTGCCCTCTTCGACGTACTTCTTCTCGAGAGCCGGCGCATGGGCGAGCGTGACGTCGGCCTCGCCGCGCGCGGCGAGGGCCAGCGCCTGGCCCGTCCCGACCGAGATCGTCTTGACGGAATAGCCGCTGGCCCGCTCGAACATCGGCACGAGCACGTCGAGGAGCCCGGAGTCCTGGGTGCTCGTCGTCGTCGACAGGATGAGCGTCCGCGAGGCCGGCGCGGGGGTCTGGGCGGCCGTGGATCCGGCGGCGATCAGGAGCGCCAGGGTGGCGAGGATGAGGCGACGTCGCGTCATGGCTGTGGTTCCCTCTGTGTTGCCCGGGCATCCTCGCTCGCCGGGGAGCGGGTGGTCACGCCACCTCGCCCAGGACGCGCCCGGTCTGGGCCCAGTCGTAGCCCCCGAGGCGCTCGAGGCCGCGCCGGAATCGCTCCGACCGGATGGCCTCGATGAGCGCCTGGACCGCGGGCTGGAAGAAGCTCTCCTTCGGGACCACGAGGTCGAACCGCTCGCGCGTCAGGGGCACGAAGCCGAGGCTCAGGGCCCCGGCCACCGCACGGGTCGCCACCCCGGCGTCGGCCTCGCCCCGCAGGATCCGCAGGGCGACGGCCCAGTGGGTGGACACCTCCTCGCGGTAGCCCACGACCCCCGCCTGTTCCACCCCGGCCGCGGCCAGCGCTTCGTCGGTGAACGCGCGCGTCCCGGAGCCCGGCTGGCGGTTGACGAACCGGAGGCCCCGCCGGCCGAGGTCGCCTACCCCCTGGAGCTTCCGGGGGTTCCCGGTCCACACCACGAGTCCAAGCTCCCGGTGAAAGAGGTTGACCAGCACGGCCGACCGCCCGGGGAGGTACCGCGAGAGCTGCGGGAGGTTGTACTCGCCAGAGGCTCGATCGACCAGGTGCGCACACGCCACGTCCGCCCGCCCCCCGGCCAGCGCCTCGAGCCCCCCCACGCTACCGAGGGTGGCGGTGAAGAGGAGGGGCTGCGCGGGCTCGCCGTGGAGCGCGTCCGGAAGGAGCTCGAGCGCCGGGTCGTCGCTCCCGGCCAGGAAGAGGTTCCCCGACGGGATCGCGGCGCGTCCCCGGGCGGGTCGCTCCCCGGTCCGCTGTCGCACGCTTGCCTCGAGCCACTCGTCCAGGAGGTGGACCGGGAACAGCCACTTGCCCGTCACTCGGCTTGCCGGAATCGCGCCCCGCTGGGCGAGCAAGTAGACGGAGCGCGGGTTCAATCGGATGTAGCGCGCCGCTTCGGCCACCGTGAGAAAGCGCGACTCCATTCTGGGGCTAATCTAGCATTCCGATCAAAATAGATCAAATTAGATCACTCAAAATCAAGGATACGACAGAGATCTTGGCGACCCCAGGGAAGGCCAGACTGGTGCGGGTTCGAGTGGAATTTAGCGGGCGGGTGCCAGAACGCGGCCGGTCGAGCGCGCGTGGAAGCGCCCCGCCTCCAGCGCCGCGCCACCGTTCACCCAGACCCAGCGGATGCCGGCCGGGTAGCGATGCGGGGCCTGATAGGTGGCGAGGTCATCGACCGTCCGCGGGTCGAAGACGACCACGTCTGCGACGGCGCCGGGACGGAGGACCCCGCGGTCCGCGAGCCC
>Ga0114129_10004922_pt1 | contig 18851 bp, 18 predicted proteins | sample RhiMetdeltSRZDD1_FD_80071 | JGI IMG/M metagenome (GOLD analysis project Ga0114129, IMG submission 80071) | Populus rhizosphere microbial communities from Tennessee, USA - Rhizosphere MetaG P. deltoides SRZDD1 (version 2) (version 2) | ecosystem: Host-associated > Plants > Roots > Rhizosphere >...
AATCCTCCTCCATTACTCACCGGGCGCCGCAGCAAGAAGTTAGCCGCGGCGCCCGCACTTTTTGTGACAAAGACTTTAGTTTGTACCCGGTGGTTGTCCGCTATATCGAAGTCACCCGCAGAGACCAAAGTCTATGCTACCTACGCTAATTTCCTTCGGAACCTGAAAGCGCTCAGCACCAGCAGCACAATTCCCATCGCTACAAGCGTCAGAACTTCAGGCAGAAGGTCGACCAACGTCGCGCCGCGCAGGACTATCCCTCGAATGATCTCCATGAAGTGTGTCGCCGGGACCAGATAGCCGATCACCCGCATCACTACCGGCATCGAGTCGCGTGGGAACATAAAGCCCGACAGCAAAACCGACGGTAGCATTATCAACCAGGCCAACTGAAGCGCTTGCATTTGACTCTGAGCCTTCGTAGAAATCAACAGCCCAATCGCCAGTGCCGTAAACAGAAACAGAATCGATAAACAGATCAGCAACAGAAGAGACCCGTTGATCGGCACGTCAAAGATGAGCCTCATAACGGTCAGCACGGTGAACGTTTCAACAATGCCTATCAGCCCATACGGCACGAGCTTACCCAGCATGAGCCCAAAAGGACGAACAGGCGTGACCAGCAACTGTTCCAGAGTCCCGCGCTCCCGTTCGCGGACTATTGAGAAAGCAGTCAGCAGCGTCGTGATGATCTGAAGGATCACTGCAATCAGACCGGGCACCATGAAATTTGCAGAGCGCGAGTCGGGATTGAAAAGCATCTTGGGCCGGACTTCGATTGGAAGCTGCGATGTGCGGCTCTGCAAGTTCTGAAGTACAGTCGTCAGCCTCTCAAGCGACTCGGTGAGCCCAACCTGTGATGAAACCTGAAGACTCTGCGTCGCGATGCTTGAATCGGAGCCATCGATCAAAACCAAAACGGTGGCCTGCCGTCCGGTGAGCAACCGGTCCGAGTAGTCGGGTGGTATTTTTATGCCGACTTTCACGCGGCCGGTCACTATCGATTTGTTCAGCTCTTCATCCGATTCAACGTAGCGCACGATCTGGAAGTAATCGGTGTTCTCAAACGCATGCAGCAGATCGCGAGACTGAGGACCAGGGTCGAGGTTGTAGACGGCGGTCTTTATGTTTCGAACGTCGGTGTTGATCGCGTACCCGAAGACCATCAGTTGGATCATCGGAACTAACAACATCAAAGCCAGCGTCAGTGGATCACGGCTGATCTGGATCACCTCCTTGTAAAAAACTGATCGAAATCCTCTGAACATAAGACTCGTGATGCGTGAAACGTGACGCGTGAAACGGATGCGTGTCAGGGCTGCCTTCGGTCACGCATCACGTTTCACGCATCACGTTTCACGCATCACTCTCCCGTTTCCCGCGTATCGTTTCGTCAAAGTTACAAACACATCTTCGAGCGACGGACGCGCCGGCGTGATCTCTGCCTCACGAATACCGATCTGTTCAAGCGTCGTTTTGATTCGATCGAGCGGCGCGCTTGCGTCCATAAGCAAATGAATCGACTGCCCAAAGATCGTCGCGTCGCGCACATAGGGCGCTCGCTTCAACTCGGAAAGCGCGATTGTCGTGTTCGGACAAGTTACTTCAACCCACTTCGCATCGGCGGGCCTGACGTCAGGCAGTTGCTTCAACTCGTCCGGCGCTCCATAGGTGATCAGCTTCGAGTTGAAAATGTAGCCGACACGCGAACAGCGTTCGGCTTCGTCCATGTAATGCGTTGTGACGAACAGCGTGATGCCCTCGCTCGATAACTGAAAGAACAGGTCCCACAGCTCGCGCCTCGCGACCGGATCAATGCCCGCCGTTGGCTCATCAAGAAAAATGATCTGTGGTTCGTGAACGAGCGCGCACGAGAGCGCCAGGCGCTGCTTCCATCCACCCGATAGCTGACCTGCCCGGCGGTCGCGAAACGGTCCAATGTGAGTCAGCTCAATCACAGCATCGCGACGCCGGTGCAGCTTCTCACCCTTCAGACCATAAACGTGCGCGTAGAAGTTCACATTCTCCCACACGGTCAAGTCTTGATAGAGGCTGAACTGCTGCGACATGTAGCCGATGGTCTGGCGCACGTTATCGGTTTGCCTGAGCACATCAAAGCCCGCAACCCTCGCGCTCCCGGCTGTAGGCGATATCAGACCGCATAACAGCTTGATCAGCGTCGATTTTCCCGAACCGTTCGGACCAAGGAAGCCGAATATTTCACCGCTCTCGACAGAAAAGCTTAGCCCGTCGACCGCGGTGACTTCACCGAACTTCTTTGTCAGACCGTTGATCTCGATTGCTACCGACATTAGAACTCACAACGGGAACCACAGATGAACACAGATAAACACAGATCACACAGATAGGTCAGACATCGGTGTTCTCGATTGCTACCGACATTAGAACTCACAACGGGAACCACAGATGAACACAGATAAACACAGATCACACAGATAGGTCAGACATCGGTGTTCATCCGTGTTCATCTGTGGTTCATTTTGGTATCGTCACATCTGCTGCCATCCCGGCAGAGAGCAAACGCTCGCTGTTGTCGAGCCGCACCCGCACGCCAAACACTTGATGTGTTCGCTCTTCGCGAGTCTGCACGTTGCGTGGAGTGAATTCGCCACGACTGGCAATCTCCTCTATGCGACCGTGAAAAGCCTTGCCCTTAAAGGTGTCTACGGTGACCGACACGTCTTTGCCTAAAGCTGCCCGTGCGTAACCGAGATCGGGCTCAGGCACGTACACGCGCACCCATAGCCGGTCAACTTCGACAAGCGTTGCAACCGGCGAGTTGGGATTTATCAAATCGCCGGGTCTAACTTGAAGCACCTCGACGAACGCATCGGCCGGGGCTTTGACTTCGAGTTCGCTAAGTTGCGTTTCGATTTGTTGAAGCGTCGCCCGAGCCCTCTCAACCTGCGCCTTTGCCGCGTCGATGTCTTCTTTGCGAGCGCCGCGCTGCACCAGTTTGAGGTTAGCCTCGGCTTGCTTATATTCCCGCTCAGCTCTGCCGACTTCTTCCCAGCGCGTGCCGGCAAGCAATTCCTCAAGCTTCTTCTGCGCGGAATCCCGCCGCCCTTTTGCGCGTTCATACGCAGCTTTCGCTTCGTCGTAATCCTGACGTGACTGGACGCCGTTGCGAACCAACAGTTCGACCCTTGCAAGCGTAGTTTTCGCGACCTCAAAATCTGCATTGGCCGCCTCCACGTCGCCTCGAGCCGCTTCCACCTCTTGCTTTCGCGGGCCGTTTCGCGCCTGCTCGTAGGCCATCCACGCAGCTTCTGCTCGAGCCTTTGCCTGTGCCAACTCTTCGGGTCTGAACCAGTTTAATGTCTTCTCGAGATTGGCCTCGGCGGCATTCACAGCCGCCACTGCGTCGGCGCGTTTTGCGTCCAAATCGAAGCGCTCGAACCTGATGATCGGATCGCCTTGCTTCACCTGCTGCCCCTCGTTTACGAGCACAGCTTCGATTCGACCGCTGACCTTCGAACCTACATGTATTTCGTCGGCCTCGATCGTGCCCGACAGCACCAGCCCGTCGGTAGCCGCGCGCCCGCTCAGGTACTTCCACGCAGCCGCCACTCCCAAGAGCAAAAGCAATAGCACGCCGAATAGGATGGTCTTTCGAAAACGCCCTGCCGTCATTGTTGCGCCTTTGCCCGCCGCGCGGCGCTTCGCCTGCCCTTCCTTAAGGCGAGCGCGGTCTTTTTCGATTGACTCTCATCAGCGGCAGCGCCGTTAAGAAATAGATCAATCGTATGCGCGGTGATTCTGTTGACGAACTTCTCGTCATACGCCGTCTTCCCGAGCACCACCGAAATGATCGGCCGAAGGAATTGGAAAATAACCACCATCCCCATTAAGCTGATCGGCGCGAGCTCGGCGTCTACTGGCCGAAGTTCGCCACTTCTAACACCGTCGGAGATCGTGCTCTTCAAGATCGTATAGTTGGTCACTGCGTATGTTTGAGCGATTTGCTTTATGTGCTTACCGCCGGTCAACATCTCCCTGTAGAGGACGAGGGCCAGATTAGGCTGACTGAGAATATATGCGGCGTATGCATCGACGAAGCGCGCCAGCCGCGCCTTCGTAGAATCGGCGCCGCTTGTTGTCTCGACCAGCAAGGCCCGAACCTTCGACGCCGCGCCTTCCAGGATCGCTCGGTAGAGCCCTTCCTTGCTGCCGAAGTAGTAGTGAATCATCGCGGGGTTTACGCCTGCCTTTTTGGCGATATCCCGAATCGCGGCTCCGGCGTAGCCGCGCGCTGCGAACTGTTCCTCGGCAGCCGCCGCTATTCTCGCCCTCGCCTCCGGATCGTCTGTCTTGGGTCTGCCCAATCCAACTCCTTTAATTAAACAAACGTTTGATTAATTAATCATAGCGATGGAACAAAGTCAGGTCAACGGGAGGCTTCTAATCGGAATGTTAAGGACTTGGAAAGGAGATCGGGCTCGATCAACGCTTTCGCGACAGCCGGCCAGTAAAGGCGGCGGTCGCGGCTTGTAGCTCTTCAACCCGAAGGATGGATGCCGCGAGATAAAACGTGCACGCACTTACAGCTACCGAGATTGACACGTTCGCAAGTCTTGCCCCGAAAACGTCGCCAAGCGCGTGATTGAGTCCCCGGCTCACCGCCCAGCAAGCGGCGCCCATCACGGCGGCTGCGAGCAGGATCTTGCCCACTGTGGTTGTAGTCCTTCGTCCTTCAATTCCGTTGATGCGCCTTCGCATTATGAAGTACAACAGCGCGCAGTTCCCGAGCGCTACTGTCGAAGTCGAAAGCGCAAGGCCACGTTCCTGCATCACCCCCACCAGCGACCAGTTCATGACGAAGTTGGTCAGCATCGACATTAAGCTGATGATCATCGGAGTGCGCGCATCGCCAAGCGCATAGAACGCCGGCGCAAGGATCTTGATGGCTGCGTAACCTGTCAGTCCCACCGCAAAAAAGCCGAGCGCGGCGGCCGTGTGCTCGGTGTCTCCAGGACCGAAGTGCCCGCGCTCGTAGATCAACGCGATGATCGGCCGCCCGAGTACGATTAAACCTACTGCTGATGGGATCGTCAGCAGAAAAGCGAGTCGCATAGAGCTCGCGAGCGTGTGTCTGAAGTCGGCCTCGTCTTTACGCGCGGCGCTGCGGGAGATCGCCGGCAGTGTTGCCGTCGCTATCGCGACTCCGAACACGCCGATGGGAAACTGCATAAGCCTGAATGCGTAACTCAGCCAGGATACCGGACCGCTGCCGGGAATGTTTGAAGCAAAGTTGCTGTTAATCAGCACGTTCACCTGCACCGCGGCGCCGCCGATCACTGCCGGGCCCATCAATCCGAAGATTCGCCGCACGCCCGGGTCCTTGAAGCTCAGCATCGGCCGATAGCGGAACCCCGCGCGGCGAAGGCTTGGCCATTGCACCGAGTATTGCAAAAATCCGCCAATCAGCACGCCATAAGCCATCCCGATAATTCCTTCGGTTGGATGATCGACGATCGCGCGAACCGGGTGTGAGAAAGTTGGATCGGTCAGCAGCGCTGCGACCGCCAGCCCGCCGACTATTGAGCCAAGGTTGAAGAACGACGACGACAGCGCCGGAATTCCAAACCGGTCGCGCGCGTTTAGCACTCCCATCGCCTGCGCCGCTAGCGCGACGAGCAAAATGAACGGCATCATTATTCGAGTCAGGCGAACTGTGAGCTCAAACTTCGCCGGCTCTGACTGAAACCCTGGCGCTATGAATGCCACCACAGGCTCGGCGAAGACAACTCCTAACACGACGAATGTGCCGAGCACGACGATCAGGCCAGTCGCGACCAGATTGGAAAGCCGAAAGGCTTCCCTTTCATCTTTCTTGACCAGATACTCGGAGAAAACCGGAACAAAGGCGCTGGACAACGCGCCTTCCGCGAACAGGTCGCGCAGAAGGTTGGGAATCCGAAACGCAATCACGTACGCATCGTTGGCAAAGCTCTTCGACGCGCCGAAAAAGTAAGCGAATACCATCTCTCGCACGAGCCCGAGCACGCGGCTGGCCATCACGGCGAGGCTGACGATTCCCGCGGACCGAGCCACGCTTGCGCGACCGCTAGCGGAGGCTTGTTGCGTCGATTGTTGGACAGCCGGCGTTGCGGGATGTCCGGTCGGAGTCTTGGCTTCCGCCTCGGCCAAGCCAGTCTCAGCCATCGACTCTTCGTGTTGGAGGATTTCCTCTCCTTGAATGACTTCGGCAGGCGGCGGCGTTCTTCCCGGCGAATCATCGCTCTCATCAAAGGGTGTCCGCCGCTTCATTGGAGTTGATTCTATCTGCTTTGTGAAAGCTATTCCAAGACCTGAATCGAGATCTGCTTAGTTGCCGGCGACTGAGAGTGAGTTGTATCGGAAACGGTATGTTATTCGAGATCCAGTTCTTTGATTCGAGTGAGGAGAGTTTTATAGCTGACGCCCAGGCGCTCTGCGGCGCGTGACTTGTTGTACTCGCAATCCTTGAGCGTCGCGTCGATCTTTCGGCGCTCGACGAGTCGCTGGGCGCGATTGCTAACTTCCGACAGCGAGCCGCGCAGATCGAAGCCATCGAGCAAAGCCGCTTGCTCGCGCGGCGAATAATCACACGGCGGGCTGATGTTTAGATTTGCAGGAGTGATCTCCGAGTCGCGCGCAAGGATGCACGCACGCTCGATGCAGTTCTCGAGCTCGCGGACGTTCCCGGGCCAATCGTACTCCTCCAGCACGCGGGCAGATTCGTCCGTCAGCTTGAATGCCGCGCGGCGCAGCTCGCGCCCGTACTTAGCCGCGAAGAACTCGGCGAGCTGTCGAATGTCCGATCGCCGTTCGCGCAGCGCGGGAATTTGAACCGGAAACACAGCCAAACGAAAGTAGAGATCTTCTCGAAACTGTCTCGCTGCAACCGCGGCCTTCAAATCTCGATTTGTCGCGGCGATCACGCGCACGTCAACCTCGATGTCGGCGGAGCCGCCAAGCCGCGTGATTCTCCGCTCTTCAAGCACGCGCAGCAGCTTCGATTGCACTGCGGGCGCGATCTCGCTTATCTCGTCTAAAAAGATCGTCCCTCGCGCCGCCAGCTCGAACTTACCAACACGACGTTGATCCGCGCCTGTGTAAGCGCCTTTCTCGTGACCGAATAGCTCATTCTCGATCAACGTATCCGGAATCGCAGCGCAATTGATGGCGATAAACGGTGCGGTGCGTCGTTGGCTGAGATGGTGCACGGCCCGCGCGAATAGTTCTTTACCAGTTCCTGATTCGCCGAGCAGAAGAACGGTCGTCGGTGTTGCCGCGACCTGTTGAATCTCGCGCCCGACTTTCTGCATCGCAGTAGAGTCGCCGATTATTCTGGGAAACCCATATCGCCGTGCATATTCATCTTTGAGCAGGACGTTCTCAGCCCGAAGCCTGGCCTCTTCAAGCGCGCGCTGGACCAACAAAAGGAGATGACGGCTATCAACCGGCTTCTGAAGGAATTCGTATGCGCCCTCCTTCATCGCCTGGACAGCTTCGTCGATGGTTCCATATGCAGTCAGCATTATCACAGCCGTGTCCGCATCCGCTGACTTCGCAGCGCGCAGTACCTCGAGGCCATCGGCGCGCGGCATCTTCAAATCGGTCAGCACAAGATTGTAGCGGCTGTCATTGAGCCTGCGCCGGGCCTCAGCGCCGTCGCGGGCTTCATCGACCGAATGGCCGGCATTCTGCAGCGTCAGGCGCAACATCTGCCTTAAACTGTCTTTGTCTTCTACGAGTAGTATCTCGGCCATCGACATTGCGCTTATCTCATCTGAACAAGCCGGGCGGCACGCCGGCTCGTCGAGCTTCCTCTCTAAGAGCATCGAGATCCGCCTGAGCTTTCGTGAGGCCCGCGCGAGATTCGTCCAACTTCTGCTGCGCTTCTTCGCGGTCCTTCTGTAGCTGAAGCATATAAAAACTGTCGCCGCCCGTACTTCGGCCACTCTTGTCTCTACCACCGCTGTTTGTCGATATCTGTTGATTGAGGTCGCGGATGCGGTTGTCGTAAAGTTGATTGCGGCGTTCAGCAGTCTGTAGCGCCTCGGTGAGTTTTGCGAATTGAGTAAGATAGTACTGCTCGTTCGGTTTTCCGTCCTCTGCAGTTGGCTTTGGCTCTTCGGCTTCGGAAAAACCTTTCTGCTTGCCGTAATCAACGAGTTGCGTGAGGTCATCTGCAGCATCGCGAGCTTGAGCACGAAGCTCTAAGACTCGCTGGCCAGCCCGTTCTATCTCGGCAGCAGTTTCGTTTCGATATTTCGCACTCTCGCCCGATGTACCCAGATCGTTTCGAAGCGCGGTGATTCGAAGCTCGGCTTCTTCAGCGGCGCGTTCAAGTTCCTTTGCGCGGTCGCGCGCTTTATTAGCGCGATCACGCCACGAAGATTCCTCCGCGCTCACTTTCGCGGCTTCGTTCGGTTGACCGGCTTTTGGTTCGACCGCTCCCGCCTTCGCATTCTCTTCCGGCTTCGCTGCATCATCCTTAGTCTCAGGCGGCGGTTGCTCGACGGGCGGGCGCACGTCGTCAGTCGTGAGTCTTGGAGACTTCTGCCTGCCGGTCGCAGGCTGCTGAGCGGCGCGCGTACTCGGTGACAGTAAGAGTGTGAGAAAGACGGCAAACATGACGGCGAGTGTTACTCGATCAAGCACTCGTTTCGTTGCCGGTGCGACGACGGGCCGAAGGCTTCTCATAGTTGATTCTCCAACTCGATTGCTTTGGCTTTTTCAGGAGGGGCAGACTTTCGCCGAAGAATATCCCGGACGGGCACGCCGCGCAAGAGTAAAGGTCTACATGAATATCGATACACTTCTCTCGGGATTCGATTGATGTCGCACTCCTCAATCAACTCCAAAGATCGTGGTTATGTACCGTGGGATTTGAACGCTATAAGCGCGCGCTCCGGACTCGAAATGAACCCATGATAAGCATCAAATTGACACCCATGAAGTGCCGTGCTACTTTGACGCCGTGCCAGCCAAAAAAAGAAGCGAGCTTCGCAATCTGGTCGAGTTCGTTCCAGCGTGGCTGTCGCTAAGGCTCCTCGGCCTTTTGCCGCGCTCGGGTGCGATCTTGGTCGGCAAACTGATTTCCAGGCTTGCCTACGTTGTGCATGGTAGACTCAGGCGCGTTGGACATAGAAACCTTGCTCTCGCGATGCCGGATCTAACCGCCCGTGGGCGACGCGGCATCTTGAAGGGAGTCTTTCGCAACATCGGAAGGCTCATGGGCGAGTTCTCACAATTCCACAAGATCACAACTGAGAACATTGCGGGGCTAGTAGAATACGATGGGTTCGAAAACTACGCTCGAGCATCGGAACGAGGGCGAGGGGTGCTCATGCTAACGGGACATTTTGGAGCCTGGGAGCTGTGCGCGTTTGCTCAGGGGATCTATGGCCATCCTCTGAGCTTTCTGGTTCGGCCGCTTGACAACCCGCTCTTAGATCGAATGATCGGCCGATACCGCGAACTTTCAGGCAACCGTACCATAAATAAGAACAGGGCCGTAAAAGAAGTCCTTGATACTCTGAAGCGGGGCAAGGACGTGGGGCTGCTAATAGATGTAAACACTTTGACGGATCAAGGTGTGTTCTGCGACTTCTTCGGAATGAGTGCGTGCTCGACTACCGGGCTTGCGGTCTTTGCGCTTCGCACCGATGCTCCCGTGGTTCCGGGCTTTTTGATTTGGGACGAAAGATCCGGGAAGCACCGTCTGGTATTCGAGCCTGAGATACCGCTGATTCGAACCGGCGACTTCAAGGAAGAGGTCATTCTCAACACGGCTCGCTTCACGAAAGTTATCGAAGACTACGTCCGGCGTTATCCGGATCAGTGGCTCTGGGTTCATAAGCGATGGCAGACCCGTCCCGAAAGCGATACCGACGTGTATGCCCGAGAAGAGACCACCGGCACGACGAGATCATCGGTCAACATCGAGTTCCAGGTTTAATTCGGCAAACCAGGGGACATCTCATTGGCTACCAAGTGAACTCGTAGCGGGTATTCTGTCGTAGTCGTCCTCAAACCGGATTATGTCGTCCTCTCCGAGGTAAGCCCCGCATTGAACCTCGATAAAAACTAGTAGGGTTGTTCCAGGGTTGGCCACGCGATGCTTGGTCCCGCGAGGAATGAGCGCGTCTTCATTCGCGCGCAATATCATCTCGCGTTCCCCTACCGTGATGACTGCTTCGCCGCTAACTACGACCCAGTGCTCGCTGCGACTCTTGTGCATTTGCAGACTGAGTCGATGACCAGGTTTAATTTCAATGCGTTTTACCTTGTAGCCTTCGCCCTCCGCAAGAACCTCAAACATGCCCCACGGACGCTCGTCTCTCTCGATGCTCATACCGTGGATCAGTCTACACTAGTAGAGGTCTAGGTTCACGCGAGGAACCAACAGCAGATTTCTACGAGGGAAAGAAAAAGGGGATGGTCGCCCATCCCCGCGTTCTCACACAGAGAACCCCCGTTTTGCGTAGCGGCGAATTACTATCTCTTCTTCGCGGGTTTCTTACCGCCGGCCTTCTTCGCAGCCGGTTTCTTTTTGCCGCCTTTCTTTGCAGTTGCCATATTGTGCTTCTCCTTTCGTTAGATTTTACCTCGTACACAAGATACTGTAGCGTCGCTACTCTTGTATACTAGCGTAAATGTTATACAACATATTGTTGTATATATTTGCTTCGCGCATTCTTGTCAACTTTTTTTTTCGCCGAGATGCGATCAAAAACATCCAATAATCAGTCATAGCTTGAAAGCGGCTGCCAGAGCCGATTCCAAGACTTCGCTTCGGGCACCTTCTTTTCTTCCCCTCTGCCGTCGCGAGATGCGCAACTTGAGCGAAGCAAGGTAGCGTTTGGAAATACGATGAGGATGTAACAGGCTCCCAGAGCCAGTTGTGTGGTCGATGCCTTGTAAGTGGCTCTGAGAGCCTGTTCTGTGACACTGGCACGAAAGTGGCTCCAGCCGCGAGTTTCGAGTCCGACGCGGCGATGTTTGAAACAATTGACTCTATTTGTCGGCGGCGGATAATATCGTAGCGATGTCAGATGATTTGATCGACCTGCACACTCACACCAATCAGTCCGATGGAAGCGCGAGCCCCGAAGAGCTCATTAGAACGGCCAGCTCAAAAAAGGCGCGAGCAGTTGCGATCACCGATCACGACACAGTCGCCGCAATTCCGGAGGCGCGGACTGCCGCAGACCGCTTCGGCATCGAGTTCGTCACCGGCATCGAGATCAGCGCCGAGTATTCTCCCGGTACGATGCACTTGCTCGGTTACTGCATTGACGAGAAATCCGTTTTGCTTGCCGAGAAACTCGACGCGCTTAAGAAAGCGCGCCAGAAAAGAAATCCCCAAATCGCCAGGCGGCTGCAGTCGCTCGGATTTGACATCGGCTACGGCGAGGTCATTCAATTGGCCGGCAACGAGATTGTAGGTCGACCGCATTTCGCAAAGTTGATGGTCGAGAAGGGATACGTCGCCAGTATTCAAGAGGCGTTCGATAGGTTTTTGAAGAAGGGTGCGCCTGCGTACGTCGAGAAGGCCCGCCTATCGCCGTCTGATTCGATAGCTTTGATCCACGACGCCGGTGGAGTTGCGGTTCTGGCCCATCCCTATCAATTGAAGGTTTCGCCCGAAAAGGTCGAAAACCTTATCGCGGAGCTTCGGGACCTCGGGTTGGACGGCATCGAAGCAATCTACAGTCGGCACAGTCCAGCCGAGCGCTCAAGCTACGCGGAGATTGCGGCGCGGCACGGCTTGTTGGTGACCGGCGGAAGCGACTACCACGGAAGCTACAAGCCGGACATCAGCATTGTGACGGGCGTCGGCGATCTTGAGGTTCCTTACGCGTTGCTGGAAGCGGTGAAAGCCCGTGCAGCGGCTCGGGCAGAACACGTTAGCTGACAACGCCGCGCGATGTTGCCCAGAGGACGTGAGGCGTATTATGGTTTTTGCGCGAATAGAGTCAATCGCCTAATACGGACCAGGTATCTGCATGCCGGATGAACCAAACATCGAAGAGTTAGTTTCGCAAATCACCGATGTGATTCTGTCCCGGCTCGGGGAGGTTTCGTCGACAGCCGAATGCCACTTGCAACATGACGAGTGTTTCGTGAAGTGCCCGGATCGCATGCGTTCGTTGATTGCAGATGGCGGCGTACGATTCGGTCTCACGGGAGCAGAAAGCGAAGCTGCCCGCGAAGTCGCTCGACATATCGATCACACTTTGCTCGCGCCTGATGCAACGCGCGACGAGATATTGAAAGTGTGTCAAGAAGGCGTGCGGTACGGGTTTGCTTCGGTCTGCATAAATCCGATTTGGGTGCGCGAGGCCGCCTGTGCCCTTCGAGGAAGCGGCGTGATGGTTTGCACAGTGATCGGGTTTCCGCTTGGGGCGAACTCTCCGGACACGAAAGCTTACGAAGCCAGGCGGGCCATCTTCGACGGTGCAAGCGAGCTCGATATGGTTATCAACGTCGGCGCGCTTAAGTCCGGCGATCACGACCTCGTCTCGCGAGACATCAGGGGCGTCGTCGAGGTCGCTCACGAGGTTGGTTACATCTGCAAGGTGATCATCGAAACGGCGCTGCTCTCGGATGACGAAAAGGTCAGCGCCTGTTTGATTGCCAAGGAAGCGGGCGCTGATTTCGTCAAGACCTCGACTGGGTTCAGCAAGGGTGGCGCGACCGCTGCCGACGTGGCGTTGATGCGTCGTGTGGTTGGTGGCCAGATGGGTGTGAAGGCTTCGGGCGGAGTTCGCGACTTGAAACAAGCACGGGAGATGATCCAAGCGGGAGCGACGCGTATAGGAGCCAGCGTCGGCGTCAAGATCATTCAAGAGGCTGCCGGCGCGCCGATTTCGGCGGACGGGAAATCAACGCTTAACTACTGAGGGTTGCCTCCCCCACCTGCAAACAAGTTCGCTGACAAAACCGCGCGGCCGATCTTTCGAAGAGCCGCGCGGCTGGCTGTTTTCTTCTGACGCCTTCTCAATAGGCCCAACGCGCAAGCGCAGCCCCAACCGTGTACCCAGCTCCAACCGCCGCGAAAACCACGAGCTTACCTTTTTTAAGCCTCCCGTCATCAATCGCGTCTCCGATAGCGAGCGGGATGGTTGCAGCGGTTGTGTTTCCAAACTTGTGAATATTCTTAACCACCTTGCTTTCTTCGAGACCCAATTTGTCGGCCGCCGCATTGACTATCCGCGCGTTTGCCTGGTGCGCGATGAACAGATCAAGGTCGTCGCCGCTGTATCCGTTGCGTTGAAGGACTCCACGACTGATCTCACCCATCTTGCGAACGGCATACTTGAAGACCGGCTGACCCTGCTGATGCACGTAGTGCATCCTCTTATCAACCGTCTCGTGAGAGGCGGGGTGCAAGCTGCCTCCACCTGGCATACAAAGAAACTCGCCACCCGAGCCATCAACCTCGTGCAGATAATCGAGTATTCCAAAACTCTCATCATCGCTCGGCTCGAGTAAAACTGCTCCGGCCGCGTCACCGAACAGCACGCATGTCGAGCGGTCGTCAAAGTTGGTTATTGACGTCATCACATCCGCCCCGACTACAACCACTTTGTCGTGCGCGCCCGATTCGACGAACTGGGCCCCAACCGTAAGAGCATATAGAAACCCCGAACATGCAGCCGAAAGATCGAACCCCCAGGCACGAGTCGCGCGCACTTTGTTTTGAACGATGCAAGCAGTCGCCGGGAAGAGCATATCGGGCGTGACCGTCGCGACTATGATCAGCTCGATCTCATTAGCTTCGATTCCGCGGTTTTTTAGGAGATCGCCGAGCGCTTGCGCGGCCAGCTCCGAAGTAGGCGTGCCTGGTTCCACCCAGTGGCGCTCGACGATACCAGTCCGTTCGACAACCCAATCGTGGTTTGTATCAATTCGCTTCGCCAGATCGTGGTTAGTAACGACCTTTGGTGGAACAAACCGACCCAACGCCGATATCTTTGCCCTGCGGGTTGCTTTCATCGCGCTCACATCCTCCACTCGAACCAGCATCGCTTTTGGGGCATCGCGGGTGCGAATCTGTTGTCTGATCCTGGATACTAGCACTCGCTGTATTTTCGGTGCAACAAGCGAACAAAGTTCCGTCGCGTCGGAGCCCGAAGTCAATTGTTCGCCACTTTCGGTTGTGATATACGGTATGCTACTTAGTTAGTGGCAAGCTGAAAGATGAAGCCCGTCACCGAAGCATCCAACCCCAAGACTAAGGATATAGATCGCCGCTCGACGCTCGAGATAGTCGAGCTCATCAACCAAGAAGACAAAACTGTCACCGATGCCGTCTCGCGCGTTCTCGATCGAGTAGTCGAAGCTGTAGACCTGATCGTCGAGCGGCTTCGTGCCGGAGGGCGTTTGATCTATGTTGGCACCGGCACCAGCGGACGGCTTGGGGTGCTCGATGCTTCCGAGTGCCCGCCGACCTTCGGAGTCTCGGCAGATCTGGTGCGCGGCATAATTGCGGGAGGCTACGATGCGCTGCATCGCGCGGTTGAAGCTGCTGAAGACGATCCTGATCAGGCCGCGCGCGATCTTCACTCTCACAACGTTACGTCGCACGACGTGGTTGTTGGAATCTCGGCCAGCGGGAATACGCCCTATACTCTTGGGGCGATCGAACACGCGAAGAAGGTCGGCGCCGCGACCGTTGGTCTTACCTGCAATCCAGACTCACGGATCGCCGCCGCGGCACAAGTCAGCATCGCGCCGGTGGTTGGACCTGAGGTGATCGCGGGGTCGTCGCGTATGAAAGCAGGGACGGCGCAAAAGATGATTCTGAACATGCTGTCCACGGCTGCGATGATAAAGCTGGGCCTGGTCTACAGTAATCTGATGTCGAATCTGCGCGCTACCAATGAGAAGCTCCGTCGCCGCGCATGCGCGATCCTGTCCGAAGAGACAGGTATCGACGCCGCGGAAGCCGCGCTTGTTTTTGAAGCAGCGGGTGGGGATCTACGAGTCGGGCTCCTGATCGCCCACGCTGGTTTATCGTGCGATGATGCTGAGCGACTGCTCCAGTCCCACGGCGGTTCGGTTCGTCGTGCGCTCGACAGCCTAAGCTGATCGCGAGCAAAAACAGGAATGACCCAGTTCTGTCTGAAGAACGCGAGAGTTATCCTTGCAGGCGGCGCGCTGCAAGGCGGCGTGCTGGTTCGCGACGGGCGCATTGCTCACGCATTCCCGTACGATCAAACGCCAACCGGTTTGAGCGCAAGTGAATCGATTGACCTCAAGGACGCATACCTTGCTCACGGCTCGATCGACATTCATATTCATGGCTCTGCTGGAATCGACGTGCAGGCGACGGATGTGGAAGGCCTGGCTAAGCTATCGCAGTTTCTGCTCTCGCAAGGCGTGACCGGTTACTTCGCGACGTTCGTGCCCACCGAAGAACGCGAATATACACAAGCGCTAGCGACGATCGATTCCTACATCGCGCAACAAGACAGGTCAACCGCACCGCGGGGCGCTCGCATTCTCGGAATTCACTTCGAAGGCCCGTTCGTCAGCGCGCACCGTTGCGGCGCCCTTCAGTCCCAGCACTTCAGAACTTACGTTGGCGACCCTCACTCGCTAGAGATGTTCGTAGGAAATGTGCGAGGCGGCGGGCAGTCGGCGAGCGCGCGTTTGATGACTCTTGCGCCCGAGATCCGAGGCGGGATCGACCTTACGCGTGAGCTTATCCGCAAGGGAGTTCGAGTATTCATCGGCCACTCGCAAGCTGATCCTGAGACGCTTGATCTGGCGGCTGAAGCGGGCGCCTGCCACTTCACTCACTTTCCAAACGCACTCGACCCCCTGCATCACCGAAGGCCAGGCGCGGTTGGTTGGGGATTGGTGCGTACAGGCGTGACGCTGGACTGCATAGCCGATCTTCATCACGTGCATCCGCTGATGCTGCGGTTGATGTATCAATCGAAAGGCGCTGATCAAATCGCGCTCATCAGCGACGCTATCATGCCGGCCGGACTCGGCGACGGAGAGTTTTCAGTGTGGGGCGAAAAGATCACGGTGCAGAATGGACGGACCGCTCTGGCTCGCAAGTCAGGTGAAAACACAATCGCAGGCTCGGTGATAACGATGCGGCAAGCGCTTAAGAACATGATCGGCATCGGAGCGCCGATCCACGAGGCAGTTCGCATGGCATCGCTAGTTCCAGCGCGCGCCGCAGGGATCGCGTCCGAGCATGGGTCAATCGAAGAAGGAAAGCGCGCTGATCTTGTCGCCTTTGATGACGATCTTACACCGCGCTTTTCGATGATAGGCGCGGGTGACTATCAATTCGAATGAGTGAACGGCGAACTATTCTGACGCGCACCCTCCCAAAGTGTTTTCTTCCCCAACCAGAGAAGGCGTTTGCCAGAGAAAAGGCCGACATTCTTTCGAGGCTCTTTGGCTTGGTCGTCGCTCCAGCTCCGAGATGGCACGTATGTTGCTGCTTCGGGTGTTCGACTTGTAGTCTCAATGACAGGTGCTGAGGGGATTCTGAGGAGCCAGCCGAGGAGGCCATGATGAAGAGAGAACAGGGCTTTTCACTAGTTGAATTATTAATCGTAGTAGTCATCATCGGCGTAATCATGGCGATAGCGGTTCCGGGTCTTCAGCGCGCGCGCCGGTACGCGCAGTCGGGATCGGCGATTCAGTCGCTCAGAACTTTCACCACCGCCGAGAATCTGTACGAGAGAAGGTACAAGGTTTACGCCTCATTGGCGGACCTTGCTCCCGAGGGCACGATCGACTCAAACCTCGCCAATGGCTCCAAGAGCGGCTACACGTTTACGATTACACTCGTTCTTGATATTAATAACAAACCGACGCATTTCACATCGAATGCCGACCCTCAGAGTGACCCTGCTAGCGGGGACTATTTCTTCACCGACGACACCGCTGTGATCCGCTACAATATTGGCGCGCCTGCTGATTCAAACAGCCTGCCGATACCTCGCTAACTTCTTTTCTCTGACAAAAAGTGGCAAACAAATCTATCGCTTTTTGTTAAGAGAGCGGGTTGAAACACCTGCGCGAATTGAAAGGAGGTAAGCATACCTTTGCTTGATAAGCACTTCGGTTGAAGAGTCAGCGAGTGAGCAGGGTGGCACGGACTTTGTACTAGAATGGCCTGCAATCTGTCGTAGATTGGCCGCTAGGAAAACTGACCTACGGCAAAACTGAAAAGGAGCATACAGCTTATGAAGAATGAGAAAGGATTTTCGCTGATCGAGTTGCTGATAGTGGTGGCGATCATCGGTATCATCGCGGCTATCGCAATACCCAACCTGCTGAAGTCCCGTCAGGCGGCCAACGAGGCGTCAGCCATTGGATCCACCCGGACGTTAGGAACTGCGCAGGCAACATACCAATCAACAACCGGCAAAGGTAAGGAGTTCTGTGTCGCGCTCGTCGATCTAGGGAATACCGGCCATATCGACGCCACCCTGGGCGGCGGCGCCAAGAGCGGATTCAACTTCACGTGCGTGGGTACACCCTCCGTACCCGCGGGGGCCCCTTCGTTTTTCGACACTAACGCCGCACCGCAGACAAGCGGAACGTTTGGAACCGGCAACCGGTGGTTCTATTCGAACGAGACCTTCGTGATCTACCAGGATTCCGTCGCAATAGCGGTACCAGTTTATCCAGTACGTGTACCTGCCGCTGCTACCGCGACTCCAATCGAATGATATAGCCCGGCTACATCACTTGATGACTTCAAAAAGGGTGAGCCCTTCCAAGGGCTCACCCTTTTATGTTATGGTTTCCCCGCAAAGCCAAAATAACTGAACCTTGCGGCATACGCCGCGTTCGATTTCGCAAAAGATATCAAACGCCATCAACGTGGCGTATTCAGCGGTGGGGAGAAAGCCATGAACACGAAGAACGAGAGAGGGTTCTCGCTGATCGAGTTGCTGATCGTAGTAGCCATCATCGGAATCATCGCAGCAATAGCCATCCCGAACCTGCTTAAGTCTCAACAGGCGGCGCGCGAGACTGCGGCGCTTACTGAAGTGCAGACCTTAGGCAAACAACAAGTCCTTTACTCGATCACAAAGGGCCGCGGCAAGTTTGCGGACCTGGCGACGCTAGGTTCCCTGGTATACGTCGACTCAAATATGGCGACCGGTAACAAGGGCGGCTACGTCTTTGCCACAACACCGATCAACGCCGAAGGGATGCCCGCGATGTTCGACACTACTGCGCATCCAAGCGCGGTCGGCACTTTCGGCACTGGAAACCGCTCGTACTATTCGAATGAGACGATGGTCGTGTTCGAGAACGATGGCATACAGCCGCCGACGGCGACGCCACAGGATCGCGTGCCTAAGGACGGCACCCCGATACAGTAATCCTTTAAGCTGATTGGGCCGGGCGCGCGCAGGCTGCGTCGTCCGGCCCTCAAGCTGCAAATCGCTCCGCCCCCACAGGAATCGTCCCCCAGCTTAGTAGCCCAAGCAACTTCGGATATTATCTTACTCAACATCGTTATCGCCCCCTGATTCACGAATCAAGGATCTCGCTTACAGTTGTGGAAGGCCTTTCCGAAGAAAACAACCATCGCGAATGACTAAGACGAGGGTGACAACCAAAAGAAGCCACAAAGTCATCGGCGAGACGCGGAGGGATGGAGCTTCGCCCGCGCCGAAAACCTCGCCTCACGCGAAGCCGACCGGCCTACTATCCTTCTTCGAGGAACTGAGTCCCGCAAGAACAATCTTTCTGGTTTGCGTTCTCTCGTGCCTTGCCTACGCCAACTCGCTCGGCGGTGACTTCGTATTCGACGACAATGAACAGATAGTCGAGAATCAAAACGT
>Ga0114129_10004923_pt1 | contig 18846 bp, 16 predicted proteins | sample RhiMetdeltSRZDD1_FD_80071 | JGI IMG/M metagenome (GOLD analysis project Ga0114129, IMG submission 80071) | Populus rhizosphere microbial communities from Tennessee, USA - Rhizosphere MetaG P. deltoides SRZDD1 (version 2) (version 2) | ecosystem: Host-associated > Plants > Roots > Rhizosphere >...
GAAGATGGTGGCTGGCCGCGAGCGCGATCATCATCGCGGGCAGCCCCTTGTCGCACGTCGCCACGCCCAGCACGCCCCGCCGGGTGGGGAGCGAGCGGATCAGCCGTCGAAACACGATCGAGGCATCGTTCCGGTACGGAAGGCTGTCGAACATGGCGACCGTTCCCTGCGATCGACCATCGCATGGATCGGTGCAGGATGCCGCGAACGGGATTGCTCCCGCGCGGGTGAGCTCGCGGGCGGCTGCTTCCATCAGCAGGCCGACCTCCCAGTGTCCGGTGTGGTATCCGAGCGCGATCGGCGTGCCATCCGCCGCGCGAATCCCGCCGTGCGTCGAGAGCAGCAGGAACTCGCGTCCGCCCAGCGCCGACGGATTCCACCCCATGCCGGCGTTCTGCGTCCAGCCGAAGAGGTCGCCGGACGGGCGGCTCCGCAGCATCTCTTCGGTCAGCGGCAACGACCCGACCGGGCCGGCAGCGTGAGTCGCGACGTCGAACAGCGCCGCGTCGTCGGAATCGAACTGGTTGGCGGACACGGTCAGGCTTTAGGCTTTCGGCTTTGGGCTTTGGGCCTCTTAAGGATTTGTTCGAACACAGCACTCTATCCTCACTGCCGCTTGCGCCGCGGGAGACCCAAAGCCCAGAGCCTTTGGCCTTGAGCCGGTTGACAGTCGCCTAGCTTACTGCGACTTCGTCGCTCCCCGCGCCTTCAGGTAGCGTGATGCGTACGTCAGGAAGGTCGGCCAGTTCGGTTCCGCCGTGTGACCACCGCTGTGCTGACGAAACGCGATGTCACCGTCGATGAGCGCCGTCTCGATGGGCGGGAACTCGGTCGTGCCCATGTCTTTCTTCCCGAGAAGCCTGTAGATGGGTCCCGCGCCGGCGGCGGCGAGGAAGCTGCCTTTGGCGTCTACCCATGCGTCGTTGATCTGCACGGTCCCATCGGGATTGATGTCAGCGCCCTTCCCGGCACTGATGAAGACGGGTCGCGGCGCACAGAGCGCGATGAGCTCGTGAGAATCGACTGGCATGGCGTCCCAGTGGCCTGCGTACTTCAGGAAGTTGCCAGCCATCCAGTGATATTCGGTGAGGCCGGCGACGTTCTCGACCGTTTCTCCGAACTTGCGGCGGTGCAGCTTGGCGCCGCCTTCGCCCGAGGAGCTGACGTACGCGATCGCGAAGCGCTCGTCGAGCGCCATCGCGACGAGCGTCGCCTTGCCGTATCGCGAATGCCCCTGCAGGCCGACCTGCTTCGCATCCACTGACGTGTCGGTCTCGAAGTAATCAAGCGCGCGGCTTGCGCCCCAGGACCACGCGGCGAGCGCCCCCCAGTCGTCGAGTTTGCGGGGCTGTCCCTTGTTCACGAGACCAATGATGCCCTGCGTCAGTCCGCCGCCGTTGTCCGCTTGAATGCTGCTCGGGACGATCACGGCGTAGCCCCATCCGCGTGCGAGCACTTGCTGCTGCCATGTGGGTGCCGCAGGAGCTACACCCGTCGCAGGTGGCGGAGCCGGAGTCGCTTCGGCCGCCGACGATGGCGCGCCAGTTGCAGCAAAAGGCAGAGCGCCCGCCCGACCTCGTCCCGGACCGAATCCGCCGAACTGCATGATCACCGGTACTGGTCCGCTTACGTTCGCCGGCGTGTTCAGCGTCAGCTGGATGTCGACCGTGATCTGCGGATACGAAGAGTTGTCGACGTGGCCCACCAACTGCCTGGTGACAATCGGCACGTCACCGTTCGTGCCGTTCGTCGTACTCGTCACCTCCCATCTGACTTTCGGCGTGTTCTTCGGCGTTCGCCCGTAGATCTCGCGTTCGAAGTCTTCCAGGATCTCCGCCCGCCGCTTCCTCCACATCGCTGGTGTCGTCACCTTCTCGCCGTCCTTGAAGACCAGCGGATCCGGCAGCTTCGGATAGGGATTGGCCTTCGATTCGTCGTACGTTTCGGCGGACGCGCTCTTGGCGCCGGGCGGCAGCGACTCGAGGCGCAGCAACTCCATCAGCCGCTTGTGGTCGTGGTCTCGCGCGGTTTGATCGATGGCCGGCGGGGCACCGGGCGTCTGCTGGGTTCCGTCGACGGCCGGACCCGCCCACGCGACTATCGTCAGGCACCCGACGGACCACCACATCGAATGTTTCATGGCCATGCTCCCGGGCGCTGCCCCGTTCGTGTAGCGCTGACCCGTGTGCTGTCGGCCGGGGCTTTCAAGCCCCGCCCGGCGCGGTCTGAAGACCGCGCGCCACGAGTGCTGACGTCAATAGGGCGCTGGACGCTGGAGATCGCGGCCGACGTATCGAATGGAACGCTTGTCGATTTCGAATCGAGGATCGGGTTACGCGTCATCGAGTCGCAGCACTCTATCAAAGAAGGGTGGTGGGCCGGTACGCGAGTCACCATTCTTGGCAAGAAAACGCAGATTGACTTTTATTCTGACTTTCATATAATGAAAGATATTCTAAATATTATTCATGTCTGATCGTTCAACAGCGGCTCGATGGCTGGAGTACTTGAGCGCCGAAGATCTCGCGTTCGTCAAACGCCTCGTGCTGGCGTCCGGCTCGCTGAAGGAAGTTGCTGCCGGTTACGGGATCAGTTATCCGACCGTGCGACTGCGTCTCGATCGACTGATCGCGAAGATCACGATTAGCGAGAGCCGGGAGATCCAGAGCGAGTTCGAGCGCGTGCTGCGCGCACAGCACGCAGAGGGGAAGATCGATGCCGACACACTCAAGACGCTGCTCGCCGCGTATCGGAGCGAGACGAAGCGCTCCGAGAGAGCTTCGCGCTCTGCTTAGCCTCGCGATTATCAGCGTTTCCGTCGCGGCGTCGGCGACTGACTTGAGATGGGAGACCTTGCAGAAGGAAGGTCGGATCGTGGCGGGATCAGTGCTGCCTCCCGAGCCCGGGGCGACCTTTCACCGGCTCAAGATCGAGAGTCAGAGCCAGGGGCTCACCGCGACCGTGCTCACGATCGACCGCCCGCAGATCGCCGGTCCGAGGTACGCGCTAACGGGCCAGGTCCGCTACGAAGCCGTCGAGGGCACAGGCTATCTGGAGCTCTGGAACCACTTCCCCGGCGGGGGGCAATACTTTTCGCGTACGCTTGGCGACGGAGGCCCGATGATGAAGCTGCACGGCACATCAGGCTGGCGAGAATTCACGTTGCCGTTCGACGCGACTGGCGCGCCACCTCCGGTCCGCTTGGTGTTCAATGTGGTTCTCCCTGGTCGCGGAGTTGTCTATCTGGGTCCGTTGAAACTCACCGACTCCTCCAACGGAAATGAACCGGCCAGTTCGACGGGATGGGTGCCGGACCGGACTGCTGTTCTCGCCGGCGGCATTGGCGGCGCCGTGATCGGAGTTCTGGGTGCGCTGCTGGGCGTGTTTACCTCGTTGGGTCGTGCGCGACGTTTTGTCGTGGCTACGACGACAGCACTCGCCCTGTTTGGTGTGCTGGCGTTCATCGTCGGAATTGTCGCACTGACTGAATCGCAGCCTTACGCCGTGTACTATCCCCTGCTCCTTGGCGGCTTCCTTTCCGCAATCGTGCCGCTCGGTCTCATGCCGGCAATCCGAAAACGGTACGAAGAAATCGAGCTTCGCGCGATGCGCGCGCAGGACCTCGGCTGACGACGCCTGGATAGCTGCTCTCCGTCGCGCGAAGTATGGCCGCGCGTGTCAGGATTTCTATCGAGCGGGCTGTCGCTCGGCGAGTTGCAAGAGCATCAGCACGCCGATCACCAGACCCGCGATGAGCTGCACGAGGCTCGCGAGGTTTATCAGCGGCATCTGCGGGGGCCGAGCTCTCACAAGGGCGGTGTTCCCAAGCACGTTCACCAAGTGCCACAGGCCCCAGGCAAACAGGTAACCACTGCCCACCCATGCACAAGACAGTGGCACCCAGAATCGCCTGCCCTCTCGAACGCGATGCCTCATCAACAGGATCCCGGCTGGCGCGCTCAGCATCGTCACGGCGTTGATGCCTTCGAGTAGACGAGCCGAGACGGTGCGTCGAGCCACGAGCTCGTCGGGCATGCCGACCGTTCCCCCACACGCCCACGTCAGATGGAGGGCAGCGACGGCGGCAGCCATGACGACTGCGGCGTTCGCAAGGGGCAGGTGCACCATCTGCGCGGCTCCAGACATCTCATTCCGGAACTCCGATTGCAGCGTCTGGCCCCAGCGAACGCGGCTGTAGAGCGCGAACGAGAGCGTCAGCCCGATCCCCAGACCCGCGAACGCTGGGTAGACGAGCGCGTACACCCACACGTGCACAGGTCCAGTGCTGGTTGGCGCAGAGTTGATGCCCGACAACAGGCTGGCGATCAGCGCGACTGGGACGCCAGTCACGAACTGCACAAGCAAGCCTGTGGCGACCCACATTGGCGGGAGGACGAGCCACGCCGGGAGTTTCAGTCCCCAGGAGTGCGTGAATGCCAGCGCAATCGCGATGGCGACCAGGTCCATCCCTGCAGTGATGGCGTTGAGCGCAATCATGCTCGCGTCGTGCATCATCGCCCGATCCGCGACGCCGAGTGTTCCTCCAGCGAGCCAGACGATCTTCAGACTGAGGTAGGGGAGTGCAACGACAACTGTCGCGTAGCCGACCACGAGACGAGCGGTATGCACGCGGCTGTTACGCGAGCCCATGCGACCGTATTGTTGATCGTGTGCGATGCGCGGCCGAGCTCAGCGGTCATGCTCGCGATTTGAAATTAGTTGACTGAGTCATATAATACGGTTGTTCAAGTCAATCATAGCTTGGCGGCCGACGCGATGCCTGCGGGGAGATGGGCCATGGCGCAAACACAGGTCGGTGCGCGGGTGAGCGCGATGCGCGGGTTCAACCGCTTCTACACGAAAAAAATCGGCGTCCTCCACGAGGGCTTCCTCGACTCGCCGTTCACGCTGGCCGAAGGGCGGGTGCTGTATGAGCTGGCGCACCACAAGGACGCCACGGCGACCGCGATCGGCCGCGAGCTGGGGCTCGACAACGGCTATTTGAGCCGGATCCTTCAGAAGTTCCGGCGGCAGCGCCTCGTCGGGCACGAACCGTCACGAACCGACGGGCGGCAGCGCCTCCTGTCCCTGACCGATCGAGGCCGCCGCGCGATCGCCACGCTGAATACCCGTTCCGATGCAGAGATTGGACGCGTCCTCGGGGCGCTGTCGACGCACCAGCAGCGCCGGCTCCTCGACGCGATGCGCACCATCGAGGAGCTGCTCCAGCCGGCGAAGGAGCAGCGCGTCCCGTACGTCGTCCGTCCGCCGCAGCCGGGCGACATGGGCTGGGTCGTGCAACGGCATGGCGCGCTGTACGCGCAGGAGTACGGCTGGACGACACGGTTCGAGGCGCTCGTGGCGCGGATCGTCGCGAGGTTCGTCGAGCACGAGAACCCGGCGCGCGAGCGCTGCTGGATTGCCGAGCGTGATGGCGAACCCGTCGGCTCGGTGTTCCTGGTCGAGAGGTCGAAGACGGTCGCGCAGCTCCGGCTGCTGCTCGTCGAGCCCTCGGCGCGAGGCCTGGGTATTGGCACGCGGCTCGTTCAGGAGTGCGATCGATTCGCGCGCCAAGCGGGCTATCGCAAGATCCGCCTCTGGACGCAGAGCATGTTGGCGCCCGCTCGTCGCGTCTACGAGCGCGAGGGCTACCGCCTCGTCGGCGAGGAGCCGCATCATAGTTTCGGCCACGATCTGGTGGGCGAGATCTGGGAGAAGAAACTACACGCTACGGACGGAAGTACTGCCCGCGTTTCTTCTTCAAGAACTCCGCGGACCGCGTGATCTCGTCGAGGCCATTGATCCCGTCCTCGATCGAAATCCACCCGTCGAAGTTCACCTCGGCGAGTAGCCGGAAGATCGAGTCGTAGTCATTCATCCCTTTGCCTGTTTCGCCGTGTTTCAGGACGGCGGCGTAGCCGGCGGCGCCGTCCGCGGTCTTCAAATCGTCCATCGTGGCGCCCGGCGCGAGGAATCGATCCGACGCGTGCATCGTGACGACGCGCTGGCGCACACGCTCGAGGAAACGGATTGGATCGTACCCGCCAACGACGGCATTGGACGGATCATACTGAACGCCGAAGAACGGCGAGTCAATCCGGTCGACGATCTCCAGGAAGATGTCCTCCGGCTGCGCGAACTCCGGATAGCGCCACGTTCCGTCCTTATAGTGATTCTCCATGCAGAGGACCACGCCGCGTGACTCGGCGTACTCGAGCGATCGCCGAATCCCCTCGAGCGCGCGTGCGATGCCTTCATGACGCGTGAGCTCCGGAAAGCGCTGGCCGCTCAGCGTGCGGCAGTGCCTGGCGCCGAGCCGCGCCGTCAGGTCGATTGCCGCCTTCTGGCGCTCGATCTGACGGCGCCGCTCGTCACCATCAGGATGCGTGAAATCGGGGGAGAAACAGATCATCGACGTGATCTGTCCGGTCTCTTCGAGCACGCGCACGATTGGATCGACGTCGGCCGGCGCGAGGCTCCTGAAGAAGCCGTCGTAGTGCTCGACGCCTTCCCCGCCGAGCGTGGCCGCGTCGCGGATCCACCGCTCGAAGGACCTGCGGCCGTCGGTGAGCTCGTCGAAATAGCACTTCGGGAACACGCTGATACGTGGTGCCATTTTGTGCGGAAGTCCGGCTCAAGCCGGACACTACGAGCTCGGCCAAACCCGGACACTACCTGTGTTCACTTCCGATCCGCTTTTACAGCGTCGCAGATGCGCTTCAACGCGCCGAACAGGTCGCCCTCCGCCGGGCGGAACGCGGTGCCGTCAATCACGAGCGGGGCGCCGATCACGACGAGCGGCGCCCCCCGCGACGCACACTCGATCGCTTGTTGAATCGACAACCCGCCGACGGCCTGCACCGGAATCGACACCGCCCTCACCACCGCGTCGAGCTCGTCGAGCGGGCTCAGGCCCTTGATCATGTTCCGCTCGTCGAAGCCGATGTGATGGACGATCACGTCGACGCCCAGCTCCTCCATCCACCGCGCGCACTCGACGCGATCGTCGGCGCCGAGATTGTCGCCCATCACCTTGATCCCGAAGTCGCGTCCCGCATCCACCACACGACGGATCGTCGCCTCGTGCGCGCGGCCCATCACGACGACGAGGCTCGCGCCGGCTTTGGCCATCATCTCTGCTTCGAGGTACCCGCCGTCCATCGTCTTGAGATCCGCGACGATCGGGTGGTCGGGAAATCGGGCGCGCAATTCTGCGACTGCGCGCAGACCCTCGGCGAGCAAAAGCGGTGTTCCCGCCTCGAGCCAGTCCACACCCGCGGCGACGCCAATCGCGGCCGTCTCGAGGGCTTCGTCGAGGGAGGTCAGGTCCAGCGACAGCTGGACGATCGGAGATGCGAGGCGATTGAGGTCCATGCCGACGGAAACATGGTAGATCGGGAATCGGGGTGAGACCCGTGGATGCGGAGGGCGGGTCGGCCTCCGCCCAGCCGTCCGCCCGGCTCAATGCCCTTCAACGACGAACTGTCGTCAGCCGCAGTACCCCGTGCACGGAGGCGGCTCCGGCGTCTGTGCGTTGTTCAGGCTTCCGACCATGCTCGGGTGAATCGAGCAGTGGTACGACTTCGAGACCGAGCCAAGCGCCTGCGGCTGCGATGTCGCACCCGGCGCGATATCGCCGGTGTCGACCGATCGATCGTCCAGCACCACACGATGCGGCACGACGTCCGCATTCTTGAACACAGCCATCTGACCGGCAGGAACTGTCGCCGGGTTCGGCGAGAACGATTGCGCGCCTTTGACGCCGGTGACGGTGATCGTGACGACGTTCGATGAGTCTCCGGGCGATGGGGACGGTGACGTCGGCGGCGTTCCTGCATACCCCCCACTACCACCGCACGCGGTGGATGTGAGAAGGCCTGCGAACACGATGGCGAGCGTGCGAGTAGATGACATCGATGGTTCTCCTGGATAACGAACGTCATCTCCTTGCAACGGTAGTGCCGACGCCCTAGTCGCCCAACTGGCGTTTTGCGCGCGTTTCAGCCAGCCATCGCTTTCTGATTACGAAACTATTTCCCGCGAGGGAATACGAATAGCGAAGCGCGGAGAGTCGATAGCACCGACCGATGGAACGCCCCTCGTGCAAGTATCGGGCGATTCGCCGGTTATGGGATACCGTACCCCTCTGTCTTCCGTGGTGCCCGGTGGCGTCACGAGCGTGTCGCGGTGATGGCGCTTCGATCAGCGGTCGTGTCGACGAACGATACGCCGGTGAAGCCGGCGTCGTGCAGAAGGGGCCGCAGCTCGGAGATCGAATAACAACGCCCTTCCGTCGCGTGCATCAGCAGAGTCGAATAGCAGGCAACCGACAGCGGACCCGTCTTCTCCTCGTTCAGGTGCGCATCGTGAATCACAATCAGGCCTCCTGACGGCAGCGCCGACGCGGATGCGGCGAGCAGCTTGCTGACCGTCGGGACGTCCCAGTCGTGCAGGACGTTCGAGAACAGGTGAACATCGAATCCCGTCGGAAACGGTTCCGCGAGCATGTCCCCGGCGTGCACGGAGACATGTTCGCCAAAGCCGCGCTTGACGATCGCCCGGCGCGCGAGCGTGTCGACCGGTGGTCGCTCCAGCACAGTTGCGCGCAATGCGGGATTCGCCTCCGCGACGCAACATGCGTAGATCCCGGACCCGCCGGCGATATCGAGCAGGCGATGACGTCCCCCGACGTCGACGGCCCTCGCAAGCGCCCGTCCGAGATACAGCCCGCGGCAGTCCATCGCCGAGGTGAACTGCCGCGCGAACGCTGGCTCTTCCATCGACCGCACCCAATCCTGCCGGGAAGGAGCGCTCGCCCAGTTGGCGGGTCGCCCCGTTCTGAGCACAGTGACGAAATCCTTGCAAACGGGACGGTCCCTGAACGACGCGTAGTAAGGCCCCAGGAACCACGGCGACGAGCTGACGAGATGTTCACGTGCGACGTCCGTCGGCCGGTAGGTCCCGTCGTGCCGTTCGAGGAGCACCATTGCGACCAATAGCGTCAGCATGACGTCGGTCGGCCGCGGATGAATGCTCAAGGATCGGCAGAGCACCTCGAGATCGGAGGGCCGTGCGTCAAGGTGCGTGAAGACATCCAGCTCGACGATCGCCGCCGTCAGCAGGTCCGTTGCGTACAGACTGTCCCGGTATCGATAGAGCGCGGTCGGGTCCGTGTGGGGTAATGGGGGAAGGATTGGGAGACTCATCGCCGGTACATATATATTCTTCCGATTAAGCCGGAGGGCTTCGCCCCGCCGGACCCCCCATCGCCGTTGCTCGCGGGGCCCCTGCGCCCCGCTCCGCTCCGGCGGGGCGCGCCGATGGCGCGCCTAATCAACCAAGGAGGCTCTGTTCGTGCCACCCCAGGCAGCCGTGAGCCATCGAATACTCGAGCCGGTCGACATCGCGATCATCGCGGTGTACTTCCTGATTGTCTTCGCGATTGGATTCTATTTCGCGAGAAGGGAACGAACGTCGGAGTCGTACTTCCTTGCGGGGCGTCACGTCGGCTGGTTCGCGATCGGCGCGTCGCTGTTCGTCTCGAACATCTCGACCGAGCACTTCATCGGTCTCGCGGGCTCCGGCGCAACGTCGGGGCTGGCCGTCGGACACTTCGAGTGGCTCGCGTGCCTGATTCTGCTCATCCTCGGGTGGGTGTTCGTTCCGTTCTATCTCAGATCGAATGTGTTCACCATGCCCGAGTTCCTCGAGCGGAGGTTCAACCGGCAGTGCAGCGTGTATCTCGCGACGGTCTCCATCCTCGCGTACATCTTCACGAAGATCTCGGTTCACCTCTACGCGGCGGCCATCGTGCTCGAACGCGTCGTCGGGTGGAATCCGATGACCGCCGCCGTGGTCCTCGTGATCGCAACCGGCGTGTACACCATCGCCGGCGGCCTCGCCGCGGTGATCTACACGGATCTCGTCCAGACAGTCATTCTGCTCGTCGGAGCGGTCGTCCTCACGGCGATTGGACTGACCGAAGCGGGTGGCTTTGCCGGCTTGTATGCCACCGTGCCGGCGAGTTACTTCCACATGATCAAGCCGGCGAGCGATCCGGAATTCCCCTGGACGGGGATCTTTTTTGGCGCCCCTATTCTGGGAATCTGGTACTGGTGCACGGACCAGGTGATCGTCCAGCGCGTGCTGTCGGCCAAGGACGAAGGACACGCCAAGGCGGGGACGATTTTTGCGGGATTCCTCAAGGTCCTGCCGGTCTTCGTTCTGGTGCTGCCCGGTCTGATGGCGTACGCACTTTTCCCGCAACTCTTCACCGTCGAGAACGGCAAGGTCACCAACGGCGACATCGCGTACCCGACGCTCATCGTCAATCTGCTGCCGACAGGCCTCGTGGGCCTGATGATCGCGGCGCTTCTCGCCGCGTTGATGGGTTCAATGAGCGCCGTCTTCAACTCGGCGTCGACGATGGTCACGCTCGATTTCTACAAACGATTGCGTCCGGATGCGACGGAGCGGCAGTTGGTCAACTTTGGACGCATCGCGACGGCCCTCATGGTCGGCCTGGGCATCTTGTGGGTGCCGTTCATCCGCTTGCTCAGTTCCCAGTTGTACATCTACCTGCAAAGCGTCCAGGCATACGTCAGCCCGCCAATCGCGGTCTGCTTCATCTTCGGCATCCTGTGGACGAGACCGAACGGCTTCGGCGCCTTCGCGTCACTGCTCGTCGGCTTCGTGCTGGGCACCGTCCGATTCGTGTACGAGGTGCTCGATAAGTCGCAGCACTTCACCTCACCGGCCGTGCGGTGGTTGGTCGACATGAACTTCCTTCACTACGCCATCCTGATGTTCATCATCTGCGCCATCGTGCTCATCGTCGTCAGCCTGATGACGCCTCCGCCCGAGCGACGCAGACTTGCCGGGCTCACGTTTGCGACCGTTGATGACAAGCTCGATACGACGGCAGTTTCTGATTTGCATTCGGTGCCGCGCGAAACGCGTCGCGAGCACCAGATCAATCTGGCATTCACGGCGCTGCTCATTTCGACGGTTGTCGGCTTATGGATTTACTTCCGGTAACCACGGTCGGATTTCCAAGCCTCAGGGCGCGGATGACGCCAGACGACGCACGTCTGGCGCTGAGCGGAAGCCGAGTGTGTTCGCCGCACGCCGCCGGTATGCTCCGCCGCTCTGCTCTACGCTCGATGGCCGCGGTGTACGTGCCGTACCATCTCTTTCGCGTGACGATGGCCGACGCGGGTCAGCAAGAGAGCTCGTACTTCGCGATTGATGCAGTCACCGGAACGCTCGACGTCTATCGATTCGACCGAGTGCCCGACCTTGATGTGATCGAGAGCCGAAACCGCATTCCCGCCCGGCTGAGCATCAGCGAGGCGTGGCCGCTCCTTGCGGCCAAGGTGCAGCGCGCGATTTTTCAGACAGGATTCTTCAAACTGCGCGATCCGCGCATGTCGGGGACGATCGAGCGTACGGACCTGCACATTCCTTACTGGGTTGGTTTTTACCAGAACGGAGGGAACGTTCGTCTGCGCGTTCTCGATGGTGTGCGGTGTCGATTCGAAGGCGGAAAGGCGCGCGCGCTCTTCGAGGAGTGGCTTACACAGTCAGAATCTAGAAGCCAGAAGCTAGAGTGATCGTATCTCGTTCGCTCTAGCTTCTAGCTTCTAACTTCTGACGTGAAGCTCTTCTTCACCTCTGGATTCGCGCCGACGCGCCCTTCGCGAGTGCGCGTACCTGGCCGAGCGTCGCCATCGTCGTGTCGCCGGGGAAGGTCGTCGCGAGTGCGCCGTGCGCCCACCCGAGCTTGACCGCTTCTTCCGACGGTTCTCCCGTGAGCATGCCGTAGAACAGCCCGGCAGCGAAGCTGTCGCCGCCGCCAACGCGATCGTAGACGTCGAGCTCACAGATCGGCGCGACGTACGTCTGCCCCTCGATCCACGCGACGGCGCCCCAGGTGTGACGGGTCGTCGAGTGAACTTCGCGCAGCGTCGTGGCAACGACCTTGATCTGCGGAAATCGGTCGACGACGCGTTCGATCATCGCGACGAACACGCTGGGATCGAGCTTCGATTTCGCCGCGACTTCCGGGCCGGGAATACCGAGGCCCTTCTGCAGGTCCTCTTCGTTTCCGACGAGAACGTCGACGTGTTCCACGATTCGCGAGAGCAGCGAGACGGCACGGGAGCCGCCGCCCGCAGCCGTCCAGAGCTTTTCGCGATAATTCAAGTCGAACGAAACGATTGCGCCTGTCGTCCTCGCCGCCTTCATCGCCTCGACGATCAGCTCTCCAGTCGTCTCCGAAAGCGACGCAAAGATTCCGCCGCTGTGAAACCATCTGACCCCGGCGCCGAAGATAGCCGACCAGTCGAAGTCACCGGGCTTGAGCTGCGCGGCTGCTTCGTTGCTGCGGTTGTAGAACACGACCGGCGCGCGCACGCCGTAACCCCGATCGCTGTACACCGTCGCCATGTTCGGACCACGCGACCCGTCGTGCTCGAACCGCTTGTAGAACGGCACGACGCCCATGGCCTGAACACGTTCGGCAATCAGGTTGCCGATCGGATAGTCGACCATCGCGGTCGCAATGCCGGCTCGCATGCGGAAGCAATCGGCGAGGTTCGCGGCCGTGTTGTATTCGCCGCCGCTCACGTGGATCGTGCATGTCGTCGCTTTGTGGAAGGGAACGACACCGGGATCGAGTCGATGAACGAGCGCCCCCAGCGCCAGAAAATCGAGCGCGCCTTTCGCTGGAATTCGCATTACAGCTCCGCAGGGCAAGTTCGAAGTGAGAAGTATGAAGCAAGAAGGAAAACGCTCGAATAACCAAGAAGATTTTTTACTTCGGACTTCGTGCTTCGAACTTCTTACTTTTTTTGACCCGAAAGAGCAGCTCACCGGCTCGCGGGACGACGCGCGTGCCGTTTCCGTCCGAGAACTTGTCCGGGTCGATGCCGGATGGATCCAGGTACTCGAGATTGATCTGATCGCAACGATCGCGTGGGATTCCTGTCGCGAGGGTCACGCGGATTCGAGGCGTTTCGATACCGCGCGTCGCGTCGAACGTGCCCAGCCCCTTGACGTGTGTGGAATGCGCCAGAATGCCGCCCGGGTAGCGGCTGAACCGGTCCCACTGCGCGAGGAAGTAGTCGCGGCAGTGGTATCCAATCTCCTCAATCAGCTGACCGTGGACCCGGCTGACTTCGCGAACGTGCGGAGCGTAGATCACGACCTCGCCGCCATCTGCCACGGCTGGCTCCGTCTTGTACGCGCCCTTCGCTGCCGTCCACAGATCGTCGTACATCGGCGGCATGACCGACAGGACGCGATCGAACGGCTCGTCGAGCCAGACCACGTGGCGCCTCGACGAGAGCTCCGCGGCCTGATGCCACGCGTCACGCGTGTCCCCGCAGTAGACGCCGGCGATACCTTCGTGAGTCACGACGAGAGCGAGGAGCGACAGCGGGACATCGACCAGCGACGCCGCGCGATCGATCACGGCACGGACCGGCGTATCGATCGTGCCGATGACCTCGGAGCTCGTGATGAGTGCGCCCAGCCAGTGCGTGAAATGAATGATCTCGGGCGCTGCGATGCCAGGAAACAGATACTTCGTGCCGCCCGAGAACCCGACGACCTCGTGCGGAAAGACCGGCCCGCAGATCAGCACGTGGTCGTATTCGACGACGAGCCGGTTGAGCGCGACGTGAACGTCCTGTCGCAGTCGGCCGTCCGTGAGGTCGGCGATCTCTCGCGCCGGAATCGTGCCGAGATCGACGAAGGTCGAAGGATCGTTCCAGCGGTGATTGAGGACCCGTCGCGCTCCGGCGCGGCCATCGACCACCTCGCGCCCGATGAGCCGACCGAGTTGCGCGTCGTTCATCGGCGAGTGCGTGCCCAGCGCGACCAGGTAATCGAGGGCCGCGGCGCGCGGCGCAACGGCACGCTCGAGCGTCTCGAACATGAGCGGCATCGGCATCGTCCGGGTGCCGTCGGGAATCAGCACGAGCACGCGCCGGCCGTCCAGCGGCAGGCGCGAGAGACCGTCGGCGGCGATGGTCGAGGCTTCTTCCTGCGTCAGATATCCGTCCGGTACACCGCGGCCGATTGCGCTCACGCTGTGAGTATAGGTCTGTGGCGGCCGTTTTCGGTAGAGCGCGCAAATCGGCTTCGGGCTCAGGGCTCTGGGCTGAGCAGTCATTCTTGGTAAAGCCAAAGCCTGCTGTCGCATCGGGGTGGAATTCAATCCGACCCTTGTGACACGATTCGCTCTGTCTTCTACCTTCTGACTTCTATCTTCTGACGCTGTCGTGCCTCCACCCATCGTACTCGTCACCCCGCCCGAGCTTCAGCGCGGCGCAGCGGTCTTCAGGTCCACGACGGCCGTCACGTGCATCGAGGCGCCATCCGACGAGGATGCGCTCGCCGAGGCGATTCGCACGTCGGGTGCTCGTCACGTCATCGTCGGCGGTGTGCCTTACCGTGACCGTCTTTATTCGACGCTGCCGGCTCGCGGCGTCATTGCGAGATTCGGCGTGGGCTACGACAACATCGACAGGATCAAGGCGACCGCTGCGGGGTTGCTCTGCACGAACACGCCGGGCGTGCTGGATCAATCCGTCGCCGAGTTGACGCTGCTGCTAGTCGCGGCGGCCGCCCGACACGTGACGACGATGGCCGCGCAGATGCGGCAAGGGACGTGGGCGCCGATCGAAGGCACGGAACTGCACGGGCGAACGCTCGCGATTGTAGGTTACGGCCGAATCGGATCGGCCGTGGCTCGCATCGCGTCGCGCGGGTTCGAGATGCGCGTAATCGGCTATCGGCGATCAACCTCCGGAGTCGCTGGAAGTGACGGCGAATTCGCCGAAATCGCGACCGATTTCGGCGATGCGGTTCGTGAGGCGGATTTCGTCAGCCTTCACATTCCGGCGGGTTCCGAGAACAGGCATTTCATCAATCGCGAGCGGCTGTCGCTTCTTCAGCCACACGCCTGGTTGATCAACACTGCCCGTGGTGCTGTCGTCGACGAAGGCGCGCTGTACGACGCGCTCGTCGAGCGCCGCATCGCGGGCGCCGCCCTGGACGTGTTCGACCGCGAGCCGTATCAGCCGATCGACTCGCAACGGGATCTCCGTGTGCTTGAAAACGTGATCGCGGTGCCGCACGTCGGCAGCCACACGGTCGCGTGTAATCGGCGGATGGCCGAGCGCGCGCTCCAGAACATCGTCCTCGCCGAAGCCAGGAACTTCACGGCCATGGATCTGATCAACCCGGATGTCTTGCGACTCATGGGCCGCTGAAACGTCCGGCCTGATCGGAAATGGCAAATGGGAGAAGCAGATTGTTCACTTCCGATTTCCCATTTCCAATTTCCCATGAGGATGGTCGCGTCGTGTGCTTCGTGCTAAGGTGCTGCCACCTGACCGCGCCCACGACGCGCGGCGGGGACCCCGGCTGCCACCCCACCGCGCCCACGACGCGCGGCGGGGACCCGGCTCGTGGGACCCCTCCATCGGAGCAACGGCATGAGTCTGAGAACGGCCGCTGGCGCGTCAGTGACCGGCGCGCTGGCGTTGGTGGTTTTGGTGCTTCCGTTGTCCACCCGTCTGCCTGCGCAGAATCCGTCGGCTGGGCAATCGCCAAACGGCGGGCCGACTGGACGGGGCCGGGGCCCGCGCGATCCCAACGCAGAGAAATACGCGACGTATTGTGGCGGCTGTCATGGGTCGACGTTGTCCGGCGGCCGCGCTCCGACGTTGCTGGACGATACCTGGCATTTCGGCGGCGACGATGCGTCCTTGATGCAGAGCATTCGGGAAGGACGAGCGGGAACGGAGATGCAGCCGTTCAAGTCGGTGTTCAGCGACGAGGAGATCAAGGGACTGATCGACTACATCAGAGCGCAGGCGGTTCTCGCGAAAAACAGCGCGTCACGAGCGCAGAGTCCCGCCGGTCAGGTCGTGAAAGCCGAACAGCACGCGTTCAAATTCGAAGTGGTGACCGACGGGATCTCCACGCCATGGGCGCTCGCGTTCACGCCCGACGGACGCCTGCTCGTGACCGAGCGAAGCGGCACGCTCCGCGTCATCGAAAATGGAAAGCTCCTGCCAAAACCAATCGAGGGGACGCCGACCGTCTGGACGGAACAGGACGGCGGCCTTTTCGACGTGGAGCTGCACCCGGACTACGCGAAGAACGGATGGATTTATCTTTCCTACGCGGATCCAGGTCCCGATGGCAGCTCGATGACGGTGATCATCCGCGGCCGTGTCAAAGGCGGACGCTGGGTTGACCAGGAGGTGTTGTACAAAGCGCCGCCGGAGTTGTACTGGGTCGGCAACATTCATTACGGATCCCGATTCATCTTCGACAAACAGGGTCACCTGTTCTATTCGATCGGCGACCGCGGCCACGAGGCGGACGCGCAGGATCTCTCGAAACCCAACGGCAAAATCCATCGCGTCAACGACGACGGATCGATCCCGAAAGACAATCCGTTCGTGAACAGGCCCGGAGCGCTTCCGTCGATTTGGAGCTACGGTCATCACAACCCGCAGGGGTTTGCATTTCACCCAGTCACGGGCAAGCTGTGGGAATCCGAGCACGGACCGACCGGAGGCGATGAGCTGAATCGCATCGAGTCAGGGCACAACTACGGCTGGCCGATCGTGCATTTTGGTCAGCCCACGCCGAACCGCGGAGGGACGCCGCCTGGTGTCGCGACTCCTCCAACTCCTCCTCCGTCGACGGAAGGAATGGATCTGCCGGTGAAGTACTGGAATCCATCGATCGCGCCGAGCGGCATCACGTTCTACACCGGCGACAAGTTTCCGGAGTGGAAAGGCGATCTCTTCGTCACCGGGCTCGGCGGCGAAGCGCTTCGCCGTCTCGAGACCGACGGCGACAAGGTCGTGCACGAAGAAATCGTGTTCAAGGGTTTCGGCCGCGTTCGCGACGTCGTCACCGGACCCGATGGTTTCCTGTATGTTGCGCTGAGCATTCCTGGCGTGCGAATGTCGGATACGACGCCCGGCATGATCATTCGAATGATTCCAGCGGATGAGGGGAAATCGAACGAAACGAGGAAGGACCAATGATCCGTGCGATCGCTCGCGTTCTCGTGATCGGTGCGCTCGTTGCGTCGGTACCTGCGGCGCAGACGCGGACGTCGAAGACACTCGACATGTACGTGGTCGACGTCGAAGGCGGAGGGGCGAAGCTGTATGTGTCACCCTCTGGTGAGACGCTGCTCGTCGATACCGGGAATCCGGGGGGACGCGATGTCGAACGCATCATGGCCGTGATCAACGAAGCTGGCGTCAAGCAGCTCGATCACGTGCTCCTCACGCATTACCACGTCGATCACATCGGCGGCCTGCAGGAACTGGCTCAGCGGATTCCCATCCGGCACTACATCGATCACGGGCCGACGGTCGAGGAACGAGAGCAGGTTGCCGGTTTTCAGCAGGCGTACGCGGAGCTCTATCAGAAGGGGACGCACACGGTCGCCAGGCCGGGCGACAAGGTTGCGCTTCCGGGTGTCGAGTGGACGATCGTCACGTCAGCAGGGCAGGCCATCAAGAAGCCGCTCGCAGGTGGCGGCAAACCTAATCGCGCCTGCTCCGAGTTTACGCCCCGAGAACCGCGAGATACCTCACGTGATGAAAATGGCCAGTCGGTGGGCAGCGCCATCGTCTACGGAAAGTTCCGCGCTATTGACCTCGGAGATTTGCTCTGGAACAACGAGTTCGATCTGATGTGCCCAAACAATCCTATCGGGCCGATCGACGTCTACATCACGTCACATCACGGGACCGATCCTTCCGGTTCGCGCGCGCTCGTGCACGGCCTCCAGCCGCGGGTTGCTGTCACCCAGAACGGCACGCGAAAGGGCGCGACGACGCAGACGTTCGATACATTGCAATCGTCGCCAGGCTTCGAAGACATCTGGCAGGTTCACTGGGCGTACGCCGGCGGCATCGAGCGCAACCCGGCGGGTGTGTTCATCGCGAACGTCGATGATCCGGCGGCGGTTGCCGCCGTGTTGACTGCACCGCCGGGTGCCGGGCGCGCGGGATCTCCTGGCGCGACTGCGTCGGCTTCCGCGCCGCCCGGTCAGTCTGCTACAGCGGCACCGAATCCAGCGCAGGGCGCGACTGCGACGTCTGGTCCGCCCCTCGACGCAGTTCGGGACAGGCCGCAAGGCGGTGGGCGCGGCGGCGGACACACCGGGCCGGCGTACTGGATCAAGGTGTCAGCGCAGGCCGATGGTTCGTTTACCGTTACGAACAGTCGGAACGGGTTCAGTAAGACGTACTCGCCCCGATGAAATCGGGGTTCGCGAGTCGGGGTTCGTGGAGCGCGGTCTTCAGACCGCGCCATCGTGGCGGGACCTAAAGGTCCCGCCCTACACTTGCGAGGCCTCGTTCGCGACACCTGGATCGTAGGGCGCGGTCTTTCAGACCGCGCCGCGGCAGGGCCTGAAGGCCCCGCCCCACAATGGCGAGGACGGACGCGGAGGCAATCAATGAATGTCCGCGCTTTTCTTGTCGCCGCCACGGTGATTGGCGGTTCATTAGTTGGTCTCGAGGCTGCGCAGCAAAGCGCGGCGGCCGCGAAACCGAAAAACGATCCGAATCAGAAGGAATGGATTCAGCTGTTCAACGGCCGCGACCTCGGCGACTGGATCATCAAGTTCGCAAAGCACGACCTCGGCGAGAATTTCAACGACACGTTCCGCGTCGAGGACGGACTCCTCAAAGTGCGCTACGACAAGTGGACGAATTTCGACGGCGAGTTCGGCCACATCTTCTACCGTCGTCCGTTCTCGTACTACTTGCTGGCTGCGGAATACCGGTTCGTCGGCGA
>Ga0114129_10004926_pt1 | contig 18840 bp, 15 predicted proteins | sample RhiMetdeltSRZDD1_FD_80071 | JGI IMG/M metagenome (GOLD analysis project Ga0114129, IMG submission 80071) | Populus rhizosphere microbial communities from Tennessee, USA - Rhizosphere MetaG P. deltoides SRZDD1 (version 2) (version 2) | ecosystem: Host-associated > Plants > Roots > Rhizosphere >...
GCCGACGGCACCGGACACGAGCACCTGCGACTGAACTTCTCGTTCTCCGCACCCGATCGCATTCGCGAAGGCGTCCGCCGCCTCGCGAGTGTGGTGGAGGAGGAGCTGGCACTGCGGTCGGTCTTCGGCGCGCCTTCGTTGCGCCGCGGCCGCCGCCGGGTGCGGCCCGGTGCCGACGCTCCCGGCCCGGACTTGGCATGATTTCCGGCTATGGGTACGAGTGACGCACGAGTCCTGATTCTCGCGGGTGGACTGTCCTACGAACGCGACGTGTCGCTGCGCTCGGGACGGCGGATACTCGACGCGCTGCGCGCTGCCGGGGTGCAGGCAGAACTGCGCGACGCCGACGTAGCGCTGTTGCCTGCGCTGGAGGCCGATCCGCCGGAGGCGATCGTCATCGCGCTGCACGGCGCCACCGGTGAGGACGGTTCACTTCGCGGCGTCCTCGACCTGTGCGGTGTGCCGTACGTCGGATGCGATGCGCCTACCGCCCGGCTCGCGTGGGACAAGCCGTCGGCAAAGGCCGTCCTGCACGAGAACGGCATCCCGACACCGGAGTGGGTCGCGCTGCCGCACGACCGGTTCTCCGAACTCGGCGCTGTCGCGGTACTCGACCGCATCGTCGACCGGCTCGGCCTACCGCTGATGGTGAAGCCGGCTCAGGGAGGCTCGGGGCTCGGTGCCGCCGTCGTACGCGATGCCGCGGCGCTGCCCGCCGCGATGGTGGGGTGCTTCGCGTACGACTCGACGGCGCTCGTCGAGCGGTACGTCCCCGGTGTCGACGTCGCAGTGTCCATCGTGGACACCGGTGCGGGGCCGGAGCCGCTGCCGGCCGTCGAGATCGTGCCGCACAACGGCGTCTACGACTACGCCGCCCGGTACACGGCCGGCTTGACGACCTGGCACGTACCGGCCCGACTCGAGCCGTCCGTCGCCAAGTCGGTAGCCGAGACCGCGGTCGCCGCCCACACCGCGCTCGGGCTCCGGGACATCTCTCGCGTCGACCTCATCGTGGACGAGGACGGGGCGCCGCACGTGCTCGAGGTCAACGTTTCGCCCGGGCTCACGGAGACCTCGCTGCTGCCGATGGCGGTACAGGCCGCCGGGCTCGATCTCGGCCAGCTGTTTGCGCGGCTCGTGGAAAGAGCCGCGGCCCGTGTTGGCACCGCGGCTCGTGTTTCACGTGAAACGGATGGGGTTTCCCGCTAGCGGCTTCTCCGGCCCGCCGTACGGGCTACCTTTCCGCTCGCCGGCTTCTCGGCCTTCTTCTCCGCTCGGGACTTGTCGACCGCTGCTTCCGCTGTCGGCGGTGCCGGCTGTGCGGGGACCGTTGCCATCTCGCCCTTCGGCTCGGCGCTCGGCGCGTTGGCGTCCGGCATCGGGGGAGTCGGCCCGGCGTCTTGGGCGACGGGGACCGGCGCCATCTCCGGAGTCTGAGCGGGAGCCGACTCGGCGGGCGCTTCCGCGGCGCCGGCGGATTCTGCGGTCTCCTCGGCCACCGGGCCAGAAGGCGGGGGTGCGGGCTCCTCGACGGGCTTCTCGGCGTCGTCCTCCAGGCGCACGTCCACGACGGACTGGGTCAGGGACGACGGCGCCTTCCAGTCGATCCGGGGCGGCTGGGCGAGCGGGGTCCCGCCGAATTCAGCGAGCCACGCCGCCACGAGGGCCAGGTTCTCCCGCCACTGCGCCTCCGAGATGACCGGCAGGATGTCGTCCCAGAGCGAGAGGAAGGTCCCCCGGAGCTGGAGCCTCCCGTACGGCCGGGCCAGGAACCACAGGTGCAGGTGGGCCGATCCGTCGCCCCACCGGTTCACATGGACCCGCGCCACGCCGTCGAGCGACCGGACGGCCCGCTCCAGCCGGACCGTCATCACGCCCAGCTCGGCGGCCAGCATGTTCGGCAGGTCTCCGAGGTCGAGGTGCGTACGGGACTCCAGGATCAGGACCATCGGCAGGCCGCTGGGCCGGTCCATCGCGCGGACGCGCCAGCGCTCGTTCACGTAGATGTACGCCTCGTCCGGGGCGGTGCAGGCGGGGCATTCGGACGGGTCCTCGCCTGTGCGGGCGGGCTCGACCTCAACCGGCGTCTCCAGCGGCTTTACCCGCAGATCGCCCTCGAACGGGAAGGATGGCCAGGACGTGAAATCGGGGAGTGCGCGGGGGGTGTCAGGCACGATCAGACCCTAGCCGAGACGGGCCCCCGTGTCCTTCCCCCACACGGGGCGATCCCGCCCACGGGGGCCTATGTTTCACGTGAAACATGGCCGGGCTCCCCAGGACGGCGCTCCGGCGCCACCGACGCTCTGGCCCGGGGGCGGGCGGGCGGAATCCGGGCGGGGCCCGCCGCCGGGGGCTTCCCGGCGGCCGGCGGCCGGCGGGAGCGCCGGCCGGATCGACGCCCTCGAACGCGAGGGATGCCGGGCCTCACGCCGGCCGGCCGTGGAAGGCGCCGGGAGCTTCCGGGGACTCCCTTCTCCGACCGCCGTGGTCGGGGCCGCGGGTGCCCAGTCGCGGCTGACGCCCGGAGCCACCTCCGGACAGCAGAGGAGGCCATGTTTCACGTGAAACATGGCCTCCGCCGGGACTGGCTGGCGCTACTCCCGAGGCGCCCGGCCCTCCACGCCGAGCAGGCCGACGATGCGCTCCAGGTCGTCCACGGTGGCGAACTCGATGGTCACCTTGCCCTTGCTCCGGCCGATGTCGACCCGCACCCGGGTGTCGAACCGGTCCGAGAGTCGGTCCGCCAGATCGGCCAGAGCGGGGGAGTGGGGCTTGGCCCGCCGCTTCGCGGCCGCCGGCTTGCTGGACGGGCCGCCCGCGGCGACGAGCGCCACCGCCTCCTCGGTCGCCCGGACCGACATCCCCTCGGCCACGATCCGGTGGGCCAGCTTCTCCTGGGCGTCGGAGTCGTCCAGGCCGAGGAGCGCCCTCGCATGGCCGGCCGAGAGCACCCCGGCGGCGACGCGGCGCTGGACCTGCGCCGGGAGGTTCAGCAGCCGGATGGTGTTCGAGATCTGCGGCCGGCTCCGCCCGATCCGGCGGGCCAGCTCGTCGTGGGTGGCGCCGAACTCCTCCAGCAGTTGCTGGTACGCCGCCGCTTCTTCGAGCGGGTTCAGGTTCGCCCGGTGGATGTTCTCCAGCAGCGCATCCCGCAGCATTGCCTCGTCGCCGGTGTCCCGAACGATGGCCGGGATGACCTCCTTGCCGAGTGCCTGGGCGGCGCGCCAGCGGCGCTCGCCCATCACCAGCTCGTACTTGTCCGGCCCGAGCTCGCGGACGACGATCGGCTGGAGGAATCCGACCTCCGTGATGGAGACCTTCAGCTCCTCCAGCGCCTCCTCGTCGAACACCTGCCGCGGCTGCTTGGGGTTGGGCACGATCGCGGCGACCGGTACCTCCGCGAACCGCGCTCCCGGAACGGGCGCCAGGTCCGGTGCGGGGTACTCAGGAACCGCCGGCTCGTACGCCGGAGCGACCGACTCGGGTGTCGCGGGCGAAACGGCTACCGGTTGCGGTGCTTCCACTGTCGCGGTCGCTGCTGGAGCGTTGGCCGGTCCGGTCGGGATGAGCGCACCCAGCCCCCGTCCGAGCCCGCCGCGGGGACGGCTCGTCATGCCCTACCTCCGACCTGCGCGCCACGCTCGGCGATCTCCTGCGCTGCCTCGAAATAGCTCATCGCGCCTCGTGAGCCGGGATCGTACGTCATGACCGATTGGTTGTAGCTCGGCGCCTCAGATACCCGAACATTGCGCGGTATCACGGCATGCAGCACTTTGTCGCCGAAGAAGCCACGTACGTCCTGCTCGACCGCATCGGCCAACCGGGTCCGGCGGTCGTACATCGTGAGCAGCACAGTCGAGATGTCCAGCGTCGGGTTCAGGAACGCCTTTACCCGGGCGATGTTGTCGGTCAACGCCTGGACGCCCTCCAATGCGTAGTACTCGCACTGGATCGGGATCAGTACCTCCTCGCACGCGACGAGCGCGTTGACGGTCAGCAGTCCGAGCGAGGGCGGGCAGTCGATGAAGATGTAGTCGTACACCGCGGGGCAGGCATCGATCGCCCGGCGCAGCCGCGACTCCCGGGCGACGACCGACACCAGCTCGATCTCGGCACCGGCGAGGTTGATGGTCGCCGGTACGCAGAACAGGTTCGGTATGCCGTCGACGACCTGCGTCACGTCGTTGAGTGGGGTGCCATCGATCAGGCAGGAGTACACGTCCGGGATGCTCGAGTGGTGCGGGATGTTCAGACCGGTCGACGCGTTGCCCTGCGGGTCGAGGTCGATGACCAGTACCCGGTTGCCGTGCAGTGCCAACGCGACCGCGATGTTGACCGCGGTCGTCGTCTTGCCCACGCCACCCTTCTGGTTGGCGACGCACATGATCCGGCACTTGGGCGGCCGCGGCATGGTGATCTCACCACTGGGGTTGAGAATCTCGACGGCCCGACGCGCCTCCTGGGCGAGCGGGGGATCGTCCGCTTCACGGGGAGCGGGAGCAGGTTCTTGTGCTGGCGCGGTTCCTGTCACGGCACCTTCCGTCTCGACGCGAGCCGATGTGGGTTGCGGGCGTGGGGAGGGCGCAGGGCGCTGGGTGCCCGCCGGGTTGGACCCGGCTGATCGCTTGGCGGGTCGGTCACCAGACGACGACCGTGATCGGGGAGTGACGATCGGGTACGCAGCCGTGGGCGCCGACTCGGGTGATACTCCCGCCGCGCCGTTGGGACTGTCGGGCTGAGCGGGTCCGGCACTCGCTCTCGGCTCGATGCTGGCGGGCGATCCCCCTGCCGTGAAGCCGGTACCGGTCCTTGGTTGGGAAGCTGGTTGGACTCCACGACCGAGTGACCAACCCTCGTACCGAGTTTCACGTGAAACGTAGTCGTCGAACGCACCGTAGTTCTGCACCGTGTCAACACCACCCGCTTCGGTTTGCGAACTCGGCCAGCCTACGGCCGATGCACGAACGAGGCTACGTAACTCGCGCGTGGAACCACCATCGATACCGCGCGGGTGGTGAACAAAAAACCAAAAGCCGGGTACCAGTCCCAGACGTCCGCCGTACTGCACTCCACTGGTCGGCCACCCCACACCAGTACACATTCCCCCGCTTGCCTCCGCCCTCTAGGTGTCACCTACTTGCGGCGGGAGGGACGGCGGGTCGCGGTACCGGCGCGCTCTCTGACGATCTCCACGACCGTCGTGGGCGGATCGAGGATGCCCGATCCGCAGAGGTGCACGATCGGGGTACCGCCACCGAGTCGAGCAACCTCGATCCGGTGTGCGGCTACCTCTTCAGCCGCCGACGCACCCTTCAATGCCAACAGCCGGCCACCAACCGTGGCCAGCGGTAGACACCATCGGGCGAGCCGGTCGAGCGGCGCGACAGCTCGGGCGGTGACGATGTCCGCAGGGCGCAGGGTGGACGCCATCTCCTCGGCTCGGCCGCGCACCACCGCGACCCGCGCGTCGACTCCGAGAGCCCGCACCACTTCGGTGAGGAACGCGGTCCGCCGCGCCAGCGGCTCGACGAGGATCACGGCCAGATCCGGCCGGGCCACCGAAAGCACAATACCGGGCAGACCAGCACCAGATCCGACATCCGTGATAAAAGCTCCCGACGGGATCAGTTCGGCGACCGCGGCGCAGTTGAGCAGGTGCCGTTCCCAGATCCGGGGCGCTTCGCGCGGGCCGATCAGCCCGCGCACCACTCCCTCGGTGGCGAGCAGGTCGGCGTACCGTTTGGCTACTTCGAGCTGATCGCCAAAGAGACGACCAGCCTGCGGCGGCACATCAGTCAACCGGCCGAACCACGATGCGGCGGTGCGGCTCGACGCCCTCGGACTCGCTCTCGACCCCGGCGAGCGCGTTGATCACGTCGTGCACGCACTTGCGTTCGAAGGCGGACATCGGGTCGAGTCGAACGGGCTCGCCGTACTCCTTGACCTTCTCGGCGGCGTTCTTCGCGACCGCGGACAGCTCCTTGCGCCGAGCGGCCCGGTACCCGCCGACGTCGAGCAGCAGCCGGCTCGGCGTACCGGTCTGCCGGTACACGGCCAGCCGGACCAGTTCCTGCAAGGCCTCGAGCGTGACCCCCCGCGGGCCGACGAGACTCGACAGCCGCGAACCGACCACCTCGACGACCGGCCGCCCGGAGGACACCAGCTCGTCGATGTCTCCGTCGTAGTCGAGGATGTCGAGCAGACCCTCGATGTAGTCGGCCCCGATCTCACTCTCGCGGAACAGGTCGGCTTCGGTAGCTGGCTCGGTAGCCTCGGTGTCCTTGTCGTCGTCGACCGCCTCGACCTCGGGGTCGTCGACGAACGGAGCACTCGTATCCGTCACGGCTCATCTCCGTACTGCGTTTTCGGTTGTCGCTAGGGCGGCGACGCGCGCCGCGGCACTAGCAGTGGTCTGTGGTCAGCCGGTCGGTCGCTTGGCCCGCTTCTGCGCGGCGGGCGCGCCCTGCTTCTTCGCCCCGGTCTGCTTGGCCGGCGTCTGCTTGGCTGGAGTCTGCTTGGCGCTTGCCTGCTTCGCGGGCGGCTGCTTGCCACCGGACTGGCGCGCCTTGGCCGCGCCTCCACGCTGACTACCCGTGCCGCGGGTGCCACCACCCGCCGGGGCCGCGTCCGCGCTGGGTGCCGCACCGTCGTCCGAAGCATCGTCCGGCTTCGCCGGTCCACCGTTGTCCTGCGCGTTGTCCTGTGCCGCGGCTGTCGGCCGGGGGGTGGTCTTCTTTGGGTTGACCGGCTTCGCCCCGACCTTGGGCGCCAGCGCCTTGCCATCGACGGCCGGGGTCGTCGCGGCCGCGTCGGCCGCGGGAGCGCCACCCGGCCGGAGCCGGCCGAGCAGGCGGGACAAGCCGTTGGGCTTGGCCGGCGCGGCTGTACGAGCAGCGCCGGTACGGCCAGCGGCCGAGCCCGTCGCCGGAGCCTTACCGCCGGTGGCCGTGGCCATCTGCGGCGGCGGGTACTTGCGCAGCACCCAGAACTGCTGGCCGAGCGAGAAGAGGTTCGTGGTGGTCCAGTAGATGACCACACCGATCGGGAACGGGTACAGGAAGCCCGAGATCAGCAGCGACGCGGGAATGCCGTACAGCATCAGCTTCTGGATCAGCCGCTGCTGCGGATCCTCCGACCAGCCGGTCTTGAGGATCATCTGCTTGCTGGTCATGTACGTCGTGGCGATCATGATGAGCACGAGCACACCAGCAACGATCTTGACGGTCGTCCCACCGGTGGAGAAGCTCTGCGAGATCGGCGCGTTGAACAGCTTGGCCAGGGCCGCGTCGTGGAACTGCGCGGGCGTCCAGCCGTACAGGTCGGTGTTGATCGTCTGGTCCGGATCCACCCGCTTGAGGATGTGGAACAGGCCGAAGAAGACCGGAATCTGCAGAACCAGCGGGAGGCAGCCCATGAGCGGGTTCGCCTTCTCGCGCCGGTAGAGCTCCATGACCTCCTTCTGGAACGACTCCCGGTCACCCTTGTGCTTCTCCTGCAGCGCCTTGACCTGCGGCTGAAGCTTCTGCATCGCCCGCTGCGACTTGATCTGCTTGACGAACAGCGGGAAGAGGATCACCCGTACGGTGATCACCAGGAAGACGATCGCGAGGATCCAGTCCCAGTTGGTGGCGAGCCACACCTTGTCGCCGAACAACCCCGACCAGATCGTGTGCCAACGCAGCAGGATCCAGGAGATCAGGGTGTAGATCCAGTCCATCAAGATGCGGCTCCAGGTACGTCAGCCTCGGCACGTCGGCGTCGCGAAGGCGGCACCGGGTCGTATCCTCCGGGGTGGAACGGTTGGCAGCGCAGCAGCCGCCAGACCGCTAGACCGAGACCACGTAGCGCCCCGTGGGTCGCGATCGCCTCGAGGGCGTACGCGCTGCAGGACGGGTGGAACCGACAGCGGGCCGGCAACGCCGGGCTTATCCAACGACGGTACGCGATGATGGGCGCCGCCAGCACCCGGCCGCTCAGCGTCGTGGGCTTCGGCACGTTCATCTGGCCGGCCTTCGGGCTGCCACCAGGGCCGCGTCGAGATCGGCACCGAGACGGGCGTACGAGGCGTCGGCCGCCCCCGGCAGGGCCCGGACGACCAGCACAGTGCCCGCGGGGAGTTCGGCCAGCCGTTCCCGGACCAGGTGCCGCAGGCGCCGGCGTACGGCGTTGCGCACGACCGCGCCGCCGACCGCCTTGGGTACGACGAAACCGGCCCGTGCGACTGGTTGGTCCTCTTCGGAGGCGAGGTGGATGACGAGGCTGCCTCGGCCGACCCGGCGACCGGTCCGCACCGCGGCGGTGAACTCACCGCGGCGCCGCAAGCGCTGGGCTGCGGGCAGCACGGTACCTCAGGCCGACAGGCGGACGCGGCCCTTGGCGCGGCGTGCCGAGATGATCGCTCGGCCCGCGCGCGTACGCATGCGCAGCCGAAAGCCGTGGGTCTTCGCGCGGCGACGGTTGTTCGGCTGGTACGTGCGCTTGCTCACGTGGGCACTCCGGTTCTCCACCCCGCTCACGCGAGGACGGGCACATTCTGCTGTACAGCCTAGATGAAGCCGACAAAGCAGCCGCTCCAGGGTACGCGTACCGATAATGATCGTCAAACAACCACGCGGATGGTCCCAATGTGCGCACGGCGAACTCGTGTGTGTGGACAACTGTTGAACGGTTGTGGACAACGCTGTTAGCGTCCCCGATTGCCGGTTGTCGCCGGGCAGTCCGGGGTGCCCTGCCAACGGGCAGAACCGGGCGACGTGGTCAGTCGTTCGCCACGGTGTACCGGCACGGGCGTTTCTCGGTAGGGGGTCGGCGCAACGGACCAGGCGGAAATCGCCGAGGTCACGCCAGGATCAGTCGATACACAGGCTGTGGAAAACCTGTGGACAACTGGACGAAGTCGTAGCGCCGAGTGGGGCCGGCGCACGCGAACACAAGGGGGGCAGGCGGTGACCGAGCGGAGCGAGGTCCAGCCGGCACGAGGCGACCGGTCGGTCATTTTGAACGACCTGGGCGCGGTATGGGCGAACGCCACCGATGCGCTCGCCGACGAGATCGTGTCCCCGCAGCAGCGGGCGTACCTGCGGCTGACCCGGCTGCGCGCCATCGTCGAGGACACCGCCCTGATCTCGGTACCGGACGCGTTCACCAGGGATGTCATCGAGTCCCGGCTGCGCCCCGCGATCACCGACGCCCTGTCCAAGCAGCTCGGCCGTCCGATCCAGGTGGCGGTGACGGTACGCCCGCCGGAGGACAACCCCGCCGCGGCCGCGCCGGCCGGTGGCGCCCCGACCGTGCTCGCGCCGAACTACGGCGCTCCGACCGAGTCGGCGTACCAGCTGGGTGGCCAGACTTTGGGCGACGGCGGCCCGCCAACGCCGCCGGAACCCGCGACGGCGCCGGTCGTGCCGGCGGCGCGCGAGGCGGACGACGCCCTCTTCGCGGTGCCCGAGCGGCCAGCGGGATCCGAGCGAACCGCCGGGTCGACCCCGCCTGCCCCTCGGGAGCCCGACCGGCGCGCGGAGAGTGGGCCCGGCCGGGCGGTACCGCCGGCGGAGCGGGGCGGACTCACCCGCGACGAGCTGCGCAGCGGTGGCGGCCGGCCGGCCAGCAGCCCGCTGGATCTGGGCGGGAACCGGCTCAACCCGAAGTACATGTTCGAGACGTTCGTCATCGGGTCCAGCAACCGGTTCGCCCACGCGGCCTCGGTCGCCGTCGCCGAGTCCCCGGCCAAGGCCTACAACCCGCTGTTCATCTACGGCAGCTCGGGACTGGGCAAGACCCACCTGCTGCACGCGATCGGTCACTACGCGACGACGCTGGGCACCGCGCGGTCGGTGCGGTACGTGTCGACCGAGGAGTTCACCAACGACTTCATCAACTCCCTGCGGGACGACAAGACCAGCGCGTTCCAACGCCGCTACCGGGATGTGGACATCCTGTTGATCGACGACATCCAGTTCCTGGAGACCCGGGAGCGGACGCAGGAGGAGTTCTTCCACACGTTCAATACGCTGCACAACGCGAACAAGCAGATCGTCATCACCTCGGACCGCTCACCCAAGCAGCTGGCCACGCTGGAGGACCGGCTGCGTACCCGGTTCGAGTGGGGCCTGCTCGCGGACATCCAGCCGCCCGACCTGGAGACCCGGATCGCGATCCTGCAGAAGAAGGCGGCGCAGGAGAAGCTGTTCGCCCCGCCGGAGGTGCTGGAGTTCATCGCCTCCCGGATCGCCAACTCGATCCGGGAGCTCGAGGGCGCGCTGATCCGGGTGACCGCGTTCGCGTCGCTGACCCGCTCGCCGGTGGAGCTGGCGCTCGCCGAGGAGGTGCTGCGGGACTTCATCCCGGACGGCACCGGCCCGGAGATCAACGCCGACCAGATCATGACCACCACGTCGGAGTACTTCGGGGTGAGCATCGAGGATCTGCGCGGTCACTCCCGGTCGCGGGTGCTCGTCAACGCCCGCCAGGTCGCGATGTACCTGTGCCGGGAGCTCACCGACTTGTCCCTGCCGCGGATCGGGCAGGCCTTCGGCGGCCGTGATCACACCACGGTCATGCACGCCGACCGGAAGATCCGGCAGCAGATGGCCGAACGGCGATCGCTCTTCAACCAGATTGCAGAACTAACAAATCGCATCAAACAATCCGCCTGACCACACCATCCACAGCAGTAACACACAGCCTGTGGATAACTTGTGTGGGTCGACTGTGCACGAAACTTGGACTATCGCAAGATCCCTCCACAGACCGTGGACGAACCCTGGGTACAACCGGTGGATCGCCGGTGGATGACGGTGGACAGACCTTGCAGTACCGCAACCGCTGTGGACGCAGAGCCGGGTTCCACACCGCTCCTCCACATGTTCCTCACCTGTGCATACAGCCGGTGACCAGCGGAAACCCGGCTTCTCCACAGAACCCACAACACCGATGAAGACGATGAGATATCTCTTCTAGACAACCAAAACCAATCATCACGGCTGGGGACAAGTGGATTGGCAACAAGCGGTACGGTGTGCGGGTCGGTCAGACCGACAGGGGGCCCAAGCTCTGAGGGGAATGTGATGAAGTTCCGTGTGGAGCGCGACGCGCTTGCCGACGCCGTGGCGTGGACCGCGAAGAGCCTGCCCAGCCGCCCGTCCGTGCCCGTCCTCGCCGGCGTCATGCTCCGGGTAGCCGACAACGCCCTGCACGTCTCCGGATTCGACTACGAGGTGTCGAGCCAGGTGACAGTCGACGTACAGGCCGACGCCGACGGAGCCGCGCTCGTCTCGGGACGGCTGCTCGCCGAAATCACCAAGGCGTTGCCGGCCAAGCCGGTGGACATCGCGGCCGTGGGCGCGCACGTGGAACTGGTCTGCGGCAGCGCGCGTTTCACGCTGCCGACGATGCCGGTCGAGGACTACCCGACGTTGCCGGACATGCCAGCCACCGCCGGCACGGTCGACGCGGCCGTGTTCGCCTCCGCGGTCGCCCAGGTCGCGATCGCGGCCGGCCGTGACGACACGCTGCCCATGCTGACCGGCGTGCGGATGGAGCTCGAAGGGTCGACGCTGAGCCTGCTCGCCACGGACCGGTACCGGCTGGCGCTCCGCGAGATTCAATGGCGGCCGCAGGACGAGGGTGGCAGCGCGCACGCACTCGTACCGGCCAGGACACTCGCGGACACCGCGAAGACGCTCGGCCCGCTCGGCGGCGAGGTGACGATCGCGCTCGCCCGCGGCGGGGTCGGTGAGGGAATGATCGGGTTCTCCGCCGGTACCCGCCGGACGACCAGCCGCCTCCTCGACGGCGACCTGCCGAAGGTCCGTTCGCTGCTGCCGGATACGCACACCGCGCAGGCCCGCATCAACGTGGCCGCGTTGACCGAGGTGGTCCGCCGGGTCGCACTCGTGGCCGAACGGGCCACCCCGATCCGGCTGACGTTCGGCGACGAGGGTCTCATCGTGGAGGCCGGGGGGACCGAGGAAGCGCGCGCCAGCGAGGCCATGGAGGCGACGTTCACCGGCGATCCGCTGACGGTGGCGTTCAACCCGCAGTACCTGCTCGACGGTTTGGCCGCGCTCGACGGTCCGGTCGCCGTACTGTCCATGGTGGACCCGAGCAAGCCGGCCCTGTTGGCGCCGGCCGGCGACGACGGCGAAATCATCGAGGGGTACCGCTACCTGACCATGCCCATGCGGCTCGGACGCTGAGGATGCAGCTCGGGTTGGTCGGCCTCGGCCGCATGGGGGGCAACATGCGGGAGCGGCTGCGGCGGGCAGGTCACGAGGTGGTCGGCTACGACCGCAATCCGGAGATCTCCGACGCCGGCACGCTCGCCGACATGGTGGCCGCGCTGTCGGCCCCCCGGGTGGTGTGGGTGATGGTGCCCGCCGGCGTCACAGAGTCCACTGTGGACGAATTGGCCGGCCTGCTCGAGACCGGTGACATCGTGATCGACGGGGGCAACTCGCGATTCAGCGACGACGGCCCGCGCGCGGAACGGCTGGCGGGCAAGGGCATCGGGTACCTCGACGTCGGCGTCTCCGGCGGCGTATGGGGGCTCGAGGCCGGCTACGCGCTGATGGTCGGCGGCTCCGACGAGAACGTCGGCCGCTGCATGCCCATCTTCGACGCGCTCAAGCCGGCCGGCGAGTTCGGCTTCGTGCACGCCGGCGAGGTCGGTGCCGGGCACTACGCGAAGATGGTGCACAACGGTATCGAGTACGGGCTCATGCACGCGTACGCCGAGGGCTACGAGCTGTTGGCAGCGGCCGAACTCGTGACGAACGTGCCCGGCGTCGTCAAGTCGTGGCGCGAGGGCACGGTCATCCGATCGTGGCTGCTGGACCTGCTCGACCAGGCGCTGGACGCCGATCCCGAACTGGCCGGGCTGCGTGGCTACGCCGACGACACCGGTGAGGGGCGCTGGACGGTCGAGGAGGCGATCCGGCTCGCGGTACCGATGAACGTCATCGCGGCCTCGCTGTTCGCCCGGTTCGCGTCGCGGCAGGACGACTCGCCCGCGATGAAGGCGGTCGCGGCCCTGCGCGCCGGCTTCGGCGGGCACGCCGTCAAGAAGGACTGAGCCCTGTACGTCCGGCAGCTGGAACTCGTCGACTTCAGGTCGTACGCCGCGGCCAGCGTCGAGTTCGCACCGGGTGCGAACGTGCTCGTCGGGCAGAACGGCGTGGGCAAGACGAACCTCGTGGAGGCACTCGGTTACGTCGCGACCCTGTCGTCGCACCGGGTCGGTACCGACGCCCCGCTGGTCCGGTCCGGAGCCGCTACGGCGATCGTCCGCACTTTGGTGGTCCACGACGAACGGGAGCTGCTCGTCGAGCTGTCCATCACGCCGGGCAAGGCGAACAAGGCGAGGCTGGGCCGCGCGCCGGCCCGTCGGGCGCGGGACATCCTAGGTGCGCTGCGGCTGGTGCTGTTCGCCCCCGAGGACCTCTCGTTGGTACGCGGGGATCCGGCCGAGCGTCGCCGCTACCTGGACGACGTGCTGGTAGCCCGGCAGCCGCGGTACGGCGGCGTGCGCGCCGACTACGACCGGGTCCTCAAGCAGCGCAACGCGCTCCTGCGCACGGCGTACCTGACCCGCAAGGTGAGCGGTGGCGGTGGCGATCTGTCCACTCTGGACGTCTGGGACCTGCATCTGGCCCGGCACGGGGCGGAGCTGCTGGCCGGCCGGCTGGATCTGGTGGCCACACTGGCCCCGCACGTGGCAAAGGCGTACACGGCCGTCGCCGGGGGCGGCGGAGCCACGATCGCGTACCGGTCCGGACTCGGTACCGACGCGGCGGGGGATCGGGCTGCGCTGGAGGAGGCACTCGCCGCCGCTCTGCGCGAGGCACGTCCGTCCGAAGTAGACCGTGGGGTCACGCTCGTCGGTCCGCACCGCGACGACCTGGAACTGCGCCTTGGCGAGCTGCCGGCCCGCGGCTACGCGAGTCACGGCGAGTCGTGGTCGTACGCGCTCGCGCTGCGGCTCGGCGCGTACGACTTGCTGCGCGCCGAGGGCATCGAACCGGTACTCGTGCTCGACGACGTGTTCGCCGAACTCGACACCGGACGCCGGGACCGGCTCGCCGCGCTGGTGGGTGGCGCGAGCCAACTGTTGGTGACGTGCGCCGTCGAGGCTGACGTCCCGGTGGCGCTGCTTGGGGCACGCTACGAGGTGAGCGAAGGAGAGGTGCGCCGTGTCGGATGAGGAGTTGGCCGGACCCGAGCTGGCCCGCGCGGTACTCGATGCGGCGAAGGCGAAACGCGTACCGCCGAAGCGACGGTCCGCGGTCCAGCGGGCGACGGGCGGACGGTCGCGTGGGTGGTCGGGGCCTGGCCCCGACTCCCGCGACCCGCAGCTGTTCGGCGCCGTCCTCGCGAAGCTGGTCAAGACGCGCGGTTGGCAGCAGCCGGCCGCGGAGGCCACGGTGTTCGGCTCGTGGGAGAAGGTGGTCGGTCCGGAGATAGCCACCCACTGCCGCCCGGTCACGCTCACCGAAGGCGTCCTGACGGTGGAGGCCGAGTCGACGGCGTGGGCGACCCAGCTGCGGTTCATGACCACGTCGCTGCTCGCGCGGATCGGGCGTGAGGTGGGCCACAACGTCGTGACGAAGCTGCACATCCACGGGCCGTCGGCGCCGTCGTGGACGCATGGCCCACGGCGGGTCCGCGGCCGCGGACCCCGCGACACGTATGGCTAGCGCCGCCGGCGCCAGAATCTCAGAAGTCTGCGTAGATCGCGAAGCCTCGGTCGGCGCACCGCCGGTAGAACCTGGCCAGCACGTCCAGCTCGGTCAGGGTGAAGCTCCACTGGGGAGGCTCGCCGGAGTCCTCGTGCAGCGATTCCAGACGGCTGTCCAGCCAGCGCAGCTGCTGATCGGCGAGCCGGTTGCCGGCCAACGCCCGCCGCAGAACGGCGCTGACCGTGTCGAAGGTGACCTCTTCGCCGAGCACGCGGTGACCCGCCACGAACCGCTCCAACCCGCCGGCGATCCAGGCGCAGCCCTCCGGGTCGATGACCGGGTCCTCGTCCTCGGCCGCCGCGTCCGTGGCGTAGAGCACGCCGGACAGACCGAGCATGAGGTCGACGAGCTCGGTGTAGGCGGTCGCGCGGACCACCCCGGTCTTGGCGATGTGACCGGCGAGCGCGGCGGCCGGCGCGGGTACCTTGGGCTCGTCTGCCATGTCGGCGAAGTCCACGAATGCCGCGGGTGCGACCGGATCGTAGAAACGGCCGGTCCGAGGCCATTGCACGGCGACGTTGTCCAGGCCCATCGGCACACCTTTCGACGTCGGCGCGACACCTTCTTTCGGCGCGGACAAAGTACGGCACGCGGGCCATTCCGCGCGACCCCCCGAGACGGTAATTCGCGCGCGTGGAGGATTGGGCCAGCGGCGTCGTCTACGCGCCCGCCGCTCAGCTCGACAGAGGTGGGTGCGTGGGGGGAATCGCGGACGGGCCCGTTCGAGCGGCTGTGAAGGTCTCAGGGGTGCCGTACCACGGTTCTGTCGGGCTGACACAGTAGGATCTGATGAGTACGGCGGTCCGCTCCGGCGACCACCGTACAGAACGAATGCCGATCATGACCGCGGGGTGCACCGCGGCGGTCGACACGCCCGGCTCCCACCGGTTGGATTCCCTCGCCCGGTGCCAAGGTCGAGCGTGCCCGACCGCCGTGATGGGTCCCCGCCGCGCCGCGCCGGCCCGCTATTCGAGCGGGACGGTGTGGGGAGAGGACGCAGGGTGGCCACACCGAAGCAGCAGCAAGGGGACTACACCGCCCGGTCGCTGACCCATCTCAAGGGTCTCGAACCGGTTCGCAAGCGGCCCGGTATGTACATCGGCTCGACCGGCGAACGAGGTCTGCACCAGCTCGTCTGGGAGGTTGTGGACAACGCGGTGGACGAGGCCCTCGCCGGCTACTGCGACACGATCGAGGCCGTCCTGATGGCTGATGGCGGCGTGCGGGTCACCGACAACGGCCGCGGTATTCCTGTGGATATCCACCCGGAACTGAAGAAGCCGGGTGTCGAGGTGGCGCTGACCGAGCTGCACGCGGGTGGGAAGTTCGACGGCAAGGCGTACGCGGTCTCGGGCGGCCTGCATGGCGTCGGCGTCTCGGTCGTGAACGCGCTGTCGACCCGCATGGAGATCGTGATCCACAAGGACGGGTTCGTCTGGCGGCAGCAGTACCACTTCGCCAAGCCCACGCCGTTGGAGAAGGGTGAGCCGACCCGGCGCACGGGTTCCAGCGTGGCGTTCTGGCCCGACCCCAAGGTCTTCGAGACCACCGAGTTCTCGTTCGAGACGATCTACCGGCGGCTGCAGGAGATGGCCTTCCTCAACCGCGGCCTGACCATCCACCTGCGCGACGAACGCAAGCCGGAGGAGGACGGGAAGTTCCGCGAGGTGACATTCCTATACAAAGGCGGCATCGCGGACTTCGTCCGGCACCTCAACCAGACCAAGGAGCCCATCCACAAGTCTGTGGTGGAGTTCAGCGCCGACGGCGAGGCCATGGCCGTCGAGGTGGCCATGCAGTGGAACCAGTCGTACGGCGAGTCGGTCTACACGTTCGCCAACACGATCAACACCCACGAGGGCGGTACCCACGAAGAGGGCTTCCGCGCGGCGCTCACCTCGGTCGTCAACAAGTACGGCGCCGACAAGAAGTTCCTCAAGGGTGACGAGAAGCTGACCGGTGAGGACATCCGGGAAGGGCTCGCCGCGATCCTGTCGGTCAAGCTGGCGAACCCGCAGTTCGAGGGGCAGACGAAGACCAAGCTCGGCAACACCGAGGTGAAGAGCTTCGTACAGAAGGTCTGCAACGAATGGCTGGCGGACTGGCTCGAGCGCAACCCCGCCGAGGCGAAGATCGTCATCACCAAGGCGAACGCCGCCGCCCGCGCCCGCATGGCTGCCGCTCAGGCGCGCAAGCTGGCCCGGCGCAAGTCGCTGCTCGAGTCCGGCTCGATGCCGGGCAAGCTGTCCGACTGCCAGTCGACCGATCCCCGGGTCTCCGAACTGTTCATCGTCGAGGGTGACTCCGCTGGCGGCTCGGCCAAGCAGGGCCGGGATCCGATGTTCCAGGCGATCCTGCCGATCCGCGGCAAGATCCTCAACGTCGAGAAGGCGCGGATCGACCGGGTCCTCAAGAACAACGAGGTCCAGGCGTTGATCACGGCGTTGGGTACCGGCATCCACGACGAGTTCGACATCGAGAAGCTGCGGTACCACAAGATCGTGTTGATGGCCGACGCGGACGTCGACGGTCAGCACATCCGCACCCTGCTGTTGACGCTGCTCTTCCGCTTCATGCGGCCGCTCGTCGAGCTCGGGCACGTGTACCTGGCCCAGCCGCCTCTGTTCAAGATCAAGTGGAACAAGAAGGGCGACGACGCGCAGTACGCGTACTCCGACCGGGAACGGGACGGGCTGATCGCGCTGCGGCAGGAGAAGCGGCCGAATGCGAAGCCGGACGACATCCAGCGGTTCAAGGGTCTGGGCGAGATGAACTACCCGGAGCTGTGGGAGACCACGATGAACCCCGGGACCCGCACGCTCCTGCAGGTCTCGCTCGACGATGCGGCAACGGCGGACGAGCTGTTCAGCGTGCTGATGGGGGAGGACGTCGAGGCCCGGCGTTCGTTCATCCAGCGGAACGCGAAGGATGTCCGTTTCCTAGATATCTAGGACCTTTCTTGTCCACAGCCTGGAACGGTTTCCACAGGCGCGTCCACAAGGACGCCCGATGACGGGTGAGGTTGACCAGTGACGGATCCGACGACTCCGGACGACGACGAGTCGGTCGACGGCATCGACGCCGCCGCGGACGACGACGCAGCGGCGAACGACGGCCTGCGCGGCCGGGTCGAGCCGGTCGGGCTCGAGGTCGAGATGCAGCGCTCGTACCTCGACTACGCGATGAGCGTCATCGTGAGCCGGGCCCTGCCGGACGTGCGGGACGGGCTCAAGCCCGTACACCGCAAGATCCTTTACGCGATGTACGACTCCGGATACCGGCCCGACCGCGGGTATGTGAAGTGTTCCCGGGTCGTCGGTGACGTGATGGGTCAGTTCCACCCGCACGGTGACTCGGCGATCTACGACGCCCTGGTCCGGATGGCCCAGACGTGGTCCCTGCGGTACCCGCTCATCGACGGCAACGGCAACTTCGGCTCGCCCGGCAACGACCCTCAAGCGGCGATGAGGTACACCGAATGCCGGCTCGACCCGCTCGCGATGGAGATGCTGCGGGACATCGACGAGGACACGGTCAACTTCGTCCCGAACTACGACGGTCGGGCGCAGGAGCCGACGGTTCTGCCGTCGCGCGTACCCAACCTCTTGATCAACGGTTCCGAGGGCATCGCGGTCGGCATGGCCACCAAGATCCCACCGCACAACCTGCGGGAGATCGGCGCGGCCGTGCAGTGGTGCCTGACGCACCCGGAAGCCGACGAGGCGACCACTCTGGACGAGCTCATCAAGATCGTTAAGGGCCCGGACTTCCCGACCTACGGCCTGATCGTCGGCACGACGCCGATCGAAGAGGCTTACCGGACCGGCCGCGGCTCGATCCGGATGCGGGCGGTCATCGAGGTCGAGGAGGACCGAAGGGGCCGAGCCTGCCTGGTCGTGACGGAGTTGCCGTACCAGGTCAACCCGGACAACCTGGCCGAACGCATCGCGGAATTGGTCAAGGAAGGCAAGCTCACCGGGATCGCCGACATCCAGGACCAGTCCAGCGGCCGTACCGGCATGCGCCTGATCATCGTGCTCAAACGCGACGCCGTCGCCAAGGTCGTGCTGAACAACCTGTACAAGCACACCCAGCTGCAGGAGAC
>Ga0114129_10004927_pt1 | contig 18837 bp, 9 predicted proteins | sample RhiMetdeltSRZDD1_FD_80071 | JGI IMG/M metagenome (GOLD analysis project Ga0114129, IMG submission 80071) | Populus rhizosphere microbial communities from Tennessee, USA - Rhizosphere MetaG P. deltoides SRZDD1 (version 2) (version 2) | ecosystem: Host-associated > Plants > Roots > Rhizosphere >...
GCCGGAGCCGGAGCCGGGTCGGTCCACGATGGACGTTCGGCGGCCGGGATCACCGCCACCAGGCGCAGCATGTCCTCCGGCTTGTCCGCGCGGTAGACAGCGTACCGGGCCGGTGCCGGGCCGCTTCCTGGCGACCACGTCAGATTCTTTTGGCGTACAACCGGATTGGCGGGAGACGCGGGGGGCGCAGCCGCGCCCATCGGCGGGACCAGCGCGGGCGTGGCGTTGCGGGCCTGCACGTAGCGGGTCACCGCGCCCAGGCGGTCCGCCTTCAGGTTGTGGGCGGTGAAGTGCACACTTCCTTGTACGCCCGAAGCTTGGTTGAGCGCGATCTGCCGGTCGAGCTGCGTTGGATCCTTCCAGGCGCCGGATTCGCCGATCCGGTAGTCCGCTTGTCCAATGTAGAGGTGAACCTTGCTGCCCTTCGTAAGCGCGGTCCACCATGTGAGCAGTGTGGCGTAGTCGGCGACATCGAAGCCGATGTGCCAGTAGAGCTGAGGCACGATGTAGTCGAGCCAGCCCTCCTGGACCCACTTGCGGGTGTCGGCGTAAATGGCGTCGTACGCCTGCAATCCGCTGGTCTTCGAGCCGAGCGGATCGGTATCGGCGTTGCGCCAGATGCCGAACGGGCTGATGCCGAACTTCACCCACGGCTTGAGCTGCTTGACGCGCGTGTGCATCTCGCGGACGAAGACGTTGACGTTGTCGCGGCGCCAGTCGCCGAGTTTGCGGCCGGCGCCGTACTGCGCGAACGACTTGCTGTCCGGGAACGCCTGCCCCTTCACCGGGTACGGGTAGAAGAAGTCGTCGAAGTGTACGCCGTCGATGTCGTACCGGCTGACGACCTCCAGGATCGAGTCCTCGACATAGGTACGCGCGGCCGGAATGCCGGGATCGTAGTAGAGCCGGGCACCGGACCCGCTGGCCGGATAGGTGAGCGCCCAATCCGGGTGCGTACGCAGCGGATGGTTGGCGGGCACCTTTGCGATCGTGCCCTCCTGGCTGGCCTTGTACGGGTTGAACCAGGCGTGGAACTCGATACCGCGCTTGTGCGCCTCCTCGACGAGGAACGGCATCGGATCCCAGCCGGGATCGGCGCCGTCCGTACCGGTCAGCCACTTCGACCACGGCACGTACGCCGACGGCCAGAACGAGTCACCGCTCGGGCGTACGTGGACGAAGATGGCGTTGTGGTTGAGTTTGACGGCCAGATCGAGCCAGCCGAGGTACTCGCGCCTGACCTGGTCCGGCGGCAGGCCCGGCTTGCTCGGCCAGTCGGAGTTCCACACGGTCGTCAGCCACATGCCGCGTAGTTCGCGGGAAGCGATGAGCCGAGCGGGAGCGCAGGGATCGAACGCCGCCGTCGCGAAACCGGCCGCCGCGACTCCGGCCGCCGATCCCGCCGCAGGCGTCGGCCGGGTGGTGCCGAACCAGCTGCTGATCACGGCCACGAGTACCAGGAGGATCGCCGTCAGCCGGAAGGCCGCCCGGCGCCGCTTCGCTTTCGCCGCGGCCCGCCGGCTCAACCACGGCACGCGGCTGCTGCGCGGCCGGGGGTACCGCGCTGGTTGGCTGGCCAGCGTACTGTCCATCAGGTCTACGAGACTAGGCGACGTTTCACCCGGATGTCAGGCCTTGTTTTCCGGACATTCCCGGAGTATGGATCACCGCACCTCGGCCACGGCTCGGGCATGCTCATCGTGGCCGTCCGCGGTGAGGCCGGCGATGACGCCGTCGACGTCCGCCGCCGACCGGTTCTGGCTCAGCTTGCTCTTGGCTTCGATGCGCGTGATCCGCAGTTGTACGCCGACGATTGCGCGCAACTGCCCGGCAATGTACGCCGCCGGCGCGTCGTCGACTCCCCACGGGTGCTCGCGGTCCTTCTCGTGCTTGTCCGTGAGGCGGCGTACCAACGCTTCCACCCATTCGGCCTCGTCGTGGACGATGAGATCGCCGTAGACGTGGGCGGTCACGTAGTTCCACGTCGGTACCGTCCGGCCGTGCTCCTTCTTGGTGGCGTACCAGGTCGGGGTGATGTAACCGCCGGGACCGTGCACTATCGCCAGCGCCTCGCCGGCGGGCGTACGCCGCCACTGGTCGTTGGTGCGGGCGACATGGCCGAGCAGGCTGTGGCTCGCGTCGTCGTAGACGAGCGGCAGATGGGTGGCGACCAGACCGTCCTGCGTCATCGTGATGAGATCGGCGGCGCCCATCCGGTTCAGGAGGCTGTGCAGGGCCGGCTCGGACATGGCGAAGTGGCTGGGAACGTACATGCGACCATTCTGGCGCTTGCCTACGCGTCCGACTCCCGGGGGACGGGCCCGTCGCCGTGGGGTCAGCGCGGTCGGGCCTGCGGGCGGCCGGCGCAGTGGGCCGGAAACCGCTCCCATGCACGGTTCGCCGGGACCGGCGCCCAACCCAGCAGATGGCATTGACAAGGTTCTCCATTGAAGAACACCATGTGTGAGAGCGCTCTCTCACTCCGGCGCCGTGCCCGCGGCGTAACGCGCGCTCGCGCACCACGTCACCGGTGGTCCGGGCCGGGCCACCGGGGACGCCTCCCCCCGTCCCCCACGAAAGAGGCTCCCATGTCGCGAAGACTGCTCTTCCCCGTCGTGGCCGTGCTGGCGGTGCTGGCCAGCTACCTGACGGTCACGCCGGCGGCCCACGGATCCGCACCGCCGGTGCCGGCCGGCTGGACCCGCATCTTCCTCGACGACTTCACCGGCGCCGCCAATACCGGCGTCAACACCGCGAACTGGCTGTACGACATCGGCACCAGCTACCCCGGCGGCGCTCCGAACTGGGGCACCGGCGAGGTCGAGACGATGACCAACAGCACTCAGAATGTGTTCCAGGACGGCCAGGGCCGCCTGGTCATCCGGCCGATCCGCAACGGCTCCGGCCAGTGGACCAGTGGCCGCATCGAGACCCAGCGCACCGACTTCGCCGCCCCCGCCGGCGGCAAGCTGCGCCTGGAGGGCTCACTGCAGCAGCCCAACGTCAGCGGCGCGGCCGCGGCCGGGTACTGGCCCGCGTTCTGGTCGATGGGCGAGGCCGCCCGCCCGGTTGGCGCGACCAACTGGCCCAGCATCGGCGAGATCGACCTCATGGAGGACATCAACGGGCGCAGCTCGACGTTCGGCACTCTCCACTGTGGAGTCGCGCCGGGCGGGCCGTGCAACGAGTTCACCGGCCTCGGCAGCGGCGAGCGGCCCTGCCCCGGCTGCCAGACCGGATTCCACCAGTACGCCATGGAGCTCGACCGCAGCGTCTCGCCCGAGCAGATCCGGTGGTACCTCGACGGCGTCAACTTCTTCACGGTCTTCTCCAACCAGATGGACGCGACGACCTGGAACAACGCCACGCACCACGGGTTCTTCATGATCCTCAATGTGGCGATGGGCGGCTCGTTCCCGGCCGCGTTCGGCGGTGGGCCGACGGCTTCCACGGCGTCGGGCGTACCGATGCTGGTGGACTATGTCGCGGCGTACACGTCCGGCGGTAGCTCGTCGCCGCCTCCACCGCCGCCGCCCGGCAAGGCCGTCAGGAACGCCAACGGCCCCTGCCTGGACGTCCGCTCCTCGGGTACGGCCAACGGCACCCCGGTTCAGATCTACACCTGCAACGGAACCGGTGCGCAGCAATGGACCTACGTCGAGGCCGGCAGCACCCTGCGCGCCCTCGGCAAGTGCCTGGACATCCCGGGCGGTGGCACCGCGAACGGCACCAAGCTCCAGCTATGGGACTGCAATACGACCGCCGCGCAAGTATTCATCTGGCGTTCCAGCAGTAGTTCCTATTACAACCCGCAGTCGAACCGGTGCCTCGACGTTCCCGGCGGGTCCACGACACCGGGTACCCAGGTGCAGATCTGGGACTGCAACGGGACCAACGCCCAGCGCTGGACCCTGCCCACGTAGCCCTCGGCAAGATCCGGCCGGACCCCTCACCAAGATCCTGGTCAGATCAGGGATAAAGCGCAGATCTTGACCCAAGATCCGTGCGATATCCCTGATCTGACCGGGATCATGAGCGGTCCGGCCGGGATCATGAGCGGTCCTGCCGGGATCATGAGCGGCACGGGCGACGGGCGACGATAGAACCGGGCGGCAGCGGGTCCGGGTCAGGTGTCGTACAGGCCGTCGAACGGTGCGAAGAACCCGAGCCCTTGGGGATACAGCTCGGCGGAGTCGCCCCGCTCCGGACCCGACATGTCGACCAGGCCGAACTGAACACCGCGGAAGTCGACCTCGAAGAGGCGGATCGCGATATCGCCGTAGGCGCGGTCGGGCAACTGGTCCAGCATTGCGGCCAGGACACCGTCGGACTCCGCGAGCGGCACATCGGGCCGGATCTCCGAGCGCACATGCCGGCCGGCATGGTCGAACACGTGCAGCATCACGGTGATGCCGGTCTCGTCGAGGGGCGTACCGTGCTCGTCGGCGTAGAACTGCCCGTCGGCGTAGCGGCCGATGTATTTGGTCCGGTAGTCCGGCTCGTAAGCGATGCGGATCAGCTGCGGCAGCGGCATGGCAGGACGATACCAGCGGTTCAGGCGGCCGGTGGGGCGTCGGCCCAGTCCCCGAGATCGCGCCAGGGCGTACGCCCGAAGGCGTAGCGCACAAGCACTTCGTGCGCTTCCTCGAAGCTCAGCTCGCCGGGGCGGACGAACTCGCTTCCCGTTTCGCCGTCCTGCATCTGCAAGAGGAACGCGCCGTCTTCGGTCCGGGACGCGATGAGGTATGTCTGCGGATCATCGGCCGCGAACATCAGCAGGTACCGGTCGTCCGGCTTCGTACCGACGCTTTCCAGGAGCACCCAGAGCAGTCCGCCCGAGGGATTCTCGTGGCTCTCCCCCGGCTCGTTCTGCACGACCATGGTCCGCGCGTCGGCCATCTTCTTACCCGCCTTCTGGTGACGCGCGGCTGGGCCGACGCGAGGCCGGCCCAGCCGCGAATTCATCGGGAGGTTACCACTTGAACAGGTTTGCCACGGCGTTGCCGAGTTTCGCCCCGACAACGGTTCCGACGTAGCCGAGGACGACGGCTCCCACCGGCCCGGCGACTGCCGCACCGACGGCGCCGAACGCCGCACCGCAGACGATGGATCCGACCTCCTGAGCCGCCACACGGGCTCGCTCTCCCGGTGGTGCGGAGGCGACGGCGTAGATGCTCAGACCGACACCGGCGACGGCACCGATCGGCCCGAGGGCTTTCACGGCCGTTCCGGCGCGGATGAAGCCGCCGTCGGCTTTGCTCAGCCCGCGGGCGATGTCGTCGGCCTCGCCCGCGAGTTTGCTGGCCGCCGATGCTTCAGCAGCGAGACCGCCCTGCGCGGCCTTGGCCGCCTTCGCCGCCTCATCGGCCTCCGCCGCGATCCGGGCTCGGGCCGCGTTGGCAATCTTGGTGTTGTCTTTCGGACCCGGATCGATGTCGTGAATCCGGTCTTCCCACCGCTGGACGTTCACCCGGGACGATTCGGCGCGGATGTGCATCGTCGCGCCCTCGCCGAACTCGGCCATCTGGTTCGCGGTGTAACGGCCGGCCGGGTTCCAGGGACCGACATAACCGGGTGGCGGCGGGTTGTTGAGCGCACCGGTAACGCCGGTCTTGACCAGACCATCGTTGTTCATGATCTGGTACAGCCAGTTCCGGCCGGTACTCGCGTGCGAGTTGCGGTGCGGGTTGGGCTTCGGCTTCTGCGGAACGGTGTAGTAGCCGCCGTTCTTGTTCTGTCGGACGATCGGTTCGTCGTCGGCGTACCGCTCGCCGGTCGGGTCGGAGTTGGTGACGGGGTTGTTGCCGCCGTACCCGTAGCCGTTGAGCTGTTGCGGATCGTCCAGGGTCAGTACCGGGTCGACGCTGATGAACCGGCCTACGGACGGGTCATAGTTGCGTTTGCCGACTTGTGTCAGCCCCGTGTTGACGTTCTTCGGCCGGTCGAGGAAGCCCCGGTTGTCCGGAGCCGCCGCGGCCGGTCCCCGCTCGGCGCCGTACGGCGTCGTCTGCCGCCACGTCGGATTCTGCGCCGTGTTGTCGAGGTACAGCGTCGGTGTGCTGTGCTGGTCGGCCACGACGAACTGGTACGCGGACGCGGCCGTACCGGTACGCACCGCCTTGCCGCCGCCCGGCAGTCCGTAGTAGCGGACGCCGGAAAGCGTGCCGGTGCCGGTGTTGAGGGTGATCTGCTGCGTGCCGAAGTACAGGATCGTCGATCCCGGGTCCTTCTGCAGCAGGATGCCCTCGTCCGCGTCGTAGATGAACGTGCTGTTGCCGCCGGTGTTGCCGTTGATGGCGGTCAGCCGGCCGGCATCGTCCCACTCGAACTGCTGGTTTCCGTTGCCGGCGTTGCGGGTCAGCATGTTCCCGGCGACGTCGTACGTGTAGGTCGTCGTGCCGGTGGCGCCGCCGCTGCTCGTCGTCGACGTCAGCGTGTGCGGCTGGTTGGCGCCGTTGCCGTCGTAGTGGTAGTCGATGGTCGTGTCCGTGCCGCCGCCGATGGCGTGCTTGACCTGCTGCTGCCAGCCGTCCGGCGTGACCGTCCACGTTGACCAGTAAGCGCTGGATGTGCCGAGCAGATCGCCGACCATGCCCGAGTTGCCCGCGGTCGGCTGCACGGCGCAGTCATCGGTCGCCGTCCACGCCTCGGTCAGCTGCTTGAGCTTGTCGTACGCGAAGCACTGCGTCTCGGAGGTGGCCGCGGAGTTCATCCGGGTGGACTTCTGCCGGATGATGTTGCCGCTCGGATCGAAGTAGTAGTCCTGCTGATCGATCTTCGTGACCGTACCCGTCGACCGGGTGATCAGCTGGCTCTTCAGCGTGCTGTCGTGCGGATCCCACGTATTCGTGATCGCCGCCGTATTCGTTCCGGCGCCGATGGTCGTCTGTAGGACCCGGCTCCACGCGTCATACGTGGTGCCTTGGGCGTATCCGGTCAGACCGCCGAGGGTGTTCGGCTTGTCGAGTACGCCGGTGTAGCCGTGCAGCACTGTCTCGCTCGGCAGGCCGCCGATCGCCGGGTAGATGTCCTTCAGCGGCAGGCCGGTCGTGGCCGTGTAGATCTGGCTGAAGGTATAGGTTCCAGCGAGTGCGCCCTCCGACGCCGGTATCGTCGTCGTCGAGCCCGTCGACTCGCCGAAGACGTTGAAGTTGTTCTGCTGCGTCTTGTATTCGCTGCCGCCCCAGTACGCCGTCGAGGACGTCATCTTGCCCTTGGCGTACGCCATACCTGTGATGGCGTTGTCGGAGTTGTCGTACACCCACTTGGCCAGCCGGTTGGACGGTGTCTGCCCGGTCAGCGGGGCGGCGTACTGCGCGATCTTGCGACCCAGCGCGTCGTAGACGCTGGAGATCGTCCTATTGCGGGCGTCGGTGGTCTCCACGACATTGCCGTTGCCGTCGTACTTGATTCCGGTTGTGGCGCCCGCATCCGGGTCCGTCTTGGAAACGGCCTGCCCCAGCAGGTTGTACGCCGTCGTCCAGGTCCGTCCGCCCGATTCGGTCACCGAGGACTGGTTGCCCTTGCTGTCGAAGGCGAACGACACGGCGTAGGTGGTTCCACCGGAGATGGAGAAGGTTCCGGTGAACGTGTCGGCCGGCGTGTTGAGGGTCGGCCGGGCGGTGTACCGGGCCACCTGGATCTTGCGGTCCAACGGGTCGGTGACGGTCGTCTCGACCGGCGCGCCCTCCGGCGGGTAGACCGTCGTGCGGTCTCCATTGTAGACAGTAGTGGTCGTCGTGATGACCACGTTGTCCTTCTCGGCCCGGTCGTAGATGGTCCGGCCCAGGCCGTCGTAGCCGTAGCTGGTCTGGTTGGGTACGGGCGCGACCGGGTTGAGGCTGGTCGGCTGAACCAGCGTGGTGTTCGGCGTGGTCGCCGGGTCCCACCAGCCGTTGTTCTTGCGCGTCACCCAGCCACGGCTGTCGTAGAAGGTGTCCTTGACCAGGCGTCCGCCCTGCGGATTCACCTCCTGCGACTGGCGTTCCCGCAGCAGCGCGTCGAAGAGTTTGACCGTCGTCGCGTAGCCCGACGAGTCGTTCATCTTCTGCGACGTGGTCGCGGTGATCCCGGTGTTGGAGACCAGATAGGTGAACTTGTGGTTGGCCGGCAGCGAGGTGGCCCGGTTGTTGAGCCATACACCGGTGATCCGGCCGAGGGCGTCGTACTGCTGGCGCGTCACGACGCTGTTGATGTCGGTCACGATGGTGGTCACGCCGCGCAGCGGGCTGATCGTACTCGTGGTGACGTGGCCCAGCGGCTTGCTGATCGACTTGCCGACCACGAGGCCGACGCTGTTGGCGGTGTAGCCGTTGAGCGTCTGGCTGCCGTTGCCGTCGTACTCCTCGGTGATCCGGCCGAGCGTGTCGAAGGCGTTGCGCTTCACCGTCTGGTAGACGAACGCGCCACCGGTGTAGTCGACCGCCTTGCGCTCCATCGTGACATTGCCCTTGGACGGCGGCGTGGTCTGCGGGAACGTCGTCGACCAGCTCGTGTCGTCGTAGTACGTCCGCGTCTTGCCGATCACCTTGTCCGGCCGCTGCACACTGGCCGGCGCGGTGAGGGTGTTGACGCTGCCCGGAACGGAGGCCGGACTGCCCGCGGTGTACCCGCCGCAGGCGACCGCATCCGTCTCGCTCTCCGCGATCAGGCCGACCAGATTCAGGGTCGTGTTGGCCGCCGCGTAGGTGTTGACGGTGCACTTGTCGTACTCCGCGTCCGCCGGCACGGTGTGCGAGTAGATAGCGGTCACTTCGCCGAAGGTCGGCGACGACGCATTGGCGTCATACGAGGTGTCGGTCGCGGTCACGCGCCACGTCGTCGGCCCGCTGCCGGTGATGGCCTGCCGCGTGTATGTCAGCACCGGCTGCACCGCCCGAGCGGTCAGCGCGCTCAAACCGGTGCGGTTTCGGGTGGCCCGCGCCGCCGACACCCAGTAGGAGGTGATCGTGGAGTGGTCCACGGCACCGCCGTCGCCGAGGTAGGCGGTCGTCTCCAGGGTCTTGCCCGACAGCTCGTCGAGGTCCTCGTGTACGCCGCCCTGAGAGTCGGTCACGTTGACGACGGTCGAGCTGTTGTTCTTCGACATGCCCCGGTAGAAGACGTTCTCCTCCAGCGTCTGCCGGTCGTTGACGCCGTCGCCGTTGCGGGTCTGAACCTTGCCGTAGCCGCGGAACTGGCCATAGGTGCGGTACTTGGCCTTGACCACTTCGTTCTCGTCGTAGCGCCAGGCGGCTCCGCCGAGATAGCTGTAGCTTGTGGACAGTGCCGGGGCGCCGCCGGTCGGGTCGGTCGTCGTCACCTTGGTCACGGCGTACTTGTGGAACCAGTCCGTGATCTGCTCGGTGTAGCCCGGCGGCGTCCACGACACCGGGTAGCACGACGAGGTGTTCGACGCGGGCGAGATGCTCACCGGCGCTGTGCACGGGTTCGGCAGGCCGTAGGTGGCCGTGATGACCGATCCGGTCTCGGTCGTGATCGTCTGGACCCGGTATTTGTAGAACGCCGGCAGGCCGTCGGTCGTGGTGTCGACCCGGTTCTGCAGCTGTACGCTGCCGAACTGCGTCGGCGGGAGCGTGATCGACGTGGAGGCGCCGGCGCTGGTGTCCGAACCGGTCCGCGTGATAGACGACAGCCACAGGGTCGGCGAGGTGCCGTCACCGGTCGGCGGGATCGTCTGGGTCAGCGCGTACGTGTCGACCGGGGCGTACTGCGACGTCGCGGTGTTCCACTGCTGCGTGACGATCGACGTCAGCCGCACGGTCGAGAAGTACGAGGGCGACCACGTGGTGCAGGTGGCGCCCGAGGCGCAGATGAGGTCGAACGGCACGTCCGGCCAGTTCGCCTTGTTGGTGGCGTTCAGCGGCTGGCAGGTCCCGTTCAGGCAGCGGTCGCCGGTGGTGAACACCACCCGGTTGGGCGGGGTCCCGTACGCGTTGCCGTCGGTGAACCCGTAGTCGATGTGGTCCAGGTAGCTGTTGCGGACGTACGAGGTCATCGTGGCGGCCTTGTTACGCCCGTAGAAGTTGGTGTCCTGCTTGTAGTAGTACGCCATCGCGTTGCCGTGCACGTCGACGACGTAATCCAGGTTCCACTTGTACGCCATGGTGCACCACGACGAACTCCAGTTGCTGTTGTAGCAGGGCGCGGTCGAATGCGCCGAGTACACCGGCTGCGAGTCGACGGAGTTCGTGCGAGCCTTGCCCGAGCTCCAGCCGGGCAGCTGGTTGCGCCCGAAGTGGTAGCTCGTGCCGTCGCGGGTGGTGACCTTCCAGTAGTCCGTGTTGTAGGTGCCCGAGCCGTTGCCCGAGTTGGTCACCTGGGTGACAACCGAACCCTCGTCGTGCGTGGGCCGCCAGGTGCCGTTGTCGAAGACCAGCGAGGAGGACATCCCGTTGAGCGACAACGTCAGGATCTTGCCGTTGTAGCAGCTGTCCGGGGTCTTCGTCGGCGACGCCGAACCCTCCGGGTCGTCCGAGCACGGTACGAAGGACTGCTCGATGTACGACGACGGCACCGACCAGCCATCACCGGCCCAGCCCGCCTGCGCCTGCGTCGACGCCGTCTGGCCGTCGATGCTGCCCGAGTCGTAGCCCAGCGCGAGCGTCGGCACCAGGCTCGATGCGGCCGGCGGCATCGTCAGGGGGTAGCTGTAGGAGAAGGATCCCGTGCTGCCGCCGGCCGTCCAGGAACCGGACGGCTTCAGCTCGGTCGCGGCGTAGGTGCCGCCCGCGCTGCCCTCCCCACCGGGATCGGCCGACGTCGCGGCCAGGATGACCGAAGCTCCGCCCACAAGGGACAGATCGGCCGAGAGCGTGCTGGTGCGGAGGTCGTTCTTCGCGCCGACCGCCTTACGGTCGCGGCACGCTGCAATCTGCGGCGTCGTCAGAGCACAAGCCGGCATCTCCACCAGGCGGAGGCGCGATGCGTAGTTGCCGCCGTACGCCTCGGCGAATCCGGAGTAGTCGAGGCCGACGCGGACCGATGCGCCGGAGAGGTCACGGGGGCCGACCGCCAGGATGACGCCGTTGACACCGGCGGCTTGAGCGGTCTCCTGGTCAGCCACGCGTACGTCCACCGAGGCCGGTACGCCGCGGCGGAGCTTGTCAGCGCGGCTCTGCACCCAGATCGGCGTACGCGCACCGCGTACGCGCGGGCCGATGTCGGCACCGGCGGCCGGCGGCTGTGCGGTCAGCGTCTCCGATCCCGCCTGCGGCCAGGCCGTGCGGCGCGGAGTGTAGTTGCGGGAGGCGGGATCATCCTTGTGCGGAACGAATCGCGAAGGCACGGGGCTCACATCGCGCACGGCCGGCCCGAGCGAGGGCTGCGGCGGTGGCGTGACGTGGACCGGGGCCGCGGTGGCGATGGCACCCCAGGGGCCGACCGCGACGATCGCGGTCATCATCGCCGCGATCCGCACCATCCCCCGTAGCCGACCCGCGCTTGTGCTGCGGTCGAACATGGCACTCCTCTCGAGAGCGTCTCGGTCGCATCGCGACCGACGTCAACCAAGATCGCACCTTTGCGAAATCTTCGATGTCCCGGCGAGGGGCCGAAAGATCACATCCAGATAACGACGCCCTCGATGACGCCTCGGCAATCGGTCAATCGGCGATGAACGGGGACCGGTCCGGAGAACCGCCGGAATCCTTACACAGCAATGCCAATACCGCAGTTCGGCGGGTAACCGACTCCGTCTACAATGGATGATTGCGCGCCGCAGTCGCAGCACCGATTCGTCGCCCCCCGCGAGAGCCCTGTCACTGCTTTACTGTGCGCCAGCGGGGTGAGGGTCATCCCGTTTCTATGAACGGGGTTCTCATGGTTTCAGTGCGAAGCCGCGACGCCGTATGTCTCAGAGCAGCGGTGGCGGTGGGGGTGGCGGTGGTGCTGGCCGGGCCGGTGGTGCCGGCGTACGCCGATCCCGCTGCCGCCGCGTCGTCGGGTCCGGCAGCGAGGCCGTTGACCGCGGGTGAGGCGTTGACGCAGGCCCGCCGCAGCGGTAGGGCAGTCGAGGTGGTCGGGTCGACGACCGCGACGCAGACAGTGACCGCGTTGCCGTCGGGCCGGCTGCGGGTGACGACATCGCTGGTCCCGGTGCGCAAGTACGCCGGCGGGCGGTGGCGGGACTTGGACGCGACCCTGCACCGCAACGGCGATGGTTCGATCTCACCGGCGGTGTCGACATCGGAACTGAGGCTGTCGGGCGGCGGGTCGGGTCCGCTGGCGCGGATGCGTACGCAGGGCCACACTCTGGCGTTGAGCCTGCCGGTGACGGTAGCGGCGCCGACGCTGTCCGGCGACACGGCCACCTACGCGGGGATTCTGCCGGGGGTGGATCTGGTCGTGCGCGCCGATCGGCAGGGCGGATTCTCCCAGGTGCTGGTGGTGCACAGCGCGGCCGCGGCGGCGCATCCGGCGCTGGGGTCGCTGCTGATGGGCACCGGCGGGGATCTGACGGTTGCTGCGCAGCCGGATGGCGCGCTGGATGCGGTGGACTCCCACGGCCGGCCGATGTTTACCGCGGGGGTGCCGGTGATGTGGGACTCGACCGCCTCGCATCGGGTGACGGCGGCGGATGTGCGTACCGGCCGGGCGATCGATGTCGCGACCGGGCTGGTGGCGGCGTCGGACGCGCGGGGGCCGGGGGTGGCGGCCCGGCGGGCACGCGTCGGGGTGTCGGTGACCGACGCGGGGGTGCGGCTGGTGCCGGATGCGGCGATGCTGGCGGGTCGGGGTGTGACGTTTCCGTTGTTCATCGATCCGACGTGGACGCCGGTCAGTCCGACGCGGTCGGCGTGGGCGACGGTGTCGCATTCGTATCCGGGCAGTTTCTATTGGAACAAGACGCCGGATCCGGATGGGCATCTGCAGGTGGGTAACTCGAATGAGGCGTTGTTACCCAACGGTATCTGGTCGCGGTCGTTTCTGAATTTTGCGATTCCGGTGTCGACGTTGCAGGGTGCGACGATCAACTCGGCGGTACTGAACATGACGCAGGTGCATGCGTGGTCGTGTACGCCGTCGACGGTGAACATCTACGCCCCGGCGGCGACGTTGACCTCCGGTAATGCGTCGTGGAACTCGTGGGTGGGTGTCAGTCTCGGTGGGGTGGTGGATGCCAAGTCCGAGGCCCACGGGCGTACTGGTTGTCCGGCCGATGGCGTGTCGTTCAACGTGCTCGGGCCGATCAATGCGGCGGTCGCGTCCGGTAAGACGACCCAGACGTTCACGTTGACCGGGGTGAACGAGGCCAGCGACTTCAACTCCTACAAGGAGTTCGACCTCAACACCGTGGCCATGACCGTCGAATACAACCACGCTCCGAATACGCCGGGCGCGGCGCAGCTGACCACCAGCCCGCCCACGTCCTGCCTCAAGAGCCCGGCCGACGTGGTCGGCCTGGGCAACGTATCGCTCTACGCACAGGTTTCGGATCCGGAGACGAGCAACATCCTCGGCGTCGAGTTCCAGCTCTGGCGCAGCGATGATCCGGCGACCGTCGTCGCCTTCTCGGATCCGGGGCTGCTGACGGTCGCGTCCGGCAGCACCGCGGTGCTGGTCGTACAGAGGTCGACCCTGGTGACCGCGGCCAACGGCGCATCGATGGCCGAGTTCTCCTGGAAGGTACGCGCCAAAGACGACAACGTGTTCGGCAACTGGTCGCCAGTGTGCAAGTTCAGCTTCGACCAGAGCACGCTGGGCGCGCCCAACGTACCCGAGATCGCCGAGAACACCACCACGATCGGGCAGCCGAAGACGCTGACCGTCGCGAAGCCGGACGGCACCACCATCCCGAGCGGCTACCTCGTTCAGCTCAACGGCGGCGCGCCGAGTTCCGCCCAAGCGGACGCGGCCGGCAACGCCTCCATAACCTTCACGCCGACCCGCCACACCAACGTGCTCAGCGTCGTCAGCCTCTCCCCCGGCGGCAACGTCGGCAGCTCGACGCAGCGCATCTTCGTGTCCAACCCGGGCCCGACCATGCCCGATGGCGACCTCACCGGCGACGGCGTGGACGACTTCCTGGCCGTCGGCGGCACCAACAGCCTCACCTCCGGCCTGTGGCTGGCCACCGGGCGCAACACCGGCCAGATCAGCCCGGCCGCGACCAACATCGGCGTACGCGGCATCGGGCTGGGTAAGCACGACAACCAGACCGACTACGACAACGCCATCGCGCTGACCGGTCACTTCTTCGGCTCCGGGCAGCAAGACGTGTTGGTGTACCTGCCCACCGGGTACCGCAGCGACGGCAGCAACGCCGGCGGCGGCTCCATCATCGAGGGCCGCGGCGACGGCTCCATCCTGAACCCGATCAATCAGGCAACGATCAGCGCCGGCCAGTTCGAGTTCGGCGACGGCAGCCCGGTGCAGCTGGCCAACGCCGGTGACAGCACCGGCCGGGGCCTGGCGTACCCGGACCTGATCGGGATCGTCGGCAGCGGTGAAGCGTCCTATCTGGACTACTTCCCGAACAACAACATGGTCGGTGGGTGGGGTGCCAGCCGCGATCGCCTCGTGGCCGTACCGCCGTCCGGGGTCTGGTCGGACTGGACCATCGCGAGTGCTCAAGTAGCCGGGGGAACATCGCTGTACCTGTGGAACAGGACCACCGGCGGGCTGTACCTCTGGACGGGTCTCAACCACACCATGGACGACAGCGACCTGACCTACACCCAGTACGCCATCGCTACCGACGGCTGGAACACCGGTGCCGGGCTGACGCTGTCGGCCGGTGATATCGACGGCGACGGCGATGCCGACCTCTGGACCGTCGACGGCAGTGCCGCGGTACGCAGCCACCTGGTCTCGATCAGCGCAGCGCCCACGCTGACCTCGCAGCCGGCTCAGGGCTTGACCACGGCCAAGCACATCTGGTCGCTGTCGGACGCGCCGCCGGAGATGGGCACCGTGACGGTCGCTCACGACCAGGTCGGTACGGCCGACTTCACCGGTTACGGCGGCGCCAGCTGGAACACGGGCGATCTGTTCAGCCCGGACGTGGAGTTCGGCGGCGGCGTCCTCTACGGCACTACGACCATCAACGCGGCGGCCGACTTCTCGGTCTCGATGTGGGTCAAGCCGATGCAGGTCGGCGGGGTCATGCTGGGTCAGGGCGGCATGCGCGGCTACAACATGGAGATCTACACGAGCGCGACCGACAACTCGTGGAAGCTGGCAATGTCCACATCGGATACTTACTTCCCGGTGTGGGACTATGCCTCGGCCGGCGCCAACACCGTACAGCTGGGCGTCTGGACGCACCTGACGGCGACGTACCAGCGATCGACCGGAGCCATGAAGCTCTACGTCAACGGTGTCCTCGCCGGCACCGGTACGCACACCAGCGCGTGGGGCGGCTCCAATCTGACGCTCGGTGGCCTGATCAAGTACCGGACGTCGCCCTCGAACTACTTCAAGGGCCAGCTGGCCAACGTTCAGGTCTGGGATTCCGTCGTCGACCCGACCTCACCGGCCGGCTACTACCAGCCGATCGCAATGAAGCGGCTGCTGGATACCCGGGACGGCACCGGCGGCTTGACCGGCCCGCTCGCTGCGGGGAGCGCGTACAAGTTGAAGGTAGCCGGCGCGGGCGGCATTCCAGCGACCAACGTGACCGCGGTCGTCTTGGCGATCTCGGTGCTCAACAGTCTCGGTGCGGGCTACATCACTCTCTACCCCGACAACACCCCCAAACCCGATACGTCGACGCTGAACTGGGTCGCCGGCATAGTGCCGTCCAATACGGCCGTCGTTCCGGTCGGCGCCAACGGATACATCGACATCTTCGTCAACGGCAACGCCACCCACGTGGTCGCCGACGCGGAGGGCTACTTCACCAGCGATCCATCGGCGGCCAACAACACGACCTATACGCCGGTCAAGTCGACCCGCTTCCTGGACACCCGCGACGGTACGGGCGGCACCCTCGGGAAGATCCCCGGTGGCGGCGTCAAGGTACTCCAGGTGGGCGGGGTGACGGTCGGATCAACGACCATCCCGTCCGGCGTCAAAGCGGTCGCGCTCAACCTCGTCGGCCTGAACCAGGCGAGCCAGGGCTGGATGGTCACCTACGCCGACGGCACGCCCCGGCCGGTGGCCTCGAATCTCCAGTACCCGCCGACCGGACCGATGGCCAACCTGGAGATCGTCCCGGTGGGCGCCAACGGAAAGATTGACATCTTCACCACTCACCAGGTGGACATGATCGGCGACATCGTCGGGTACTTCACCGCCGGCACCGCAGGTCAGAAGTTCCACAGCATCCCGGCCACGCGTATGGTCGACACCCGGGTCGACGGCGGTGCGATCGCCGTCAACGCCACCAAGAAGGTCACGCAAGGAATCGCGATCGTCGCGCAGGCGCCGACGCTGATCCTCAACGGCACGGTTACCGGGCCGGTGGGCACCGGCTACCTCGTCGCGTACCCCGACGGTCCCATGCCGAGCCCGGCCTCGACCATCAACTTCGCGGCGTCGCAGACGGTCTCGAACCTCATCCTCGGGGCCACGAACGGCGGGGTGGTGAACTTCACCAACGCATCGAGCGGAACCACGCATCTGATCGTCGACTGCATGGGCTACCTGTCCGCGTACTGACCCCGTTGAACGGGGGCCGGGTGTGCTTCGGCGCACCCGGCTCCTATGTATACAGGCAGAACGGACGCCTCCAGCTCCCACTCCAGCAGCGTCGCGTAAAAGCGACCCAGCTCATGGGCGTCCGGCGCATCCAGCACCACTCCCCAATAGTTCTTACGCTCCTTGTACGGTGTCGACTCGGCCTGACCGATCCGCCCGCGCATCAACCTCTCCGGTTTCTCAGGAACGCCCGTTCCCGCTCGTTGTCCGTACGCGCCTCGGCCACTTCATACTCGCGCCTGGCCTCATCCTCATGCCCGGCCCGGCGCAGCAGATCCGCTCTGACGGCATGAAACAGGTAATACCCGTCCAGCCCCGCGGGTAACTCCGCCAGCCCCGCTTGCGGTCCGCGTACCTCGGCCACCGCGACCGCGCGATGCAACCGCACCACCGGGCTCGGCGCCAGCGCAAGCAGCTGGTCGTACAGGCGCAGGACCTGACCCCAATCCGTCGGCGGTTCACTGTGGACGGCATTGATGGCGGCTTGGATCTGGTAAACCCCCGGTTGGTTGCGCCGCAAGCACTGCCGCACGAGCGCGCGGCCCTCGGCCAGCTTGCCGCCGTCCCACCGCCCATGGTCCTGTTCCGCCAGGGGAACCAATTCACCCCCTTCAGCGGTACGCCCACCACGCCGCCCGTCGACGAGAAGCATGAGAGCGAGCAACCCGATCGCTTCAGGCTCATCCGGCATCAGCAGTACGAGCAGCCGCGCGAGCCGGATCGCCTCGGCGCACAGGTCTTCGCGAACGAGGCGCTCCCCGGCGCTGGCCGTGTACCCCTCGTTGAAAATGAGATACAGAACCGCGAGCACCGCGCTCAACCGGTCGGGCAGGTCCGCCTCCCGCGGCACCCGGTACGGAATCCGCGCGTCGCGAATCTTGCCCTTGGCGCGCACCAGCCGCTGAGCCATCGTCGCTTCGGGCACCAGGAACGCCCGCGCGATCTCCGGCGTCGTGAGCCCGCCCAGCAACCGCAGCGTCAACGCCACCCGCGACGCCGGGGCCAGGGCTGGATGGCAGCACGTGAAAATAAGCCGCAGCCGGTCGTCCTCCACCGGACCCTCCGGTTGTTCGTCAGGCGCCTGCACAAGCTGAGCCGCCTGCGCGTGCTTGGCATCCCGGCTCGCTTCCCGGCGCAGATGATCCACCGCCCGGTTCTTCGCGGTCATGATGATCCACCCGGCCGGGCGCGCCGGTACGCCCTCCTCCGGCCACCGCTGCACCGCCGTGGCGAACGCGTCCTGCACCGCTTCTTCGGCCAGTTCGATGTCTCCGAAGCGGCGGACGAGTACGGCCACCGCCCGGCCGTACTCCTCCCGAAAGACGCGCTCGACCTCGTGTTTCACGCTCGGCGGCTCCTCATGCTCAGGCTCGGCGGTTGTGGTACGTGGCCAAGATCACGCCCGTCGACGACTTCGCGACGTCGGTCAACTCCAGGTCGGCGTACCCGTCGAACAGGCGCTGACCGGCGTTCAGGGTGAGCGGATGGATCTGGAGGGCGTACTCGTCGATCAGATTCTGCGCGTGCAGCGACCGGACCAGCCGGCCCGAGCCGAGGATGATTCCTGGCCGGGGCGCGCCCGCAGCTGCCGAATCGCCTCGATCGGGTCGGCGCCGAGCAGGACCGAGTTCTGCCACGGCAGCGGATCCTTGAGCGTGCTCGACACGACATACTTCGTCGTCTTGTTCAACATGTCGGTGAACGGGTTGTCGCCGGCGTCCGGCCACACCTGGAAGAAATCCTCATAAGTACGCCGCCCGAACAGCAGCGCCCCGGTCTTCGCCATGCCCTCCTGCGCCTTGGCCATCATCGTCTCGTCGGCGTACTCGCTGGCCCAGCCGCCGTGCGGGAAGCCGCCGCGGTCGTCCTCGCCGGGGCGGCCGGGTGCCTGCATCACCCCGTCGAGGGTCACGTTCTCGAAAGCCACGATCTTGCTCATGGTGTCGTCCTTTCCCTCTCTTCACCCGCTACACGAACGGGCACCGGTGGAATCGACACTGTCCCTTTTCGGACTTATCAGAACATATTTCCCCCGCCCTGCTCGATCGCGCTGGTGGACCGCGACACGGTGGGGCGAGGATGCACCGCTGGGGCGGATCGGGTACAGTCTGAAGCCGTCCCGGGCGATTAGCTCAGCGGGAGAGCGCTTCGTTCACACCGAAGAGGTCACTGGTTCGATCCCAGTATCGCCCACAA
>Ga0114129_10004928_pt1 | contig 18833 bp, 14 predicted proteins | sample RhiMetdeltSRZDD1_FD_80071 | JGI IMG/M metagenome (GOLD analysis project Ga0114129, IMG submission 80071) | Populus rhizosphere microbial communities from Tennessee, USA - Rhizosphere MetaG P. deltoides SRZDD1 (version 2) (version 2) | ecosystem: Host-associated > Plants > Roots > Rhizosphere >...
GGACGGACGAGGAGCAGCGGCTTGCGCGGATGGCGGTCGCGCAGGAACTAACGGTGCGGTTCTGGCTGCGCGGCGTGCTTCCGCCGGCGAAGCCGCCGCGCAACCGACCTTTTCCATGATGCCGCAGCGCGACAAGAAGTCTTGCGCCTACCCCCCTCGCCTGCGAGGATTCGCCCGTGGAGAGCTACGACCTGCTCGTCATCGGCGGTGGGGTGAACGGCACCGGGATCGCCCGGGACGCCGCGATGCGCGGCCTGCGCACGATGCTGGTGGAGAAGAAGGACTTCGCCGCCGGCTCGTCGGGCGCGAACAGCGGGATGATCCACGGCGGCATCCGCTACTTGATGGACGACCCGCAGGTGACGCGGCTCGCCTGCCTCGACAGCGGGTACATCCAGCGCATCGCGCCGCACCTGCTCTTCCGCATCCCTTTCCTCTATCCCGTGCTGCTCGACAGGCCGGGCGAGCCGACCCTCAAGGACCGCGCCTTCCTCTACGGAGCCGAGGTCTACTTCGAGGCGTACGACCGCTACCAGCCGCTCAAGAACGGCAAGGCGCACACGCGGCTCACCGACGCCGAGCTGCACGAGCTGGAGCCGGGCATCGCGCCCGGCACGCTGGGCGCCGTGACCATGGACGAGTACGGCATCGACCCGTTCCGGCTGTGCACGCTCAACGCGCGCAGCGCCGCCGCGCACGGCGCCGCCGTGCGCAACCACACCGAGGTGAGGCGCTTCTTGCGCGAGGGTGCCGCCGTGGTGGGCGCCGAGCTGCGCGAGGTGCGCACCGGCCGCAGCGAGGAAGTGCGCGCCCGCTGCGTGTTCAACGCGGGCGGACCGTGGGCGCCGAAGATCGCGGCGCTGGCCGGCGTCGAGGTGAAGATCCGGCCGGGCAAGGGCGTGCACCTGACGCTCGACCGCCGCCTCTCGAACTACGGGATCATCTGCAAGGCGGTGGACGGGCGCGACGTGTTCGTCATGCCGCACGAGGACTCGTCGATCATCGGCACCACCGACGACGACTTCTACGGCGATCCCGACGACCTGTACGTCACCCGCGACGAGGTGGAGTACCTGCTGCAGGCCGTGCAGCACACTTTCCCGGCGGTGCGGCAGGCGCGCGTGCTGCGCGCGTGGGCGGGCGTCCGGCCGACGCTGTACGCGTACGGTCCGCTCGAGGACGCGCTCTCGCGCGACCACGCCATCTACGACCACGAGAAGGACGGCGCGCCGGGGCTGTTCACCATCGTCGGCGGCAAGCTCGCCAGCTTCCGGGCGATGGCGCAGGAGGCAGTCGACGCCGTCTCCCGCAAGCTGGGCAACGCGAGCGAGTGCAGGACGCACCAGGTGGCGCTGCCGGGCGGCGAGGTCGCCCCGCCCGAGGCGGAGGCGCTCTCGCGCAAGCACGCGGTGCCCGCGTTCGCGGCGGCGCGCATCGCGTACCGCCACGGCGCCGAGGCCGAGCGCGTGCTGGCCGCCGCGGAAGAGCAGCCCGAGCTGCGCGCGGTGGCGTGCTCCTGCGAAGGGGTCACGTTCGCCGAGCTGGCCTTCTCCTTGCGCGAGGAGTTCGCGGTGTCGCTCGCGGACCTGCGCCGGCGCTGCCGGCTGGCGATGGGCGTGTGCCAGGGGACGCGCTGCGGTGGCCCCGCCGCCGCGCTGCTCGCGGATGAGCGGCAGCTCACCGCCGAAGCGGCGCTTTCCGACCTGACCGCGCTCTTGGACGAACGGTGGAAGGGCAACCGCGCCGTCTTCACCGGCGATGCGCTGGCGCAGGCGGAGCTCCTGCAGGGGACCTACTTCACCACGGGCGCGCTCGGCCGCCCCGGAGGGGACAGGCCTTGGCGCTGAACGCCGACGTGGTCGTGGTCGGAGGCGGCCTGGCCGGCGCTTGCGCGGCGTTCGCCGCGCGAGAGGCCGGAGCGCAAGTGCTCGTCGTCGCCCGCGCCCCGGGCGCGAGCGCGATGTCGAGCGGAGCGATCGACTTCGCCGGCGGCGACGACGATCTGCCCATCGGCGAGGCGGCGCGCCGGCTCGCCCACGCAGCGCCCGCGCACCCCTACGCGCTGCTCGGCGATGCGCTCGTTCCCGCGATCGACGACGCGCTGTCCCTGCTGGTGCGCCACCTGGCGGCGCTGGGCGTCACGGGAGCGCGGTCTGCAGCCGATCGGAATCTCTGGCTCGTCACGCCCCTGGGCCGCGCCAAGCCGGCGGCGCTCGCGCAGGGGGCGATCGCCGCGGGCGATCTGCGCAATCTCGCCGCGCGCCAGACGCGGCTCGGCGTCGTCGCACTGGCCGGCTCGCAGGCGGTCGAGGCGCGGCTGGTCGCGCATGGACTGACGCCGCTGCTCGCGCCCCTCGCCCAGGCAATCGTGGTCGCGCCGGACTTCTACCGGCAGCGCGGCGACGCGCTGAGGACGCTACCCGAGATCGCGCAGGATCTCGACGCGCCGGGCCGCCGCGCGGCGCTGGCCGCCTCGCTCTCCCGCGCGGCCGCGCAGGCACACGTCACGCACCTCTTGCTCCCCACCGTCGGGTTCGCCGATCCGGCAGGCGCGCACGCCGAGCTGGAGCGCGCGATCGGCGTTCCCGTCGTCGAGATGCTGGGCGCCCCGCCGAGCGTGCCCGGCCTCCGGCTGCACCGCGCGCTCGCGGCCGCCCTGGAGAAATCCGGCGTGAGGTCGGTCCAGGGCATCGCGGAGCGCCGCGCCGACGGCCAGGTGCAGATCGTCCGCGGCGTCGAGTGCGAGCCCGTGCAGGCCGGCGCGGTCGTCCTGGCCAGCGGTCGTTTTCTCGGAGGCGGCATCCGCTGCGAGGCGGACGGGCGCCTGCGCGAGACGGTGTTCGATCTGCGCGCGCGCGCCGCTGGCCGCGAGGCCCTCCGCGCGCTTCAGAACGAGCGACTCTTCGCGGAGCGCGCTGCCGGCCCGCATCCCGGCATGGCGGCGGGCGTCGAGGTGGATCGCGACCTGCGCGCCGGGTCCGTCTTCGCCTGCGGAGCGGTCCTCGGCGGATTCGATCCGGCGCGCGACGAGGGGGGCCTGGGCGTCTGCGCCGTCACGGGCGCGCTGGCTGGACGGAACGCTGCGCGCGCCGCGGGCAGGACTGGCGCCAGCGCCGCAGCGGGGACGGTGCGCTCGTGAGACGCCTCCTCGCCTTGCTGCTGCTCGGATGGCGGGCGCTGGTGCTGCACCCGGTCGCGCAGCTGTTCACGCCGGCGGAGCGGAAGGGGAAGCGGCGGTTCCTCTCCAACTACGCGCCCGAGGCGCTCGTCCCCATGACCGCCCAGGACCGCGCCGAGCTGCCCCGCTTCTCGGGCTGCGTGAACTGCGGACTGTGCGACGCGGTCTGTCCCCTGGTCGGGCGCGCGGCGCTGGAGTCGTGGCGCGGGCCGAGCCTGTTCGCAGTCGCGTATTCGCGCGCCACGCCCGAGCTGCCGCACCTGCGCGCGGTGATCGCGACGCTCGATGCGTGCGGCACCTGCCGCGCCTGCCAGGACGTGTGCCCGCGCGCCGTGCCGCTCCTCGACATCTTCGCCTTCACCCGCCGCAAGCTCGCCGAAGTGGACGCGGCGCGGGCGCCGGTCGCGGACCTGCTGCCGGCCGCCGAAGAAGTGCCTGCCGTGGCGCAGCCCGGGCTCGGCACGTGACGGCTCCCCTGCGCGCCGCCGGACCGCGCGGGAGGGCCCTCGAACGCGATCTGACGGCGCTCCTCGGACCTTTCGCGGCCTCCTGCGCGCCCGCCGATCTGTGGGCCATGTCCCGCGATTGCTGGCCGCGGTCGCTCCTGTGGACCAAGACAGGCATCGCCCCCCACCCGCCGGACGTCGTGGTCTGGCCCGCCTCGACCGAGGAAGTCGCTGCCGTCGTCCGCTTCGCCGGCGAGCGGCAGGTCCCCGTGGTTCCGTTCGGAGCAGGCAGCGGAGTGTGCGGCGGCGCGGTGCCGCTCAAGGGCGGGATCGCGCTCGACCTGAAGCGCCTGTCCGGACCGCCCTGCGTCGACCTTCCGGCGCGCACCGTCGACGTCGAGGCGGGAATGAACGGGCAGCGGCTCGAGGAGTTGCTCGGCGCCGCAGGCGCCACGCTCGGGCATTTCCCCTCCAGCATCTACTGCTCGACGGTGGGCGGCTGGCTGGCGGCGCGCAGCGCGGGGCAGCTGTCGTCGCGGTACGGGAAGATCGAGGACATCGTGCTCGCAGTCGAGGCCGTCGACGGCACGGGCGCGATCCTCCGCACCCAGGATGCGCCCTCGGCGGGCCCGGACCTGACGCAGATCCTCGTCGGAAGCGAAGGGACGCTGGCGATCGTGACCAAGGCGAGGCTGCGTTGCTGGCCCGCGCCGACGGGGCGCTGGATGCGGGGCGTGCGTTTCGCGTCGGTGCAGGCCGGCATGGCCGGGATCCGCTCGGTGATGCGATCCGGTCTGCGGCCCGCGGTGGCGCGGCTCTACGATCCGCTGGACACGCTCCTTGCGGCGCGCGGAGGAAGCGGGGGGCATGCGGTGCCCGAGCCGCTGCGCTGGGTCGTCGAAGGCGCGCAGGCCGAGGCGCTGCGCCTCGCGCTGCGAGCTCCGCTGGTGCTCAATCGCCTGGTCGATGCGCTGCCGGCGTCGTCGCTCTTGATCCTCGGATTCGAAGGAGAAGGCGCGTCCGGATCCGCCGACGCGCGCGAGGAAGGCGAAGCAGCGCTCGCGCTCGTCGCTGCGGAGGGGGGAGAAGACCTCGGCCCGTCGCCGGGGGAGAAGTGGCTCGCGAACCGGTACAAGATCAGCTACCGGCAGTCGCCGCTCTTCTCCGCGGGCGCGTTCGTCGACACGATGGAAGTGGCGACGACCTGGGACCGGCTCGACGCGCTGTACGGCGCGGTCCGGCACGCGGTGGCGTCCCATGCGTTCGTGATGGCGCACTTCTCGCACGCCTACCTCGAAGGCTGCTCGATCTACTTCACCTTCGTGGGGCTGGCGGGCGCGCCAGCCGGGGCCAGCGACCACGAAGACCTGGAAGAAGCGGAGGAGCGCTACGACGCGTGCTGGAACGCGGCCCTGTCTGCCGCCTGCGATTCGGGAGCGACGCTGAGCCACCACCACGGGGTCGGCGTGCACAAGCAGGTCTTCTTGCCGCGCGAGCACGGCGAGGGGATGCGCCAGCTGCGCGCGCTCAAACAGGCCTTCGATCCGCGCGGCATTCTCAATCCCGGAAAGCTCCTCTTGTGAACGAGCTCCGTGACGACCTCGCTGCGACGGGCTCGGCGGTGGTCGCCGAGGGTGCCGGACTGCGCGTGACGCCTCCCAGCGTCGCGGCGCTGGGCCGCGCCGTCGCGGTGTTGCGCGGCCACCTGCTCCCGGTGCGGGTCCGCGGAAATGGCGACGCGCCCGTGGAGGCACCGCCGGGAGGCGCGCTGATCGAGCTGACGGCGCTGGACCGCATCGCGTCGGTGGACGCCGCGACCGGCATCGCGCGCGTCGAGGCGGGCTGCAGCGTCGCCGCCCTGGAGACGGCGGCGCGCCGGGCAGGGGCGACGCTCGGGCCGCTCTTGCCCTCGGTGCGCGCAGGCTCTTTGGGCGCGTGGCTCGCCGGACCGACGCGGGGCGAGCGCGGCATCCCCGGGGCACGGCGCGAGACCGCGGCGCTGTCCGTCGCCGCCGTGCTCGCCGACGGCCGCCTCGCCGAGAGCCGCGCAGCGCCGCGCTCCGCGACCGGGCCTGATCTCGACCACCTCGCGCTGGGCGGCTCGGGGCGGCTGTGCGTCGTCGCGGCGGCGTGGATCCGGCTGTTTCCCGCGGCGCCGCCGGCGTACGCGGCGTGGAAGGCGCCGGATCTCGCCGCGGCGATCGGAATGGTGCAAGGCCTTTGTGCGGACCGCATTGCGCCCGCGCGCGGGATGCTGCGGCTGCAGGACGGCGCGGCGCTCGTCGCGCTGTCGTGGGAAGGGCCCGGGGCGGCGCGCCTCCAGCGTGGACGGGCGGTGCGCGCGCTCGGCGAGCCGCTGGCCGTCGACGCGGGCCCGGAAGTCCGCGCCCCGCCGTCGTCGCGAGGGGTCGAGGTCGACGCTCGCTGGGAGGCGCTCGGCGCATTCGCTCGCAGGCGCGGCGCGGCGGAGATCGCGCTGTACGGCCTGCACGCCGGCGGTGCATTCGCGGTGCTCTCGCTCGCGGAGGAGACGGTCGAGGAATGCGCCGCCGCGGCGCGTGGACCGGGTGCGCGGCTCGTCGCGCCGAGAAGACTGCGCGAGAGCGGACCGTCGTGGCCGGAGATGGGCGCCGCAGCCGCGTGGGACCGCCTGGTGACGGCGCTCGGGACGGAGGAAGATCGATCGGAGGAGCGGGCTCCGCCCGCGACGGGCGGAGCGCCGCCAGGCGCGCAGCATGGATCGGAGAAGCTGCGATGATCGCTCCGCGGCGCGCCCTCGAGCTGTGCGAGTTCTGCCCGAAGATGTGCCGCTTCGCGTGCCCGGTCTCCGAGGCGAGCTCGCGCGAGGCGTTCACCCCGTGGGCAAAGGTGTCGATCGCAGCGCTGTGGGGAAGGGCGCCGGACGAGTCCGCCGCCATCGCCTTCGGCGCGTGCACGGGTTGCCTGCGGTGCCAGACCTACTGCGCGCACGCCAACGACGTCCCGGCGCTGCTCTACGCCGCGCGCGCAGGAGCGCAGAGGGCGGGGACCGCGCCCGCCGCGTGGGGTGAGGTCGCGATGCGGGTGCAGAAGGAGGGGCACTGCGAGGATGGCGATCTGCGGTCCGTGTATCGGCACGTCGCGAGCCTCGTGCGGGACTCCGCGCAGGCGCAGGCCGGCGCAGAGCGGCCGGATCCGGCTGCGCGCCCGGTGCCGTCGCGCAGCGGCGCGCTGCGAGCGGTGGCGGGTGCGGTCACGGCGATGCTGAAGCCGGCCGTGGCGCAGGGGATGGGCGCGCCGATGTTGTTCGCGGGGTGCGACGCGCTGGCGGCGGGAGGGAAGGTCGTCGGCGAGGCGATCGCCGTCGCGAAAGAGATCGGAGCGCCGCTCTCCCTGGCACCGGAGGCGGCGCTGTGCTGCGGGCTCAAGCTCGTGGAGGCAGGAGAGCCCGAGGCGTTCTCCACGCACGCGGCGCGCGTCCGGAGCGCGATCGTCGGCGGCGGGCGGCGGCCGGCGCCGGTGCACCTCGTGTTCCTCTCGCCCGGTTGCGCGCGCGCGGCGCGCGAGCGCTGGCCCGCGCTGCCCGACGGAAGCCGCGTCGAGCACGTCACGACGTACCTCTCCCGGGCGCTGTCTGCGCGCCCGGAGGTGCGGGACCGCGCACCGCTCCCCGAGGTCGTCGCGTACCACGACCCCTGCGAGCTCGCCCGCGGCCTTTCCGAGGTGACGGCGCCGCGCGCGCTGCTCGCCGCCGCCGTGGAGGAGGTGCGCGACCCGCTGCGGTGCGGCATGGACACCTCCTGTTGCGGGGCGAACGGGCTGCTGCCGCGTACTCTTCCGGGCGTCGCGCGCGCCATCGCCGACGATCGCCGCCGGGAGCTCGACGCAACCGGCGCCCCCGCCGTCACCGCGAGCCCGGGCTGCGCCGCGGCGCTGCGCGCCGAGGACGTGGTGACCGTCCTCGCGCGCTGGCTCGGCGTCGCGGTAGAAGAGGCGCCGTGAAGGCGTTCCTGATCGTCAACCCGCGGGCGGCCGGCGGAGCGACCGGGCGCCATTTCGACGACATCTCCTCCGCAGTTCGATCGGCCGTGGGAGAGCATAGCCACGCGTTCACCGAGCGGCCGATGCACGCCTCGGACCTCGCCCGCCGCGCGCTGCGCGAGGGCGCGGACCTGGTGATCGCGGTCGGCGGCGACGGGACCATCAACGAGGTGGTGAACGGATTCTTCGAGGAGCCCGCTCACGGCGAGCCGCCGCGTCCCATCCGGGAAGGCGCGGCGCTGGGCATCCTTCCGCGCGGCACCGGAGGCGACCTGCGCCGCACGGTGGGCCTGGATGGCGATCTACGCGCCTGCGCGCCGCGGCTCGCCGGGGAGGCCCGGCCCATCGACGTCGGGCGCATCGACTTCGTCGACCCGGAAGGGCGGCCCGCCGCGCGGTACTTCGTCAACGTAGCCGAGGCTGGCGTCGGCTCCGACGTGGTGCGAATCGCGAACTCGAGCAGCAAGATGCTCGGCGGCAAGATCACGTTCGCGCTCGCGTCGCTCCGCGCCCTCGCCGGATGGCGCGACGTGCCGCTGCGATGGTCCCTCGACGGCGGCAAGCCCGAGGAGGGCCCGGTGACGACGTTCGCGGTGGCGAACGGCCGCTGCTTCGGCGGAGGCATGGTGGTGGCGCCGGGCGCGCGGCTCGACGACGGGCTCTTCCACGTGACGATCTGGAGCGGCTTTTCGCTGGCCGATTTCGTGCTGCGCAGTGGGGCGATGTACGACGGGTCGCACGTGAAGCTGAAAGGTACCCGGGTGGCGACGGCGCGCTCGGTGCGGCTCGAGGTCTCGACCGGCGCGCGGGGCAACGTGAACGTCGAGGCCGACGGGGAGCTGATCGGCCGACTTCCTGCCACATTCACGCTCGTCCCCGGAGCGCTGCGGCTCGTCTCGTAACTTCGGCGCGCGCGGCGGGCGTCCTATGCTCGTCGCATGCTGCTCGCCCTGGTCCTCTTCGCCGCCGCGCAATACCCGCCCCGCGACGCCACCGCGGTCCTCGACGACGGCCAGGTGCGCGAGATCTGCGCCGCGCTCAAGCAGCAGGGCGGCGAGCCGGCGCCGGGCGTCCAGCCGTCGCAGGGGCGCGCGCAAACCCTCTCGCGGACGTACGTCGTGACGGTGCCCGCGAACGGCTTCGGCCTGGGCCGCTACCACGAGAGCGAGCAGGAGCTGGAGCTGGACGGCGGCCACGCTTTGCGGGCCGTCGACGGAGCGCTCACGCTCGATCCGACGGGTCTCGACGACGTCGTCTTTCGCGCCTCGCCCGAGCAGCTGAAGCAGTGGACCGCCGCGAAGAAGGACGGACAGCTGTCGCTGACGCTCTACTTCCGCCCGGCGGGCGACGGGTGCGCGGGGAACCCCGCCGCGCGCATCTTCCGGATGGAAGCGTTCCCGCTGTGGTGGCAGCTCGAAGTGAAGTCGGCGCCCGTGGCGGCCGCGGACGAAGAGGGCCTACCGGTGGACAAGCCCGGGTCGGGCCGCACTTTCCACGTCGAGAAGGTGCTCCTCGACAGCGACATGCCGCGGCCGGACTTCGGAAGGGACCGCCTCGCCTCCGCGCAAGGCGCGCTCGACCGCTGCGCCCAGGCCGCCCGCCGCCGCGGCTCGCTGGTGGTCAGCTTCAACGTCGAGTCGGGCCACGTCCACGATCCGCAAGTGATCATGGATGCCGCCCGCGACGAGGAGACGGCCCGCTGCGTGGCCCGCGCTCTGTCCGGCGCCGCCATCTCCGGCGCCGACGCCCACGCCACGCGCGGGACGGCGTCTCTCGGAGTGCAGTAATCGGGGACACCATACGGAAGTTGCCCTATGGTGTCCCCACTAATGCGCGGCGGCCCAGGTGGCGCCGTGGCCGAGCTCGACCTCGAGCGGGACGGCGAGGACGGCGACGCCCTTCATCTCCTCCGCGAGGAGAGAGGACACGGTGTCGAGCTCGGAAGGCGGTGCTTCCAGGACCAGCTCGTCATGGACCTGGAGGAGCATCTTCGCCTGCAGGGCGCGCGCGGTGAGCGCACGGTCGACGCGCAGCATGGCGCGCTTCACCAGGTCGGCCGCGGTGCCCTGGATGGGCGTGTTCACCGCGGTCCGCTCCGCCGCGCTGCGCGCCGCCGGGTTCTTCGAGTTGATGTCGGGGAGGTAGCGGCGGCGGCCGAACAGCGTCTTGACCCGGCCGCTGCTGCGCGCCTCCTCGATGGTCGCGTCCAGCCACTCCTTCACGCGGCGGTACCGCGCGAAGTAGCGCTCGATGATCGAGTGCGCCTCGGACTGATCGAGGCCGAGGCGGTGCGCCAGGCCGAACGAGGAGAGCCCGTACGCGATGCCGTAGTTGATCATCTTGGCGATGTCGCGCTGCTGCCGCGTCACCTCCGCCGCCGGCACGCCGAACGTCTCGCCCGCCGTCCGCGCGTGCAGGTCCTCGCCGGAGAGGAAGCTGTCGCGCAGGACGGAGTCGCCCGAGATGTGCGCCAGGATGCGCAGCTCGATCTGGCTGTAGTCGGCGCTGAGCAGCGTCCACCCGGCGCGCGGGATGAACGCCTCGCGAATGCGCGCGCCGAGCGGCGTCCGGATGGGAATGTTCTGCAGGTTCGGGTTGATCGACGCCAGCCGCCCGGTGGCGGCCACCGCCTGGTCGAAGGTGGTGTGCAGGCGGCCGTCCTTGCCGAGCGCGACGGGAAGCGCGTCGAGGTAGGTCGTCTTGAGCTTCGTCAGCTGGCGATGCTCCAGCACCTTGGCGGGCATCGGGTGCTGCTGCGCCAGCTCTTCGAGGACTTCCTGGTCGGTCGACGGTCCCGTCTTGCCGCGCTTCAAGACGGGCAGCTGCAGCTTCTTGTAGAGGATCTCGGCGAGCTGCTGGTTCGACGTCGGCAGGAACTCCTCGCCCGCCAACTGGGTGATCTCGCCCAGGAGCTGGTCGATCTGCTTTCCCAGCTCCTGGTTGAGCGACTCGAGCCGTGCGACGTCGAGCGAGATGCCCGTCAGCTCCACCCGCGCCAGGACCTCTTCGAGCGGCAGCTCGAGCTCCGAGTAGAGCTGCCACAGCTCCGGGTCGGCGCGCAGGTCCTCTTCCAGCGCCGCCGCCAGCCGCCGCGCGCCTTCGACCAGCGCGCAAGCCGCCGCGCCCACCTCGTCCACCGGGACCTCGGGCAACGGAGTCGCCTTCTTGCCCTTGCCGGTCTTCTCGCACAGCTCCTTCAGCACCGGCAGCTCGCAGGAGATGCGTTCCCGGGCGGTCTGGCCGAGCGAGTGGTCGCGGCCCGTCGGATCGAGCAGGTACGAGGCGAGGCGCGCGTCGATGTCGAGGCCGCGGAGATCGATGCCGGCGCGCTTCCACGCGACGAGGTCGCGCTTCAAGTCGTGGCCGCTCTTGCGCACCTGCGCGTCCTCGAGCAGCGGGCGCAGCAGCGCGATGGCCTTCCGCGCGTCCAGCTCGGCCGGGGCGAACAGCGCGCCCGACGGTCCGCCGCGCGCGCGGTGGCCCAGCGGGACGTAGACCGATTCGTCGGGCAGCGAGATGGCCACTCCGAGCAGCTCGTCGTGCAGCGGCTCGTCGGCGCTGGTGAGCGTGAGCAGGCCGATGCGGCCGGCCTGCCGCGCGCGGGAGACGAGGCTCTCGACGGCGGGGAGGTCGGTGGCGATCGATCGCGCTCCCGTCGGCGGAGTGGGCGGCGGCCGCGGAAGATCGTTGATGAGCCGCACGAACTCCAGCTCGGTGAAGAGGGCCCGCGCCTTCGGCTCGTTGAGCGGCTTGCGCGCGAGGTCCTCGAGCTGCGCGGGCAGCGGCAGATCGTCGTGGAGCTGGATCAGCTTGCGCGCGCGGCGGACCGTCTCGAGGTTGGCCAGGGCGTTCTCGCGCAGCTTGGGCTTCTTGATCTCGCCCGCGTGCGAGAGCACGCCGTCGAGCGTCCCGAACTCCTTGAGCAGCGCCGCCGCCGTCTTCTCGCCGACGCCGGGGATCCCCGGGACGTTGTCGATCTTGTCCCCGGTCAGCGCGAGCAGGTCGGCGACGAGGTGCGGAGGGACGCCCCATTTCTCCTCCACCTCGGCGGGCCCGTACCACTTCTCGTACATGCTGTCGTAGCAGCGCACGCCGCCATCGATGAGCTGCAGGAGGTCCTTGTCGCCGGTGACGATCACGACCTCCCACCCGAGAGAGCGCGCGCGCCGCGCGAGCGTGGCGATGACGTCGTCTGCTTCCCACCCGGACAATCCGATCGCGGGCACGTTGAGCGCCTCGAGCACGCGCCGGACTAGCGGGAATTGCGGAGTCAGGTCCTCGGGTGGGGCCCCGCGCGTCGCCTTGTACTCGGCATAGATCTCGCTGCGCGCCTGCTTGCCCTCTTCGTCGAACGCCACCGCGAGATGGGTCGGGTTCCCCTCGCGGATGGCGCGCAGGAGCATGGTCGTGAATCCGTAGACGGCGTTGGTGGGCACTCCCCGCCGCGTGGAGAGGTGCGGCAGCGCGTGGTAGGCGCGGAAGATGGCGTGCGAGCCGTCGACGAGCCAGAGGGAGGGCACCGGCATTTTCTAACAGGGTTGACCGGCTGCGACCATGCGCCGCGAAGGCCGTGCCCGGCGAGCGGCCCCCTGCACGTCCGAGGCGCTTTTCGCGGCCGCTGCACGCGTCGCAAAGCCGTAGACTGCGCCCGATGACCTGGCTCTCGATCGTCCTCGGGGCGGCGCTTGCAGCGGCGCCCGCGGATGCGCCGGCGCCGCCGCCGTACGCGCTGTTGACGCTGCCCTCCGGACACGTGTTCCGCGTGCTCAGCTCCGGCCCCGTCCTCGACGCGAACGGCAAGCGGCTCGCGCTGGGAATTTCGTACCAGAGCTCCGCGCAGTCGAGGAAGGCTTTGTATGCCGAGGCCGAGGAGCTGTTCGAGTACCTGCGGCCCCACGCCGAGCACGAGCAGGACGGCGCGGTGATGGTCATCGCGCGCTTCGGATCGGGCAGCGACGTGGTCGATCTCGACTCGCTGTACCAACGGCAGAAGTCGGGAAATTGGAAGCGCACCGCGCGCGCCGACAAGCCCCTGCCGAAGGCGCAGCCTCCGCCCGCGGAGGAGGAGCGCGATCTCACGGGGATGCGCGACGCCAAGGAGAAGGCGGACGCATGGCTGTCGCTGCTCGATTCGGCGCGGTTCGCGGATAGCTGGGAGGGCACGGCCCCGCCCCTGCGCGAGCAGTCCTCGCGCGATTCGTGGGCCCAATCGGCGGGATCGGTCCGGGCCGCGGTGGGGAAGCCGCAGAGGCGCAAGCTGATCTCGCTGCTGGAGACGCGCACCATCCCTTCCGGACCGCCCGGCCATTACGTGATCCTCGAGTACCTGTCGAGCTTCGACCGCAAGAGCGAGGCGTTCGAGACGGTCACGCAGATGCTGTGCGACGACGGCGAGTGGCGCGTGGCCGGGTACGCGCTGCGCTGAGGTCAGACCGCCTGGAAGACGTCCAGGTTCACGGGGACGCCGCGCTGTTGCAGCTCGTCGTAGAAGGTCGGGACGAACCCGGTCGCGACGAATCTGCCGACCACGTGCCCTTCCGCGTCGAACCCGTCCTGCACGAACTGGAAGACGTCCTGCAGCTCGATGGAGTCGCCCTCGATCCCGCGGACCTCGCTGATCGTCGACACGCGCCGCGTGCCGTCGGCGTAGCGTTGCTGCTGGACGATCACGCTCACCGCGCTGGCCACCTGCTCGCGGATGGCGCGGACGGGGAGGTTCATGCCGCTCATCAAGACCATGGTCTCGAGCCGCGCCAGCGCGTCGCGCGGCGAGTTCGCGTGCAGCGTCGTCAGCGATCCGTCGTGGCCCGTGTTCATCGCCTGGAGCATGTCGAGCGCCTCGCCGCCGCGGCATTCGCCGACGACGATGCGGTCCGGGCGCATCCGCAGCGCGTTGCGGACCAGATCGCGGATGGTCACGGCTCCCTTGCCCTCGATGTTCGCCGGGCGCGACTCGAGCTGGACCCAGTGCTCTTGCGAGAGCTGCAGCTCGGCGGCGTCCTCGATGGTGACGATCCGCTCGCCCTCGGGAATGTAGCTGGAAAGGACGTTGAGCAGCGTGGTCTTCCCGCTGCCCGTGCCTCCCGAGACGATCACGTTCCTGCGCGCCTTGACGCACGTCTCGAGGAACTCGGCCATCGGGGTGGCCAGCGAGCCCAGCGCGACCAGGTCGGCGGCGGCGAGCAGCTCGCGCTTGAACTTGCGAATGGTCAGCGCCGGCCCCTTGAGCGCGAGCGGCGGGATGATGGCGTTCACACGCGAGCCGTCGGGCAGGCGCGCGTCGACGAACGGCGAGCTCTCGTCGACGTGGCGGCCGAGGGGAGCGACGATCCGTTCGATCGCGCCCAGCACCGCGCGCGGCGAGCTGAATCCCTTGTGGGCGCGCTCGAGCCTGCCCGATCGCTCGACGTAGATCTCCGAAGGCGCGTTGACCATGATCTCGCTGACCGTCTCGTCGGCCAGGTAGATCTCGAGCGGTCCCAGGCCGAGCGCCTCGTTGAGCACGTCGGACACCAGCTCGTCGCGATCGAGATGCGCGTCCAGCTCGCCCGCGGAGTCCATCGTGGCGACGATCTGCCGGATGGTCGCCTCTGTCTTGTCGCGCAGCTCCCGGCTGCCGAGGGCATCGAGATCGAGGCGCCGCAGGTCCATCGCCTCGATGAGCCGGTCGTGGACGAGGCTCAGCGTGCGCCCGCGGTCCTCCGCCGCATGGCCGTTGCCCGCTGGCGGCGTCATCGCGGGCGGCCGCGGCGAGGGGCTCGTGGCCTCGACCCGCGGGAAGCGCAGCTTCCCCGGCCTGGAGGTGGGGATCGCGTCCTCGTCGTGCGCCGGCTCGTCGGCGACGCCGGCCTCGGCGCCGCCGTCCACGGGACCCTCGTCCAGGCCGGCGGCGTCGGGCGGGGTATCGTGCGCGCTCGCGGGCGCGGCCTCCTCCGGCGCGGCGAGATCGGGAGGCTCGACGTTGAGGATGAAGTCGCCGATGTAGACGGTGTCGGACGGCTTGATGACCTGCGGGCCGGCGAGCTTCTTGCCGTTCACGTAGGTGCCGTTGGTGCTCTTCAGGTCGAGGACGATGATCTTCCCGTCCTTCACGACGATCTTGGTGTGCTTCTTGGAGATGTTCCCCTTGGGCAGGCAGATGTCGTTCTCGTCGACCCGCCCGACGGTGATCTCTTCCGTCTCGAAGTCGAGCCGCCGCGTCGGGCCGCCCTTCTCGGTGAGAATGACGCTGAATGGCATGGCCTTCTGTCCCCCCTCGCGGCGCAGGTCACGAAGCATTCCACAATGTCCGCGCGGTGCAAAGCGGCCTGGCTGCCGGAGCCGTTTTGTCAATCGAAGAGGTTGAATGACACCGACGGCGAGGCGTCCTGGTAGGCCTTGTGCCCGTCGTGCAGGAGCTGCTGGTTCCGCTCCGACGAAGGAGACAGGAGGCGCGGCGTCACGTAGATGGCGAGCTGCGTCTTGCGCTCGACGAAATGGCGGCTCTTGAAGAGCTCCCCGAGGATGGGAATGCTCCCCAAGAGCGGCACCTTGGACACCTCCTTCGCCTCGTCGGAGTTGTACAAGCCGGAAAGCACGATGGTCTCGCCGTCCTTGACGGAGACGTTCGTGCGCACCTCCCTGAGCCGCAGGCCGGGGACGTCGAATCCGTTCGCCCGGACGGACAGCGCGCGGTCGACGTCGCTCACCGCGGCATAGATCTCGGTGGCGATGTTGCCGGAGCGGTCGGCCGTCGGCGTGACCTGCAGCACGATCCCGAACTTCTTGAACTCGACCGCGAACTGGTTCTGCGTGGCGACGAGAAGCGGGATCTCGCCGCCCGCGGTGAACTCCGCTTTCTCGCCGCTCGCGCACAAGAGCCTCGGCTGGGAGAGGATCCGTTCGTAGCCGTCGTCGAACCGGGCGCCCACGGACAGCTCGGCCGTCGCCGACACCGTTCCGGAGAGGGAGTGTACGGGCTGTGTGCCGGAGTCGCCGGGCAGCGGCCGGACGATCTGGTACACCGCGCCGCTTCCCGCCGAAGAGGCGATCTGCAGCGGGGGCTTCAATCCGACGAGCTTGTCGTGGTCGGCCGCGACCTCGACGAACTCCACCTCGACGAGCACCATCCGCGCCGCGCCGACCGTGGCGAGGTTCTCCGCCTTCTCGCCCATCGACTTCACCACCAGGTCGGCCTTGGCGAGGTCCTCCTTCGATTCGACGCGTCCTTCGAGCAGGACGGTGCCGCCGGCGACGGTGGCTTCCACCCCTTCGAGGCCGGCGCGCTGCAGCGCCCGGTTGATCGCGTCCGCCACCAGTCGCCTCGACGCGGGCGACGGCCGCACGAACGAGCGGACCTGCGGATACATCGCGGCTACCTGCTGGACGCGATCCTGGTCGTCCGCCGTGAGCGTCTCCCCGTCGAGATAGACGCGATCGCCGACCAGGCGGATGCGGATCCCTTCGCGATCCCCGAGCAACGCGCGGACCTCCGATGCCACCTCCCGTGGGTCCTGCTTGCGCACGACGACGGCGTAGCTCAGCCGGCGGCCCGCGCGTTGCCACACGAGGAGGCTGGTGCGGCCTTCGCCCACGCCCGTGATGAGCAGCTCGTTGCCTGCGCCGACCTGCTTCACGTCGGCGACGTCGGGGTCGCCGATCGCCACGCGCTGCACGTCGTGGAGCGCGAGCGTCTTCTGCTGGCCGGCGCCGAGATGGATGGTCGCGCCTTCGCTCTGCGCGAACGCGCCCGCCGAGACGAGGGCCACGGTCAAGGCGATGCGGCACTGCGCGGGTTCCCACACGGCGGTCGCTCCGGCACCGGTTCGGCGCGGAGGGTAGCGAAGCGCCTCGCCGCCGCACATCGGGCAGTTGCCGTGTGCCGCGCGGTTCGGGCTTTCAGGGGAAGTCGCTGCCGAGCAGGAACGCAGCCAGCGTACCCGCTGCGATGGAGCAGGCGTACGGCACGTGCGTGGGCCGGGTCCCGCCGCGCAGCCGCGCGAACGCGAGCTGCAGGCCTGCCTGCGCGCCGCCGGCGACGGCGACGAGCACGAGCACCGCGATGGCAGCGGGGAACCCGGCGACGGCGCCGCAGACCGCCATGAGCTTCACGTCGCCCATGCCGATCCAGCCGGGGATCGCCGCGGCGAAGAGCGGCACGGCGCAGATGGCGGATCCCAAGAGGGAGCTGCGCGCGAGCGGCCATCCTCCGGCGACGCCGGCCAGGGCGACGACCAGCGCCAGAGCGGGGAGCGTCACCCAGTTGGGGATGCGGCGCTCGCGCAAGTCGGTCACGACGGACACGCCGAGCGCGATCGCCGCCGCGGCGAGCGCCGCCCGGATTGCCCAGGGCGCGTCCGTCACGGACGGGCGCCGCGCGCCGCGCCCGTCATCGGAAGACGCAGCTCACCTTCTCGGCGCAGATGTAGTACTCGTCGCCGTCCTGGATCTGGCGGCGGCTGATGCGCCGCTTGTCGAACCAGGTGCCGTTGGACGAGCCCAGGTCCTCGATGAACCAGTCGTTCCCGCTGCGCACGATGGCGGCGTGCTCGCGGCTCACCTTGCCGGAGTTGATGATCAGGTCGCAGTGCTTGCCGCGGCCGATGACGAAGCGGTCCTTCTGCACGCGCTCCAGCTCGCGACCGTCGGCGACCAGCACCAGGACGCGCCCGGGAGGAGGGCTCGGCGTCAGCTCCGCCTGCTCGGCGAGCCGGGGCCGGGGCGGCGTGTGCTGCGGAACGCGTTCAGAGCGGAGCAGCCCGAGCTCCGCCACGTTCGGCAGCTCCATGCTGGTGGCGGCGCCCACGTCGTCGGACGAGAGCGACTCGTCGACCTCGACGCCGTTCCTCGCCGGCAGCACTTCCCGCGGAGTGGGAAAGCCGCCGCGCAGCGGTCCCGCGTCATCGGCGAGCCGCCGCACGTCCGCCGGCACGAGGAACCCGTTCAGCCGCGCGAAGGTGTACAGCGCCTGGTTCACGAGAGCGTCGCGATCGCTGCCCATCTCGGACGCCATGGCGGCGAACGCATCCCAGAGATGGTCGGGGACGAGCAACGTGCGCGGCGTACGCGGGCGATCGTCTGGCATGCAAGCGCCTCGAAAGGTGCGCGCAGTATACGGCCGAGGGGGTCAGTACAAGAAGGACGGGTTCGGGCTCGTGACCCCGAGCAGCGCAGGCGTGAGCGCCATCAGCGAATTCGATCCGGTGAGGGTGGCGAAGATCACGTGCTCGGGACGACGAGCGGAACTGTAGACCAGCAGGGACCCCGCGAAGCCCGGCTGTCCGGCGATGGACGCGTCCCGGTACGAAGTGATGGCCTGGTTGTCGACGGTGTCCACCCGGAAGAACGTCCCGGGGGTCGGCGGCTCGGGACCCGTCATCGTGAACGACAGGACCAGGTCGCGCTCCGAGGGCAGCGCCAGGGCGGGGAAGGGGAAGGGCGCTGGATAGTCGAATCGAGGGCCGGTGACGACGAACTGAGACCCGTGCGGCACCCTGCCGAGAGCGTCGAGCTCGGACTGAACGACGCTGCTGCGCGATCCCTCGAAGACCATCCAGGCCCCTGCAGCCGTCGTTCCGAAGTGCACCTCCACCGCCGCCCCCGGTGCGGGTGAGGAGGTGAAGCACTCCGGCCCCGGGTCGAATCCGGGCACGGCCAGTAGCTGCAGCCCGAGCCCATCGGCATCCACGGCGGCGATCGGCACGTCCACCGTCGTCGGCGCGGAGGCGAACGCGGTGCAGGCGTCGGGTCGCGAATAGGAAAGGATGCGCACGAAATCGCCCACGCACTGCGGATACGGAAGCGTGCAGGCAGGCGGAGAACCGAGCTTCAATTCGGGAGCCGAGGTCCAGGGCGCAAGGCTCTTGCCGCCGACGAGCCTGAAGGAAACCGTCGGGGATCCCGCCGCCCGCGGCTGGAACGCTCCGCTGACGCTCTCGAGGCCGGGCATCACGCCGTGCCAGACCACGAACCACGCCGCGGCGCGCGTAACGCCAGGGTTCACCCATCCCGCGATCTGCTTGCTGATGGTGTCCGGAGCGGCAGGCGCGAACGGGACGGGCGGCGCGAGCTCCAGGTTGGGTAGAAACTGCGCGGGGAGCGCCGGCGACGTCACCACCGGTTTGTCCAGTACCAACGGCATGCCACCGGGCACGTCGCGCAGATCGTTGAAGAACCGCTGATTCAGGACGTCGAGGAAGTTCACCGCGCCA
>Ga0114129_10004929_pt1 | contig 18833 bp, 15 predicted proteins | sample RhiMetdeltSRZDD1_FD_80071 | JGI IMG/M metagenome (GOLD analysis project Ga0114129, IMG submission 80071) | Populus rhizosphere microbial communities from Tennessee, USA - Rhizosphere MetaG P. deltoides SRZDD1 (version 2) (version 2) | ecosystem: Host-associated > Plants > Roots > Rhizosphere >...
CGGCTGATGAGGTCGCTCGAAACACCCGATGCAATACGCCCCAGGGTGCCCATAGAGCAGGGGGCGATGATCATGGTATTATAGCGGCCCGATCCCGAAGCAAATGGCGCCATAAAATCTTTGGTATTATAAAAATTCACCGGGTATTTGGTGTAATCTTCATTTCCCAGTTCTGTATTCCATACCTGCTTGGCATTATCGGTCATTACTACTGCTACATCCTGCCATTGTTCTTTAATGGTAAGCAATTTTTCGATCAGCAACCGGGCATAAATACTGCCACTGGCGCCTGTTACAGCCAACACAATTTTGTGCATGGAAAAAGAGTTAATTTTAGGGATATTAAAAACAAAAATACACATGCAAGCCCTGAAAATTTCGGTTTTGTTTTGCTGGATCGTGATTTTTTCATGCGCACAACGGCCTGCTATAACAGCCGAAAAGCTGCAGTGGATGACTTTGGAAGATGTAACCACGAACCTGAAGAAGGAAAAACGCCCGATATTGATCGACTTGTATACCGACTGGTGCGGATGGTGCAAGGTGATGGATAAAAAAACGTACTCCAATAAAAATGTAAGCAGTTATGTGCAGCAGAAGTTTTACCCGGTAAAATTTGATGCCGAAGGCCGTAAAAACATAACCTGGAACGGTAAAACCTATTCGTTTAATGCCAATTATAAAACCCACGACTTTGCCGTATTTCTTACCAACGGGCAGTTGTCGTATCCCACCACCGTTGTTATTCCTGTTGATGGCGAGCCACAGGCCATTCCCGGTTACCTGGCTCCCGCTGAATTTGAACTGATAGCAAAATACTTTGGTGAAGGCAAATTTGGCAAAGTACCGTTCGATGAATATCAGAAAAATTTTAAATCTAACTGGTAGTGATTAGAAGTTTCAAAAAGAAGGCATTTTACTTACTAAAAATCATATATATGATTAAGTAATATGTTAATGCAACCGGTTGCGTAGTTTATCCAGATCATAGTAAAGCAGGGAAAAATTGATTTATCTTTGTATTGATTTAAATCAATTAATAGACCTCCATATACAAAATTTTTACACGAAACGCCCTGTCCTATGAGATATTCATGTATATTTGAATTTTCATAGGATAAGGTTTAATGGTTAATGGTATTTGATTAGTGCAGCCTCCCCTCCGGGAGGCTCTTTTTTTGTATATATGATCTTTAATTAGATATAAAAAGAACCTGGCATCACTTCGAAAAATTTACCGCACCAGGAACGATTTAAAATTGGTAATGGCCAGATTGGTAAAGTCGATATCTATAACAGGTGCAAACTTGCCGGGCACATATTCTTCTGACTGACTCAGTTTATATTGAAGATTATTACTATGTCTTTTATTTATAAAGGTGAGGTCGTTAAAATTCTCGCGATGAACGCCCAGGCAATAAATGCTGATATAATACCTGCCTTCAGGTACACGGGGTATTTTGATTTGATTATCAACGGGGTAAAAAACTCTTTTAATAATACCGGCGCCGGTATGATCGAACCGGTCAAAAATGACCAATACCGAGTCAACCCGGGGATTTGTGGGTTGCCGGGTGTGTAAACGTATTACAACATCTACGCTATCATTGATTCTTTTTCTTTGTGCAGTTGCCTTATTTGCTGCGAATAGTAAAAATATTCCAGGCAACAAAAGCACAAGAGCCGCTTTCATAGAGATACTGATTTAGGGACCGGAATAAAATTCAATTCATGTTAATAGGGATTTTTCTAAGGCAAAATACTATCTGAATTCATTGATCACTAATAAGTAATAACGCTTATTGTGATATTTTCTTATTTCCTATGTGACCAGTTTTTTGATTTGTGAATAAAAAAAATCCCGGAGCGGCGCCCCGGGATTGTATATCAATGTATTAAGCTGAAGTCCGAGGTCCGAAGTCTGAAGAACCCGATTTGCCGGGCCCATGACTATTTCTTTTCCCCTTCAATTTCTATTTTCGGACTTTCTGACTTCCGACATCCGACTTCAGGCCGTTAGGCCTCTGCCATATCAGGAATGGCATTGGCCTTATAAGCGCCGGCATCCAGCTTTTGCTTGGTTTCCTGGAAGGCGGTCAGTGTTTTTAAAATATCTTCATCGGTATGGGCGGCGGTAGGTATCAACCGGTAAATGATATGACCCTTTGGTATTACCGGGTAAACCACGATCGAACAGAATATACCGTAATTCTCGCGCATGTCCATTACCATGGCGGTAGCTTCTTCAATGCCACCTTTCATATACACCGGCGTTACCACTGAGTCGGTTTTACCAATATCGAATCCTCTCTCTTTCAAACCATTCTGTAGTTTCAGCGCATTTTCCCACAATTTTTGCTTTAACTCAGGACGGGTGCACAACAGTTCAAGACGTTTCAGGTTGCCGATCACCAGCGGCATGGGTAAACTCTTTGCAAAGATCTGACTGCGAATATTGTAACGAATGTAATCGATAATAGGTTTAGGACCGGCAATAAAGGCGCCGATAGAAGCCATTGATTTGGCAAAAGTTGAGAAATACAGATCGATTTTATCCTGCACCCCCTGTTCTTCACCGGCGCCGGCGCCTGATTTACCCAATGTTCCAAAACCATGGGCATCATCAACCAGTAACCTGAATTCGTATTTCTTTTTCAGGGCCGCAATTTCTTTTAACTTACCCTGGTCGCCTGCCATACCAAATACGCCTTCGGTAATAACCAGAATACCACCGGATTTTTGTTTTTCGATAAGGGTGGTGGCGCGTTGTAATTGCTTTTCAAGATCTTCAATATCGTTATGCTTATATACGTATCGGTGACCGGGGTGCAAACGAACGCCATCGATAATGCAGGCGTGGCTTTCGGCATCATATACAATTACGTCGTGGCGGCCGCACAATGCATCGATCAGGCTCACCATGCCCTGGTATCCAAAATTCAATAAAATCGAATCTTCTTTTCCTTCAAGCTCAGCCAGCTTTTTTTCGAGTAATTCGTGGTTATTTGAGTTTCCGCTCATCATACGGGCGCCCATAGGAGTAGCCAAACCGTATTGAGCCGCACCTTCTGCATCGGCTTTGCGTACTTCGGGGTGGTTTGCTAAACCCAGATAATTGTTAAGACTCCACACAATCATTTCCTTTCCTCTGAACTTCATTCTGCTTCCGATCTCGCCTTCAAGCTTAGGAAATGCAAAATAACCATGGGCCCTTTCACGATGTTGACCTATAGGACCTGCGTTCTTTAGTAATCTTTCAAAAATATCTGCCATATTATGGATTTTATTAAAGGGTTGCTTAGTTAAAAGGCGAACCGCGCAAAGGTAACTATTTTTTAATGTTTTAATTGTTTGATTGTTCGACGATTGGATCCTATTTTGCCCGAAATGCAGCCTGGTCAGATACACCACCAATTCAAAATCAGGGCGCTATAACAGTCAGGCTATTAAACGGTCAAATCATCAAATTCTTTCTTTAATAAATTTTAATGTTGCGCTAATGCCATCCGGCTATCTTTGCCCAAAATTTATTTTTAATGCGCTTTCTATTAGTAAGCATTTGTTTTTTGCTGTTTTGCTATATTTCACCCGCTCAAACCAAAACAGCCAAAACAACCACTCCCGCCTCCCTAACAGTTGCCCGACCCAAATTAGTAATAGGTATTGTGATAGATCAAATGCGATGGGATTACCTGTATCGTTATTACGACCGTTTTGCTGCCGATGGTGGTTTTAAACGTTTTTTGAACCAGGGCTTCTCCTGCGAAAACACCATGATCCCGTATGTTCCGACTATTACTGCCTGCGGCCATACCTGTGTTTACACCGGCAGCGTACCTGCCATACATGGTATTGCCGGCAATGGCTGGTTCGATCCGCAAAAAAATCGTAGTGTGTATTGCACCGAAGATTCCTCGGTTGCCACAGTAGGGGCAGCTGCCGGTGCGGCGGGATCGATGAGTCCGCGTAATATGTTGGTTACCACCGTATGCGATGAATTAAAACTGGCTACCAATTTCAGAAGTAAAGTAATTGGCGTGGCGCTGAAAGACCGGGGTGGTATTTTACCGGCCGGTCATACCGCCAATGCCGCTTACTGGTATGATTCGCGCAACGGCAACTGGATCACCAGCACGTATTATATGAAAGAATTGCCCAAATGGGTGCAGGATTTCAATACCCAAAAGCTGGTTGATAAATACTATGCCCTGGGATGGAATACACTTTACCCCGCTAATTCATATGTTCAAAGTACAGCAGACGAAAAATTGTACGAAGGAACTCCTTTTGGAACCGATCAAAAAGGCTTTCCCTATAACCTGAAACAGTTCAGCGCAACTAATTATGGCGCTATAGCCAGCACGCCTTATGGTAATTCGCTGACCATCGACATGGCAAAGGCTGCTGTAAATAACGAACAACTGGGCGCCGATGATATTACCGATATGTTGGCGGTAAGCTTTTCCTCGCCTGATTATATTGGTCATGCTTTTGGACCTAACTCCATTGAACAGGAAGATGACTACCTGCGCCTCGATAAAGAACTCGGCAGCTTTTTCAACTTCCTCGATGCCAAAGTGGGCAAAAATCAATATCTGGTATTTTTATCGGCCGACCATGCTGTAGCGCATGTGCCCGGCTTTATGAAAGAACATAATTTACCCGGCGGCATTGCCAACAGCGGTAAATGGATAACGGACCTGGGCAAAATACTGCAGGATAAATTCGGCACTTCAAAGCTGATCCTCGGCAATTATAATCATCAGTTATATCTTAACCATCCTTTGATCGATTCAATGAAACTGGATGAAGCCGCTGTTAAAAAATCTATTATTCAATACCTCAGCCGCCAGCCCGAAGTAGGGCAGGTGTTTGACCTGGATAAACTGATGGAAGTTCCCTTAACCGCCCGCCAGCGGGATATGGTGGCCAATGGTTACAACCAGCACCTGAGCGGAGATATTGAGGTAATGCTGCAATCGAACTATATGGAAGGCGGTGCTACCGGCACCACCCACAGCGCCTGGAACCCATACGATGCGCACATTCCTTTACTGTTTTATGGCTGGCATATAACGCCCGGCAAAACCAACCGCGAAACATATATGACAGATATTGCCCCCACTGTAGCGGCCATGCTGCATATTCAAATGCCCAGCGGATGCATAGGAAAAGTAATTGAAGAAGTAACAAAGTGAAAGGTCAATGGTGAATGGTGAATGGTGAATGGTCAATAGGCAAAAAGCCTGGTAACGAAATACCAGGCTTTTTTATGGGGGGTGTTGGTCCGGGAATTCCATGATTTTGGGAAAAGATGCTCTTTGTGTATTTGCTAAATCAATCGTGCATGAGAATGGGGTAAAAAAAGTTTTTTCGGGTAAGCATGTATGATAAAAATTTGTATATTTGATAGGTACAGGGGTAAAAAAATGTTTGTTATGAAATTTCTTACTCTACTTTCAAACAGTTTCTATACCATTCGAATGTTGTTCTCAGCTGTTACCAAAAAACCTGAGAAATATCTAAAAGACATTGAAAGAAGTTATTTGGAATGTGATATTCCGGGGTATCGCACCGATCGAAAAAACCTGAAGAATGACAGGGATTTAATATTAGACGATTATTCAAAAGCCTTTTCTGAAAAATACCTTGAATATTACTGTTAATGGTGCAGCATAAGAAACAAATTAAGCTTGCCAGATCTGCTCATTCTCATCGGGCTGAGCAAACAGAAATATTTGATGATAATTTATTGCCCGAAGCTTCAGAAATTCAAAAGCTGCATACACTTGATCCTGAAATTTTATCGTGGTTGAAAGTAAGGGCCGAACAGGAACAGGAGTTCAGGCATCAGGTTTATAACAGAAGATCGCAGTTTTTTGAAGATGACAACAAAAGAAGTTTTCTTTCCTCAATGTATGCTTTAACTATTTATCTCGTTTTGGTGTCGGGATGCGGATTTGCTTCATTTATTCTGGTAAGGGAAGCGCACAATACGCAGGGGTCAATTTTCGGCGGCGCTGCCGTTATTCTGGCATTGGCTGTATTGGTGGCCCGAAAGCCTAAGAAGCAATTCGAAAAAGACCAGTGACCGCTACCAATTTCCACAACTCACATTTTTCCTTAAATTTTACTGTTTTAGCCTATCTTTTCCCCCATTTTTACGAACGGCCGTTAATATCAACCGGCCACCAATATTTTTGTATTCCAAAAACTACAACTATCATGATAACATCATCTTTTGTCAGGGCCCGATGGATATTGCTGCTGATAAGTGTTTTAATTGTTGAATACACCACAGCTCAATCAAATACGGCCGACAAATTACCGGTTGATCCGAAAGTGAAGATCGGCAAGCTAAGCAATGGCCTTACCTATTATATACGCCAGAATAAAAAGCCCGAACAAAAAGTTGAGCTTCGGCTGGCGCTCAATGCCGGTTCAATTCTCGAAGATGATGACCAGCAGGGCCTGGCTCATATGGCCGAGCACATGGCCTTTAACGGTACTACGCATTTTAAAAAGAACGACATCGTTTCTTTTTTGCAGAATATTGGCGTTGGTTTTGGCAACGACCTGAATGCCTATACCAGCTTCGACGAAACAATTTATATTTTGCCAATACCCACCGATAAACCCGGTAACCTCGAAAAAGGGTTTCAGGTGCTTGAAGACTGGGCACACAATGTAACTTACCTCGATGACGACATTAACGGGGAGCGGCCTATTATTCTCGAAGAAAGCCGAATGGGTAAAGGAGCGAACGATCGCATTTTTAAAAAGATATATCCTCGTTTATTCGAAGGATCGAAATATGCCAAACGCCTGCCGATTGGGGTCGACAGCATCATTAAAAATTTTCCCGTAGATAACATCCGCAGGTTCTATAAAGAATGGTACAGGCCCAACCTGATGGCGGTGATCGTGGTGGGCGATATTGATCCTGCCAAAGCCGAGGAAATGGTTAAAAAGCATTTTAGCGGTTTAACAAATCCTGCCACGGCCCGTCAAAGAGAATTTACCGCTGTGCCTCCCTATTCATCGAGCCAGGCTATGGTGGTAACCGATAAAGAAGCTACCGGATACCGCGTAGCCATTAATTACCCCGCCGTTAAAAGTGATGCTGCAGTTACTGTTGGCGATTATCGCAAAGATCTGATACAACAAATGTTTGTATCGCTGCTGAACCAGCGTTTGCAGGAGCTGACGCAAAAAGAAAATCCACCGTTCATTTATGGCGGGGCCGATTTTGATTCCTATGCACGCGGTTATGAATCATTTAATGCAATGGCGGCTGCCGGTACCGGTGATGTTAATAAAGCAACGAATGCCCTGGTCGAAGAAATTGAGCGGGTAAAACGGTTTGGTTTTACTACTGCCGAGCTGGAGCGTGCTAAAAAAAGTACACTTGCCCGTTATGAAAGAGCTTATAACGATCGCAATAAAACCGAATCGGCCGATTATGTTGAAGAGTATGTTACAAATTTTCTCAGCCAGGAACCAATTCCGGGTATTGACAAAGAATTTGAATACGTAAAAGCGATGTTGCCGGCAATTACCATCGATGAAGTAAATGCCGTGTCGAAAAAAATAAAAGACCAGAAAAACCTGTTTGTATACCTGAGCGGTCCCGAACCCAAAGACACCGACAAACTGCCCGATGATAAGGGTTTGCTGGCCATAATAGATGCAAAAGCCAATGCCGATATTAAACCATACGAAGAAAAAGCTATTGCGGCTACTTTAATAAGTAAAGAACCCAAACCCGGAAAAATTACTGCGGTTACAAAAAATGCTTTACTGGGCACAACAGAGCTTACCTTAAGTAATGGCGTAAAAGTAACGCTGAAGCCAACTGATTTTAAAAACGATCAAATCATAATGGGCGCCCGCCGGGCAGGGGGTAAAAACAGCTATGGCCTGTTGGATAAATACAGCGCAGAGTATGCAGTACAAAGTGTAGCAGCCATGGGAGTCGGCGACTTTTCACCTACGGATTTACGTAAGGCGATGGCTGGTAAAACAGCAACGGTGAGTGCTGCTTTTTCTTCAATTAGCGATAACCTCAAAGGCAGCAGCAGTGTAAAAGATCTTGAAACCATGTTTCAGTTAACCTGGTTGTATTGCACGGCGCCGCGTAAGGATACAGCCCTGTTCAGGTCATTTATTCAAAGAAATAAACTGCAGTTTGCCAATATCAGCGCCAATCCGCAGGCGGCGTTTATTGATACGATGTACAAAACCCTGTACGACAATAATCCGCTGGCGCCTGTTGCGGTACCTAATAGTGCTTTTTTTGATCAGATCAATCTCGACAGAAGTATGGCTATTTATAAAGAGCATTTTGGCGATGCAAGCGGAATGAACTTTGTGTTTGCGGGCAGCTTTAAGGAAAATGAAATAAAGCCGCTGATTGAAAAATATATAGCCAGTTTACCTACGTCGGGTAAAAAGTTCAGTTTCACAGATAATAAAGTGCGTCCTGTAGTGGGTAAAAAAACATTGACGGTAAATAAAGGCAAAGAAGAAAAAAGTTTGATCCTTGCTTTTTACACCGGCGAAACACCCTATAACGAAGACATAGAACTAAAAACGCATGCAATGAGTGAAGTATTGAACATTCGCATCATTGAAGAGTTGCGTGAAAAAATTCAGGGCATTTACGGAGGCGGAACATATGCCGAACTGGAAAAATACCCATATGCCAATTACAGTTTTGTGGTTCAGTTGCCCTGTGGCCCGCAGAAAGTTGACACTTTGATTAAAGCAATGAAAAAAGAGTTCAGCGACATTGCACAGAATGGCCCCGATACAACGTATCTGAATAAAGTGAAAAGACAATGGATCGAGCAGTATAAAACCTCCGTTAAAGAAAACGGTACCTGGGTTGAACAAATTCTGCAATACAAATTACAGGGTGGCAATCCCGACCGGTTTGTTCACTATGAAAAATATGTGCAACAATTAACGCCCAAAGATGTACAACAGGCGGCCAAACTGGTGCTCGCCGGAAATAATGAGTTCATTGCAATTCAAATGCCCGAAGGCGCGAAAGGCACGGGAGGCGAGGAGCCAAAGAAAGGATTTTAGTCGGTTTGCGGGGTTGCAATTTTTTGTCAACGCTTCTACAAAAACTGCAACAACTAAACGTAATGAAGTTAAAATCAGTCAACAATAGTAATATCTAACGTAACAGCCAGCCACAACCTAATGAGTGGCGGCACAATATAAAAGCCCTGACAAATTGGTGACATTTGTCGGGGCTTTTACTATAACGGACAGGTGTTTTTCAGCATAAAATCATTTGTAATTGACTGTTGCAGAACGCCATGGTTAACACCTAAAAAAAGAATGTTAAAACTGTGGCCGGACAAGCGATTCGGTTATATTTTGCTCATTCGTTTTTATATTAAAAATGGCTAAAAAAATTTTTTTATTTTCTTTTTACCACTAACTTGCAGGAACAAACGGATATAGCAAAAGATAGCAAACTCCTCCCTATTAGATTTCGTACTTCGTACTTATGGCGTTTTTGAATTGTTAGTGCTTTTGAGAGATAATGCATGGCACAGTTTCACGTTGTGATTAGTTTTCAATTTATTCATTAGTTTATCTATTACACAGCATGGTAATGGTATAATGATGGGCAAGTATTAAATAAATAGTTATTAATATTAAGATATCCCGGAGGTGGAGAGTTGTCTTAGTACCGGCTTGAATTAGTAGCGGGTAAAGCTTTGTTCATAAAGCATCGGTAAAGTTGCTCTGTAAAATTACCCGTTTAACGTTTTCGCTGGTTTAGGGGTTGCTAGATCACGACAGTCGGCCATTTGGCTGGCTGTCTTTTTTTTTAGGCTAAGGGCATAAACGAGGAATCAAGGGATCAAGTCAAATTCCTGGGGGATTTAGGGAATAGGAAGCAATAGCAATTTTAAGTTGGGCACCTTTGATCCTATCGCCAGCGTTATGAACTGGTCTCATCTTACCTTTTACGTCTCATCAGTAGCTTTTTATTGATCTTCGGTGCGCATTTATACATTTACCGTAGCTTTTTATGCATTATCACTCGCTTTTTATAGTAAATCCCTTGCTTATTCTATTGTATGGATTGCTTTTTATGACTCGTCAGTAGCCTACTTTATGACGTTAGTAGCCAATTATGGGTTACTAATAGCTAATTTACAATCGTATGTTCCTTACTTAAGATCTGAAATTGGCTATTTGCATGGTATAAAAAGCAATTAATGATTTGAAATTGCGAAGGGGTGCGCTAAAAATAGTGACGTATGCGCCATAATAAGCTACCGGTGAGTCATAGTTAGCTTTGGATGAGTCATAAAAGGTAAGGAATGCATTATAGTTAGTTACCGGCGCACTATAAAAAGCTACTGATGCGCCATAAAAGGCAACAGCTGTTTCAAAGTTGGCAACTTTAGGCCCAATCTTTTCAAATACACGCCGCTGGCTCGCAACTTTAGTCTCAAAGTTTTGTCTTACATCCAATGTTCGCAACTTTGGTCCCAATGTTTTAAACTTTCCACCCAAAGTTTGAAACTTTCCACCCAAAGTTCGCAACTTTGACCCCAATGTTTGAAACTTTCCACACGAAGTTGCGAACATATGACCAATAGTTTGCAACTTGTGACCAATAGTTTGCAACTTATGCGGCATAGTTTGAAACTTTCCAACGGAACTTTCCAAAAAGTACTCCGGATAACCCATTTGCGGTGTAAAACGATCAACCTGCTTCCATTCACCAATTAGGTTTTTAAATATAAATACCTGCAGGCAATCTGTTAAAAATGCTTTCGTTTTAGCAGTAATCCGTTGGCTGAGCAAGTTTTACTATATTTATACAGATTACAACCCACCGTATGAAATTCCGCACGCTTATTTTTCCGGTACTCATTTGTTTTGTCTGCAGCCTACAGTCAATTTATAGCCAATGTTTATATTACCCCGTTTCGCTGGAGCAGCGCGTGAGCAAGGCGCAATATATTGTGGTGGGTACGGTAACCGAAAAACAAGCCTATGTTGATGAAACAACCGGTAACATTCAAACCCTGAACCGGTTACAAATTACAGCCTGGTTAAAGAACAGGCAGCAAACGGCAGCACTTTACATTATTACCCAGGGCGGCGTTCTCGGAAACAGGGCCACCAGGGTATGGCCTTCCCTGCAATTAGAACAGCAAATGGAGTATATGCTGTTTCTGGATAAAGAAAATCTTCAAACCGGTAATAAAGCAATGAGGATGGCAAGCCCTGAGGTTTTACAGGTTATGGCCTATGCCGATGCCGAAGGCGCATTAGCCCTGCAAAACGGTTTGTACCACGATTTAATGGTAGAACCGCCAATGACCGAAGAGCAGTTGTTTAATAAAGTACAGTTACTTACAGGCCAGCCGGTTGAAACTCCGGCAGGCGAACGTTTTGCAGCACGCGTGGCAACGGGTGTAACGGCAAGAGAGGAAGGAATTACCGCCGTAACCGCTTTTTCGCCGGCAACGGCCAAAGCGGGTACTATAGTTACGGGAGATTATTTAACCATTACCGGTTCGGGTTTTGGAACAACCCGCGGCAATGTATATTTCAGCAATGCCGACAATGGAGGAGGCACATTAATTACGCCTCAGTATGCTTCGGATTACTTATCATGGAGCGATAACAGCATTACGGTTAAGGTACCCGAAAATGCAGGTACCGGTCGGTTTTTTGTAAACGGAAGCATTTCATCAGTGAGCCCGCTTACCATATCTTATGCACATTTAAGCATTTACAATGCGTCGGTAAACTTTGCCAATGTAACCCGGCAACGGTATTATTTGCGCAATAAGAATGGTAATGGCGGCTATACTTTCTTATACAACACCAGCTTTTATAATAATTCTGCCGCGGTTGCTGCTTTTGAAAGGGCGCTGGGTACCTGGCGTTGTGCAACAGGTGTAAATTTTACTTCGGGCGGTACCACTACTATTGCCACAACAGCAAACGACGGAGTAAATACCATTTTTTTTGATAATACGCTGGCGCTTCCTGCCATAGGGCAAACCACCACCAATTTTTTGGGTTCAGGCATTTCGGGTTCGTGCGACCAGGAAAATACCGTATGGTGGGCAACGGATATTGATATTCGTTTCAGGTTCGACCCGCCTACCGGCAACGCTACCTGGAATTATGGGCCGGGTGCGCCAACTTCTTCCCAAATAGATTTTGAAAGTGTGCTTTTACATGAATTAGGGCATGCTCATGGTTTGGGACATGTAATTGCGCCGGGGCAGGTTATGCATTACGCCACTATTATAGGAAACAATAACCGAACACTATCGGCCAATGATATTGCAGGCGCCAATGCAAAAATGGCTTACACCACTCTTCCTACCTGTTTTAACCCCAACGGCTCGGGAACACCCATGACCACAATCGCTGCAGCCGGTTGCGCTGCCATGCCTTTTTTATTGGTGAAGTTCGAAGGCAACCGAAAAAACGACAATGCGAATACACTGGTATGGACAACGGCCCAGGAAAGTACCAATGCCGGGTTTTATATTCAACGCAGTGCCAACGGACAGGTTTATGATGATATAGGTCTTGTACCATCGAAAGGGCCTTCGCTGCAAAAATTGGATTATACCTTTGATGATGAACAGGCAGGTACTAAAGGCTGGTACTACCGGTTGAAACAGGTTGAGGCAAACGGCAATACAGTGGTATCGACAGCCATTTATATTAATGGCATTGGTGCAGCTGAATGGCGCGTATGGAGCAATACTTCAGGCAATACCGTGTTTGTATCCGGATCGTCGGATGGTGTTATAAATTTATTTTCTTCTTCGGGTCAGCTAATATATACCGGTCGTGTGCGAACGGGTGTTACGCCTATTGCATTGAACGGCCTGGCTACGGGTGTTTATTTTTGCCGCATTGTTACGCCTTCTTCAACTATAACTCAAAAAGTGCTGATAAGGTAAACGGGTGCTTATTGCCCGGCAAAGCCAATGTGCAGGGCATGCTATTTGAATCAATACCAGCATACAACTAAAACAATTCATTATGAAACGGTTGCAATGCGTATTGATTTCAACGTGTATCTTATTCCTTTCACAATCTTCCATTTCGAAGGGGCAGGTTAATGTAAATGTTAATATCGGTGCACAGCCATTGTGGGGGCCTGTTGGATATGATGTGGCAGAATATTATTATCTGCCCGACCTGCAGATGTATTACTATGTACCCTCACATCAGTTCATTTATTGGAGCAATGGGAATTGGGTGTTTGTGAATAGTATGCCCGCGCGTTATCGTGGCTATAATTTGTATTCGGGATATAAAGTAGTGATCAATGAACCAAAGCCTTATTTACATTTCGATAATCACCGGGTGGTGTATGGCAAATACAAAGGATGGAAAGGAAAGCAGGTTGTAATTCGCGATAGCCGCGAACCGAAATATTATGTTGTGAAAGGTCATCCGGGAAATAAGGGCGGCAACATGAAAGGGCAGGGGAAAGGCAATAAAGGGCATGGAGGCGGACATGGTAAAGGAAATAAGCATTAGGAAAAAGGCAATGGGCAGTAGATACCAATTAGTTTGTATGCTCACCGATTAACTGCCAACGTTTAATTGCCAGGTGTCAAATATTTGCTAAAGTAGTGATAGTTAAAAATTTACAATTTGTTAAATACCATACTTTAACAGAAAACGGGCAACAAAAAAATCAGTGAGGCATATTATTTGGATTTAACCGGGTAACCAAATCAGTAATTTATGAAACAGGTTCTATCTATTTTTTCAGCTATAATTCTTTTAACTACAACCTCGGTTTCATCGGCAAAAGCACAGGTAAGTGTGAGTGTAAACATAGGCGCTCAACCTATGTGGGGACCTGTAGGGTATAGTGAAGTAGATTATTATTATCTGCCCGATATTGAATGCTATTATTATGTTCCGCGCCATCAGTTTGTGTACCTGAGCGGACCGAACTGGGTTTTTTCGTATAATTTACCAGCCCGTTGCCGGGGGTATGATTTATACAGCGGTTATAAAGTAGTTTGTCATGAACCACGGCCTTATACGAACTTTTATCACGATCGCGTAACATATGCACGATACAGAGGATGCCATGGCCGTCAGCAGGTATGGCGCGATTATCGCGGCGGTCGCGGTGGAGATGATTATTATGTAGAAGAACGCCATCCGGGCAATGGATATGGTCATTATAAACATGGCGGCGGACATGGTCATGGACGCGGACATGGCAGGTGGTAACCAAACCCATATCGGATGTCTGAAGTTCGAAGTCGGATGTCTGATTAAGAAAAAAGGTGAGTCTCTTTTTCCGTAGAGACTCACCTTTTTTTGTATTTCCGACTTCTGACTTCAGATTTCCGACTTCGTTCTTTATGCTACAGTAATATCCTTGTCGAGGTACACATCCTGTGTAGCATGCAACAATTCAACGCCTTCTTTAAACGGACGCTGAAATGCTTTACGTCCAAGTATCAATCCCATACCGCCGGCCCTTTTATTAATGACAGCTGTGTAAACCGAATCGGCCAGGTCGCTTTGGCCTTTACTTTCACCGCCACTGTTTATTAAGCCTACACGGCCGCTGTAACAATTCAACACCTGGTAACGGCACAGATCGATAGGGTGGTCGGTAGTAAGCTTTTCATAAACGAGGTTAGATGTTTTACCATGTTTGGTAGCAAGGTAACCGCCGTTGTTGGTTGGTAATTTTTGTTTAATGATGTCGGCCTGCAGCGTAACACCTAAATGATTGGCTTGTCCGGTAAAGTCGGCCGCCGTGTGATAATCCACGCCATCTACTTTAAATCCGTTGTTGCGTGTATAGCACCATAAAATAGTTGCCATACCCAGTTCATGTGCATATTCAAATGCTTCGGCAACTTCTTTTAACTGGCGGGCGCTTTCGGCCGAACCCCAGTAAATAGTAGCGCCTACAGCCACAGCTCCCATGTTCCAGGCGCTTTTAATGGTGCCAAACATGGTTTGATCGTATTTATTAGGCAGGCTCAGAAATTCGTTGTGATTGATCTTTACTATAAAAGGAATGCGGTGCGCATATTTACGGCTCATAATACCCAACACGCCAAAAGTACTGGCAACACCATTACATCCGCCTTCAATAGCGAGCCTGATAATGTTTTCAGGATCGAAGTAAATGGGATTGGGCGAAAATGCCGAACCGCCGCTGTGTTCAATACCCTGATCAACCGGAAAAATGCTGCAATAACCGGTGTTGCCCAAACGGCCATAGCCCAGCAAACTTTGCAGGCTGCGCAATACCTGGTTGCTGCGGTTACTGTTCAACCATATTTCCTCAATGTGATTGGGAGAAGGCAGGGTGATCGTTGATTTGTCAATGGCTTTGCTTTTGTGCTCTAACAAAAAGGAGGCTTTATCGCCAAGCAGATCGATAATTTTTTTTGAAGGCATAAATACTTGTTTAAGTCCGAAAGACCGAAAGTCGGACTGGTTTTACGATGGCGCAAAGATATGCCGTACGGGAATGACACACAACGAAAGTGCCGGCGCTAAGGCCGGCACTGACAGTATAATCCTTTAATCTTATGGGATATAAAGAAATGAAATTCTAATCTTTATGCATTTCTGTTGATACAGTTCAAATCTTCAAATGCTATTTCTAAACGTTTTATAAAACTTTCTTCGCCTTTGCGCAACCAGGCACGGGGATCGTAGAATTTTTTGTTTGGCTTATCGGCGCCTTCAGGATTTCCGAGCTGTGCCTGCAGGTATGCATCGTTCTTTTTGTAGTAACCCAGAATGCCTTCCCAGAATGCCCATTGAAGGTCGGTATCGAGGTTCATTTTAATGGCGCCGTAGCCGATGGCTTCGCGGATCTGGTGTTGAGGCGAACCACTGCCGCCATGGAATACAAAATATACAGGCTTGGGGCCGGTTTTTAATTGTTTCTGAATATAATCCTGGCTGTTCTTTAAAATTTCAGGACGCAATTCAACATTACCCGGACTGTACACGCCATGTACGTTTCCGAAGGCAGCTGCCACTGTGAACAAACGGCCTACTTTACCTAATTCTGTATAAGCATAAGCCACATGTTGCGGCTGTGTATATAATTTATCATTTTCAACACCGCTGTTATCAACGCCGTCTTCTTCACCGCCTGTAACACCCAGCTCAATTTCGATACCCATGCCCAGCGGTTCCATTCTTTTGAAAAACTTAACAGAGGTTTCGATATTTTCTTCAATGCTTTCTTCGCTCAGATCGAGCATGTGTGAGCTGAACAGCGGTTGTTGTTTTTCTTTAAAGTATTGTGCGCCGGCATCGATCAGTCCGCTGATCCAGGGTAACCATTTTTTAGAGGCATGGTCGGTATGCAGCACAACAGGCACACCATAATATTTTGCTACATTATGTATATGTAAAGCGCCCGATACAGCACCGGAAATATTTGCCTGCAGGGTTTCGTTAGGCATACCTTTACCGGCAATGAATTGAGCGCCGCCATTTGAGAATTGAACAATAACCGGGGAATTTACTTTCGCAGCTGTTTCGAGGGTTGCGTTAATGGTATTGGTACCAATGGTATTTACAGCGGGGAGTGCAAACTGATTTTCTTTAGCATCTTTATATAAAGCTTCCAGTTCTTCACCGAACAATATACCTGGTTTGTATTTTTTCATGTTTTTATATTTTTTACTTATTGCTTATTTAATTGAAAATCAGAAGTATTGAAATTTATTCAATAGATTGACTGTTTTTTTAACGCGCCGCGAAGATAGGAATTTGCAGGGAAAATGATCCTGACAACTGTCATTATGCAGGATGATAAAAAAAATTTGATGCTGGATTAATCTTCGAACTTTCCGAGATTTTTCTGTATTAGTTTCAAATTCTTTTGAAGTGTTTGCTTTAGTTGCCTTTTTACAAGCTGACCCATGGAGCTGCATTTATAAAACTGCGGATTGTGAAAGTAATCGCCCAGTTCGGTTTTTAGCTGAAGTAATTTTGCAGGAACCGAAATATGGTCTTTTGCCATTATGTTCAATAATTCCATAAGGCGAAAGCGCGACGAAGCCACGCGAAAGGCCATCATGGTACGCTCTTCGGTTTGATATTGAGAAATGCTTTCTTTATTCAGGTGCTTGCTGCACAGATCGACCAGTATTTTATTTTCTTTAAAGAACTGCGGCATGTACAAATTCTTACGGCCTTCGTACGATTGCTGATCGAAGTCGATAGCTCGTATGCGATACTGGTAATCTTCAATATCAGGCGTAATATCCACCACGAAATTATACGAGCGCATATCGCCCAGCAAGCGTACAAAACAACGCTCATTGAACTTTACAAATTCTTTGGCCAGCCTGATCTTATTGGTGAATGGATCGTTGAGATGATTGGTCAAAAACACATCGCCGGGAATGCCGGGAATATGTTCTTCTACCAATGTATTCTGGTTGGTAAGATAGGTAATGCGGTTAGGCGATAATATATGTTCCAGCTCGAGCCCGTATATACGCGAGGCATCGGCAATTTTGATATAATAATGATCGTAGTTGTCGTTGAACTTGTTTACAATGCGAATACGGAAGGGGTTTGAGTTACCGAAACTGCAGTAATCGATACGTGCCACATCGAGGTGTTTGGTAAACGTAAGATCGCCTTCGGTTTTCAAAATGGCATACATACGCACCAGTCCGTCGCGGATAAATTCCCAGTCGCGCATATCATACACCACGGTTTCCCATAAAGTATCGTTGCCGTTTTTATCTTTTAAAGGAATTGAATAGGTAATGCGTAACAGGTCGTTATACAAAACGGGCAGTTTTACTTCGCGGCCATGATTCTTCAGATAGGTGCGTAACCGGTCGTGCACGGGAAACATGGGTTTTTTCCGCGAAGGTTTATTGGGCTCGGTTGTATCGTTGATTGAAAACATTGTCGTGAATGGTCAATGGTGAATTTAAATCAGCTCAAAGTTAACCGATCTGTTGTAACTGCCGTAACAAACTGCTAAACCAGGGGGAGGCATGTAAAAGCCGACTGCCGTACCAGCTGAACAATTCGCCATCGACCAGTATAATTTTGGTATTGGGTAAGTGCGATTGCAGTTCGTCAATATGTTTTTGTTTGAATGGATAAGGTTCAGACGAAAGCAACAGGAGCTGACAATTTTCGGCCCGAATTTGTTCAACAGTTACGGCCGGATAGCGTGTTTGATGTTCAAATATATTTTCAAAGCAACAGCGTTTCAACATATCGTGAATAAAGGTGTCGCCGCCAATGGTCATGTATGGATCGCGCCAGATAAGGTAACAGGTCCTGAGCGGTTTTTGTTGATTTGTAAGAGCTGATTGTTGTAATGAAAGCTCGTTGAAGCCGCTTTGGATCCTGCTTATCAGGTCTGTTGCTTTTTCGATCGTTCCGGTGATCATACCAATGTTAAGGATCATATCAAGTGCATCGGTAAGGTTGTTTACATCGCTTACCCAAACCGGATACTGTTTCGCCAGTGCATCAACCTGTTCTTTTACGTTTTCTTCTTTATTGGCCAGAATAAGATCGGGTTGTAACCCCTGAATAACATCGGCTTTTATTGTTTTGGTGCCGCCAATTCTTGTTTTGGTCCTGAACCAGGTTTCGGGATGAACGCAAAATTTGGTAATGCCAACCACTTGCTCATCGAGCTGCAATGAATATAATAATTCTGTTATTGATGGAACAAGTGAAATAATTCGATGCGGCGTGTTTTGTAATTCAATAGTTCGGCCCAGGTGGTCGGTGTGAGCAGGCATTTTTGAGTAAAGGTAAGCCACGGAGGC
>Ga0114129_10004931_pt1 | contig 18830 bp, 20 predicted proteins | sample RhiMetdeltSRZDD1_FD_80071 | JGI IMG/M metagenome (GOLD analysis project Ga0114129, IMG submission 80071) | Populus rhizosphere microbial communities from Tennessee, USA - Rhizosphere MetaG P. deltoides SRZDD1 (version 2) (version 2) | ecosystem: Host-associated > Plants > Roots > Rhizosphere >...
CGTCCCACGCGACCAGCAAGACAAGCTGACATCGCTGATTCGACCGTCGCAGCTCATCGTCTACGCGGGCATCGGTCATACGCCTCATTGGGAAGCGCCGTCGCGTTTCGCAGATGACCTCGCCCGGTTCGTCTCGAGCCTCCCATGAGAGGTGGGCGCGACAACGAGCGAAATGGGGATCGTGTTGGCGCCCGCAAGTTTCAGATGGGGGTCCTACCGGAGAAAGACAGCATCTCCGACGGAACGGCCGGGCCCTGATAACGCGGGGCCACGTGGAGGCACGCGACCTATCGGCGCCGCACAGAGATAAATCGCCGCTGCTCGTGCCGGTGGGCGAGTTCCGCCCGTGGGATGAGAACCTGCGGACTATCAGCCACGAGCGGTTCGAGAACCTGCGACGTGCTATCGCCGCCTATCCCGAATTCCTGCGACTGCGGCCTTCACCGAGGTCGACGTCCGGAAGGAGGTCGCGGCGCTTCGCAGTCGCGGCCTCCTCCAGTTCGATGCCGCGGTCCCGACCGGATTCGAACCGGCGATCTCGTCCTTGACAGGGACGTATGCTAGGCCGCTGCACCACGGGACCATGCGCTGCGAAAGCGTTTGTGCTCTCCTCGCGCCTCCCCATTCTGACAGAGACGAAAAAAGAGGCGGCGAGTGCGCTTCCTTTCACTCGCCGCCTCTGCCGGTGTGGCCTACGTCAGTCGCTAGGTCGCCGCCAACGCTCCCTGTCGCATCCGCTTGGTCACTTCATTGACCAATCGGCTGGTCCTTGCGAGCCCCGCGAGCGTGAAGTCGAGGCCGGCCTCTTCTAATTCCTCGTAACCAAGACCGCGGTACAGCCGTTTGCCCGCGACGTAGCACATCTCGTCGTACAGGACGGGCCAGCCGGCCGCCCTTCGCTCGAAACAAAAGGCGATGAAGTCGATCGCCACCTGCGCGATCCTGTCGTCACTCACCCGTCCCTCCCGTCGCTGCGACCTGGCGCATCATCGGCACCCACTAACGAAGCAACAAGGCTTTTCGTCCACGTTCTTATCCACAGGTTCATCCACACGTTCGGAGCACGTTATCCACACGCCGTCGACAGTCATGTCGTTTTCTTCGTCCTGCGATCCGAGAAACGACGCCGCTCACGCGAGCGCGCGCTCGCACGATCGAGCGCCGCGTCGCCGAACCTCTCGCGTACCGCATCGAGCGCGGCGTTGAGCCGGGCCGTCCGCACGTGATCGAAGAGGCCCATCTGCCGGCCGACTTCGATCCCGGACGCGGTCACGCCGACCAGACGGACCGGGCTGGTGCGACCACTCCGCCGATCCTCTGCCAACGCGTCGCGTAGCAATTGACGCGCGATCCCGAAGATCTTGAGATCCTCGTCCGTCGGTTCGGCGAGCGTGCGCTGCCGCGTGCGCGTTTCGAACGGGGCCACGCGCAGCTGCAGCGTGATCGTGCGTCCGCGAAGGTGCTGCGCCCGAAGTCGCCGCCCGACGCCCTCGGAGAGCGCCAGGAGCATGGACTCGATCGTGGCGCCGTCGAGCGTATTGCGGTTGAACGTGTGCGAATGTCCGACGGATTTGGGTGTCCTGCCGTCGCCGATGACCTCGCCGTCGTCGATGCCGTGTGCGCGCTCCCAGATATGGCGACCGTGCTCGCCCATGCGCGCCTCGAGCACGCTCACGTCCATCGCCGCCAGGTCCGCGATCGTCCGCAGCCCCCAGCTTTCGAGGACCTCCCGCGTTTTTGGTCCGACGCCCCAGAGCCGGCCGAGCTCGAGCGGCGCGAGGAACGCTTCCTCGCCGCCGACGGGCACGATGACGAGCCCGTCGGGCTTTCTCAGGTCCGATCCGATCTTCGCGCACAGCTTGTTCGTCGCGACGCCGACCGATAGGACCAGGCCGAGCTTCTCGCGGACATCGCGCTTGAGCTCCCGCGCGATGTTCTCGGCGCCGCCGAACAGATGGTCGGTGGCGGTCACATCCAGGAACGCTTCATCGAGCGAGATCGGCTCGACGAGCGGCGTCCGCTCCGCGAACAGCGCCATCACGGCATCGGACGCGTCTTCGTAGCGCTGACCGTCGCCGGGGACGAAGATGCCATCGGGGCACAGCCGCCCGGCGGTCTGGAGCGGCATCGCCGAGTGAACGCCGAAGGCCCGCGCCTCATATGAGGCGGCGGCCACGACGCCGCGGTCGTTCGGGCCGCCGCCGACGATGACCGGCTTGCCGCGGTATTCGGGGTGATCGCGCTGCTCGACAGATGCGTAGAAGGCGTCGAGGTCGCAGTGCAGGATCGCGCGTCGCTCGGCGACCGTCATGTTCATCCGATCCGAGCGCCGTGCGTCTTCGCGTCCGGAGCCATGAAACGCGCGAGACGCTCGCCCTCGACGATGGTCGCGGCGCGGTCCGCACGCGCCAGTGCGCCGAACGGACGGATGCTCACGACGGCATCGCGCTTCGTCGTGACGAGCGACCAGGTTCCCGCCGCCAGTCCGTCGACGAGGAAGACGGCCTCGATGATGGCATTCTTCGTGTAGACCGCGGCGCGGTGCTTGGCCGCGATCACGCGGTCGCGGTGCTCGTAGCCGATGAGCAGCTCGTCGTAGCGCGGGAGGAAGCGGACCGGTGCCCGCACCTCCGCGGCGGGGCGTCGCGCGCGCGGCAGATCGAACAGCTGTCGGCCCTCCGCGTCGGCGAACCGTCGCAGTGACGGCGCGACGCGCTCGAGGACGGGCCGGATCCGTGCCGGGACCTGTCCGGCGAACTGGGCGATGTCCGCCAGGCTCGCCGGCCCGAACGCGCCGAGGTAACGGCGGATGAGAAGCTCGATCGCGTCCTCTTCCGACGGTCGCGACCCGCCGCTGATCCAGTGACGCGCCGCGACGTACGGCGCGTCGGTGCCGCCGTACCGCCAGTGACCACCCGGCGGGGCCGAGACGAGGTCCGCGTGGGCGCTCACGAACCGCCAGATGAGCCATTTGTACGGACCGCCGAACGAGCCGAGGCGCTCGGTGAGGTGCGCGACGACGTCCTCCTTCATGCGCGGCTCGCGCGCGAACGCGACCGCGAGCTTCGCGACCGCCTGCGGGTCTACGCCGCGGCCGACCTGCAGGCGGTTCCACGCGCCGCGCTGGAGGTCCTGTGTGGCGACCGCCCACGCGTAGAAGTCGCGCGCGCTCACGAGATGGAGCGTGCCGCGCATGAGGCGAGCGCGGATGACCGTGTGGCTCTTCTCGATCGCGGTCCACAGACGCTCGCGTTTGAAGTCCACGAGTCGCGACCAGAGCGCGATGTACGGCGAAGGCGCCCACTGCGCCTGCAACGCGGCGAGTCGCTCGATCGCGGTCACCACAGCCAGGGGCTGCCGCTCGAGGAGCATCTGACGCGCGAGCGTGGCGCGATTGAGCGCGCGCACCGTGAGCACCGGAAGATCCGCCGCGGCCCGCGGGCTCACGCCTTCACTCCGTGGGTCGTCGAGTCGGGGTAGTAGAAGCGCACGAGCCGCTCGCCTTCGTCGATCAGCGCGCTCTTGTCGCTCTTTGCCAGCCTCTTGAACGGAAGAAGCTCGAGCACCGCCTGCCGCGGCGTGGCCGCGATCTTCCAGCGGCCCGCGACGAAGCCATCGACAAGGAACGTCGTCCACACCTCGGCGGAGAAGATCACCTGCTTCTTGTATTCGGCGGGCAGGATCCGCGTCCGCTCGGCGGCGTCGTGACCGAGGATCGCCGCGTCGAACCGCGCGAGGAATCGCACCGGCGCGACCGTGTCGGCCGGCGGGCGCGGTGCCTTCGCGAGGTCGAAGAGCTCGCGGCCGTTCTCGTCGCGGAAGCGGCGGATGTCCTTGATGCGCGCGAGCGACGCGCGGATGTTCGGGACGCGGACCTTGCCCCACGTGGAGATGTCCTGGACGCTCGCGGGACCAAAGGCGCCCAGGTGACGGCGCACGACGAGATCGAACGCGGCCCCCTCGGCGATGGCTCGGCGTAGGCGAGCGGGCGGCGCCGTGAAGCGAGCGAGCTGACGGTGCTCGAAGTGCGCGCCCGTGGCCTCCCAGATGAGGCCGTTCGCCGAAGTGATCGCGGTGAAGAGGAGCCAGTTCTTCATGCGTGCATCCTTCGGCGCGTCCTTCGCGAGGAGTTCCTCGATATCTTTCCGCGAGCGCGGGGCCGTGGATGCGAACCGGAGGACGCGCGCGTGGATCTTCTCGAGATCGGCGAGGCTCGGTGCTCCCGGCGGGCGCCAGGCGCCGAAGCGTCCCTCCAGCGTGGCGCGGTGATAGGCGGAGTACTCGCGAGCGGAGACGAGATGAAGCGTCGCGCGCATGATCGTCGTCTTCACGACCTGGCCGCGGTCGATCGGGCGCGTGAGCTGGTCGCGCTCGAAGCCGGCGAGACGGCTCCAGAGCGCGACGTAGGGGGACGGCGCCCACTGCGCCTGCAGGCAGGCGAGGTTCTCGATGGCCGTGACGACGTCGAGCTTGGTGCGCTTCAGCAGGAGCTGTCGCGCGAGCAGCGCACGGTTCAGCTCGCGGAGCGTGAGGACGGGAAGTTCGGTCTTCGTGGGCATCGCCCGAGGTTAGGCCAGCCGGCGAATGACCCCGATGACTTTCCCTTGGATCTGGATGTCGCGCGTGTAGATCGGCTGCATCGCGCCGTTCGCTGGCTGCAGCCGCACGCGGTCCTTCTCCTTGAAGAAGCGCTTCAGCGTCGCGCGATTGTCTTCAAGCAGCGCGACGATGATGTCGCCGTCCCGGGCGGTGTTCTGCTGCTGCACGACGACGAAGTCGCCGTCGTCGATATGGTCGTCGATCATCGACTTGCCGCGGACCCGCAGCACGAAGGTCTCACGGCCGCGACCGGCGAGCTCGCCGGGGATGGAGAGAGTCTCGCTCTTGTCCTCGAGCGCATAGATCGGCTCGCCGGCGGCGATCTCGCCGACGATCGGCGCGGAGACGACGCGACCGCCAAAGGCGCCAGGAATGGCGAGTGCGCGTGAGCGCGTCGCGTCCTTGGTGAGACGGCCTTCCTTCTCGAGCTTGGTGAGGTGGTGGTGGACCGCCGACGTCGAGGCGAGCCCGACGGCCTCGGCGATCTCCCGTACCGTCGGTGGGTAGCCCCGGTCGGCGATGCGTTCGCGGATGAAGGCCAGGATCCGCTCGGCCCGCTGCTGGTCCTGTTTCGTCACGCTTGGACCATACCGAACGGATGTTCACCTGTCAAGACCGCCGGACGCGGACAGCCGCTGGCGGACCGGAAGCGCCTGCTCACGGCATGCGGCCCGGACGCCAGGTGGGCGTCGGTATTCTCCGGGCGTGCCCATCGACACCGCGCTCGTTTTCGAATACGCGGCCCGGACTTTTTGGGCTCTGCTCGTCGTGATCGCGACGATCCTGCTCGCGCGGGCCGTCCGGCGCGCGACCATGCGCGCGCTGACGCGCGGCCGCGCCCAGGCGAACGTCACGATCCTGCTCGGGAATCTCGTCCAGGTCGCGGTGCTGACCGTCGGTCTGCTGCTCGTCCTGGCCATCTACACACGCGATGCCTTCGGCTGGATCCTCGGGTCTTTCAGCGTCGTCGGTATCGTGCTCGGCCTCTCCCTCCAGGACATCCTGAAGAACTTCCTGGCGGGTATCTGGGTCCTGGTGGAGCGGCCATTCCGCATCGGCGACACGATCGAGGTCGGCGGGTACAACGGGGTCGTCGAGGAGATCACCTTCCGTACGACGCTGCTGAGGACCGTGGACGCACAGCAGGTGATCGTGCCGAACGGCACGTTCATGACGAGCTCCGTGGTCAATCTGACACGCTTTCCGACGCGGCGCGCCACCGTGTGGCTCGTCGTCGACGACGCGAGCAAGCCGATCGCGGCCGACGACATCCGCGCGGCCCTGCGGGACGCGCCGCAGGTCGCGAAGGAGCCCCCGCCGAGCGTCGAGCTGCGGAGCGTCACCGGTGGCAAGGCCAGTTACCTGGTCTCGTTCTGGACAGGCGAGCGCGAGGCGGCGCTGCCCGCGGCCCTCGCGGCGCTCCGGGCACGATTCCCGCAGGGAGAGGTGCATGGTGGCTAGAGGTTTCCGACCGCCGAAAGACCCGAAGGCGGCCCTCGAGCTGATGCGCAAGATGCCCGTGTATGGGCGTCTCATCTGGGCGCTCGCACGCGATCCGCGCGTGCCGACGCGGCAGAAGCTGGTCCTCGGCGCGATCGCGGGCTACCTTGTGTTCCCGCTCGACATCATCCCGGACTTCATCCCCGTGATCGGGCAGCTCGATGATCTCGGTGTCCTCATCTTCGGGCTCGACTTCTTCATCCGGAACGCACCGAGAGAGGTCGTCGAGGAGCACATGGGACGCATCGCGCGGAACGACGACGAGCTGACGCACGACCTCGAGCGCGCGCAGGGTGTTCTGGCGGGCCGAGCGAGCGAGCTTCGCGCTACATTGGACCGGATCCTGTCACGCGACCGCGAAGGAGATAACTCATGAGCGACCGGGACTCGGGCGGTGTATTCGACGTCATCGAAGCGCTGCTCGCGATCATCGGCGCGCTGACCGTCATGGGCGTCGTTGCCGTTGCCGCATCGGTCCTCGCATGGGAGATGGAGCTCCGAAAGAGCGAGCAGGACGGCTCGCTCGCGGAGACCACTCAGCCCAGCAGCTAGCGCGGCCCGATGCGCGTCATCCTGAAGCGCGAGGTAGCCGGACTCGGCCGCCCTGGTGACGTCAAGGACGTCGCCGACGGCTACGCGCAGAACTTCCTGCTGCCGCGCGGCCTCGCGATCGAGGCGACGGCGGGCGAGCTGAAGGTCCTCGCGCGTGCGCGTGATGCCAAGCGCGCGAAGCAGGACCGCGCGCACGAGGAGGCCGAGGAGCTCGCGAAGCGCCTGTCCGAGACGACCCTCGTGTTCCGGCTCAAAGCGGGCGAGCAGGGCAAGACCTTCGGCTCGGTTACGAGCAAGGAGGTCGCCGACGCGCTCAAACGGGAACACAGGATCGACATCGACAAGACCAAGGTCCACCTCGTCGAGCCGCTCAAGTCGCTGGGCGTCCACACGGTCGAGGTCCGTCTGCTCACCGACGTTCGCGCGAACGTCACTGTCGCGATCGAACCGGAGCGCTAGCCGGGCGGCGGCTTGCGCAGCAGCGTCCACCACAGGATCGCCGCGCCGATCAGGAGCATGACTCCGAGCAGGACGAACGCGTCGGAGGTGGACACGCCGTCTAGTGTCCTCCGCCCTCCCGCATCCAGGGCGTGAGCGTGACGCCGTCGAGCAGCCCGCGGCGGCCGCCTCGACGTCGTCCAAGTGAATTCCATCCAAACCTGCGGCGAGCTCATATCCGACGGCCGCTCGGGCGTCCCGAAGCATGATTCGGCCGCGGAAGCTAGATGTCTCCTCTCGACTCGCCGAGGTCGCGGAAGCGCGTCAGCTCGGACTGGAAGTGCAGATCGAAGTCGCCGGTCGGTCCGTTGCGGTGCTTCGCGAGCTTGAGGCGCACCACGCTCTCGTCACGGTCCTTGCGGTCCTTCTGCCACAGGAAGAGGACGAGGTCGGCATCCGCTTCAATAGCTCCACTTTCTCTCAGGTCCGAAAGCATCGGCTCGGTCCCGCGTGTCTCGATCTGACGCGACAGCTGCGAAAGCGCGACGAGCGGAACCTCCAATTCGCGCGCGATCGACTTCAGGGCTCGCGTGATGATCGCCACCTCTTGCACACGGCCCTCGTCGCCGCCCGCTCCCTCGATGAGCTGCAGGTAGTCGACGACGACGAGATCGAGGCCGCGGTCGGCCTGGAGCCGGCGCGACTTCGCGAGGATGTCGGTGACGGTGAGACGGCTCGACTCCTCGATGAAGATCGGCGCGCGCTGGAGCTGGTTCGAGGCGGAGTTGATCGACTCGAATTCGCGCTCCGACAGCCGACCGCGGCGCATCCGGTTTCCGTCGATCTCCGCCGTCATCGAGATGAGGCGCTGCACGACCTGGAGCTCGGTCATCTCGAGAGAGAACACCGCGCAGGTCTTGCGTGCGGTGACCGCGGCATGCCAGACGACGTTCAGCGCGAGGCTCGTCTTTCCGAGGCCGGGACGCCCGCCGATGATGACGAGGTCGGACGGCTGGAATCCTCCGGTCTTCGCGTCGAGATGTTCGAAGCCGGTTGGCACGCCCTGGCGCTGGTCGTCGCCGCGTGCCGTGATCTGGTCCGCGAAACGGCGCAGCGCGATCTCGAGCGGGACGACGTCACGATGCAGGCTCGACTCGCTCACCGCGAACAGCAGCTCCTGCGCGTCGCTGACCGCGCTTTCGGCGTCCTCGCGCGTCAGCGCGAGGTGCGCGATCTCGTTCGCGGCCTGGATGAGCCGGCGCAGGAGCGCGGTGCGCTCGACGATCGCCGCATACGACTCGGCGTGCGCGACCGTCGGCACGTTCTGCATGAGGCCGACGAGGAACTGCGCCCCGCCGACCTCGTCGAGCTCGCTGCGCGCCGCGAGCTCGGCCTGCACGGTCTGAAAACCGAGCGCCTCGCCGCGCTCGGCGACGCGTTCGATCGCGCCGAGGATGAGGCGATGCTGCTCGCGCGACAGCGAGGCCGGCGCGATGCGGCCGCGGACGACGTCCTCGTAAATCGCGGGGTCGATGAGGACCGCGCCGAGTAGCGACGCCTCGGCCTCGGGGTTCTCTGGCGGCGGTTTCGGTGTGTCGCGTTGGACGCCATAGTCGATCGTCATACCGGGATCTGGTCGTCGGCGGCTTTGCTGAAGAACTTGGCCTGCTCGGCCGCGAAGAGGAGCGAGAAGATCCCGGTCGGGCCGTTGCGGTTCTTCGCGATGCTGCCGTGAATGAGCTTCGGTGCGCCCGCTGCGGTGTCCTCTTTGTCGCGCCAGAGCATGAGAACGACGTCGCTATCTTGCTCGAGGCTTCCCGAATTGTGACTGACGATCCCGTCGGCGAGCCACGACGCCGGGCCCGGTACGGTGAGGTCGAAGACCTCTTCCTCTCCATCTGAAGCGACCTCGACGACGCTGTCCCAGAACTGATCGCTCGATGCGTGAGCGAACAGATCATCGTCGTCAAGCAGGGCTGCGTGTTCGATCACCGTCGCGGGCGACGGCGAGAATTTGGAATGCGCCGCGAGACCATACGAAACCCCTCGCATCGCGGCCATGGCGCGCTGGGTGATCGATTTCTCGGCACGAGCAACGACGTCACGGTTCTCGGCTGAACTGCTCGTATAGCGAAGTGGTTTGCTGACGAGATAACTGCCGTCGCCGATAAGCTGGCCGAGCAGCGCGACTCGTAATTCCGACCATTCGATCGTCTCAGAGGGCTCCGGCAGACGTCGGGCGATCGCGAGACGGTCGCCTTTGCGGAGCTCCCCGACCTTCCGCCAACGGTCGAACCCGTACAGACGGTGCTCGGCGGTCGCGCGGATCTCGCGACCGCTAGCAAGACGAACGCGGTAGACGGGTCGACGTCCGACGGACCAAACAAGATCACTCTTTGCCTTGACGATCCGTCCGTTCTGGATTGACAGGACCTCCGGCGCCGCGCCAACGAGCTCGCGAATGGGCATGCGGCGCCCGTCAGCGAGGCAGACGAGTGTGTCCCCGGTGACGCACTCGCGAAGTGTTGAGAGCTTCGGTTCCACGCCGGAGTCGCCGGCGGCGCGCGACAGCTGCGAGAGTCCGATGACGACGACGTTGAGCTCGCGCGCGAGCGACTTGAGATTGCGCGTGATCGTCGCGATCTCTTGCACGCGGTTCTCTTCGTGCTCCCCGGTGCGCATCAGCTGGATGTAGTCGACGACGATCACCTCGAGGCGGTCGTGGCTGCTCGCACGCCGCGCCTTCGTGCGCAGCTCCATGATCGAGATGCCCGGCGTGTCGTCGATGAGGATCGGCAGGCCCGCGAGCGACGATGCGGCCTCGGTGTCGAACACATTCCCGGTGCGCAGGGCCAGCAGGTCGGTGCGGCTGTTCATCGCGAGGAAGCGCGACACGACTTGCTTCGCGTCCATCTCGAGCGAGAACACCAGCGTGGGGTGGCCGCGCTTGGCCATGTTGTAGGCCATCGCCAGCCCGAGGCTCGTCTTGCCGACGGAGGGGCGCGCGGCGATGACGATGAGGTCGCCGGTCGAGAAACCCTCGGTGTAGAAGTCGACCTCGCGGAAGCCCGAGGGGATGCCGCTCACTTCGTATGGTCGTTCCATGCGCTGGGTCAGGTGATCGAAGTTCTCCTGCAGCGCGCCCTGGATGTGGCGGAGCTGCGTGTTCGCGGATTCGTCGCGCAGCGCGAAGATGCGCTGCTCGGCGCGATCGAGCGCGAGCGGTATGTCGGTCGGCTCCCCGTAGGCGTCGGCCGCGACAGCGGTCGCGGCGCCGAGTAGACGGCGCAGGATGGCGCGGTCGCGTACGACGCGCGCGTGCCGCTCGATCTCGACCGCGGTGGGCACGAGCTCGGTGAGCTCGCGCAGGTACGCGGGGCCACCGATGCGGTCGAGCTCCTCGCGGCGCGCGAGCTCGATCTGCACGGTGAGCGGGTCGATGCGCTCGCGGCGTTCGAGCAGCGACTGCACCGTGCCGTAGATGCGCTGGTGCTTCGCGAGATAGAAATCTTCTTTCCCAAGAAGGTCGGCGACCTTGAAGATCGCGTCTCGGTCGATGAGGAGGCTGCCGAGCACCTGCTGCTCAGCCGCCTCGTCATACGGAAGCGCCCGTTCGGGGCTCTCCAGCGTCATGCCGCCTCCCAGCGCAAGGTCTTGCCAGTGTAGAACATACGTTCTTTTCCAATCGACGCCGAAATCGCCATGACAACCCGCCTTGGGGATCCCTCGCGATAGGACCAAAGGGTGACCGGGATGGGTGGGCGCGGCTAGGAGACTTATCCGCAGAATCTCACCTCGACGCTCCACCGCTTCGGGGCGCTCGCGGCCGTTGTCCACTGGGCGTTGTCCACGGCTGTGGACAAAAGGAGCAGAGGCACATGCGCGTACTCGTCACCGGCGGCGCGGGCTTCATCGGCAGCACGATCGTCGACGCGCTCGTCGCGCGTGGCGACACCGTCGTCGCGATCGACGATCTCTCGACGGGGACCCGCGCGAACGTTGCGACAACGACGCCCCTGCGCGTCGCCGACGTGTCCGACGAGCGGCAGCTGCGTGGAGCGCTCCGTGGTGAGGGGTTCGACGTGATCGTCCATGCCGCATCGAAGACGAAGGTCGTCGAATCGATGGAGAAGCCCGAGCTATATCGCCGTGTGATCGTCGAGGGCACGCGGAACGTCGCGAGGATCGCGGACGAGCTCGGCGTGAAGATGCTCGTGAACCTGTCGACCGGCGGCGCGATCTATGGCGAGACGGCCGATTGCGCCGCGGAGGACATGACGGTCGACCCACCGTCGAATTACGGAAAGGACAAGGCCGAGGCCGAACAGATCGTCGGGGCCAGCCGCGTTCCGTCCATCACGCTCCGCCTCGCGAACGTGTACGGACCGCGCCAGCGCAAGGACCTCGAGGGCGGGGTCGTGGCGATCTTCCTGGCCCGGTGGCGTAGCGGCGAGCCGCTCGTCGTATACGGCGCCGGCAGCGCGCAGCGCGACTACGTGTTCGTTTCCGACGTCGTGGACGCGGTCTTGGCGTCCTTCGCCGGCACCTGGCACGGCGTGTACAACATCGGTACGGGCGTGCCCACGAGCGTCAACGATCTCATCGCCGCGCTGAGCGGCATCCTTGGCCGGCCCCAGGGGATCACCCACACCGCCGCCCGCCCGGCCGAGATCGAACGCTCCTGCGTCGACGCGTCGAAAGCCGCTCGGGAGGCGCTCTGGCAGCCGCGGACCACGCTCGTCGACGGTCTTCGCCGGACGGCCGCCACCGCTTGACCGCGTGACCGCGCGGCGTACGATTCCGCGCGGAAACCGACGCGATGACCATGGCCTTCGCCGACAAGTCGCTGACCTGCCGCGAATGCGGCAATGCCTTCGTATGGACGGCGGGTGAGCAGGAGTTCTATCAGCAGAAGGGCCTGCTCCACGAGCCGCAGCGCTGCCCCGACTGTCGGAAGAAAGCGAAGGCCGAGCGTGCGGCAGCACGGGCCGCGAACATGCACGACGTGATCTGCAGCAACTGCGGCAAGCCGGCGCAGGTACCGTTCGAGCCGCGCACCGACCGGCCGGTGTACTGCTCCGAGTGCTTCGAGGCGCGCCGCAGCGCGCCACCGCCGACCGCCGCGCCACCCGCCTGACGCAAGGCGTTCCCGCACTCGCGATAGCCTCGGAGAATGCGCAGATTCCTAGCCGGCGTGCTCGTCGGCGTCCTTCTATCCGCCGGCGCAGGGCTCACGGCCTTCCTCCTCCTCGGCAGCTGGCTCGCGCTGGAGGACCCGCTCGAGAAGGTCGATGCGATCGTCACGATCTCGGGCGACTCCGGCGCGCGCGCCGACACAGCGGTCACGCTGTGGAAGGCCGGTTGGGCACCGGTCATCGTGTTCTCGGGCGCCGCGATCGACCCGGCCTCGGTGAGCTCCGCGGAGATCATGCGTCGCGAGGCGGTCCGGCAGGGCGTGCCGGAAGGTGCCACGCTCGTCGAGCCGGCGTCGGCGACGACGGAGGAGAACGCGACTGAGGTCGCGAAGCTCATGGTCCAACGCAAGCTGCGCTCGGCGATCCTGGTGACGAGTCCCTACCACCAGCGTCGCGCGGCGTTCGAGTTCAGCCGCGCGTTCGGCCCCAGCGGGCTCACGTTACGGAACTATCCGGCGCGCGATCCCGAGTGGAACGCGTTCCTGTGGTGGAGACAGGAACCGCTCCGCTCGCGCACGCTGCTGGAGGTGGTCAAGCTCGGAGCCGTCTTCCTCAGCGAGCGGAAGTAAGCGCGACTACCATCTCTCTACGTGCCAGTGACCGCCGTCGTCGGGGCCCAGTGGGGCGACGAGGGCAAGGGCAAGATCACGGACCTCCTGGCGCAGGAGGCGGATGTGGTCATCCGCTATCAGGGCGGGAACAACGCCGGTCACACCGTTGTCAACCAGCACGGCACGTTCAAGCTGCATCTCGTGCCGTCCGGCATCTTCAATCCGAACGCGCTCTGCATCGTCGGGCCGGGCACCGTCGTGAATCTCCAGGTCCTCTGCGAGGAGCTCGCGAACCTCGAGCGGAGCGGCATCCGCACCGACAACCTCCGCGTCGCCGATCGCGCGCATCTGCTCATGCCATGGCACGTCGCGATCGACCGCCTCGACGAGCGCGAGCGCGGTCGGCAGAAGCTCGGCACCACCGGTCAGGGCGTCGGTCCGGCGTACGCCGACAAGGTGTCGCGCCACGGTATCCAGGTCTACGAGGTGCGCGACGAGCGCCGCTTCCGTCAGCGCGTGGCGCACGAACTGGAGCGCCAGAAGAAGGTGCTCGAGCGCTTCGGCGACGCGCCGCTCGACGCCACGGCGGTCGCGGACGAGGTGCTGCGCGCGGCCACGACGCTCGGCGACCGCATCGTCGACACGCTGCCGCTCGTCGAGCGCGCGCTCAAGACCGACGCGCGCATCCTGCTCGAGGGACAGCTCGGCGCGATGCGCGATCTCGACTGGGGCATCTATCCCTACGTCACGTCCTCCAACCCGCTCGCGGGCGGAGCCGCCGTCGGTGCGGGGATCCCGCCGCGCTACATCACGAAGGTCATCGGCGTCGTGAAGGCGTACTCGACCGCGGTCGGCGAGGGCCCGTTCCCGACGGAGATGGCCGGTAGTGAGGGCGACGCGCTGCGCGAGCGCGCCAACGAATACGGCGCGACGACCGGCCGTCCACGTCGCGTGGGCTGGTTCGACGCGGTCGCGGCGCGCCACGCGCACCGCCTCAATGCGTTCACCGAGCTCGCGGTGACCAAGCTCGACGTGCTCGGCGCGTATCGCGAGATCCCGTTCTGTGTTGGATACGAGGTCGACGGCGCGCTGACGACGGACATGCCTCCGACGGCGGTCCTCGAGCGTGCCGTCCCCCGTTACGAGAAGCTCGCCGGCTGGTGCGATCCGCTCACCGGTGTAGTGGACCGCGCGCACCTTCCCGATGCCGCGCGCGCGTATCTGATGCGCGTCGAGGCGACGGTCGGCGCGCCGATCGGTATGGTCGGCATCGGACCCGAGCGCAGCGCAACGCTGCTCTAGACTCCGCCGTCGGTGAGCGGGCTCTTGGACGTCGCGTTCCCGCATCGCTCGAAGAAGACCTTCGGCGCGGCGTCGTTCGCGCTCATCTTCCTAATCCTGCTCGGCGAGATCGAGATCCTGGTGTTCATCGCGCTGGCGATCGTGGCGCACCGCCTGGATCTGTTCATGGACCTGCAGCCGATCATCCTGCCGGGTGCGTGTCTCGTCGCGCTCTCCGGTGCCGGTGTGTTCTGGTGGCGCGCTCGTTCGTGGACCAAGCAGCGCGTCGAGATGCTCAATCTGTGGGTCCAGGGCGGCACCGCGTACGGCGAGCGCCTCGCGAAGTCCCGGCAGCAACAGCGCCGCTAGCACCCCGGTACACTGCGTCCCACGTGAGCCGCGTGGGGGAGCGCTTCTCCAAAGAAGGTCTTACCTTCGACGACGTCCTCCTCATCCCGGCGCGCAGCGATGTCCTCCCGAGTCAGGTCTCCACCTCGGCGCAGCTCACCAAGGACATCACTCTCGGGATCCCCATCCTCTCCGCGGCGATGGACACCGTCACCGAATCGCGCATGGCCATCGCGCTGGGCCGGCTCGGCGGGCTCGGGGTGATCCACCGCAATCTCACGATCGCGGAGCAGGTGCGCGAGGTGACGCTCGCGAAGGATGCCGGCGTGCTGGTCGCCGCCGCGGTCGGCGTGTCGGGTGACGCGGACGAGCGCACCGCGGCCCTCGTCGCCGCGGGTGTCGACGTCATCGTCGTCGACGTCGCGCACGGCCACTCGGCGGGTGTCATCCGCATGGTCGAGAAGGTGAAGGCGCGCCACCGCGTGCAGGTGATCGCCGGGAACGTCGTCACCGCGGAGGGCGCCGAAGAGCTCATCGCCGCGGGCGCCGACAGCGTGAAGGTCGGTGTCGGACCGGGCGCGATCTGCACGACGCGCGTCGTCGCCGGTGCTGGCATGCCGCAGATCACAGCGATCTTCGACTGCGCGGAGGCAGCGGAGCGCCACGGCATCCCGGTCATCGCGGACGGCGGGATCCAGCAGTCCGGCGACATCGCGAAGGCGATCGGTGCGGGCGCGTCGGTGGTGATGCTCGGCGGACTCCTCGCGGGCGTCGACGAATCGCCCGGCGAGGTCACCGAAACGGCCGACGGTCGGTTCAAGTCCTACCGGGGCATGGGATCGATGGGCGCGATGCAAGCGCGCGCGGGACAGAAGACCGGCGCATCGCGCGACCGCTACGGGCAGCAGGACATCGGAGAGTTCTCGAAGCTCGTGCCGGAGGGCGTCGAGGGGCACGTCACGTCCGTCGGACCGCTGGAGCCGTTCCTGCACCAGCTCGTCGGCGGCCTGCGCGCAGGCATGAAATACGTCGGCGCCGCGACGATCGAGGACCTCCGCACCAAAGCCACGTTCGTCCGTATCTCCGGAGCCGGGCTGCGCGAGTCGCACCCCCACGACGTGCGGATCACGACCGAACCGCCGAACTATCGAATCAAGGCGTGAGCGCGAAGACAGACGGCGCGCCTGCCTTCTCGATCGAGCGCGAACTCGCGAAGCGCGCTCTGGATACCGCGAGAAAGCGTGGCGCCTCCTACGCCGACGTGCGGTTCGTGCGCCGCGATGAGGAGAACGCCCTGGTGAAGAACGGCCGGCTCGAGAGCGCCGACCGCGCCGATTCATTCGGCTTCGGCGTGCGCGCGATCGCCGACGGAGCATGGGGCTTCGCCGCCTCGCAGGTGGTGAGCGCCGAGGAGGCAGACCGCGTCGCCGCGCTCGCGGTCGAGATCGCCAAGGCGTCGGCGCTCACGAAGATGCGCGACGCCGTCCTGGCGCCCGTCGAGCCGAAGACCGCGACATTTGCGACACCGGTCGAAGTCGATCCGTTCGCGATGAGCGTGGACGACCGTATCGGCCTCCTCCTAGCGGCGGAGGAGAAGATGCGCGAGCGAAAGGGACTGCGCACGACACGCGCCGCGTACGCCGTCTGGCGTGAGGACAAGCTCTTCCTCTCGACCGAGGGTGCGGACATCACGCAGCGTCTCTGCGAGGTCGGCGGCGGTATCGCGGCCGAAGCGGTCGGCGACGGCGAGCTGCAGATCCGCAGCTACCCCGACGGGCTCCGCTATCAGAACTCCGGCGGCTGGGAGGTCCTCACGAAGTGGGATCTCGTCGAAAACGCGCCGCGCGTCGCGGACGAGGCGCTCGCGCTCCTCACCGCCAAGCCCTGCCCGCAGGACATCCGGAGCACGGTCATCCTCGCCGGCAACCAGCTCTCGCTGCAGTGCCACGAGAGCTGCGGTCATCCGATCGAGCTCGACCGCGCGCTCGGGAGCGAAGCCGCCTTCGCGGGGACCTCGTTCCTCACGACCGACAAGCTCGGCACGTTCCGCTACGGCTCCGAGCAGGTGAACATCCGCATCGATTCGACCTCGCCGGGCGGCCTCGGCACCTTCGGATTCGACGACGAGGGCGTCCCGGCGTCCGAGGGATGGGCGGTGAAGGCGGGTCTCTTCGTCGGCTATCTCATGAGCCGTGAGACGGCGGCGGCGCTGGGGACGCGCTCGAACGGAACGATGCGCGCCAACGGCTGGCAGCGCGTGCCGATCATCCGCATGACCAACGTGTCCGTGATGCCGGGGAGCGCCGGAACGCTCGACGATCTCATCGCCGACACCGACGACGGGATTCTCATGGACACGAACCGCTCGTGGTCCATCGACGACAAGCGCTTCAACTTCCAGTTCGGCACCGAGATCGGCTGGGAGATCAAGAAGGGAAAGCGCGGCGCGATGCTGCGCAACCCGACGTACACCGGCATCACCCCGGAGTTCTGGGGCAGCTGCGACGCGGTGTGCTCGGAGAGCGAGTGGGTCATGTGGGGCACGCCGAACTGCGGTAAGGGACAGCCCGGTCAGGGTGCGCACACCGGGCACGGCGCGGCGCCCGCGCGCTTTCGCGACGTGAAGGTCGGCGTGATCAAGTGAGCGGCGTCCTTTTCGGCGAACGGGAGCTGCGCGACGTCGCGCAGCGCGCGCTCAAGGCGGCCAAGGGCGACGAGGCCGAGGCGCTCGTCATCGCACGCACCGGGTCGCTCACGCGCTACGCGAACGCCGCGATCCATCAGAACGTCACGTCACGCGAGGCGGACGTCACCATCCGTGTCGTCGTCGGGAAGCGCCGCGCCACCGCGACGACGAACCGTCTCGACGAGGACGGCCTGCGCCGCGCGGCGGCGGCCGCCAGCGAGCTCGCGCGGCGCGCGCCCGAGGATCCGACGTTCGGTGGCCTGCCGGCGCCGCGTCCGATCGCGGACGCGCCCAGCGCGTACGTCGAGCGCACCGCCGAGGCGACGCCGCTCGACCGCGCCCGCGCGGCGAAGGTCGTCTGCGATGCCGCGAAGGCGCAGCAGCTCGTGTGCGCCGGCTTCGTGTCGTCCAGCGTGCAGGAGATCGCGATCGCGAGCAGCACCGGCACCTGGGCCTACGGGCCGCAGACGCACGCGGAGGTCCAGATCGGCGCGATCGGCGACGACGGTTCCGCGTTCGCGCAGCGCGTGTCGCCGGATTTCGGCGCGCTCGACGTCGACGGGGCCGCGCGCGAAGCGGTCACCAAGGCCGTTCGGGCACAGCGGCCGCGCGACATGGAGCCGGGCACGTACGAGGTCGTGCTCGAGCCCTACTGCGTGCGCGACATGGTCGGTTTCCTGGGTGGCCATTTCACCGGCCTCGCGGTCGAGGAAGGTCGGTCGTTCGTCGGGGGAAAGCTCGGCCAGGAGGTCACCGGGCCGATCACGCTCGTCGACGACCCGTTCGATCCGGCGGGCATGCCGCGACCCTTCGACTTCGAGGGACAACCGAGCGAACGCATCACCATGCTCGAACGTGGTGTCGCCCGCGGCATCGTCTACGACTCCGGCACCGCGCACCGCGCCGGCGTGCGCAACACCGGGCACGCGCTGCCGCCGAATCCGTTCATGCCGTCGGCTCCGATGCACGCGCGCCTCGAGCCCGGCGACGCGTCGCACGAGCAGCTGGTCGCCGGCGTGAAAAGGGGGCTGCTCGTGACCCGCTTCCACTACACGCGCTGGGTCCACCAGCTGCGCACCATCGTGACGGGCATGACGCGCGACGGGGCATTCGCGATCGAGGACGGCGAGATCGCGTATCCGATCAAGAACCTGCGCTTCACGCAGTCCTATCACGAGGCGTGGCGGGGCGTTCAGGCGATCGGGAAGGATCTGCGTCTCCTCGTCGCGGCGGAGCAGTTCGGCCTCACCGCGTCGTGCCAGCGCGTGCCCGCGCTTAGGCTCGCGGCCTTCACGTTCACGGGCGCGACCCGCTACTAAAGGATCGACGCGGAGACGCTTGTCGCGGGGGCTCACGACTGGACTCGTGGCCGCGAAGCTCGGGCGCCGCATCGGCGAGGTCTCGCGAACGCTGACCTTCCATGCGGTCGCCCGAGCTTATCCCGGCGTCATCGACACGTATCCCGGAGGGTTGGCGGGGTCACTGCGGCGCGTGCTCGCCGTACTTAGCTAGGCGCGTGCTTCCTGGTGTGCGTGCTCGGTCTCCATGGTGACGCTGGGGTCGTTCTGGAAGAGCGAGAACGCATTGCCGTCGGGATCGCTGCAGCCCGCGAACCAACCCTGACCCGGGATCGGCTGCTTCTCGTCGGCGGTGCCGCCGCCGTCGCGGACCTTCTTCAGC
>Ga0114129_10004932_pt1 | contig 18826 bp, 19 predicted proteins | sample RhiMetdeltSRZDD1_FD_80071 | JGI IMG/M metagenome (GOLD analysis project Ga0114129, IMG submission 80071) | Populus rhizosphere microbial communities from Tennessee, USA - Rhizosphere MetaG P. deltoides SRZDD1 (version 2) (version 2) | ecosystem: Host-associated > Plants > Roots > Rhizosphere >...
GGCCGCCGCCAGAGTGTCCAGCTCCTGGACGAGCCCCACCGGGTCGACGACGGTGCCGCAGCCGATCACGCTCTTCTTGCCGGGCCGTAGAACGCCCGAGGGCACCAGCTGGAGGACGAAACGTCGGTCCTCCACCACGATGGTGTGACCGGCGTTCGGGCCGCCCGAGTAGCGCGCGACGATATCGACGCAGGGCGCGACCAGGTCGACGACCTTCCCCTTCCCCTCATCGCCCCACTGGGCGCCCACGATCACGATGTTAGGCAAGGGCTCCTCCGGGAGCCGGCTCGAGGACGCGGCCCGGCGCGGCCATCAACGCCGCGAGCGGGCAGGCGACCTCCTGGCCGCCCGCCGGGTCGACCAGTCGCACCTCGCCCCGCGCCAGCCCTGCGTCGTCGATCACCACGGCCCGCGCGGCGCGGATGTCCCGCGCGTAGGCCAGCGACTCCGCGAGCGGCCGGCTCATGATGTCCCGGGCCACCGCCAGCCCCAGCTCGCGCAGGCGCCGGCAGAGGGCGAGCGCCGTGCCCTTGTCCTCGGTGAAGTCGATGACGAAGAACTCCGGCCCGGACACTCGGGGCTCGAGACTCTGCGCCGCCAGCGCGAGCAGGAGGCGGTTGACGTCGAACGCGAACCCCGTGGCCGGACACGGCGCGCCGAAGCGCCCCAGCATCTGATCGTACCGGCCGCCGCCCACCAGCTCGGCGCCGAACCCGTCGACGTACCCCTCGAAGTTCACGCCCGAGTAGTAGTCGAACCCGCGGACCTCGCCAAGGTCAAGGAGGATCGCCCCGCCGAGGCCGTAGGCGGTAAGCAGCCGGTGGACCTCCGCGAGCCCGGCCACCGCGCGTTCCGACCGCGGATTCTGGACGAGCGCCGCCGCCCGCCGGATCACGTCCGTCCCGCCCTGGAGGCCAGGCAGGGCCAGCAGGAGGTCCACCGTCGCCGACGGGACGGAGAGGTCCCCCACCAGGCGGGTCAGCTCCGCCACGTCCTTCCGTCCCAGGGCCCCGCGAAGAGCCCGCGCCACGTCGCGCTCGACGCCGAGGCTGTCGAACACGCCCCGCACGAACTCGACGTGCCCGACGTCGATCTGGAAGCGCTCCAGCCCGGCGGCCCGGAACGCCTCGATGGCCATCGCGATCATCTCGGCGTCCGCCTCCGGCTTGTCGAGGCCGAGCAGCTCGACGCCCGCCTGGTAGAACTCCCGCATGCGGCCGAGCCGCGGGGCCTCCTGACGGAACACGTTCGTCCGGTAGGCGAGGCGGTAGGGCTTGGGCCGGTCGCGGAGGCGGGTGGCGGCGATGCGCGCGATCTGCGGCGTCACGTCGGCGCGGAGCGCGAGCATCCGCCCGGTGTCCGGGTCGACGAACTTGAACATCCCCTCCTGGAGCGCCTCGTCCGTCCCCAGCGCGAGGACGTCGAAGAACTCGAAGGTCGGCGTCATCACCTCCCGATAGCCCCAAAGCCGAAAGACGCCGAGGAGGCGTTCCTGGAGCCCCCGGAGGCGGGCCGCCTCGTCGGGGAGGTAAATCTTCACCCCGGTGGGGAGCTGCGACTGAAGGTTCCGCCGGTCCATAGCGCGTGCCCGGGAGCCGGGCAAACCCTCGGAAGTATACGGGAGCGGCCCGGTGAAATCCAGCGCGGTGGCGGCGGTCAGGTCCAGCCGGCGTCGACGACGTAGCTCTGCGCCGTGCATCCCGCGCTGTCGTCCGCTGCGAAGAACAGGACGGCGCGGGCGATGTCCTCGGGGACGAGCTTCCGCTTGAGGCACTGCCGGCGCAGGAGCTCCGCCTCCGACTCGGGCGTGAGCCACAGCCGGATCTGACGCTCCGTCATGATCCAGCCGGGCACGACGCACGTGACGCGGATGCTGTGCGGGCCCAGGTCCCGGGCGAGGCCGCGCGTGAGGCCCACGACCGCCGACTTGGCGGTAGTGTAGCCCGGCATGCCTCCCTGCCCGACCATCCAGGAGGTGGAGCCCAGGTTCACGATGGCGCCCCCGCCGGCGGCGGCCATGTCCGGGTACACCGCCTGGGCGGCGAAGAACTGGTGCCTCAGGTTGACCGCGAGTCGGTCGTCCCAGTACTCGGGGGTGACCGTGTCGAGTGCATGGCGCTCGTCGTGGGCCGCATTGTTGATCAGGATCCGGATCGGGCCGAGCCGCCGCCGCACCTCGGCCACGGCACCGCGGAGGGCCGCGATGTCCCTGAGATCGCACGGGAGGAAGAGGGGACGCCCGCGGCCGGTTGCGCCGATCGTCTCCCCCAGACGCTCGGCGGCCCCAGCGTCGATGTCGAGGAAGGCCACCCGCGAACCCTGGGCGCAGAAATGCTCCACGATGGAGGCGCCGATGCCACTGGCGCCGCCGGTCACGAGCACGACGCGATCGCGCAAGCTCGGGTACGTGGCGTACGTCATGAGGCCCTCCTTGGGACGGCGGGAATGGTCGACGGCGAGCCGGCATCCACGCTAGCACACGCGAGTCGGCTTGCCCGGACCGCGCGCGACCCGGTATCCTCGGCCGGCATGGATCCGATCACCCTGCGCGGTGGTTCGCTCGGCGTCGTCCTTATTCCCCCGGTCGGAGGCGCGATTGCGCGCTTCTGGTGCGAGCAGCCAGGGGCGGCGATCGAACTGCTCCGTCCCGCGTCCGATCTGGCACTCACGCGGCGCGACGCCGGGGGGATGGCGTGCTTCCCGTTGGTGCCGTGGTCGAACCGGATCCGCGAGGGACGCTTCGCCTTCGGCGGGCGCACAATCGGCCTGCCGCCGAATCGCTCCCAGGATCGCCACCCGATCCACGGGCTCGGCTTCCAGACGACATGGACTGTCGTGGACCTCGACCCGGCACGGGCCGTCCTCGAGCATGGCCACGCGCCGGGCGCGTGGCCGTGGGCGTATCGCGCCCTGCAACGGGTCGCGCTGACACCGGCGAGCCTCGAGCTCGAGCTCACGGTCCGGAACGAAAGCGACACGGCGATGCCCGTGGGCCTGGGCTGGCACCCCTACTTTCCACGGACTCCGGGGACGACGCTCACGGCGCGCGTCGGCGGGCTCTGGCTGACCGACGCCGAGGTCCTGCCCGTGGCCTGCGTGGCGCCACCGCCGGACCGGGACCCGGGACGGGGGCTCTCTGTCGACCGAACCGCGCTCGACAACGCGTTCGTCGGCTGGGACGGCGACGCGGTCGTCGCGTGGCCCGAGTGGCGCGTCCAGCTCCGGCTGGCGACACAGGGCCCGCTCGGCACCCTGGTGGTCTACACGCCACCCGGCGAGGCGTTCTTCTGCGTCGAGCCGGTCAGCCACATCACCGATGCCTTCAACCTCGCCGCCGCCGGGCGGACAGACACGGGGATGCTGTCCCTCCTTCCCGGCGAGTCCGTCGGGGCCACACTCACCTTGACCCCGTCGATCGCATGATCGGGCACGACGTGCGCTCCCCGTCGGCGCACCGGCTCCGCGCGCACGTCACACCGTGAGCGGCATCCTCTGCGTCCTGCCGGCACGCGCGCTCCTCGGCGAGGGCCCACTCTGGGACCCGGAGGACCGCCTCCTCTACTGGGTCGACATCAAGGGCCGCGTCGTGCACCGGTTCGATCCCGTGACCGGCCGCGACACGCGGTGGCCGACGCCCGAGGTCGTGGGCTGCCTCGTCCGGCGCACGGCCGGCGGCTTGGTGGTGACGCTGCGCTCCGGTTTCCACTTCCTCGACCTCGACACGGGGGCGATCCAGCCGGTCGCCAGGCCCGAGCTGGACCGGCCCGAGAACCGGTTCAACGACGGGAAGCCCGACCGCCGCGGCCGGTTCTGGGCCGGCAGCATGCACGATCCCGAGACCCTTCCCACGGGCGCCCTGTATCGGCTCGACCCCGACGGCGCGTGCCACCGGATGGTCGACGGCATCATCTGCTCGAACGCGCTCTGCTGGAGTCCCGACGGACGCACCATGTACCATGCCGACACTCTCCGCCGGGTCGTGTGGGCGTGGGACTCGGACCCCGACCGCGGCGAGATCGCGAACCGCCGCGTCTTCGTGGAGCTCTCGGGGGACGAGGGCGCCCCGGACGGCGCCACCGTCGACGCCGAGGGGTTCGTGTGGCTCGCGCACTGGGACGGCTGGCAGTTGACCCGCCACGACCCCACCGGTCGCACGGAGCGCGTGGTCCGCCTGCCGGTCCAGCGCCCCACCTGCCCGGCCTTCGGCGGGCCGGACCTCGGCGTGCTGTACGTGACCTCCGCGAGGATCGGGCTCTCCGAGGAGGCGCTCGCCCGGCAGCCGTGCGCCGGGGGCATCCTGGCCCTCGATCCGGGCGTGCCAGGCCTGCCCGAGGCGCGTTTCCCCGGCTGAGGCGAGGCGGGAAGGCATTGGGAGCCGTGGACACCCCAAGGTCCTCGAGGGCGTCGGCGAACCGAAGCCCGGGCGCCATGCGCGTGTGGATTCCGCGGGCTACAATCTGATCGCGGCCTTGCGACCGAGAGCTTCGACCCCCTTCGATCAAGAGGAGAGACGCGTGACAGGCACGGACAGGATGCAGCTTGGACTCATGCTCCCGATCGGCGCCGGAGCTTTCGGCGAGGGGCGGCCCGTCCGCTGGGCGGACCTCCGCGAGATGGCCCGCACGGCGGAGACGATCGGCATCGACACGCTGTTCCTGCCCGACCATCTGCTGTTCCGGAAGTCGCCGCCGGACAACCTCATGCAGGTCAACATGCCGGAGGGGAAGGTCCGCGGGGTCTGGGAATCGTGGACGATGCTCGCCGCCCTAGCCGAGGCGACGAGCCGCATCCACCTCGGGCCGCTCGTGGCCTGCACCGGCTTCCGGAACCCGGCGATCCTGGCGAAGATGGCGGACACCCTCGACGAGGTGTCGGACGGTCGCCTCGTCCTCGGTCTCGGGGCCGGCTGGCACGAGCCGGAGTACCACGCCTTCGGCATCCCTTACGACCACCGGGTGGGGCGTTTCGCGGAAGCTCTCGGGATCATCGTGCCGCTCCTGCGCGAGGGCCGCGTCGACTTCCAAGGACAGTACTACCAGGCACGGGATTGCGTCCTCACCCCGCGCGGTCCCCGCCCCGGAGGCCCGCCGATCCTGATCGGGGCCCAGCGCCCGCGCATGCTGGCGCTCACCGCTCGCTACGCCGACCGCTATGATGCCGACTACCATCTCACCGCCGGCGATGTGGGCAGCCGATTCGATGCGCTCGATCGAGCCTGCGCCGAGGTGGGACGTGACCCCGAGACCATCATGCGCACGGCCGGGACACGGGTGGCGCTCGCGCGACCCGGTGAGCCCCCGCCCGGCGTCCCCGCCGTCACCACGCCGCCCGGGATCGCCGCCTTCGAGCTTGGCGGGATGCGCCAGATGGCTCGCGTGGGCACTCCCGACGAGCTCCTCGAGCACGTCCGGACCTTCAAGGCGGCCGGGGTCCAGCACTTGACGCTGAGCCTCGTCCATCCGCCGGGCCCCAAAGGCATCGAGATGCTCGCCCCGGTCGTCGAAGGCATCCGTCAGTGAGGGGATGAGCGACCGCCGATCTTTGCCTGAAGTGTCTGGGGGAACACCCGCTCTGAGCTTCTCACGTCTGCCCCACTGAAACGGGCCCTGTATCGCCTACTCCACAACACCCGCCACATCGTGCTACAAGGACCCTCACAGCGAAGGAGGAGACGCTGAAGCGCTAGCTAGCCGCCAGCGTCGTTCCGCTCCGATCATGTTCGCCGATTCGCGCTGATCACGATCGCTGAGATGCGCGCCCGCGGCGTCACCCGCGGGCACTCCGATGTGGGCTTTTGCTACGTGACGTCGGAAGGTGCCCCCCCGGTGAACGGATCCGGTCACCGGACGCGGATCTCGAAGATGAGCGGCCAGAGCTTGCCCCCGACGAACAGCCGCCGGGTGGCCGGGTCGTAGGCGATTCCGTTGAGCACGGCCTCCTGCTGGCGCCGCGCGCTGGAGGGGCGGAGACCGGTCAGGTCGAGAAAGGACGTGACGCGGCCAGAGGCGGGATCGATCTGGACCACGACGTCCGTGTGCCAGACGTTGGCCCATACCATACCCTCGATGAACTCCAGCTCGTTGAGGCGATGGAGCGGCTGCCCGTCCCAGGTGACGGCGAGCTTCCGCGTGGGCTTGAAGCGCTCGGGGTCCAGGTAGGTCAGGACGTCCGTCCCGTCGCTCAGAATGAGGCTCGCGCCGTCATAGGCGAGTCCCCAGCCCTCGCCCTCGTACCGGAATTCCCGTAGCAGCCGCAGGGTCGCCAGGTCGTAGACGAAGCCCCGACCCGACCGCCAGGTGAGCTGAACGAGCCGGTCACCCACTCGAGCGAGACCCTCCCCGAACACGTCCGGCGGGAGGTCGACCCGACGGAGCACTCGGCCGGTCGGCCATTCGACCCGGCGGAGCGTCGACTGGCCGAGAATCCCGGTACTCTCGAAGAAGCCGCCGTCATACCACACGAGGCCCTGAAGGAACGCCCGCGGGTCATGAGGAGAACTGCGGACGACTTCCCACCGGAGCTGTCGTGCGGCATCCGTCGACTGGCTGGCAGAGCCGGGAGCAGCAGGGCTTGCTGCCTCCCCGGCCAATGCCCCGGCAGCGAGCAAGATCGCCACCACCACAACAGCACGGTTCGGAGGCCGACGAGCCGCCTCGACCGAGCGCGGGATAGACGCGTGGCCACGGTTCTTCGCGTGAATCGAGGGCGCCGGGGTCCAGAAGATCAACGTCCTACAGCCGAACGAGGCGGGCCGAGCGGATCGACGGCAGCGCGCGCAGCTCGGCGAGGACGGAGTCGGGCACCGACGCGTCCAGGCTCAAGATCGAGACCGCACGGCCGCCGGGCCGCTGCCGCCCGAGCTGCATGCCCGCGATGTTGATGCCGTGCCCGCCGAACAGCGTGCCGATCCGACCGATGACGCCCGGCACGTCGTCGTTCGAGAGGACGACCATCCAGCCTGCCGCGTGCGCTTCCAGGTCGAACCCGTCCACCTGGACGATCCGCGGCTCGCGCCGGTGGAAGAGGGTTCCCGCCACCTGCCGGTGGCCGTGGTCGGTTGTGAGCTCGGCCGTCAGCAGGCTGGCGAAGTGCTCGCTGACCGGCGTCTTGGACTCGACGACGCGAAGGCCCCGCTGTCGCGCGAGGTAGGGGGCGTTCACGTCCGTCACGTTCTCCTCGAGGATCACGCCGAGCAGGCCCCGCAGGAAGGTGACGGTGAGCGGCTGGATCGCATGGGCGGCGACCTCGCCCGCGTAGGTGAGCCGCGCCTCGGCCATCCGACCCCGGGCCAGCTGGCCGAGGAACGACCCGAGCTTCACCGCGAGCGCGAGATAGGGCGCCAGCTCCCGCAGGAGCTCGGGGTCCACACTGGGGGCGTTGACGGCGTGACGGACCACCCCCCGAAGCAGGAGGTCGGCGACCTGCTGCGCGATGGCCACGGCGACCTGGGTCTGCGCCTCCTCCGTCGAGGCCCCGAGGTGCGGAGTCACCACGACCGGATCCAGGTCGAGGACCGGGGAGCCCCAGGGCGGCTCCCGCTCGAAGACGTCGAGGCCGGCACCCGCGACGTGCCCCGCCTGGACCGCCGCCGCCAGCGCGGCCTCGTCGACGATGCCGCCCCGGGCGCAGTTGATGATGCGCACGCCGGGCTTCGTCCGCCCCAGCTCGGCGGCGCCGATCAGGCCGCGGGTCTCCTTGGTCAGGGGAATGTGGACCGAGATGAAGTCGGACCGGCGGAGCAGCGTGTCCAGGTCGACCAGCTCGACGCCGAGGCGCTCGGCGACCTCCGCGCCGAGGTACGGGTCGTAGGCGATCACCGTCATCTGAAAACCCTGCGCGCGGCGCGCGACCTCCGTGCCGATCCGTCCCAGTCCGACGATGCCGAGCGTCTTGCCGTACATCTCCGCCCCGAGGAAGCGCTCGCGCTCCCACTTGCCACCGCGGAGGTGGGCGTGGGCCTGCGGAAGCTTCCGCGCGACGGCGAGGAGAAGCGCCATCGTGTGCTCGGCGGCGGCGATCGTGTTGCCGCCGGGGGTGTTCATGCAGACGATGCCTCGCCGCGTCGCCGCTTCGACGTCGACGTTGTCCAGGCCGACACCGCCGCGCCCGATGACCTCGAGGGCGGGCGCGGCGGCGATCACCTCGGCCGTGACCCGGCTGGCGCTCCGAACCACGAGTCCGTGGTAGGGGCCGATCCGCCGGGCGAGCTCCTCGGACGGCAGTGTCGGGATCACGTCGACCAGCAGGCCCTCGCCGCGAAGCGTGTCGACCCCGATCTCCTGGAGGGAGTCGGTGACGAGCACCCGCTTGGCGCCCGGGTCGCTCACGAGCGGGTCAGCCTTCCTTCGCGAAGATCCGCTGCGCGGCCGCGACGGCCGCGCCCAGCTCCACGGGCACCCCGAGCCGCGCGAGGACACGCTCCAGCGCCGCCAGGCCGACGACCAAGTCGGACTCGTCGACCCAGCCGAGGTGGGCGAGCCGGAAGAGCTTGCCCTTCATCTCGCCCTGGCCGCCCGCGATGGTGATGTTGTGCTCCAGGCCGTACGCCCGCACGACCGCCTCGCCGTCCACGCCCGGCGGGGCGACGATCGCGGTCACGGCGGGGCTCGGCGTCGCCCGGGCGAAGAGCGCGAGGCCGAGCGCCTCCGCCCCGGCCCGCGCCGCGCGCGCCAGCCGGTCGTGGCGGCGATAGACGTCCGGGAGACCCTCGGCCCGGATGAGCCCGAGCGCGACGTCCAGCCCCGCGAGGAGTGACACGGCCGGGGTGAACTGCCCCTGGTGCCTCGCCTGCCAGCGACGCTCGGTGGGGAGGTCCCAGTAGAAGCGGGGGCACCGGGCCTGCTCGGCGGCGCGCCAGGCCCGGTCATTGAGGGCGACGAACGCGAGACCCGGCGGGCACATGAGTCCCTTCTGCGAGCCCGCGACGACGACGTCGATCCCCCAGGCGTCCATCGGGCACGGCACGACGCCGAGCGACGAGACCGTGTCCACCACGCACAGGGTGTCGGTCCGTCGGGTGAGGGCGGCGTAGGCCTCGACGTCCTCGAGCACGCCCGTCGACGTCTCGCTCTGGGTCACGAAGAGCGCCCGCGCCCCGGGATGCGCGGTCAGCGCCGCCTCGACGCGCTCCGGCGCCACGGTGTCCCCGTAGGGGGCATCGATGGCATGGACGGTGACCCCGAAGGCGCGAGCGATGTCGCTCCAGCGCTCGCCGAACTTGCCGCACCGCACGACCAGCACCTCGTCCCCCGGCGAGCACAGGTTGACGACCGCCGCCTCCAGGGCGCCGGTGCCCGACGCGGCCAGCACGATGACTTCGCCCCGCGTCTCGATGAGCTCCGCGAGACCCGCCCGCACGCGGCCAAAGAGCGCCTCGAACTCGGGGGTGCGGTGATGGAGGATCGGCCGGCCCGTCGCCTGGAGAACCTCGGGCGGGATCGGGGTCGGACCCGGCGCGAGCAGATGGTACTTCTTCATGGCCTGGCTCCTTCAGCCTGACGATTGCGTCATCAGACGAAGCCTACCACAGCGAGTACCACGAGGAGCGTCAGCGCCACCTCAAGCGCACGCTCCACGACGGCGAACCCTTCCCTTTCGCTCGCCGCGCGGGACGCCCCAGATGAACTCCAGCAGGCAGTCGACCAGGCATCCCACCGACAGCCCGGCGGACTCGCGCTGTTCAGCTGCCGAAGTGGTAGGGCCCTCGGAAGACGCCGCGCTCCGTGACGATGGCGGTGATGAGCGCGGCCGGGGTGACGTCGAAGGCCGGGTTCCGCACCGGGGAGGCCGCCGGGACGATCCGCCGCCCGCCGATCTCCTGGACCTCACGGGGGTCCCGCTCCTCGATGGGAATGGCCGATCCGTCGGGAATCGCGGGGTCGATCGTCGAGAAGGGCGCGGCGACGTAGAAGGGGATGCCGTGGTGACGCGCCAGCACCGCCACGCCGTAGGTCCCGATCTTGTTGGCGGTATCCCCGTTCCGGGCGATCCGGTCGGCGCCCACCACGACGAGGTCCACCTCGCCGCGAGCCATGGTCGAGGCCGCGGCGACGTCGGCGATGACCGCGTGGGGGATGCCCTCACGGGCGAGCTCCCACGCGGTGAGGCGCGCTCCCTGCAGGACCGGCCGCGTCTCGTCGACCCAGACGAACGGCCGCCGCCCCGCCTCGACGGCCCCGCGCACGACCCCGAGCGCCGTCCCGTAGCCACCCGTGGCGAGCCCGCCGGCGTTGCAGTGGGTCAGGATCCGCGCTCCCACGGGGACGAGCTCGGCCCCGTGGGCCCCGAGCCGCCGGTTCGCCGCCACGTCCTCCTCGAGGATCAGCTCCGCCTCGCTCACCAGGCCCAGGCGGAGCTCCGCGGGCGGCAGCGTCCGCCGGCTCTGCACGAAGCGCCGCATGCGGTCCAGCGCCCAGAAGAGGTTCACCGCCGTCGGCCGGGTCGCGGCGAGCCCGGTGGTCGCGGTCTCGAGGTCCTGGACCAGCGCGTCGGCATCACGCGCCGGGCTCGCGAGCCCCGCGAGCGCGACCCCGAAGGCCGCCGCCACGCCGATCGCCGGCGCGCCGCGGACCACCAGGGTCCGGATCGCGTCCGCCACCTCGGGCCACGTCCGGCACTCGAGGTACACCTCTTCGCCGGGCAGGCGCCGCTGGTCCAGCAGGACGAGCCGGTCCCCCTGCCAGCTGAAGGTGGAGAATGCGAGCGGCGGGGCGCCCACTAGGCGGAGCGCACGGCGGAGGGCGCCGGGGACGCCCCCCCGGGCATCGCGAGCCGGGTGGCGGCCTCGCCGAGCGCGAGGCCCATGACCCGCACGACCTTGGTCCGGGCCGTGTGACCGCGGACGATCTCGACCCGCGAGCGGGCACAGCCGAGCCGCTCGGCCAGCAGCGCGCGAACCGCCTGGTTGGCGGCGCCGTCGGCCGGCGGGGCCGTCACCCGCACGCGGAGGACAGTGCCCTGCCATCCGACGATCTCGTCGCGACCAGCGCGGGGGCGCACCTCCACGGTCAGACGGGTCTCAGGGGGCATCGCCTTCCGCCAGGGCCCGCTCGGCGAGATGCTTGTGCGCGGCGAGCGTGCTCATGATCTCCTCGGCCAGCTGCCGGCGGAGCCGCCGAAGAGCGCCGATCTCGGCGGTGAGTCTCGCGTGCTCCTCCCGGACGTCCTGCATGGCTTTCTCGGCGCGAAGGTGAGCCTCGCGGAGAACCAGCTCCGCCTCGCGCCGGGAGTTCTCCTTGAACTCCTCGGCGATCTTCTGCGTCGTGACGAGCGTCTCCTGGAGCGTCTTCTCCCGCCCCTCGACGCCCCGGGACTTCTCCTCGGCCGCCATCAGCTGCTCCTTGAGGAGCGCATTCTCCCGGGCGAGCTCCTCGACGTCGTCGGCCATCTCCTCCAGGAACGCGTCGACCTCCTGCGGGTCGAACCCCCGGAAGAGCCGCACCGCGAACTGCTGCTGGCGGATGTCCGTCGCGGTCATGCGCATCGGAGTTCCTCCTGAGCCTCCGCCTCACCCGAGCCGGTAAGCCGTCCTCACGAGGACCGGGACGAGGAACCACTGGAGGAAGTAGATGCCAAGGATGACGACGAGAGGCGAGAAGTCAATCGCCGTGTTGGGAAGGCGGCGCCGGATCGGTCGAAGCACGGGCTCGGTCACCTGGTGCAGGAATCGCACGATCGGGTTCCAGGGATCCGGGTTCACCCAGGACAGCAGGGCCCGGATGACGATGATCCACATGTACGCATACAAGACGTAGTCGACGAGCTTCGCGACCGCGAGCAGGAAATCGCCCAGCACGTACACGGCGTCGCCTATCGCCCCTGGCCAAGCTCGCGCGACCGCTGGGTCGCACGCTCCACGGCGTCGATCAGGGTCCGTCGGAGCCCCCCGGACTCCAGGGTGTGGATGCCCGCGATCGTGGTCCCGCCGGGGGAGCTGACCATGTCCTTGAGCTGGCCCGGATGCATGCCGGTATCGATCAGGAGCCGCGCCGAACCGAGCACCGTCTGCATGGCCAGCGTCATCGCCGTCTTGCGGTCCAGGCCGACCCGGACCCCGCCGTCCGCGAGCGCCTCGACCACCAGCGCGATGTAGGCGGGACCGGAGCCCGAGAGCCCCGTCACCGCGTCCATCATCTCCTCGTCCAGGATGACCACGCGACCGACGGCCTCGAAGATCTGCCGGGCCGTGTCGAGGTCGCCCTCCTCGAGCCCGGCGGCGAGCGCGATGGCCGTGGCCCCTTCGAGCACGAGGGCGGGCGTGTTCGGCATGACCCGGATCAACCGGGTGCCCGGGGGCAAGTGGCGCCGGATCTCCCCGGTGGAGACGCCGGCCGCCACCGAGATCAGGAGCTTTCCGGGCGTGGCGGGAGCGATCTCGTCCAGTATGCCCCTGAGGATCTGCGGCTTGACGGCCAGGATCACGACGTCGGCCCGCCGCACGAGCGTCACGTTGTCCGGGGTGACCATGACGCCGTAGAGCCGCTTCAGCTCTTCGAGCCGTTCGGTCCGGACGTCGGCCGTGAGAAGGTGCCCGACCGGCATGAGTCCCGTCTTCGTGAGGCCCCGGACGAGCGCCTCGCCCATGTTGCCCCCACCCACGAGCCCAATCCGCTTGTCCCGGACCGACACCGTCAGTCCCCTCGACCGAGCGCGTCGCCAGAGCGCCAGGCGTTCACGGTTCAGCCTCCCCGGGGCCCGAAGATCGCGGTCCCCACCCGCACGATCGTCGCGCCCTCCTCGATGCCCACCTCGAAGTCGCCGCTCATCCCCATCGACAGCTCCGTGAGCTCGGCGCCGAGCCCCCAGCTCGGGGCGCCGTCGAGCAGCTTCCGCATCTCCCGGTAGTACGGCCGGGAGTCTTCGGGCACGCGGGGCAACGGGGGGATCGTCATGAGCCCGCGCAGCCGGAGTCCGGGGAGTGCCGCCATGGCCTCCAGCGCGGACCGGAGATCCTCGGGCCGGACGCCTCCCTTCTGGGGCTCGTCGCCGACGTTGACCTGCACCAGCACGTCGACCGGGCGCCCGGCCTCGGTCGCCCGGCGAGACAGCGCCTCCGCCAGTGCGAGGCGATCGACCGAGTGGATGAGGTCGAAGCAGTCGAGGGCGTCCCTGATCTTGTTCGTCTGGAGGTGGCCGATCAGGTGCCACGGTCGGGGCCGGCCGAGCACGGCGATCTTCTCCCGCGCCTCCTGCACGCGGTTCTCGCCGAGCGCAGGGACTCCCACCGCGATCGCGGCCCGGATGCGCTCGACGTCGACGCCTTTGGACACCGCCACCAGGAGCACGGCGTCCTCGCGGCGTCCGGCGCGGCGGGTCGCGTCGGCGATCCGCTCGCGCACGGCGGCCAGATTGGCGCGGACATCGGTTTCGGTCATGCGCGCCGGTATTGTAGCGGGTTCCCCCGCCCGATGCCACGGTGTCTCGCGTGGCGCGCTCCTACTCGAGCACGGCGAGCGTCGCGAGGCGCCCCGCGAGAGCCTCCTTCCGGTACGAGAAGAAGAGGTCTTGCCGGCAGCCGGTGCATAGCCGCGGACTCAGGATCGCGCCCCGGAGCACGCCGGCCGCCGTCAACTGCTCGGCATTGGCTGCCCACAGGTCAAGCCACCATCGGCCTTCGCGCCCCGGGCGCACCCAGCGCTCCCACGCCGCGGGGAACGCCGTCCGCAGGGGGTCGATCACGGGCTCGTCGACCTCGTAGCAGCACGGGCCGATGGACGGCCCGATCGCGGCCCGGAGCCGGTCCGCCCGCGCGCCGGCCTGCTCGACAAGCGCCGCGACGAGCCGGCCCGCGATCCCCCGCACGGTGCCACGCCATCCCGCGTGCGCCACGCCGAGCGCCGGGCGCTCCGGATCGACGACGATCAGCGGCACGCAGTCGGCGGTGAAGACCGCCAGCGGCCGTGCGCGCTGGCGGGTGAACAGGGCATCCCCCGTGCCGATCAGGCCGTCCGCGCCCGTGGCGTCGGTGTCGAGACAGTCGACGCCATGGACCTGACGCGCGTACCGGACGCTCCTCGACTCGAGGCCGAGGGCGGCGAGCGCCGGCCACCGCCGGTCAACGCCGAACGGGCCGGCAAGCGCCGAGACGGCGTCGAAGCTTCCCTGGTGGCGCGTCGTGAAGGCGTGCCCCACACCGACCGCCGTGAGCGCCGGCAGCGCGGCGTGCGTGGGCGGCTCCCCGTACCAGCTCACCATGCTTCGATCCATACCGCCCGTGGGGGCCTCGGTGGCGGGCCGCCGATGGCGAGCCTCGGATACCGCCGCCGTCAGTCGGCCTGTCGCCGGAGGAAGGCGGGGATGTCCAGGTCGTCGGTCATCGCGTCGAGGCCGTCGGCGCGCACGCCGTCCGCGCGCGGCCGGCGCCACGGCGAAGGCCGATCGCCGCCCCGGTACGCCTTGAGGTCGACGGGCCGCGCGCCCGCCGCGCCCGCGCCCGCCGCCGAACCCGCCCCCATCGACGCGAGGGACTGCGTGGCACCGCGCGCGTCGTCGAATCCGGTCGCGATGACGGTGACGCGGATCTCATCCCCGAGACCCTCGTCCACCACGGCGCCAACGATGATATTGGCGTCGCCCTCGGCCGCCTCCGCAACCGTGCTCGCGGCCTCGTTCACCTCGTGGAGCGTGAGGTCCGGGCCGCCGGTGATGTTGATCAGGACCCCGCGCGCCCCCTGAATGGACGTCTCTTCGAGCAGCGGGCTCGCGATTGCCTTCTGCGCCGCGTCGACGGCCCGATGCTCCCCTCGACCGATCCCGGTGCCCATGAGCGCCATGCCCATTCCCGACATGATCGTACGTACGTCGGCGAAGTCGAGGTTGATGAGACCGGGCACCAGGATGAGATCCGAGATGCCCTGGACTGCCTGCTGCAGGACGGAGTCCGCGACCCTGAACGCCTCCTGCAGCGACGTGCCCTTCTCGACGACGGTGAGGAGCCGCTGGTTCGGGATCGTGAGCAGCGTGTCGACGATCCCCCGGAGCTCCTGGATCCCCGCGTCCGCTTGACGCATGCGCCGGGGCCCCTCGAACTGGAACGGCTTCGTGACGCAGGCGACGGTCAGCGCGCCCAGCTCCTTGGCGATCGCGGCCACGACGGGCGCAGCTCCGGTGCCCGTCCCGCCGCCCATCCCGGCCGTGATGAAGACCATGTCGGCGCCGGTGAGGGTCTGGTGGAGAACCTCCCGATCCTCGCTGGCAGCCCGGCGGCCCACCTCGGGGTCGGAGCCGGCGCCAAGGCCGCCAGTCAGCTTGGCGCCGAGCTGGATCTTGATCTGAGCCGGAGAGGCGCGGAGGGCCTGGGCGTCGGTATTGGCCACCGCGAACGTCACGCCGGTGAATCGCGAGCTGATCATCCGGTTCACGGCGTTCGACCCGCCGCCTCCAAGCCCAACGACCCGGATCTTCGCCGCGAGTTCCCGATCCTCCTCCTCGAGCCGGAAGATAAGCTCCTCCCGCATCGTCCCCTCTCCCCCCTTCGGCCGGCGTTCCCCGCCGGCCGTCTCACTCGATTGCCTTCGCTTGCGCCGCCCCCGCCCCATCAGAAGATCTCCCGCAGCCACTCGCGGACACGGCGCGCCGTCCGGCCCACGCCGGGCCAGCCCTCGCTCAGTCCGGGAATCCGGCCGGCGGGAGCCGCCGGGCGGTCACGGCGAGCGCCGGTCAGGACCAGTCCCACAGCGGTTGCGAACGCGGGGCTCTCCACTTGTTCGTACAGCCCGCCGACCCACTTCGGGATGCCGCGCCGGACCGGCAGGTCGAGGATTGTCTCCGCCAGCTCCGGGACGCCTTCCATGATCGTCGCGCCTCCCGTGACCACCGCCCCCGCGGTGGCGGCATCGTCAAGCCCGGCCTGGCTCACGCCCCGGGCCACGAGCGTGAGAATCTCCTCCACCCGCGCCTGGACGATGCGGGCCAGGGTCTGCCGGGAGAGCACCCTCGGCTTGCGGCCGCCGATCGAGGGCACCTCCACCGTCTCGTCCTCGAGGACGAGGCTCGCCTGGGCGCACCCGTAGAGCTTCTTCAACTCCTCCGCCGACGGCGGCGGCGTCCTGAGCCCCACGGCGATGTCGTTCGTGATGTGGTCGCCTCCCAGGGGGATCACCGCCGTGTGCCACACGGCGCCATCCCTGAACAGCGCGACGTCCGTTGTGCCACCACCCACGTCGATCAGGAGGACGCCCAGCTCCCGCTCGTCAGGCGTGAGCACGGACTCGCCCGAGGCAAGCGCCTGCAGCACGACGTCCTCCACTTTGAGGCCGGCCCGGTTGACACTCCGCACGACGTTCTGCACCGCGGTGGCCGCTCCAGCGACGAGGTGCACCGAGACGCCCAGCCGGCTCCCGAGCATCCCTATCGGCTCCCGGATGCCGTCCTGGTCGTCGACGGTGAAGCCCTGGGTGAGCACGTGGAGGATCTCGCGGTCGGGGGACAGGCTCACCGCGCGGGCCGCGTCGACCGCGCGCGAGACGTCGATGGCGGTGACCTCGCGGGTGCGCCCCTGGACCGCCACCACGCCCTGGCTGTTTGCCCCGCGGATGTGTCCCCCGCCGATCGAGACGTAGACGGCGTCGACTTCCACCCCGGCCCCGTGCTCCGCCTCGGAGACCGCGCGCTTGACCGCCTCGACCGTCGACTCGACGTTGGCAACGACGCCCTTCCGGAGCCCCCGCGAGGGGTGCTGCCCGATGCCGATCACATCGACGCCGGTCGGGGTCACCTCACCGATGACGGCACAGATCTTGGTCGTCCCCACATCGAGTCCCGTGATGATGTTCGGCATTCTACGCACTGTCAGCGTCGCTCCAGGCCAGCCGCGGCCGGCATCGCGAGAGTGGGAGGATTCCCGACCGATCGGCGCCGGCCCGCGGCGGGCGGCGGCGTGCGAGGGGTGAGCACGACCTGGTCCCGGAACCGGAGGTCGATCGAGGCTACGCGCTCGCCGCGGGCATCGAGTTCCCCGAGCACCCCGTCCAGCCGTGCCAGCCGGTCGCTCCAGGCGTCGGACCCCAGCCGGACCTCGATTCCGTCGACCAGGTAGAGCACCGGGCCGTGCGGGCGCGAGAGGTCGACCTCGGAGACGCGCGCGGCGAGGCGCCCGGACGTGCGCTGTAGCACGTGGAGCAGCGCCAGCCCGGCACGCAGTCCCTCCGACGGGGCAGTCGTACCGGGAACGGGTGCGCCGACGCCCGTCAGGATCGGGAGGCCAGTCGCGCCGGGCCGCGCGTCGGTCATGACGAGGTAGCCCTCGGCGTCGACCCAGTGGAGCCCGCCGGCGTTGACGAGCGCATGGGGCTCGCGCTCCTCCAGGAGCACGGTCACCCGTCCCGGCAGATGGCGCACGACGTGGGCGCGGCGGACCCCAGGAAGACCGGCCACCCGAGCCTCGGCGGCCGCGACGTCGACCGCCAGGAGGTTCGTCCCGGGCTCGATCGCCGCCGCCGCGCGCACCGTCCCCTCGTCGAGCCGGCGAGCTCCCGTCACCTCGACCGCGCGCGTGGCCAGGAGCGGCGTTCGCCGCACCCAATCCCAGGCCACGACAGCCGCCACTGCCAGTCCCGTGAGGATCAGGCTGAGGACGAGCCCGCGGAGCACCAGGCGGAGGGACCGGCCCGCGAGCCGGCTCCGGTGACGCTGGTTGGCGATCAGACGCGACCGGGACGCCAGGTCGGCAGGGGGCGCGGGGCGTGTTCGAGGCCCCGACAAAGCGCGGGAGGTGGAGGGACTCATCGAGCGGCCCCTTCGGACGGACTCTGACCTGTGGCGGCCTGTGGGCTCACGGGGCCCCGGCCCCTCCGCGGGTTCGCGTCATGGGACTCACTCGCCCAGGATCCTGAGCTCCGACGTGAGCCGGATCCCCGTCTGGTTGTGCACGCGGTCGAAGGCGAGCTCCAGAAGACCGAGGACGTCTTGGGTGGTGGCTCCGCCGCGATTGAGGATGAAGTTGGCGTGTTTCGCGGAGATCTCGGCGCCCCCCACCCGCTTGCCCCGGAGGCCCGCCTTCTCAAGAAGCCGCGCGGCATGGTCGTAGTCGGGGTTCTTCCAGACACAGCCCACGGCCGCCAGCGCGAGGGGCTGCGTCACCTTCTTGTGCTTGAGACGGGCGCGGATCTCGGCCAGGATCTCCTTCTGCGGCTTCCGGTGAAGCTGCAGCCGCACGCCCAGAAGGATCGCGCCGGTCGGAAGGGCAAAGGTGCGGTAGGTGAACCCCGGCGCGGGCTTGAGCTCGCCGATCGTCCCATCCGGGTGGAGGAAGTACACCGCCGACACGAAGTCCCAGATCGCGCCGTCGTGGGTACCGGCGTTCATGGCGAGCGCGCCGCCCAGCGTCGCCGGAATCCCCACCAGGCACTCGATCCCACCCAGGCCGATCGCGGCGGCCTCGCGAATCATCGTGGACAGCCCCGCGCCGCAGCCGATGGTGACTTCCTCGCCGTGGAACTCCATGCGGCCGAGGCAGCCTTCGATCTTGAGAACGATGCCGCGGTAGCCACGGTCCCGCACCAGCGTGTTGTGCCCGCTGCCGAGAAGAGCGACGGGCAGCTTCTCCTTGTCGGCGAACATCAGCGTCTTCCGGACGTCGTCGACGTCCTGCGGAATGATGAAGATGTCCGCCGGCCCGCCGCAGCGGAGCGACGTGTGGAACGCGAGCGGCTCCTTGAACCGCACCTCGCCGCGGATCTCACCCAGCATGCCGGTCTCCTTCTCCGTCCGGGATGACGCCCCGGGTCTCGCGCGCGGCCAGCCGCTCCCGCAGCTGGTCCGACACGGCCCCGATGTCGCCGGCCCCGAGGGTCAGGACCAAGTCGCCGGGCCGAATGGCGCGGAGGAC
>Ga0114129_10004933_pt1 | contig 18823 bp, 12 predicted proteins | sample RhiMetdeltSRZDD1_FD_80071 | JGI IMG/M metagenome (GOLD analysis project Ga0114129, IMG submission 80071) | Populus rhizosphere microbial communities from Tennessee, USA - Rhizosphere MetaG P. deltoides SRZDD1 (version 2) (version 2) | ecosystem: Host-associated > Plants > Roots > Rhizosphere >...
GGACCTCCGTGGTGGCCATCGACGCCGCGCTCGACGAAGCACGGGCCAAAAAGCGGGCGGCGTTGGCCAGTCTGACGGCGACCCGCGCTCAGCACGTCGCCACCGAAGCCGCGGTCCGTCAGTCCAGAAGCGAACGAGCCAAAGCAGAGGACTCCATCGGTCAGCTGGCCAACATGAACGCCCGCATCGCGGCGGCGGAGGCCGCGGTGCACTCTGCTGAGCTCGATCTCGAGTACACCCGTGTGCGGGCGCCGTTCACCGGGCGCGTGGTCAACCTCAACATCTCGACGGGCGCGTTCGCGCGGAGCGGGGCGGAAGTCTTCACGCTCGTCGACAGCGGCACGTGGTACGTGATGGCGAACTTCCGCGAGACGCAGCTCCGGCATATTCCCGCGGGAGCGCCGGTCGAGCTGTATCTGCAATCGCACCCCGGACGGCATTTCAAAGGCACGGTCGTCGGCCTGGGATGGGCCGTGCTGCCCGAGAACGGAACGAGCGTGAACGGCTTGCCGCGCGTCGAGCGCTCGCTCGACTGGATCCGGCTCGCCGCGCGCTTCCCCGTACGCATCAAGGTCGACGATCCCGACGACTCCTTCCGGATCGGCGCCTCGGCGGTCGCGACGGTGCACGGCTCGGTCAGAAGCGTGAGCCGATGACGGCGGCTGCTCTCGTCGATTTCCTGCGACGAGAGCTGGCGCCGACACCGGGGCGCGGTGGCGCGACCGTTCGGCTGACGCTGGCATGCGTGATCGCCACCATCCCGATCCTGACCCATCAGATCCCGCACGCCCTCCTCGTGCTGATCTTCATGTATCTCATCACCCAGGAGGACACCGCCGCGACGCTGCTCGGCTCGATCCTCGGCGTCGCCGGAGTGACGGTCGGCCTGGGCGCTGCGTTGCTGGCATGGCTGGTGGTCCTCGACATTGCGTGGCTGCGTATCGCCTGCTTCATCGGCTTCATCGCTCTCGGATTGTGGCTCAAGCGCGTGCTGGTGATCGGCGCGCTCGGATCCGCGTTGGGCTTGCCGGCGGGGCTTCTGATGATCGTGCCGGACCTGGCGCCGGTGCCACCTGAAAGCCTCGTCGAGTTCGCGCTGTGGCTCTGGCTGTGCGTGGCGCTCGGACTCACCGTCAATCTCGGTGTGCAGCTGCTGTTGGCCCCCGGCGATCCCTTGACGCTGCTGCAGCGCGAGGTCGACGCGAGGCTGCGCGCAGTGGAGCACACGCTCCGCGAGCTGGCGGGCGCGGATGACCTCACCCCGGCTCCTTCGGTGTCCCTCGGCGCGCTGGCCACCGCCGGCATGTCCCGACCGCTCGCGCTCCTCAAAAGTGCTTCGCTCACGAACGCGCGAGCTCGGCAGCGGCATGAGACGCTCGCGGCCACGATCACGCTCGTCGACCGACTCGTGACCGATGCGGGTGCGCTGCGAATGACCATGCCGTCGACGTCGAGCCCGTCGATGCGTGAGTGCCTGATCCGCGTGGCGGACGCGAGCGCGCGCACGCGTGAGGCATTCGCCGAACGTCGATGGCCCGAGCGGGGCGAAGCTGCGGCGCACGCCGCGTCCGAGGATTCTGCCTCGGCGGCAGCACCGTTGGCCGATATCGAGCGCACGCTCGAGCAGCTCTCGATGATCAGCCGCATCGAGCGTCCAAGCCCGGCGGCGAAAGAGAGCGGCCCTCATCTGCTGGTCCCCGACGCGACCACGAATCCCGAGTATGTGCAATTCGCGGTCAAAGGGACGGTGGCCTCGCTGATCTGCTACGTCCTGTTCATCGGCTTCGACTATCCCGGTATCTACACGTCCGTGATCACCTGCTTCGTCGTCTCGCTGTCGACCATTGGCTCGAGCAATCAGAAAGGGCTGTTGCGGTTCGGCGGCGCGGCGGTCGGCGGCGTGATGGGGCTGCTGGCCCTCGTCTATGCGTTTCCGAACATCGACCGTGTCGGCGGATTCTGGCTCGTCTTTGCCGTCGGCACCGCGGTGGCCGCCTGGATCAACTTCGGCTCGCCTCGGATCTCCTACGGCGGATACCAGACGGGGCTCGCGTTTTACAAGGCGACGCTGCAGAAGCTCGGGCCCGCGATGAGTGCCACCGTTGTACGCGACCGGCTCATCGGGGTGGCGTTCGGCCTGATCGTCTTCACGATCGTCGAGCACGTCTTGTGGCCGGTCCGCGCCGCGGATCGAATGCACGCCCGTCTGGCGGACGTCCTCCGCTCGCTTGCCGCGTTCGCGCGCGTGGCTTCTCGGCCGCCGGACGACGTCGATGCGCGTCGACAGCTGATCTCCCTGCAGGTGGCGGACGTGCAGGGTTTCGTCGAATCCTCCAAGTTCGAGGCGGGCGCGCGCGGCGCCGATGCGCAGGCGGTCGAGCAGCTCACCGCCGGCACGCAGACCGTCTTCCTCGTCGTGCTGGCCATCGCTCGCGCGGCGGCATCGGCCGCGAGGCCTACGGACGCCGTGCAGACTGTGACCACGCGCATCGACGACGAGGTGGCCACGATCCTCGAAGGCCTCGCGGATGGCGTCCGGGATCGTGGCGGCGCGCATGCGATCGATGTCGACGGCTCGCTGGCGGCCCTCCGACGGTCGATCATCGACGAGATGGACGCGGCTTCCGAAGACGTCAGCGACGCCGGGGTGACTGCGCTGTACCGCGAGATGGGTGTCGCCGTGAACAACCTCGTGTCGGCCTACAAACGATCGCCGATGGCCATCGAGCTTGCGGAGGTGACGGGATGAAGCATTTGTGGGCCGTCGGGTACGACGACATGGAGCGCGCGCATCAGGTCCGCGACGAAATCGTCCGCCTCGGGTGGATCGAGAATCACCTGCTCCTCGCCGACGTGGCCGTCGTCGTGCGACACCTCGACGGGTCGTTCACCCTCGACCGAGAACGCTTTCCGACCGGTCCGAACATCGTCGGCGCCTCGGCGGTGGGTTTCCTCGCCGGTCTGGTGATCGGCGCGCCCATCGTCGGCGCCGCCCTCGGGGCGATGGTCGGAGGCGCAGGCACGGCGATGAGTGTCATGTCGGCCGGGATCGCCGACGATTTCGTCAGAGACGTTCAGCGACTGATGAAACCCGGAACGTCGGCCATCTTCGTCCTGGACTCCGAGGGCGACATGGAAATGATCCTGCACGGCATTCGCGGCCTCGGTGGAACGGTGTTGAAGACGAACGTCGATGTCGAACGCGCACGCTTGATCCAGTCCACGCTGGCGGCGACCGTCGGGCCTCCGTAATGTCCTCGGCGCCTGATCTCCTGACGCAGTACGGTCTCGCGGTCATCTTCGTGTGGGCGTTTGCCGTGCAAGCGGGCACGCCGGCACCGGCCGTTCCGATGCTGCTCGGTGCCGGCGCTCTGTCCGGCGCCGGTCGAATGAACCTGGCGTCGGCGATTGCCGCCGCCATGGCGGCCACCGTCTGCGCGGACATGGTCTGGTACTCCCTGGGTCGCTCCCACGGCGCACGCGTGCTGGGGCTGCTGTCCCGCTTTTCGCTCGACCCCGACTCACTCATCCGGCACGCCAAGGAGCGATTCGTCGCACATCGGCTGCGGTATCTTATCCTGGCAAAGTTCCTGCCGGGCGTGAACCCACTTGCCGCCGGCCTCGCCGGCGCGGTTCCGATACGACTCACGCGCTTTGTGCTCTATGCCGCCGCCGGCGCCCTGCTCTGGGCCGGCGCCTGGATGGCCCTTGGCTATCTCGGCGCCGACGTCATCGAGCGTATCGCAACGGGGGCCGGCCGCCTCGGGACACCGCTGGTCATCATCATCGCCGCGGCGTTGGTCCTCTATCTCGCCTACAAGTTCGCGAGACGGCAACGCTGCCTGCGTCATCTTCGGAAGGCTCGGATCACCCCGATCGAGCTCAACCGACGACTTCAAGCCGGCGATCATCCGGTGATCTTCGATTTGAGGACGACGCTGGACATCGAGACGACTCCGTACGGAATCCCGGGGGGCCGCTGGATTCCGCTCGAGGCGCTGGACGAGCCACACCAGCTGATCCACAAGAACAGCGAGGTGGTGTTCTACTGCGCGGAGCCGCGAGAGGCCACGAGCGCTCGCATGGCGCTCCTCCTGGCGCGCCACGGTTACACGAATGTCCATCCTCTCAAGGGCGGACTCGAGGGCTGGCGCGAGGCCGGTTTCGTCGTCGAGCCGCTGCAGGTCGAAGCGCGGCCCGCAGTGGCTGCTCGATGAGCTCTCGCGCCGCGCTGCGGACGACCAGCCGGCGAAACGGACGGGTGATGTATGGCGCCTTGTTCAGCCCAAGGTCGGGACCGTGAAACAAAACGTCGCGCCATGCTTCGCATTCGCCGTCGCCCAGAGCCGGCCTCCGTGCGCTTCGATGATCGACCGGCTGATCGACAGGCCCATACCCATGCCGCCCGGCTTGGTGGTGAAGAACGCGTCGAAGAGTTGCGCCATGCTGGTCTGATCGAGACCGGTGCCCGTATCCTCGACGGCCACGAGCACGTCGTTGCCGTGCGGCCGGGAGCGAATCACCATCTCGCGCGGTCGGTCGCTGATCGTCGTCATCGCCTCCACGCTGTTCATCACGAGATTGATGAGCACCTGCTGCAACTGGACTCGATCGCCGTGCCCGGGACGGAGGTCGGGCGCCAGGTCGAGCCGCAATGACACGTCGTGCCGGCGCACCTCAGGACGCAGCAATGCCAACATGTCGTCGATCAGGTCGTTGATGACCACGGCTTCGCGGTGGGGATCGGTCTTCTTTGCGAGCTGGCGAATGCGCTGGATGACGTCACCGGCGCGGTGGCCGTCGTTCACGATGGCGGACAGCGCGTCACGAATTTGCCCGAGGTCTGGCTTGGCCGCCGCCAGCCAGTTGATGGACGCCTCGGCATCCGCCACCATCGCGGCCAGCGGCTGGTTGACTTCATGGGCGATCGACGCCGCGAGCTCGCCGAGCGTCGTGACGCGGGTGACGTGTGCGAGCTCCGCCTGCGCCTTCTGCAGGGTTTCCATGGCCACCATGTGGTCCGTGAGGTCGCGGCTGATCATGAGCGAGGCTTCCACGCGCTCGGAGCTCGGGCGCAGCGGTGTGTACGTGATGACGACGTAGCGGCGTCCGAATCGGTATCGAAGCCAGGCGGCGAAGCTCACCTCTTCTCCGGCGAAGCACCGGTCCAGATGAGGCTTGAACGTCTGCGCGAACATCTCTTCGCCGACGATGTCGGCGACCGTCATGGAGAGCGCACGCGCTGCCGGCACGTTCCAGAACCGCTCGAACACCGGATTCACGCGTCGCAGCCGATAATCGCGCCCGATGATGGCCACTCGGTCGGGTGAGGTCTCGAAGACCTGCGCAGCGAGATACTCCGCGCGCTTCCGTTCGGTGATGTCCTGAACCGTTCCGAACATTCGCCGCGCCCGACCGGAGTCATCTGCCCTGAGACCGCCGCGAGCATGGACGAATCGCACCTCGCCGTTTCGCCGCAGCACGCGATACTCCAGCTCATAGGGCTGGCCGTCTCGCAGTGCTTTTGTCGCCGCCACAAAGAGCGGCCGATCCTCGGGATGCACGAGTTCGTGGAGTTCCGCGACCGGGACGCTCCGTTCTTGCGGAGGCAGACCGAAGATGCGGTACGTTTCATCGGACCACACGGCGACGCCCGTCTCGACATCGCGCTCCCAGTAGCCGACATGCGCCAGACGCTGCGCCTCCTCCAGCCTGCGCTCGCTCTCGCGCAGGCGCCGCACGATCAAGAGGCTCGTCAGCGCATCGGCGAGGCGCCGGCCGATCTCCGCGAAGAGCTGCTGCTCCTGCGTCGTCCAGACGCGCGGATACGCGCACTGGCTGATGCCGAACATGTATGGCTGATCGCCCTTCGGATACAGGGCTACCGCCATGCGGGATCGGATGCCCAGGCGCTCGGCCAGCGTCGCGGAGAGTGGATGCTGTGGCGAGACGGGCCCGAATTGCACGGGACCGTTCGACGCGCGCACGACGCGAAATACCTCGGCCGCCTCGGCGTCCATGGGGAGGTCGCGGGGATAGAGCCGAGGGAATTCCGGCTTCGCCCGCAGCATCTGCACGCCCTGCGAGCGAGCGTTCGGGTCGCACGGGTACACCAGCCACGTGCGATCACAGTCGAAGATCGAGAGGGAGGCATCGAGAACATCCGTCATCATCTGCTCGAGATCGTTCGTGCCCTGGATCGCGCGGTTCACCCGATCGAGGCTCTCGACGAACCAACGGCGCGCGCGATCCCCGTCTGACGCAGCGGGCATCTGCGAGGCCATGGCCCCCACTTCTAGCATGGGCGTCACGCCAAGGCGAGCGCCGCACGGTCGGGGTGCGGGGCTGCCGCCCCGAGAAGATCGGTAGAACCTGGACGCTGCGGGCGGTACTCTGCGCATCGCAGCAGACGAAGCACACGACGAGAACGGGGTGCTCGATCAATGACGTGTCCTCGGTGCCGGCAGGACAGCCCGGAGCACGCCACGTTCTGCCCCGGTTGCGGGACCCGCCTCGTGCGAAGTTGCGCTTCGTGCGGGACGGAGCTGCGCGCGGGCGCGCGCTTCTGTCTGCAGTGCGGCCAACCGGTGGGTACGCCGCCGCGTTCGGCTTCCCCCGCGTCGTACACGCCAAACCACATTGCCGAGAAGATCCTCAGCTCCAAGCGCTCGCTCGAGGGCGAGCCCAAGCACGTCACGGTGCTCTTCGCGCTGCTCGCGGATCGGGATCGCGAGGAGGTGCTCGAGCAGATGATGGAAGCGGTCCACTGCTACGAGGGCACGGTGAACCAGGTGATGAGCGATGGGATCATGGCGCTCTTCGGCGCGCCGATCGCCCACGAAGATCACGCGGTGCGGGCCTGTTACGCCGCGCTCCGAATGCAGGACGCTGTGCAACGGTACTCGGCCGACCTTCGCCGCACGCAGGGCGTCGAGGTGCGGATCCGCGTCGGCCTCAACTCCGGCGATGTCGTCGTGCGCTCGATCGGGAGCGATCTGCACGTGGACTACACCGCCGTGGGCCATACGACGCGTCTCGCGGCCCGCATGGCCGAGCTCGCCGCGCCCGGCACCGTCCGGCTCACCACGGCGACGCTGCGCCTGGCCGAAGGGTTCGTGCAGGTCCTCCCGCTCGGGCCGGTGCCGGTGACCGGGATCAGTCAGCCGACCGAGATCTTCGAGCTCATCGGCGCCAGCGCCGCGCGCAGCCGGCTCGAAGCCGCGGCGCGGCGTGGCCTCACACAGTTCGTCGGCCGCACGACGGAGCTGGCGCAGCTCGGCGACGCGCTCGACCGCGCCCGTCTCGGGCACGGCCAGGTGGTTGGCGTCGTCGGAGAGGCGGGCGTGGGCAAGTCGCGCCTGTTTCGGGAACTGATCGATTCCCACCGCCTGCACGGATGGCGTGTCTTGCAGTCCGCGTCGTTTTCCTTCGGCCAGGCGGCCGCCTACCTGCCCGTGGTCGAGCTCCTCCGCGGCTACTTCGCGCTCGACGGCCGCGACGACTCGGGGAAGATTCGAGAGAAAGTCGCTGCAAAGGTCGTGACGCTCGCGCCGACGCTCACGCGCATCGTGCCGCCCCTCTTGGCACTCCTCGACGCGCCGGGGGACGACACGCCCTGGCGGGACCTCGATCCGCTCCAGCGGCGCCAGCAGACCGTCGATGCGATCACGCATCTGCTGCTTCGTGAGAGCGAGATCCAGCCTCTCGTGGTGATCTTCGAGGATCTCAACTTCATCGACGACGAGACACGGAGCTTCCTCGACGGGCTCATCGACGCTGTGCCCGCCGCTCGAATCGTGCTGCTCCTCAACTACCGTCCCGACTATCGGCACGAGTGGCACGCCAAGACCTACTACCGGCGCTTACGGATGGATCCGCTGCCGCCTGAGAGCGCGGACGAGCTCCTCGAGGCTCTCCTCGGCACGGACGTGGCGCTCGCTCCGCTCAAGCGACTGCTCATCGAGCGCACCGGCGGGAATCCGCTGTACCTCGAGGAGAGTGTGCGCGCATTGGTGGAGACGGCGGCACTGGCCGGGGCGAGCGGCGCCTACGAGCTCACCCGGCCCGTCGAACAGCTGACGATTCCCGCCACCGTGAAGGCCATCCTGGCCGCGCGCATCGATCGCCTGGATCCCGTGGCCAAGCGCCTGCTCCAGACAGCCGCCGTCATCGGCAAGGATGTGCCCATGCCTCTGCTCTTGGCCGTCGCCGAGACGACGGACCACGAGACGCGCGCGGCGCTCGCTCAGCTGCAGGCTGCTGAGCTCCTCTACGAGGTCAGACTCTTTCCAGATCTGGAATATACGTTCACGCACGCGCTCACTCATGAGGTGGCATATCAGGGACTGCTCGTCGATCGGCGGCGCGCGCTGCATGCCCGCATCGTCGCGGCGATCGAGCTCTCGAGCGAGGGCGTGGCTGAGCAGCCCGAACGGCTGGCTCACCACGCCTTACGCGGCGAGTTGTGGGACAAGGCGGCCGCATATCTCCGCCAGGCGGGGCTTCGCGCCATGGCGCGGGCAGCCAATGACGAGGCCATTGGCCATCTCGAGGAAGCGCTGGGAGCTCTTGGCCGCCTGCCCGAGACGCGCGCGACGAATGAGCTGACCATCGACGTCCGGCTGGATCTGCGGAACGCGCTGCTGCCCCTTGGTGACCGGGTGCGCATGGGCGAGCATCTGTACGAGGCGGAGCTGCTCGCCAGGAAGCTCGGAGCCGCCGACCGGCTGGCGAGGATCGTCACGTTTTCGGTCATCCAATGCCTCGACACCGGCGACTACAACAAGGCGCTCAAGCTCGGACCGGAGGCGCTGAGCATCGCCCGATCGCTCGGCGACCGCTCCATCGAGGTGCTCGCAACGACGTTCCTCGGCCTGACGCACGCGGCCAGGGGCGAATTCCGCGAGGCGGCCACTCTCCTCGAGCGGAACGTCGCGCTCGACGGCCATCTGCGCTACGAACGCTTCGGTGCGCCTGCCATCCAATCCGCACTCTCGGGTGCTTATCTCGCGAACATGTTGTCGCAGCTCGGCTGGTTCGACGAGGCCATCGCGCAGGCGGAGGCCGCGGTGAGCATCGCCGAAACGGCGGATCACGCCTACACGCTGCACTTCGGCTTGATCCCTCTGGGCCTCGCGTACTTCCGCCGCGGCGAGCTCCCGCGCGCCATCCGTGTCCTCGAGCGGGCGCTCAACGTGTGCCGCACATCCCAGATCGTCGTCGGAATTCCACGCGCCGCCGCGACGCTCGGCGCCGCATACGCCCTCGCCGGTCGCGCTGACGAAGCTGTCCCCCTGGTCGCGAGCGCCGTCGAGGAGTCCCATCGTCGGGAGACTCACAGCTGGCCGGCGCTCGTGCTTCTATTTGCCGGGACGGCTTATCTCGGTGTCGGGAAGATCGACGAAGCGGCCGCCCTCGCCCGCGAGGCGCTGGCGCTCTCTCGCCGACTCGGGGCTCGGCCGGGCGAGGCTCACGCGCTGTGCCTCGTCGCCGACGTCGCATCGGCCGGCGGCGCCGAGGACGCTGAAGGCGATTACCGCGAAGCGCTCACGCTCGCGGCCGAGCTCGGTCTGCGTCCACGCATCGCCCACTGCCATCTCGGTCTCGCGGCGCTGTACCGTCGTACAGGGAATCGCGAGCGCGTCACGGAGCACGTGACGGCGGCGACGACGCTCTACCGGGAGATGAAGATGTCATGGTGGCTGGACCGCGCGGCAGAAGTCGCCGCGTTGCGCTGAAATCGCACGGTTCCGGCGGCAAGTCTGCTGACCTCGAGCCGCCAGCTTACATTCTGCAGTACGAGGGCACCCAGCTCTTCGCAAGCATCTCGGGGGCAATGGTGCTGTAGTCGAAGCTCGCTCCGTCGCGAATCATCTGTCCGACGTCGAAGAGCACCGCCGTCTCGGGGATGTCGCGGAAAAATGCGCGATACATCGGCGCCACCATCAAGCGAGCCGCGCGCAGTCCGAGCGGCCCGAGGAAATTGCGGCGCTGACCGACGTGGGCCAGCTCGTCGGTCATGACGGCGCGCAACAGCGCGCGCACGCGGTCACGGGCTTCGGGCTCGTCGTCGAGGATCTCGTCCAGGACGTCGTCGATGTGCGCGTACACGGTCAAGCCCATCAGCTCGCTGACGAACGCCGGAGGGGCGAGCATCGATTCGGGAAACATCGGGAACAGGCGGTACATACGGCACATCCACGCGCCGAGCGGCGCCCATTCGACCGGCTCGAGGTGAAACGTCCGGAAGATCTCCTGAAACAGCCGCATGTGACTGAACTCTTCGCACAGGTGATACAACCCGATCTTCGCGATGATCGAGGTCGACTCGCTCATCGGCCGGGCCCGGTCCCACGCGCTGGAGATGCCGACGTATTCGTGACGGGCAAACTTGTAGAGGAAGGTCAGCAGCACCGTCTTCCGATCCAGCGTGCGGGGATCATCATGCATGAGCGCGCAGTTACGGTAGAACCGCGCGGGATCGACCAACGCCCGCCGGGACCGAACGCGGTTCGCTTGGAAGGCGGCGAGCGCGTCCCGCTTCTTTTCGAGGTCTCTCTCGCTGTGGAGAAGCGCTCCGTCGTGGCCCACGCAATACGTCCAGTACGCCTCGAAGTTGGCCTGTCGCTCTCGGCGGGTTGCGGAGGTGAAGATGGATCGATAGCAGGAATGCGAACGTAGAGTAAACACGTCACAGTGTAACTCTCGTGTCACACGCCGAACGCCACAGCCATGCGAACCGAGCGCTGCGCGAACTCAGGAAGCGGGGGTCACGCGAAGGCGAAACACAGGCTGAGCCACACCGCTGATTGCGGCCAGGAATGCCAGCACCGACCACAGGATCTCCTCGATGGCGTGTCCGAGGTGATTCAGGCTGATCACGGCATCCCAGCAGCACAACTGGGCGAGGACGATGAGTGGCACGATCGACCATGAGACCACGTGCAATCTCGCGGCCACGGCCATACTCCTGAAGGGGTGGCGATCTGATCCGGCATTTCACGAAGCGCGCCGCTCGATCAGGGAGGCAATCGTCGCGCGGTAAACTACGATGAGATGGCTCCTGCCGTCTTCACCGTTCCATCGCTGGCCTCGGCGCGCCTCCTCGAAGAGGCCGCAGGCGCCGCTGGCCTCGAGCTCTGCACCAATTCGCACGACACGGCGGCGCGGTACAACCGGCTGCGGAGCTCCGCGGACGACGTGAAGCATGTGCTGCTCGCCGTCGTCGCGATGCTCGGCGTCGGATGCGCGGCGATCCAACGAGACCAGGCAACAGAAACCGAACGGCTCCTGACTTCAGCGGGCTTTCAAATGTGGCCCACGGATACGCGCGAGCGGCAGGACGATCTTCGGTCGATGCCGCCGCATCGGCTCGTGAAACGAACCAAGGACGGCCATATCGTGTACATGTACGCCGATCCCGATGATTGCCACTGCCTCTACGTGGGCGGCGACAACGAGTATTTGGAGTATGAGCGTCTCCGGCTGAACGACTCTCCGCGCATACGCGGCAGCTCGCCGTCAGGCGGTGCATTGGGAGGGGCACCGTGAGTGCAATCGCCTTGAGCGTTTTCTGAAGGTGCATCGCATTTCGGCGTCGGAGGCGGTCCTCCGACGCCGGTGCCGAAGCGCCTCGGCGTTACGGCGCGTCGGCAAGCTTCACGAGCTGCTTGCCGATGTTTTCCCCGGTGAAGAGACGGCGGAGCGCCTCCGGCGCCCTGTCGAGTCCCTCGATGATGTCGACCCGGGTTCGAATCTGGCCGGCGGCGGCCCAGCTCGCGAGCTGGCTGATCGCTTCCCCGAAGCGGGGGGCGAAGCTGAAGACCAGGAAGCCGCGCATGGTCGCGCCGGCGAGCACGAGGTTCAGGTAGTTACGGATCGGAGGCATCTGAGTGAGATCGTTGTAGCCGGAGATCGCGCCGCACACCACGATCCGCGCGCCGGCGGCGAGGTTTCCCAGCGCGGCATCGAGCATGTCCCCACCGACGTTGTCGAAGAACACGTCGATCCCGTTCGGGCAGAGCTCGCGAAGCCGAGCGGGGACGTCCTTGCGCCGATGATCGATCGCTCCATCGAGGCCGAGATCCTTGGTGAGAAAGGTGCACTTCTCCTCCCCGCCTGCGATGCCGATGACCCGACAGCCCTTGAGCTTGGCGATCTGGGCGGCGAACGAGCCGGTCGAGCCGGCGGCAGCAGAAACTACGACGACCTCGCCGGCTTTGGGGGCGCCGAGCTCGAGGAGACCGAAGTACGCCGTCAGCCCAGTGATGCCGAAGAGCGATAGGGCAGTCGGGAACTCGACTCCCGGCGGAATTTTCGTGGCCGGTACGAGCCCGGACCCGTTCGTCACCGCGTAGTCCTGCCAGCCCCACGCGCCCGCCACCCTGTCGCCCGGCTTGAAGTCTGCGTGTCGGGATTCGACCACCTGGCCTGCCGACACCGAGTACATGACGTCACCGAGCGGCACCGCAGGGACATACGTGTCGAACTGCATCCACGGGCGTTGGGTCGGATCGCACGAGAGCCAGAGGTTGCGCACGAGGAATTCGCCGTCCCGGATCGTCGGTACCGGCTCTTCACGCCACTCGAAGTTCGCGCGCTCCACGAGGCCCTGGGGGCGAGACTTGAGGATCCATTGGCGGTTCTTTTCGCGCATGTCACCCTCCTCTCGAACATTGCCGGTTGTTGGTGCGCGGGCACCGTGATCCCGACGCGCGTCTCACGATACCGGTGCGGCGTCACGTAATCGTCAGGTCGGGCGTCAGCATGGTAGAGTCCCTGGGCGCCCCGTAAGGGCGCGTCGACATGAAACGTTTGCGCATCACGTTGCTCGGCGGCATCAGCGTACAGCGGGCTGCAGGAGTGGGGATCGCCCTGCCCGGTAAGGCTCAGGCGCTCGTCGGCTACCTGGCGCTGCAGGGCGGCCAGGCCCAGCCCCGCGACAAGCTGGCGGCGATCCTCTGGCCTGGCGTGCCGCATCCGCGGGCACGCCACAACCTCAGGCAGCTCCTGGTCGTCGTTCGCCAGGCATTGCTCGCCGAGAGTCTCGAAGAAACCGGTGACGGTGTCACCTTCGATACCGCGGCCGTCGAGATCGACGCCGCCGAGTTCGAGCGGCTCGTGAAAATCGGCGACATCGACGCGCTCGCCCAGGCGGCCACCCTGTACCACGGGGATTTGCTCGCCGGCCTCGGCCGGCAGTCAGAGGCGTTCGAAGAGTGGCTGCTGCCGGAGCGCGAGCGGTTGAGAGAGCTCGCCGTCGAAGCCTTCACCAGGCTCCTCGCACGTCAGATCGACGCGAGCGCCGTCGGCGCCGCGATCCAAACGGCCACGCGGCTGCTCGCACTGGATTCCACGCATGAAGCGGCCCACCGCGCGCTCATGCGTTTGCACGTCCAGCAAGGGCGTCGGGCGGCGGCCCTGCGACAGTATCAGACCTGCGTGAGCATCTTGCAGCGCGAGCTCGGCGCCGAGCCGGAGGCAGCAACCCGCGAGCTCTACCAGGAAATCGTCCGGCGCCGACACGAGCCGGATCGGGATGCGTCAACGCGCGCACGTCACGCGTCGGCGAAGCCCATTGCGGGCGGGGCCGGGCACGGAGAGCGCTCGGAGACCGTCAATGTCGAGGCGCCGCTCATCGGACGCAGCGCGGAGCTCGCGGCGTTGCACAGGGCACTCGAGAACGCTCGATCGGGCCGCGGCCGCGTCATCGTCCTGCTCGGTGAGGCCGGGATCGGCAAGAGCCGTCTCGTCGCCGAGGTCATGACCCACGCGCAAGAGCAGACCGGCCGCGTCCTGTTCGGGCGGGCGTACGAGAGTGCTCAGATCCTCCCCTTCGGTCCCTGGGTCGACGCGATCCGCAACTCGGGACTGCTCGCCGAAGAGGCCACGCTCAGCGGACTGAGTCCCGTCTGGCGCGCGGAGCTCGCCCGACTGTTTCCCGAGCTCGCCGGGCCGGACTTGCCCGCACCGAGCGACGACTACCTGCACCTCTTCGAGAGTCTCGTCCATCTCATCGCGCACGTCGCGGCGGCGCGGCCGATCACGATCGTGCTCGAGGACGTGCATTGGGCCGACGAGATGAGCGTGCGGTTCCTGTCGTTCGTGGGCCATCGCGTGCACGCGTGGCACGTGCTCGTGGTCGCGACGGCCCGCGAAGAAGAGCTGGCCGATGCGGACGTCCTGCGCCGCGTGCTCGAGGAATTGCGCAGCGAAGGCCACGACGAAGTGCTCCTCTCGCCGCTCTCGCGATCGGACACCTCCGCGCTCGTCCAGTCGCTCACCGCGGCGACGAACGACTCCGAGGTGGCTCGGCTCACCGAGCAGGTCTGGGCCACCAGCGAGGGCAACCCCTTCGTTGCCGTCGAAGCCCTCCGGGCGCTGCGCGAGGGCATGCGGCTGTCGGCGTGGGCCAAGCTGCCGGTGCCGCAGCGCGTGCGAGATCTCGTGAATGGTCGCGCCGAACGCTTGAGCGACGGCGCGCGACAGCTCCTTCCCGTGGCGGCCGTCATTGGTCGTGAATTCGATTTCGCGCTCCTGCAGCGGGCGAGCGGGCTCACGGAGCGCGAAGCGGCGGCGGGCGTGGAGGAGCTCGTACGGCGGCGCATGCTCCACGACGTGGACGGCGGCTTCGACTTCACGCACGATCGCATCCGAGAGGTCGTGTACTCGGGGCTGCTGCCGCCGCGGCGCAAGCTGCTCCACGGGGACGTGGCAATGACGCTGGAGACTCTGACGGCCCGGGCGCTCGAGCCCCCGGCCGCCGCCCTCGGCACCCATTACCGACACGCCGAAGTCTGGGACAAAGCGACCGTCTATCTCCGTCAAGCTGGATTCAAGGCGCTCGCGCGCTCCTCGAGCCGGGAAGCGAGCGCGCACTTCGAGCAGGCCTTGAGCGCGCTGAGCCATCTCCCCGAAAGCCGCGAGACGCTGGAGCACGCCATCGATCTACGCTTTGGTCTCCGGACGTCACTGTTTCCGCTGGGGGAGGTGCTGCGGGTCCTCACCTATCTGCAGGAGGCCGAGCCGCTCACCCGGGCGCTCGACGACCAGCACCGCATCGGCCAGCTCTCGGTGTACATGAGCCATATCCTCCACGTGACCGGGCGTCCGAACGAGGCTCGCGACTTCGGCGAGAAGGCCAGGACGGTCGGCAAGACGTTGGGGAATTTGTCCGTCGCGGTCGGGGGCACGTTCTACAAGGGCGCCGCGTGTTACTTCGCGGGCGACTACGAAGCCGCGCTCGACCTGCTTCGCGAGACCGTCGAGAGTCTGGCGGGTGATCTCGGTCGCGACCGTTACGGGTTGGTTGGGCTGCCGGCCGTGATGGCCCGCGCGTATTTGACGTGGATCCACACCGAGCGCGGAGAGTTCGAGGCGGCCCTCGCTCATGGCCATGACGGCGTGCGCCTCGCGGAGGCCGTCGACCACCCGTACAGCTTGATCATTGCCTGCTGGGGCCTCGTGTACCTCCACGCCACGCGACAGGAGCTGGAGCAGACCGCACACTTCGGCGACCGCGCGCTCGCGCTGGCGCGTGCGTGGGACCTTCCGCTTCCCTCGGCGATCACCGCGGGAATCATGGGGCATGCGTACGTCGTTGGCGGTCGGACTGGCGAGGGTCTGGCGCTTCTCGAGGAGTCCGTCCGACTCCACGAATCCTCTGGGCTGGTGTACTTCCACTCGCTCATCGTCTCCTATCTTGCCGAGGCGTATTTGCTCGCCGGGCGTCCTGATGATGCGCGTGTCTTCGGCGAGAAGGCCCTCGCGCTCACTCGCAAGCGTCGTGAGCGGGGCTTCGAGGCATGGTCTCTACGAGTACTCGGCGAGATCGCAGCGAGCACCGGCCGGCCGTCCATCGAATCGGCCGAAAGCTACTATCGTCAGGCGCTGGCCCTGGCGACCGAACGCGGTATGCGGCTGCTCGCCGCCCTCTGCCACCTGGGGCTCGCCAAAATCTCTCGACACACGGGTGAGACCGGCGGCCCGGCGCATCTCAGCATCGCGGTCAAGGAGTTCGGCGAGTTGGCGATTCCGTTCTGGCTGGAAAAGGCGCGGGCTCACGCCGACGGCGCCGGCACTGCTGCCTCGCTCCACCCACCGCCGAGCGCCTTGTAGAGACTGACCGCGGCCTGCAGGCGGCTCAGCCGACAGTCACATCAAGAAGATTCGCCGCAAGATTGCCGCCGTCCTGCCCGATCGCGAGATCGTGCACTCGGTGTACGGTCTGGGCTACAAGTACGAATGGTAGGGCGCTGATGCGCTACCATGCCGCGATGCGAATCCCATCGGTCACGTTCGCGGGTCTGCCGATCGCCGAACGGCCGGGGCCCAACCAGATCGCCGTGCTCGGCATCGAGCACGCAACGCCGTACGAAACGGGAAAGCCGAGTCATTCCGCCGGCGCGCCCGCGGCACTGCGCGCGGCGCTCACGACATATAACCGGCTTGCTGATCACTACGACTTCGACATCGGCGGCCTGCGGCCCGACAGCGCCGTCGATTGCGGCGACTTGCCCGGGGATCCCGCGGATCCGCAGGGAAACCGCGAAGCCATCACGGCCGCCGTGCGCGCGCTGCTCGACGTCGACGCCATCCCGGTCGTGCTCGGCGGCGACGACTCCGTTCCGATCCCGATGTTCCGCGCGTTCGACGGCCGCGGACCGCTGACCGTCGTGCAGATCGATGCCCATCTCGACTGGCGCGATGAGGTCCGCGGCGAGAAATACGGGTACAGCAGCACGATGCGCCGCGCCTCCGAGATGCCGTGGATCCGGCACATGGTGCAGGTGGGCTTGCGCGGGATCGGCAGCGCCCGCCCGGCGGAGGTCGCGGACGCGCAGTCGTGGGGATCACGCCTCGTTCCGGCGGCCGACGTGCACCGGCACGGCATCGCACGCGTGCTGGACCTGGTGGACGCCGACGCCAGCTGCCTGGTGACGCTCGACTGCGACGGAATGGACCCATCGATCCTGCCGGCCGTGCTCGCGCCCGCGCCGGGCGGGCTGCTGTACTGGCATGTGCTCGAGCTGCTCCGTGGTCTCGCCGCAAAGTGTCGCCTCGTGGGATTCGATCTCGTCGAGTTCATGCCGGCGCGGGATATCACGGGACTTTCGGCGCTCACCGCGGCCCGGCTCGTGTGCAATGCGATGGCGGCGATCGCGGCGTCGCGGAAGCGACGGTGAGCCGCGCGCTCCTCGCGCTGGTTTTCGTGGGTCTCTTCGCCGCCCCCGCTCGCGCGGCGGATATCGATCCCGACCGGCCGGAGCTCACGGAGAGCGCCAAGCTCCTGCGGCGGGGATTCGTGCAGCTCGAGAGCGGGCTGGCGTTCTCCCGCGAGCGTCGGGACGGCTTTGCCAACGAAAAGACGTTCGAGGCGGCGGCGGATTTGCGGATCGGCCTGCTCCACGATGTCGAGCTGAACCTCAGCTGGGAGCCGCTGGTCAGCGTCTGGGGCCGCGAGGATGCCGTGGGAGTCGGCGACGTCACGCTCGGCGTCCGGTACCGGTTCGTCGAGGGTATCGAGGACGAGCCGTGGCCGCCGCATGTGGCGGTGAAGGTTTTCGCCAAGCTGCCCGCGATGAACGAGCCGATCGGCACCGGCCGCCCCGACTTCGGCGTGCTGCTGCTCGCCAGCTTCGAGCTGCCGAACGACTTCGAGCTGGAGGTCAACGTGGGCGCCGCGGCTGTCGGCCAGCCACGATCGAGTCGCTTTCTGGGCCAGGCCATCGCCACCGCGTCGCTCTCACGCGACATCACGCAATCAATGCTCGGGTTCCTCGAGCTGCTCTTCAATTCGCGGCAGGAAGAGGAGGGCCGCGAGTACTTCGCGGTCAACGTCGGTCTCGTCTATCGCCTGACCCGCAACCTCGCCATCGATGCCGGCTTTCAGACCCTCGTGGCCGGCAGGGGACCGGACTACGTCGCTCGCACGGGGCTGAGCGTGCTCTGGCGGTAGACGCAGCTCCGGGCTATCGGCCGCGGAGTCGCGAATGGTCGCACCAATGGCGACGGGCCACGCCGACCAAGTTCACGCCTGGCGCAACGTCGCTCGTCGAGATGAACTCTTAAGGCGGACCAGATTCTCAAGCGGGGGGCGCGGGGTGACCCACGACCGGTGCCATCGGTCGGCTTACCGCGCAAACCATCACGAAACCCGGCTTGCGGGCCACGAACCAGGAGGTTCGGTATGAAGATCGTCATCATCGGCGGCACCGGCCTGATCGGCTCGAAGACCGCCGCCATTCTGCGCCAGGGCAGCCACGAGGTCGTCGCCGCCTCGCCCAATACCGGTGTCAATACCATCACCGGCGAGGGCCTCAAAGAGGCCGTGGCCGGGACGCAGGTGGTGATCGACCTCGCCAACTCGCCCTCATTTGAAGACCGAGCCGTGCTGGAATTCTTCGAGACCTCTGGGCGCAACCTGCTCGGGGCGGAGGCCGCGGCCGGCGTCCGGCACCATGTCGCGCTCTCCATCGTCGGCACCGACCGGACGCCCGACAATGGCTACTTCCGCGCCAAGGTCGCCCAGGAGAAACTGATCGAGAAGTCCGGTATCCCCTACACCATCATCCGCTCGACTCAGTTCCTGGAATTCCTCCGCGCCATCGCCGATTCGAGTGCACAGGGAGGCATGATCAGGATTTCGCCCGGCCTGTTTCAGCCCATCGCAGCGGACGACGTTGCGGCCATCGTCGCGGACGTGGCGCTCGCGGCGCCGCGAAACGGCATCGTCGAGATCGCCGGCCCGGAACGAGCACCGTTCTACGAAATCGTCGCCCGCTATCTGAAAGCGGTCGGCGATCCGCGTCAGGTCGTGAGCGAC
>Ga0114129_10004934_pt1 | contig 18821 bp, 17 predicted proteins | sample RhiMetdeltSRZDD1_FD_80071 | JGI IMG/M metagenome (GOLD analysis project Ga0114129, IMG submission 80071) | Populus rhizosphere microbial communities from Tennessee, USA - Rhizosphere MetaG P. deltoides SRZDD1 (version 2) (version 2) | ecosystem: Host-associated > Plants > Roots > Rhizosphere >...
CTCTCGCCAGGTTTCGTCCTGGCCTTCGAGCTTGATCCGGAAGTGCACCTTCTCCGGGGCGACCAGGCTCAACGCGGTGTAGTCGATGGCGAGGTCGCGGACGTGTGGAGGCAGCCGCAGCCGTCCGCCGCGAGCGGCGGCCGCGTCGTAGAGTTTCCCGTCTGCGGTGATCCGCTCGATGTGCACGGGCGGCGGCACATCGTTGTGCGGCAGGTGACGCGGATCGATCACCGTGACGCCGTCGGAACGCGTGAACCATATCTTCCCGTCCGCGGCCTTGGTCACGCGAGGCCCGAACCCACCCGTCGCCCCGACTGTTCTGACCCCGTCCGAGGCGTCGAACTCGGTCGGCTGGATCGTCTGCCGCGGGTCGCTCACCCATGCATCCAGCTCGGACCGCGGGACGCGCAAGAGACCGCAGGGCATGTAAAGCCAGACGAAATGATCGTCATCTTCCATCGACCAATGCACCCCATCGCAGGGCAACCCATTCCTGGACGTCAGCGTGAGAATGTGTCCGTCACGGATGCGGCTGAGCCCGCCTTCCGTCGCGGCCCAGACCGTATCCTGGTCACCGGATCGAAGGTCGAGGACAGGGCCGTTGCCAAGCCCGTCGGCGGCGGTGTACGAGGCGACGACCCGGCCGTCTTTGAAGTAGCTCACTCCGCCGTCATAAAAACTGAGCCACACGCCGCCCCGTGACGGATCCGGGAGCAAGGCGGTGGCCCCCAGCGTCTTTTGTCCGAACTGGCTCCAGGGAAACTCTTGAATGGCATCCCCTGCCGTCCGTTGAAAGAGACCTACGTGTCCAACGCTGACCCAGGCGTTTCCGCGACTGTCCGGAGCGATGGACCAGACGTTTCCGCCCGGAAGGCGAGGAACTCGCACGAATCGGTCCCCGTCGAGGTAGAGCAGCGCGTCGTTGGTCGCGGCCCACAAGCGACCTCGGTCGTCCAGTCCCATCGACCGGACGACATCGAGGACGGGCGGGGCACTGCCGGTCGTAGCGACTCTTCGCTCGATCTGGAGTGATCGCCTCCGCTTTCCGTGAAAGGTGACGTGCCCGTCTCGCCATCGATTCAGGCCATCACTTGCGGCGATCCAGACGCTCCCGTCCGGGGTGGCCTGCACCGCCCACGCGTTGGAGCTGGAGAGACCTTGGTCCTCCAAAATGCTCGGAAATGCGTATTCACGGAAACGGTCGAGTCCGCCAGACGTGCCGACCCAGATGTTGCGTTCCCGGTCTTCGTAAATCCGACTGACGCGCGTCCCGGAGAGGCCGTCAGCGATCCCGAATGCATCCGTCTTGCCCTGGTGGAAGTGCACCAAACCGTACGCGGTGGCGATCCACAGGCTGCCGTCGCTGCTGCGCAAGAAACGATAGGGGCTCGATATCGCTTTGAGGCCTGGCAACGGGTGACTCTCGATCTTCCCGCCGGCAAGCCGTTTCACCCCATCCCTCGTAGCCAGCAGGAGTGAGCCGCTGTCGTCCTCGATCAAGTCGATCGCCCCGGACTCGGCCGCGGCAGCGGGAAAGCTGTAGTGATCTGGAGGACCCGGCCTCCACCGCCACAGGCCCGTTGACGCGGACAACCAGAGGTTTCCCAACTTGTCCTCGTACAGAGCCGTAACTTGTCTGCCGTACTTCCCGTCCTCCTGACATTGCACTCTGCCTGTCTGAACGGCGCAGAGCCTTCCTGGCGTCGCAGTTCCAACCCAGACCGTTCCCTGGCGGTCCTGCATGAGCCTGATCACGAACTGCCCGGCCAATTCCGGATATTGCGTGAGCCTCTCATCCTTCAAGGTGGCGAGGCCCTTCAAAGTGCCGATCCAGAGAGTGCCGTCGCGCGCAACCAGGAGCGAGCTGATGAGGTTGTTAGGAAGCTGCACCCCCGCCGGCTGCCACGGGACAGCGCGGACGCCGTCGAAGCGAACCAACCCGAATTCCGTCCCCAGCCAGAGATAGCCGTCGGGTGTCTGCGCGATGGCGAAGATCGCGCCCCGGGTGAACCCATCGCGAATCCTCCAGGCGGTGTGCGCGTACTGGCTGACGTCCAGCGTTGGGTCGAGCGCGAAGGCGCTGCTGGGCCAGAGCAACACGAACGCGGCCAGCGCGATCCGGCCCGCGCCCTTGCGGGTCCTATCGAGGGACCCTTCCGTGCTCCAGTGGACCACGCTCGAAGACCCTCCGTCCTCGCCCTCCAAGTCTCCGCGGCCCTACTCTACCGTGGGCTGGAAGGAGACCGCGAACCGGGCACTTCATCGATGCACGCGCCAAGGTCGCAAGATGTGACCGTCTTTCGTGAGGACATGGTGGCTCGTTCACTCGCGCGATCAATCGACCAGCCAAGCCGGACGAGCGCCTTGATCATTCGCAAGGCGACGATGCTGGCATCCGACCCACTCCGGTCGCCTGCTATCGCAAGTGAGCGTGTCTGTGAGCGGCTTGCGCGGTGCTGACCTCGAGCCATCGAAGGATCGCGTCCCGCGCCATGCGCTTTGCTTCGCTGAGCGTGTCGCCTTCGGTGATGCAGCCGGGCAGTTCAGGAACCTCGATGAAAGTCTGCTTTCCAGGGAGAAGAGCAGTACCCTCTCGGGGGGTCAGCGCTAGCTTCGACCTCTGTTAGACGGGCGCGAGCGGCCAGGCCTTCGCGCCGTCGCCGAAAGCGCTCCCCAGCTGATCAGCCCCAGGTGGCCGCGCACCGCCTCGCGTCTGCCGCGCGACCCTCTACAACCTCTGCAAAAGCGGCGTCCTCCCTCATGTCCGCATCGGCTCATCTATCCGCCTCGCGCTACTCAAAGCATCCTCCGACGAAGCCCGCCGCGCCGGGCTTGCTTTTTCGCGGACGGAGCATTTTCATCGCGTCGTTGTTCACGAAGGGGGTCAGCCATGAAGCTGTCTCTTGCTGGAAGCGTCCTTTTCTGCGCCGCCCTGACGCTACCGATCACGCTTGCGGCAGACGAGACGAGGAAGCCGGCCGGGACTGCAGAGAAGGAAACCGTGGCCGCCGCGGCCGCAAAGTGGGCCGAAGCTTTCAGCGACGAGAAGCCCGACCGGATCCTCGCTCTGTATGACAAAGAGGCTGTGTTGTGGGGCACGCTCTCGCCCAAGCGCCGCGATAGCGCCGAAGCGATTCGGGATTACATGATGACCGCGTTTGCATCGCTTCCTGGACACAAGGTTTCCTTCGGAGATCAGCTGATTCGCATCTACGGCGACACCGCCATCAACACCGGCTACTACACGTTCTCTTTTTCCAAAGATGGCGAGAGCAAGACCCTTCCTGCCCGGTACAGCTTCGTCTACGTCAAGCGCAATGGGCGTTGGATGATCGTGGACCACCACTCGTCTGCAGTGCCTGCACCACCAAAGTAAACGACAGCAGTACCTACGCGCCCCTCGTGCCGGGCAACCTCCACGCGCAGATTGATCGCCTCAAACTGGGTCGATTTGCTGTTCCGGTGCTGCCAAGCAGCGAAGCGAGCAGATCAGCACACGAGGCCGGCTCCGAACACGCTCGTGAAATCGAGGCCGGCAATTTGGCGGGCGCTACTGGATTCGAACCAGTGGCCTTCGGCTTCGGAGTGCGAACCACCGGCGCTCACGGAACGTGCGTCTGAGTCCCGTTCCTTGTCATCCCGCGGACTTGCGAGCACCGGCGACACTCGGAACGTCCCGCCCAACCCGGTCAATCACGAGAAGTTTGCTGCCTCCTTGCTGCCAACTCCGTCCGGCGCCGAACTGCTCTGCCCGCAGGAGGTCGCGGAACAACTCGGCGTGTGCCGCGCGACAATCTACAACCTTTGCAAGCGCGGCAAGCTCCCGCACATCCGCGTCGGCTCGTCCGTGCGGCTCGCGCTGGCCGATGTCATCGCGGCCCTGAGAATCAGTCGCCAGTAGGTTGACGCACTGGGACTCTGTATGTACAATGTACGTTCAGACCACCTAGGAGATGTCATGGCGCGAGAGCTCACAATCCAGATCCGGCTGACCGAGCAGGAGCACGCGACGATCGCCGCCCAAGCCGCGCGCGAGGGCCTGGGCGTGAGCACGTTCCTTCGGGCGCTCGCACTCCGCACGGCCCTCCAGGCGGCTCCGACGCCCGCAGGGCGCGCCGCGGCCGCCCTCCGCCGTAGCCAGGAGCGTTCGGTTGCCCGCGGACTCAACAAGCTCAAGCCAGAGGAGATCGACGCGGAGATCCGGAATGCTCGCGCGGGTAGGCGCCGCTCGTGAGGGTGGTGCTCGACACGAACGTGCTGGTCTCTGCGTTTCTCTCTCCGGACGGCGCACCTGCGCAGCTGCTCACGTTCGCCCTCGCCGGCGAGCTCACGCTGCTGTTCGATGATCGCATCCTGGCCGAGTACGCCGAGGTCCTGCGTCGCCCACGATTCGGGCTGGACGAAGCCGACGTCGCCCTGGTCTTGCGACAACTCGAGGCGGACGGCGAGCGCATCGACCCGACTCGCTCGACGCTCGATTTGCCGGACGAGTCGGACCGCCCCTTCCTCGATGTGGCCATGACGGGCGGTGCTGATGCGCTCATCACCGGCAATACGAAACACTTCCCCACGGCCGGCGAGGTTCCCGTGCTCACGCCGCGTGCGTTCCTTCAACGCTTCGAGGCGAAGCCCTGAGCGCCCACCATCTAATCGGTTGGCCTCCGCCCAAGCCCACTCGCTCGCCCTCCTCAGCCGCAATCTTCCCGATGCCGCGCGAATCAAGAAGCAGGCCGCCTACCCCGAGGGTTTCTCGCTCCACGCCGGAGTGCACCTGCACGCCAACGACCGCGAGGGCCTCGCCCATCTGTGCGGCTAGGGCGCTCGCCCACCGCTGGCGCAGGAACGGCTCTCGCAGCTTCCCGACGGCCCGCTCGCCTATTACCTCAAGCGCCCTGTCGCTGGCGCCAACCAGATGATGATCCCCGAGCCTTCCGAGTTTCTGCGCTGCGGGCCGGTGTCAAATACCTCACATTGCCGCGCTGTGCGGGAGTGCGGATCGTCCGGAGGTGAAGAGCCCTCTCGTCGCGCTGGCGCTCGCAATGGGTTGTGGGTCCAATGCCGACGGAATGACGGGTGCTGATGCCCGCGTGGGCACAGATGGTGGAATCTCTCAGCCGGATGGCGGATCGGACGCGGGTTCTCCCCCGCCCAGCGATGCCGGAATACCGCCCCCGCCGACCTCGCATTGGGTCCGCGACTCGGTGCTCACTGTCTACGGGGTACCGTATGTGGTGTTCCATTCATCGCAGCCCGGCGACCTCTGGCTGGAAGACTCCGATAGTTCGCCCAGCCATGAGGCGCTGTACCATCGCGTGGCCGGCAAGTGGGTCTCCGTTTTTCAGGCGTTCGTCCGCTCGCCGACCTCCGTCTGGGTCCGCTCTCCCAGCGAGGCATGGATACTCGAGGGAGGTACGATTCACATTGTGGGAGCAGCCGGAAGCAGGGATTTGGTCCTGCCGTCCGGGAGATACTACTCGACGATCGGCGACGGCTGGATTGCATACTTCCAGCCGGGTCAGACTGTCCCCGCCAATTGCTCGGTCTTCACCAATGACGCAGGCGTCGTCGGTTTCCTTCGTATTACGGACAGTGGATTGGTCGACATGCCGGTGCCGAACCTGTGCAGCAGCAGCTTGCCGACCAACATCTACATGGGAACTGCGATCTCCCTGACGGGCGACGTGGTCTCCTGGAATGGATCAACTTGGGAGGTCACCGCCCAGCTTCATGGCGGAGGATCTGATACCTTCGGACTGCTTTCGGGGAGCGCGCCTAACGACCTCTACGCCGTAGGAGCGATGGATTCGGCGCATTTCGACGGGACAACCTGGAGATTCTTCAGTTTTGACGCGACCAAGCTGAGGGCGCAATCAATGTGGGCGCGACCGTGGGGCCTCAAATGGGGGACTAGCTCGACCGACGCTTATAAATTCACCGATGGCTGGCAGGATCGTGGCCAGCTTCCCGGTTCACAAAATGCCGGATTTTCACATATCGGGAGCGACGGCACGGACGTGTTCGTCACCGGCGAATGGGTCCAAGACCCTGTCAGTCCGCCTTTTTCAATCTGGATCTACCGCTACTCACGGTAGAACAGGACGCGCCTCTCCCAACACCAGTCAGTTTACCGACTGTGCATGTCGCGGCCTGCCGCATCGATTACGAGCGGTCTCCTGCCAACGCGCGTTTCAATGGAGGTCTGAGTCTCGCGGCCTGGGATCGTCCATGCCCACAGGATACAGAATGAAGCGTCGCGATGCTGCGTTCAATCGGCTGCCGAGAGATCGTGGATGGACAGAGCTTCCTCGCCTCGGCTGGCGTACTCGGCGAGCACGCGAACGATACTAGACACGTTCGAGGGTGCCTTCGGGATCGCGTCTGGCGGGACTTTGAGCCGCGCGAGCACTTCTTGCGCGCTGGCCAACGCGGCCAGCGAGCTGCGCATCGCCTTCTCGAAGTTGACGAGCGCCTCGCCGCGGACGGAGACGCGGCCGCGGCGGAGGCGCTCCTCGGCGGCGCTCCGAGCAGGACCTTCCTTAGAGAGAGATACTATGGCCGTCGGCGGCGCTGGTGGGCCTAATCGGCGCGCGCTGGAGTCGGCGCCGCCAGGCGGCCGGTCCGCGTTGTAGACCGCGTGGCACAAGTAGCGGTGCGCCTCGGTGAGTGTCAGTGACCGGGCGGCAATCTTGGTTTTGATGCTCTCGGCGCGCTCGCAGATCACCCTCGCGATGGTGTCGCGGCGAGCCTCGGTCGGACTGACGAAGAGGACCTCGGCCGGCCAGGTGTCCTTGAAGAGCCGCGTGTAAAACGTGTCGCGTTCCCCGTGAAACGGGTTCCCCGCGTAGCCCACGAGGAACTCTGCATAGCGATCCAGCTTGGCCATCGTCGAGGTGGACTTTTTCGCGTCCCGGACTGTCGCGCTGCCCGTCTCGTACTCGATGAAGTAGCGCCGCCGTCCCGCCGGATCCTCGAGCAGCGCGTCTGGCTGCAGCCTGCGGTTCTCGGGCTCGCGAGCCAGTAGAACCATTTCCGTGAACGGCAGGTCGAGGTACTCGCCCAAAATCCAGCGGAACTGCCGCGGCATCTTCGCAGGCGTCTTCCCGTCCTGCGCAACGAGGCCGAGGAGTACCTCGTTGAGCATCACTTCGTGCCTGAGGAACATCGGTCCCACGTCGTGCTTCGGCGCGCGCTGCAGATTGAGTCCTAACTGTCGCGAACCGATCGCAAACCCCTCTGCTGTCAGCGCCCAGACCGTCGTCCATCCCTCGGCGCTCGCAAACCCGAGGTCGCCTCGCAGCACCGCCGCCTGTCCGCCGATGTTCGATGCCAGCTGCCTCAGCCTCGTCGACGATCTTGCCTTGGTTCTTCCTGGAAACATCAACCTCTCAATCTGCTCCCGACTCAAGTACCGACACACTGCCAAGAACCCACACAACTCCTTGTCCCGATCAGTCAACTGCCGGTTCCGCCCCGCCCTTTTCACTGCAACCGAACCCTCCATCACTGACTGTCCCCGCCGTAGCTGATTTCCGGCCACCCTCTCCGGTCGTTGGGAGGGGGTGGCCGGGGAGCAGCGGAGGCGGTTGCGCGGTCATCCCATCGCGCGTCGGTCGATTCGCCAACGTCTTGATTCAGCGGGGCGGAACCGGCAGCAGCCTCGAAAGTCTCCTCGCTCGCTGCCTCGTCACATGCCGTCGAAAGCGCCGGATCCGGGTGTCGATCGAACCCAGTTTCGACTTCAGTTTCGATGTTTCTTATCGTATTCCTCATAGAGTTGACATGTAGTACAGCCTGTCGTACAACGCAAGCGATGCCTAAGACACCCTCCGAGGATCTCGAGCTCATCTCGATGCGCTTTCCGGCGCTCCTCCTCGACAAGGTCCGCGCGGAAGCCGAGCGCAATCATCTGGCGCTCGCGCACGAGGTTCGCACGCTCATCGAAACGCAGTACCTGGTCGGCCTTCCGCCTCCAATGGTCGAGCTACTCGAAGCGGATCGGAAAGAACTCGGGCTGACGCGGCAGGCGTACTTCCACTCGCTGCTCGACGCTCGCTACCGCATGCTCCTCACGAAGGGCGCCGCGACCCAGCGCTCGCGGCCTGGAGGCAAGCGATGAGCGACATTCCGACACCGACGCGAGAGCGGCTTTGGACCGTGCGCGAGGCAGCTGCCTTCCTGCGTCTCGGGCGCAACACGGTCTACGAATGGGCCGCGACCGGAAAATTGCCTGCTCTGCGGCTCGGATCGCGCATCCGCTTTGAGCCGTCTGCGCTCCGTCAGTGGGTAGCGCTACAACGTGGATCGGGGGTGCCCGCGCTCGTCGCGGGTGCACGGAGACCTTGAGCGATGGCTGAGCCTTTTCAGAAGGGCGGCGTCTGGTACGCGCGCATCAAGAATGAAGCGGGCCGCTGGCGCAATATCGCGCTGCCTGAGGCGAAGACGAAGGCCGCCGCGCGCGCGTACGCGTCCGAGCTTGCGCTCCACAAACGCCGGCAGCGCGACGGGCTCGCCGCGCTGCCCACCAATCCATCGCTCACGGTACGGGCGCTGCTCCGCTGGTGGCTCGACACCTACGTCGCTGGTCGCACCTGGGCCGCGAAGGAAGAACATCGGTTCCGCATGTATTTCGAGGCGACGGAGATTGCCGACCTCCCTGTGGTCGCGCTCAATGCAGGGCGGCTCGAGCTGTTCTTGCAGCATTGGACGCGCAAAGGCCTCGCCGCTGCCTCGGTGAACAAGCTGCGCGCGATGATCCGGACCGCGTGGAACCGCGCGCGGAAGGCCGGCATGGTGACCGGCACGAATCCCGCCACCGACGTCGAGCTGCGCAAGGTCCCGAAGCGAGCGCCGGCGTTCCTCGAACCGCACGAAGTGCCTCGAGTGCTGGCTGAGCTCAGCGACTCGGACCGGCCGCTCGTCGCGACGGCACTCTACGCTGGCCTGCGCAAGGGCGAGCTCTTCGGTCTGCGCAAGCCAGACGTCGACCTCGGGCGGCGGTTGCTGATGGTGCGCCGGTCGTACGACCGCGAGACCACCAAGGGCGGCCGAGAAGAAGCCGTGCCTATCGCGGCCGACCTGGTGCCGTACCTCGAGGCCGCGCTCGAAGCTACGCCCGGCGAGCTGCTCTTCCCGAAGGCCGATGGCTCCATGCGGACCGAAGAGGACCAACTCGGCGATCGCCTGCGCCGCGCTCTCGGCCGCGCCGGCATCGTCACGGGCTACTTGCACAGCTGCAGGCGCTGCAAGCGCACCGGGATGCCGTATCAGGAGCGCCATGGAGATTGCCAGCGGCGCCGCTGCCCGCGCTGCGGGATGACTCTGTGGGCGAAGGCCCTGCCCCGACCCTTCCGGCTCCACGACACGCGGCACACGACGGCGACGCTGCTGCTGGCCGCCGGCGTCGACCTCTATGCCGTCGCGCGCATCCTCCGGCACACCGATCCAAAGGTGACCTTCGACACCTACGCGCACCTCGTCCCGGGCTACCTCCACGCGCAGATCGACCGCCTGAAGCTGGGACAGTTTGCTGCCCCGGTGCTGCCAAGCAGCGGAAGAAACCCATCTGCGCCCCGAGCGCTTCCCGACAATGCTCGTGAGATCGAGGGCGAAAATTGGCGGGCGCTACTGGATTCGAACCAGTGGCCTTCGGCTTCGGAGACCGACGCTCTATCCAACTGAGCTAAGCGCCCGATTCAGGGGCCCGTGGAACTACACCACGCGCCGGCCCCACGCAAGCCGGAACGCCGCCTCGACGGACCGACGCGTCAGCGCCGGTAGATGCAGCTCAGGAACGTCGTCCGCCGGCGGTGGACGATGGCCAGCCAGCAACGGAGGTAGATGCGGGGTCCGAACGCGCGGACGATGGTCGGCATGTACAGCAGCACGTCCTTCGTCGTGATGACGCCGCACATGGACACTGGCGCACCCTCGTCACGTTGCCTGCCCGGAGCTCTGCGAGCCCCGTGCCACGGGGAACGTCGCCATGCCCATCAGGAGATCCGCGATCTTCCAACAGATTAACTGTCTGACCGCAGGCCGCGCTACCGCAGCGCCACTGCTGCAGTCTCGAAATTGGCCTGTACCGTTCGATTCTTGGGCGCTCTCGTCAGGCGATGAGCCCCGCGATCACCTCGGTCAGCTCGCCCGGCTCGATCGGCTTCGCCAGGTGGGCCTGGAAGCCCGAACCGAGCGCCTGGCTGCGGTCCTCGGCGCGCGCGAATGCGGTAAGGGCGACCGCGGGCACCGCGCGGCCGCCGTCCTCCAGAGCACGGATGCGGCGGATAAGGCTGTATCCGTCGTCCCCGGGCATTCCGATGTCGCTGACGAGCACGTCGGGCCGGAAGCGGCCGAAGACCTCGATCGCCTCGTGCGCAGAGCCCGCCAGCGCGACCTCTGCTCCCGCCTGCTCGAGGATCATGCCCAAGAGCTCGCGCGCGTCGGCTTCGTCGTCCACCACGAGCACCTTGAGCCCTCGCAGCGCAGCGAGCGCCGGCGCCGCCGTCGATTCGGCGCGGGCCGGGCCGGCATCCGCGACGTCGGCGCGGTCGCTCAAGATGGGCAGCTCGACCACGAACGTAGCGCCCCGTCCCTCCCCGTTGCTCTTCGCACGCACTTCTCCGCCGTGCAGCTGGACGATGTGCCGCACGATGGCGAGCCCCAGGCCGAGGCCGCCGGACCTGCGCTCGCCCTGCTTGAAGCGGTCGAAGATCTCCGGCAGGAGCTCGGGCTTGATGCCGATTCCGGCGTCGGCCACCGTGACGCAGGCCAGCGTCCCGTTGCGCTCGAGGCGGACCTCGACGCGTCCCCCGGCGGAGCTGAACTTGATCGCGTTGGACAGCAGGTTCCAGACGACCTGCTGGAGCCGCGCCGGGTCGGCGAGCACCGGGCCGGCGTCGGGGTCGAGCAACGCGTCGAGCTGGATCCGCTTCATGTCGGCGAGTCCCTGCACCGCGTCGATGGCGGCCTCGACCACGACCACGGGATCGACCGGGCGGCGCTCGATCTGGAGCTTGCCGGTCACGATCCGCGACACGTCCAGCAAGTCCTCGATGAGCTGAGCGAGCAGCTTGGTGTTCCGCTCGATCACCTCCAGCCCGTGGGTCGCGCGGCTCCGCTCCTGCGGGCCGACGCGCAGCAGGCGCGCCCATCCGAGCATCGCCGTGAGCGGCGTGCGCAGCTCGTGCGACACCATGGCGAGGAACTCGTCCTTCGCCTTGTCCGCGGCGCGCAGCTCCCGCCGGGACTCCTCTAGATCGCGCACCACCCGCTCGTATTCGCGCATGTCGCGCAGGATGCCGATCGCCCCGATCACCGTGCCGTCGGGGTCTCGCAGCGCCGACGCGTTGAGCGTCGTCGGGATGACTTCTCCGGACGCGCTGCGGGGATTGAGCCTCACGTTGCGCTTGACCCCGCGCTCCACCACCTCGCGCAGCGCGGCGATGAACTCGCGCGTTTCCTCGGGCGAGATGATGCGCGACAGCGACTGCTCGATCAGCTCGTGCGGCCGGAGCCCGAGCAGCGCGAAGACCGCGTCGTTGGCCTGGAGGATCTTGCCCCGCAGATCGCTGACGAAGACCGGATCGGGAGCGTTCTTGATGAGGCTCTCGGCGTACGCGCGCGCCTTGTCCAGCTCGCGCATGTCGCGGAGGATCCCGATGACCCCGATGGCCCGTCCCGACGGGTCGCGCAGCGCGGACGCGTTGAGCGTGGTGGGGATTACCTCGCCCGAGGCGGTCCCCGCGTTCAACCGGACGTTCCGCGTGACGCCGCGCTCCACGACCTCGCGCACGGCCGCGATGAACTCGCGCCGCTCCCTGGGGCTCAAGAAGCGCGAGAGCGATTGCTCGAGCACCTCGTCGCGGCGCAGCCCGAGCAGCTGCGAGACCGCTTCGTTCACCTCGAGGATCTTCCCGCGCAGGTCCGAGACGAAGACCGGGTCCGGTGCGTTCGCGACGATCACGTCGGCGGCGAGACTGCGGTCGACGTCGCGTGCCGCGGAGGAGGTCTCTGTCTGCGCCGAGATCATCGTCCCCAAAGCTATTCACCATCCGGGGCGATGCGGATGACGCGGCCGAAGCGGGCCGGCGAGCCTCGCCCTGCTCCGCTGGACGAGCGTGCGAGGCGCGCGGCCGGATCTACTCGGAGAGCTGCGAGGCGGGGTGCGGCAGCTTGCGCCCGGACGCCGCGAAGCGCGGCGAGCGGAGCAGCCCCAGGCGGGCGAGGCGGAACTCCACTGCCGTTCCCAGGACGCCGAACCCGTAACGCACGCTGCGGCGGAAGTCGATCGACGAGGCTTCCTCGAAGTAGCGCGCCGGGCAGGAGATCTCGCCCACCTGGAAGCCGAACCAGATGGCCTGCGCCAGCATCTGGTTGTCGAAGACGAAGTCGTCCGAGTTCTCCTCCAGCGGGAGCGACTCGAGCAGCCTGCGCGAGAAGGCGCGGTAGCCGGTGTGGTACTCGGCGAGCTTGTATCCGAGCAGCAGGTTCTCGCAGAAGGTGAGCCCCCGGTTCGCGACGTACTTCCACAGCGGCATGCCGCCCTTGAGCGCGCCGATGCCGAGGATGCGCGACCCGAGCACCGCGTCGAAGTGGCCGCTCGCCACCATGGCTGCCATCGCGGGCAGGAGCCGCGGCGAGTACTGGTAGTCGGGGTGGAGCATCACGACGATGTCGGCGCCGCGCTTGAGCGCTTCGGTGTAGCAGGTCTTCTGGTTGCCGCCGTACCCGCGATTGCGCGGGTGGACGACGAAGTGGAGCCCGAGCTCCCGAGCGATCTGCACCGTGTCGTCGCGGGACGCGTCGTCGACCAGGATGACGTCGTCGGCGACCGCGCGGTCGATCTCCGATACCGTCCGCCGGAGCGTCCTGCCCGCGTTGTAGGCGGGCATCACCACGCAGATCCTCTTTCCCCCGATCAGGACGCACCCTCCAGAGCGGCGGCCGCGCAGAAGAGGCCCACGCCGAGCGCGGGACCCTCGCACACCAGGCCGGGCCAGAGCAATCCGACGGCGCAGTAGCCGCAGCCGGCCAGCGCGGCGGCGAGGCGCGCCCACGGCGCCGCGTGGTCGACGTAGAGCAGCGCCGACCACAGCGCCAGCACGGCCGCCGCGGCGGCCCCGTAGGGAGCGCCGAGCGGCGCGCCGAAGAGCATCAGCGCCGCCGCCAGCTGCGGCGCAGGCGCGCCCGTCTGTCCGATGAACAGCGCGGCGAACATCAGCTCCACCGCCTCGAAGGTCCAGTTCCACGACGGCGCGGCGGCGAGCGCCAGCACGACGAAGCAGGCGACCAGGAGCAGGAAGCGCGCCCGCTGCAGCGACGCGCGCAAGTGCAGGCACAGGTACGCCGACGCGAGCACGAGCCCCATGATGGCGAAGGCGCGGTATCCCGCGAGGCGAGCGAAGGGCAGTTCCGCGGGCGGGAAGAGGAGGTGCATCACCAGCGCGCCGGTGAGCCCCGCGCCGAGCACGATCTGCGCCGGGAGCCGTCTCCACGGCCCGCGCAGGACCGCGGCGGCGATGCCGAGCGCCAGCGGTGGGACCAGCGCCCAGCGGCTGCACGGATCGCGGAGCAGATGGAACGCCGCCGCGAGCCACACGGCCGCGAGCGCGACCAGGAGCGAGCTCATTCCGCCGTCTGCCCCATCTTGACGATGGTGCGGAACTCCGCCTCGCTGACCGGCTGCACGGAGAGGCGGTTGCCGCGGCGCAAGAGGTCCATCTTCGCGAGGGCGGGCGTCCGCTTGATGCGGTCGAGCGTCACCGGGTGGGGCAGCTTCTCCACGGCGCGCACTTCGACCTGGAACCAGCGCGGATCGTCGGGTCGCGATTCGGGATCGAAATGGTCGTGCCCGCGCTCGAACTGCGTCGGGTCGGGATGCCCTTCGCGCACGACTTCGGCGGTGCCCGCGACGGCGGTCGGCTCCGCGCTGGAGTGGTAGACGAGGACGCCGTCGCCCTTCTTCATCTCGTCGCGCAGGAAGTTCCGCGCCTGGTAGTTGCGCACCCCGTCCCAGCCGGTCGTCTTGCGCGGCGCGCGCAGCAAGTCGTCGAAGGAGAAGACGGACGGCTCGGTCTTGAGGAGCCAGTAGCGGCGCGCCACGGCGCGGCAGTCTACACGCCCACGAGGCCGGGCAGCACGATTCCGGTATAGCCGGGGAAGAGCCGCGAGACATCGGTCGCGCCGAGCTGCACGGCGGCCGCGGCGGCCAGCACCGAGCGCAGATCCGTCGTCACGGCGAGGTCGCGGCCCTCGAACAGCTGATCGTCGTCGAGCCCCGGCCAGCGGCCGTGCACCTTCCCGCCGGCGACGCGGCCGCCCACGACGAACGCGACGCTGCCGTGGCCGTGATCGGTCCCGGCCGATCCGTTCTGCCGGACCGTGCGCCCGAACTCGGTCGCCGCGACCAGCGTCACCTCTTCGATCGAGTTGCCCAGATCGGCGCGGAAGGCAGCCAGCGCCTTGCCGAGATCCGCGAGGTGGCGCGAGAGCGTCCCCTGCTGCTGCGCATGCGTGTCCCAGCCGCCCACCTCGGCGAACGCGATGCGCAGCCCGACGTCCGAGCGGATCAGCGCGGCGAGGAGCCGCAACGACTTGCCGACCGGCGAATCCGGGTAACCGGCCTCGCCGCCCCCGTGACCAAGCTCGGCGAGCTTGTGCTCGAGGAAGTCCGCCGCGGCGAACGCCTCCTTGGCGGAGGCGGCGACGAGCGGGTCCGCGGCGTTCTCGTACAACGCCTGGAAGGTCTGCCGCGCCAGCGCGCGGCCGCGCGGGCCGCCCGGCATCCCCGCGACGGGCCGGATGCGGAGCTGATCGACGCTCGAGAACGCCAGCGCCGAGGGGTCTCCCCGGAAGCTGCGCGGCACCCGCGGCGCGACGGCGATGGCGTCGAGCCTCGATCGGCCGCCTGCCGCCTGCGCAGCCGCCCGCGCCATCCACCCGTCTCGCGTCGACTTCAGCCCCGGCGTGCCCAGCTCGAGGAAGTCCTGCGCATCGAAGTGCGACCGGGTCGCGTCGGACAATCCGACGGCGTGCACGACCGCGAGCGTGCCTTCGCGCCACAGCGGCAGCAGGGGCTCGAGCGACGGATGCAGGCCGAATCCGGAAGCGCCCAGGTCGAGCAGCGCTCCGGGGCCGGTGTCGGACTTGCGTTCCCCGCCGGGCGCCGGAAGCGCGAGATCCGGCCGCAGCTCCGCCAGGCGCGATTCGCCGTACGGCGCGACCGCCTCGAGCCCATCGAGGGCGCCGCGCAGGAAGAGGAAGGCAAGCACCTTGCGCCGCGCCCCGGCGGGGACACCATCCGGAGACCGTCCTAGGGTGTCCCCCATATCGTCTTCGATCGCGGCGAGGGCGCGGCGGATGAATCCGGGGACGACGCCGCCGCCCAGCATCGCGCCGAGCACGGCACCGCCTTTCAAGAATGCGCGCCGTGACGTGGCCGGGGTCCGCACCGTCATCTCCTCTGCGCCTCGGGCGACCCGAGGCTCAGCGCGACGGCGCGCGCGGCCACCGGGTCGAGATCGACCGCCACCCCCTCCACCTGCCCGCGTGAGAGCGCCACGGCGAAATCGATCCGGGCGAGGAGCGCGCCGGCCGACAGCCAGGCGGCGGCGTCGTCCGGGTACCCGGTCGGCGCCTGGGCCGCGAAGAGCGGCTCGCCCATGCGCGCGACCGCGCGTGCGAGCGCCGCCGGATCGTCGACGCGCGCGCCGAGCGCGCGGACGCTGCCCGCCACCAGCTCGAGCGGTGACCGCACCTTCGCGCGGAGCGCCCGGCGGCTCCAGAACTCCGGCGACTCGAAGAGGGTGCGCAGCACGGAGCGGATGTCCCCATCGGTGCGCAGGAACGTCTCCGCGGCCCGCTGCACCAGCGCCTCGGGCGCATCGTCGGAGACGAACTTCTTCACCAGCTTGCGCGAGACGAACCGCGCCGTCGAAGGATGGTGCGCCAGCAGATCGAGCACTGCTTCGCCGTCGCCCTGGCCGCCGGCGGCAATCTCCTGGCCGAGAACGCGCTTCACGCCGGGATCGTGCATCCCCGGCCGGAAGACGAACCGCGGGTCGGTCTTTTCTTCCGCCACGGTCCAGCCGGTGAAGCAGCGCGCCACCTCGATCACGTCCGCCTGCGTGTAGCCGCCGTCGACGCCCAGCGTGTGCAGCTCGAGCAGCTCTCGCGCATAGTTCTCGTTGAGGCCGCGCTTGCGCCGGGCTGCCGTCGCGCGGGCGCGGGGCGGCAGCGGCGCCGAGCTGCGCCAGTTGTCCAGATAGATCAGCATCGCGGGGCTGTGCGCGGTCGCGGCGAGCAGATCGCCGAAACGGCCGAGGGCGCGCTCGCGGATCTCCCGCTCGTACGCAGGCAGGAGCGCCGCCTCGTTCATCTTCCCGGCGAAGACATTGAAATGGTTGAACCAGAAGTCCGCCATCACTTCCTGCAGCTGCCGCTCGGACGCCACCGCGCGCATCACCTTCGCCTGCGCGAGCTGGGTCACGAGGTCGCGTCGCATGCCGCGCTCGTCGGCCATGTCCTGCGCCAGGTCGGCCGTGCTCCGCTCGAGCACGGGAAACTTCGCGAGCTGCGCCTCGAGCGCGCCGTCCTCGATGCGCTCGGGATGGAGCTGCTCGTCGAGGAACGCGGCTACGCCGATGCGCGCGAGACGTTCCCGATCCTGCGGGCGGGCGCCGAACGTGGCGCGCGACAGCAGGTGCTCGTTCTGTTCGCGCTCGAGGAGCGGAGGGGTGACGTCGTTGCGCGCGCCGTGCGCGCAAGCCACGGCCAGGCAGGTCGCCGTCACGATTGCAGGACGCACGCGGCCTCCGACGAGGAACACGCCTTGGACAGCACAGGTGAAAAAGAAATTCCCTTTCAGCGGCGCAACAGGCGGCGCGCGCGCTGGAGGGCGGCGGAGGCCTCCGGCACGCCGAACGCGAGCGTCAGGCCCAGGTAGACGGCGCCGAAGCAGCCGAACACCGCCGCCGCCTTGGCGACGGCACCGACCCGCGTCGGAGGCAAGCCCGCGACGAGGAGCCGCACGCCGACGGCCGCCGCACCGGCGCCGATCGCCGCGGCCCACAGCTTCGCCAGCAGGCTCGCCGGGACGTCGGCCGTACCCACGCGGCGCGCGACGGCCCGCCGCAGGAGCGCGAACTCCACCCATCCCGCGACGCCGGCGGACGCCGTCAGCCCGACCGCGCCGAGCCTTGGGTCGAGGTGCAGCGCGCGCGGAAGCCACAGGCCGCAGAGGACGCCGAGCGCGGCGGTGAGCGCCACGCGGACCGAAGCGTACTTGAGCGGCGTGCGCGTGTCGCGCAGCGCGTACAGCGTGCTGGAGTAGAGCCGCGCGAGCGTCGCCGCGAGAAGCCCCACCGTGGAGCCGATGAGGATGAACCAGACATCGCGGACGTCGCGCGGACCGAAGCGCCCGCCGCGGAAGAGCGCCGCAACGGCCACGTCGCCGAACGCGATGAACGCGACCACCGTGGGGACCACGGGAAATGCGATGGCGCGCAGCCCCGCGCCGAGCTGCTCATGGAGCCGCTCTCGCGTCCCCTGCACCGCCGACATGGATGGCAGCGCCGCGGCCGAAACCGACATCCCGAACAGCGAGATGGGCAGCGTGTAGAGCGTCTGCGCGTAGGCGAGCGCGGCGACCATGCCGCTCGGCAACCAGGACGCGATCACGTTGTCGACGTATGCCGAGAGCTGCACCACGCCGCGGCCGGCGACCACCGGCAGGAAGCTTCGCACCACCTCGCCCACGTGCGCGCTGGCGCGGCCCAGCGAGAGCCTCAGCCGTCCGCCGAGGAGCGCCAGCATGGTCGGGACCTGCACCAGGACCTGCAGCAGCGCGCCGGCGACGGCGCCCCATGCGGTCACCACCGCGAGATCCGCCGGCCCCAGCCGCCAGCCGCGCCCGCCAAGGATCAGCGCCGCGATCTGCGCGGCGCTCCACACCACAGGCGCAGCGTAGCTGAGGAAGAACCTGTGGTGGCTGTTCAGGACGCCCAGGCAGAACGCACTGAACACGAGCAGCGCAGTCCCCGGGAAGAAGATGCGCACCAGCAGGATCGTCAGTTCGCGCTTCTCCCCGGTGAACCCGGGTGCGATCACGTCGATGAGGATCGGCGTGGCGAGGACGCCGGCGAGCGTGAACAGCGTGGTGACGAGCGTGAGCAGCCCGGCGACGGCGCCGGCCACCTTGCGCGCCTCGTCCTCGCTGCCCTCGGCTCGCAACGCCGCATAGACGGGGATGAAGGACGCGCTCAGCACCCCTTCGCCCAGCAGGTTCTGCAGGAAGTTGGGAATCTTGAACGCGGCGTTGTACGCGTCCGCCGCGTCGGACGTGCCGAGGAAGTGGCCGAACACGCTCTGACGGACGAGCCCCGCCAGCCGGCTGAGCAGGATGCCGGCGGCAACCAGCGTCGCTCCGCCTCCGCGCTTCGGTCCGCGCGCAGGCGCCGCTGGAGTCGCCGCGACTGGCGGCGCCGTCTGCTCGCTCACGCCGCCGAGGATAGCAGCGGGCCCCGCCCACCCGCGGCTTTTCTACCAAATCGGGGACACCATACGACGTTCTCCGTAGGTGTCCCCGATTAGCAATTTGCAGCAGTTAGGTCGTCAGCCGATTGGCGAGCACTTCACGGCTGCGCTCGAGGCGGCGTTGTTCTCGAAGTGGCAGTCGCCGACCTTCTGGTTGGGATCTACGACTGCGCGCACCGGCGCGGACGTGTTCTGGGGCGGCGCCGACCACGGCACCGTGACCTTCTCGCTCGATCCGGGCTGTAGCGTGGTCTTCGTCGTCCCGCTGCCGATCAGCACGCTGCCGCTCGGCA
>Ga0114129_10004935_pt1 | contig 18813 bp, 17 predicted proteins | sample RhiMetdeltSRZDD1_FD_80071 | JGI IMG/M metagenome (GOLD analysis project Ga0114129, IMG submission 80071) | Populus rhizosphere microbial communities from Tennessee, USA - Rhizosphere MetaG P. deltoides SRZDD1 (version 2) (version 2) | ecosystem: Host-associated > Plants > Roots > Rhizosphere >...
GCACCCCTGGTGCACGACGACAAGCCGAACAACATCGCCATGCATTTGGACCTGGAGCGCGGCAACGTCGCCCAAGCCTTCGCCGAATCCGACGTCATCGTCGAAGACACCTTCACGAGCATGCCCCAGTGGCACTGCTCGATCGAGACCATCGGCAGTGTGGCGGAATACGCCACCAGCGGCAAATACACCGTCTACATGAACACCCAGACATTATTCAACGCGCGCTACCGCATCGCCACCGCGTTGGGTGTGCCCGAGACCGAGGTGCGGATCATTCAGAGCGCCGTCGGCGGCGGCTTCGGCGGCAAATCCTGCGACGACAACAACGCTCTGGTCGCCGCGGTTCTGGCGAAGAAAGCGCGCAAGCCGGTCAAGTTGATCAACACGCGGGAAGAAGAATTTCTCGCCGGCTGCCGGCCGCGCGTCTTCATGAAAATCAACGTCAAGATGGGCTTCAAAAAAGACGGCCGCATCCGCGCCAAGGAATTGAAAGTCATCGCCGACAACGGCGCCTACTCGGCCAAAGCGCCGGCGATCACCGGCGTTGCCGCCATGCGTCACGACACCTGTTATAAATATTCCGACGTCAAGATCGACGCCAAGTTGGTTTATACGAACAAAATTCCTACCGGCGCCTTTCGCGGGTTCGGCAATCCCTCGGCGGAATGGGCCGTCGAACAAGCCATCGACCTCGGCGCTCACGCGCTGGGCATCGACCCCATGGAGATCGCGCGCATCAACGCCGCGGAAGTCGGTTACGTTTCGCCGCACGGCAATCGCGTTACCAGTTGCGAGCTGAAGCAATGCCTCGACATGACCGAAAAGATGATCGATTGGAAAAGCAAGCGCGCCAACAAGCGGGCCAACATCGGTTTAGGCCTGGCGTGCACCGTTCACGTCAGCGGCAAGCGCCACTTTGGCGACTACGATGGCAGCTCGGCGACGATCAAAATCAACGAGGACGGCAAAGCGCTGATTCTCAGCGGTGAAGGCGAATGCGGCCAAGGCGTGCACACTGCCATGTGTCAGATCGCCGCCGAAGAGCTTGGCGTGCCTGTCGAAGACGTGGAAATTTCCCGCGCCGACACCGATCTGACGACTTTTTGCTTAGGGGCTTTCGCGAGCCGCCTCACCTACGTGAGCGGCAACGCGGTCAAGAACGCCGCGACTAACGTCAAGCAGCAACTGTTCGAACAAGCGGCTGAAATGTTGGAGGCGAACGCCGCGGACCTGATGTCGCGCGACGGAAAAATTTTTGTCAAAGGCGCGGAAGGAAAATCGCTGACCGTGTCCGACGTCGCTCGCGCACGACTATTTCGCCACAACGGCGCGCCGATCGTCGGCTCGGGCAGCTTCGACGCTGACTCCGTGCTGCCCGACAGCACGCGCTTCGGCAATGAGTCCGGCGCCTACAACTACGGTGCCCAGGCCGCGCAAGTGCACGTCGATCCGGAAACCGGGCAGGTGCAAATTTTGCAATTCGTCGTCGCTTCGGACTGCGGCACGGTAATTTATCCGCTCGGCGCTGAGGGCCAGGTCGAGGGCGGGTTGGCTCAAGGCATCGGCTACGCGCTCACCGAAGGCTTGCAGATCGACGAAGGCCGGCCGGTCAATCCCAATTTTTCCGATTATCGCATTCCGTCCATGCGCGACATGCCGCCGCTCCAGCATGCCTTCGCGGATTCTTATGAACCGACCGGGCCCTTCGGCGCCAAGGGTTTGGGCGAACTCAACATGGATCCGACCGCGGCGGTCCTCAATAATGCCATTTTTGACGCCGTCGGAGTGCGGGTGAAAACTTTGCCGATCACGCCCGAAAAAATTCTCCGTGCGCTCAAAGAAAAGAAGAAGTCATGATTCGATTCGATTACCAGGAACCGACGACGCTCAAGAAAGCTCTCAGTCTGATGGAGAAGCACGGCGACGATGGGCGCGTCATTGCCGGCGGCACTTCTTTGCTCATCATGATGCGCCAGCGCCTGCTCACACCCAAAGTCGTGATCAGCCTGGCCCGCATCCCGAAATTCGATAAAATCACCTTCAACGCGAAAGACGGCCTGTGCGTTGGTGCCGGCGCGCGCCATCGCGACATCGAGCTCTCTCCCGCCGTGCAAAAGCACTATCCTCTGCTCCATGAAACGTTCCGTAAAGTCGCCCAGCCGCGCATTCGCAACATGGGAACCGTCGGCGGCAATCTCGCCGGCGGCGATCCGCTCACCGATCCGGGCGCAAGCCTGATCGCGCTCGACGCCGAAGTAGTGCTGGCGAGCAGCAAAGGCTCTCGCACGCTGCGGCTGGATGAATTTTTTGTGGACTACTATCAAACCGCGCTCAACCCGGGCGAACTTCTAACGGAAATTCGCGTGCCGCCGCCGATTCGCGCCGGCTGGTCGCATATTAAATTCACGCCGCGCAGCATCGAAGACTTCGCCACGGTCGGCGTCGCTTTGACTTTGAGCATGATAGCGAATAGATGCGTCGACGTGCGCTTGGGACTCAATTCGGTCGCGCCTGTGATCGTGCGGGCGAAGCAAGCCGAAGAAAGCTTGCGCGGCCGAGAAGTCGATGACGCTGCCATGCGCCGAATGGGCGAGATCGCCGCGACGGAGGTCGACCCGATGGACGACAACCGCGGCAGCGCCGACTACAAGCGCGAGATGGTCAAAGTTCTGGTGCGCCGCGCGGTCCAAGAAGCGCTCCAACGCGCCAGTTGAATCCTCAGAACACGAGACTCGACGTTCACAAGGATTCGCTCACTCACCGCTCGAACCGCGCACTATTTCTTAAACTCTCCGGATTCCAGCCCCTCGGCGCTGAATCATTCGCAGCATTCAGAGAACGCATCGACGATTAGAGGATTCCCGAAACGTGGAAGTGCTCACCGAGTTTCTCTTCTCGTGAACTTTTGAACCTTTGAACGGGGGGTCAGTCTGAAACGTCTTGAACGAAGCGAAGAGATGGAACGGTTAGAACAATTGGAACGGGTCTCGGCCGGCAGACCGAGCCTGTCGCTTCGACGCGTCAGGTCTGAGGAACAGCCCAGCGCACTTTTCCGGCGGCGATCTCGCGAAGAGCGATAACAATATCTCGGTTATCCGATTTTATAACCGGCTTGGCTCCTTTTAGGAGCTGCTTTGCTCGTATCGAGGCGAGCAAGACGAGATCAAAACGACTCGAAACTTTATCCAAACAATCTTCGACGGTTACTCTTGCCATAGGCAAACACTCTAGGCCTCCGGATCGCAGAACACAAGGATAATTTCTGCAGTCTTGCAGTTTTCACCGCGTCGTATGATGCGATTCTCCATAATCATCAGCGATCCCACCGAGTTAGTCGAAACGGCGGACCGGACAGGTGTTCATTTATTTGTTTCTTTCCTGCGCAGAACAGGCGCAAGATGTTCCGACTTCTAGTTTTTCCCATCTCCCGTCCTCCCGCGTCCCGGCGGCAAATCAATCGCGTTCTTCAGAACGTTTAGATGTCTGGAGAATTCCCAATACGTCCAAGTCTCTCTGACCTTGAACTTTTTTGAACCTTGAACCTTTGAACGGTTTCGACTTTGAACGACTGGCACGGGCGCGCACACGGCATGCTTAGCTTGTTTTCGATAGCTGCCTGGCACAGGCGTCGGCGACGCCGCTGTCTGATTTCTCGTCACCTGGCATGATCGCCCAACTCTGCGCGTCGATGAAGCGGCCAATTTCCCAAGCGTCTTTGCCCTTCATTTCGACCAGCTTTTCGCTCTTGGCCTTGTCCCGATTGAACTGCGCCACGCAAATCGATCCCAAACGCTCCGCCACCGCCGTGGCAGCGGTCTCCTTCGCCATCGCTACCGCGCCGCCGTTGGTCACCCATCCGCCGAAGTTGAAACCGACGTACATGGTCACAAGCGCGCCGCCGACGCCGCTCCATAAACCGAGCTTAATCTTTTCCGAATCCACCGGGCACCTCCGTTAGGTCCGAGTTTCACACACGCCGATTCAATTCGCCGCAGCGATGGCAGATCCAGAAATCCGAATACTGTCTCGCCGCCGAGCCTTCTTCGCATGTCTCACAATGGAGATGGCGGCAGTCGTCGCAAACGACGCTGCCTCTCAACGCCGGGCGTATCGCTGGTGCCGAATTGACCTCGATGAGAGCAACCGATTTTTGCTCTCTTGGTAGGTCTTTCACCGCCAACTGCTGTATTTTTCCATCGCGCATATCGTCATCTCAAGCGACTGCTGCCTTAATCGCGGCGCAGGCCTTAATCCCCGCCAAACCGAAGGTATCTTCTCGGCGTCTCGGAGAGAGAGCGATCCAATCGTGAACAAATATTGAAAAGGTTCGTCGCGCGAGCTGTCATCGAGGGCCCCTTCCGCTCCAAGCAAGCGGCGAGAAAGTGGTCCCGTTCGTGGCGAATGTCCACAAAGGGAATGTATGACGAGTTGCCGGACTCGTCAGCGGTATGAAAAACGGAAAAGTAATGATCGTTGTATCGCAGGGTCACCACCGCGGAATTTCCCTTTGTTCGGGCTTCCGGTCCTGTGGCCCCGGTGGTTTAAGCTCGGACGGCTTTTTGCGTGATCGAATGCTATACCTGATAGGCTGCAGTTACAATGATACCACGAATTACGACTGCTACGTTTAGGCAGTAATGCGTCAGGTTGGATAGTGGTAACAGAGCCCCGCGCCTTCCACGGTGGAATCTTGCCGGCCCAGATTCGTCGCGCGAACCGCTATTTTTGGCGCGATGTCGGAGGCTCAGATTTTGAATTGTTCATGGCTCGACGCCAGACCCCACAGATTGCACGCGCAAATTATATAGCGATGAGGTCAAGCGGGACGCCATCCGAAGCCAAACGACCGCAAGGAAACGTTATTTCGTTTGTTGAATCGCCAAAATCGACGTGAGAGGCGCACTGACGGTGACCATAGTGCTAGCCGCGGCAGCGGAACGTTCGTCCCAGGTCGCGCTCGATCTGCCGAAATCGACGCCGGCGGCCGCCTCAGCGTGTATCCGAATATCACCAATCTTGAAGGTTCCGGCTATTGGCTGATGCCACCCATCGTTGAGAAGCACCGCGCTAATGTTGTTTTCGTGAATATCAAGCATCGATTTATCTCCTTTGGACGCATCTATTAGGACACACAATCATGAGAAAGCAACTCGGACCGAAACTCTGCCTCCGCTAGGGCCGTGCGGTTGCGGCGCTTTCTTAATTAGCTGCACACCAAAGGAGCGCGGTTGTCTTTTCGATGGACGGCCTGAACGGAGCGCAGGGGTCGAACGGTTTGAAGGAATTGAACGGGCCGGCGGATTGAAGGTCTGGCACGAACCCGTTCCATAACAGACCTTTACTTTTTTCAGCGCAGCGCCGGTATGCCGCTCGGGTAAATTTGTTTTAACAAGCCCTCGTCGGTTATCTGCTTTATGAATTCGTCGTTGTTGAACTCGGTGACAAACTGTTCGGCGGTCCGGCCGGAGACCCCCAAGTTTTCTAAAATGGTCTTGGTGCCTTCCGAGGTCGGACGGGGCACCGGTTCCATATAGCGGGTGTCGGAGTCATAGGCGTGTTGCAAAATACTTGGATCGGAAACACGCGTATACTTCTGCAAAATTCCCTTGGCTTCGGTGGGGCGCCGTCGGATGTAAGCGATCGCCTCGGTGATGCCGGCGACAAAGCTGCGCATGCGCTCCGGCTGCTTAATCATGTAAGGACGCATCGCCGCGCTGCAATTTCCGGCATAGGGAATGTTCAAGTCGCCCAATTCCAGCAGCGGCTTAAAACCCGCCTGGGCAGCCTGCAGATCGTTCGGCGAGGTCGCGAAGATCGCCTGCACTCTGCCGTTGACCAGCGCCGCAAACGCCGCGCTGGTGGAACCGCTATAGATGAGAGAAATATCCTGTCCGGGTTTCATCCCTTGGCGCGCCAGAAAAAGCTTCGCGGCAAAATCACTGGCGGACCCCGGGTTGGCCACCGCCAACACCTTGCCGCGCAGATCGGCAACTTTTTGGATCGCCGGAGTGACCATGATTTTCGACGTGAGCTTGTGCACCACGCAGGATGTCACCACGACATCGGCGCCGCCCAGACGCATCTGCACCAACGGCGGACCCGCTGAAAAATAGATTTGGATGTCACCGCTGAGAAGTGCCGGCCGGCCCGCCGCACGCGGCAAGTAGATCGGTTTGACTTGTAACCCATGCCTCTCGAATAGCTTCGCCTCCGCGCCCACCCAGAGCGGCATGATCGATCCCGACAGCGTCCCATGGCCGGCGAGTATTGTCGGTCGCTCTTGAGCCAAGCTCACAGGTGCGCAATGCAGCAGCAGGCCCCATACGATACCCGGCACAATCAGCAAGACGCGATGACATCTCATCCACAGACCTCCAAAGGTTACCTGGCTATCTATCATCGCATTTATTGGCCAGCCAAGCAGCCCCACCCAATGGACTTGCGAGTGCGAAGTCCATGCGTTCCTTCTAAGCTACCGTGCGGTGAATCCCCGGTAACTTACAGAGAATGCTGCCACGTTTCGGGAATTCCCGAAACGTGGCAGCTACGACCGAGCTACTCTTCCCTTGAACGATTGAACCTTGAACCGTTGAACGAGCGTTACTCGGAAACGTTTTGAACGGAGCGTAGCGGTTGAACGGCTTGAACGATTTGAACGTCTGCAGTTATGAGGAAAAGCTACTTTTCTTTTCGGTCCGCAGAATTCTTCTCAGAACTATCAACCTTCATCCATGTATTCTCGGCCGAATCGGAACTGCTCAAACCGTTTTTGTTTCTGGATCTGGTCGCTGATGGATGGTCCATCGCAGGGACCAGAGTAATCGATGTAGCCATCCCCGCCCATTTGCGTTGGCCTTGCGAGATCCGAGGGACCGACGGGTTGCAGTTTCTTGTGGCAGTAGCCGTTACCGGCTTCTTGCTGGATAGGAGCAGCCACATCGTAGGTGCCGCTAGTACAGCCGGCGAACGAAAGCAGAGAGATAATCAGTGAGGTCGGTAAAACGAAACGGTTCATAATGTTATCCTTTTTGTCTAGCGCGCTATTATCTGACCCACTATCAATGCTTGCGGCAGCTTATCAAGTCGCGAGGCTAGAGAAAAGCCCTAACAACGGCAGGTGACTTTCTCTTAAGTCCACCGCCGGCCACGCGGAGGCAAAGGATTTCCAGACTGGTTCCCGCTCCCGTCTCCGGCGCCTCGGCGGTGAATCATCCGCTGGCTTCAAGCCAACATTTCGACACTTCGAGAATTTCCGAAACGTGGAAGTTCCCTCGGAGTTGCAGTTGTCTTTAACTTTTTGAACCAGCCGAAGCGTTTGAACTTTTGGAACGTCTGGAACGGGCCTGAATATTCGCCAGCAGATTCTCCGTCAATCTGTTCTCATGCTCGACGAACGATTCGGAGGGCAATGTAGGGAACGACGTTCAATAGGCTAATACCGAGCTTGAAGATCGACATCCCGGCATAGTGAAGCATGTCGAACTGCTCAACTGACAGACGAAACCATCGGCTGTGCAACAGATACATCCAATCGTGCGCCAGCACGAAGAACAAAAACCGCACTAAAAGGATTCCCTAGTTGATTACGGCACAGCACAGAAGTGCTTTGCGCACCATCTCGATACTCATGATCTACCTCCGATCCGCCGATAGCCTTAGGCCGCGAGGATATCCTCTGCCCATGCTTGCGTCGAGTCGCGGCGTGATAGCATAAGTGCCGAAAGGTGCGCACGCGGCTGTCGAGTTGAGCCTCTCTCGGCTGTTCCCAATGGAAGAAATTAACCAACTTTTAAACATAGCGTCAAATTTTCCTCACGGTGATTTGCTATCAACAGGAGAAAGTTTATTGTGGATTTATCGCGCTACGATTTTTTCACCACTTGTGAGACGAACGATCCGGCAAAGAGCACCGATCGCTGATCGCAACGAGCTATGTTGCAAGAGACCGTCACTTTAATTCCGGCGATCGCCGGCCTCGTGGCTGCCGCGGGAGGTGTTTGGGCCGCCCGAGCTGCCCATCGATCGGCCATTACCGCACAGGAGGCGGCCAGACGGGCTGAAAAAGTCGATCGGCGTGGACTGCTGAGAGATCTGAGCAGCACCGCTCATCGTATTGTCGCTGAATCTTTACAGATAGGTTTGCTCATCGAAGAACTGAAGACCGAGTACCGGATGCTCGCTACTTCCTCCGGGCAATCAGGAAGTTCGAGAGAGAAACTGCTCATCCAACGGGCCGAAGCGAAACAGAAGGAGGTCTGCCCATTGCAGGAAGAAGCACAAAAACTGATCGAAGAGCGGACGCAACTTCGCAATGTTTCAGAAGAGGACTTGACGCAATTACTGAGCAAGTTCGACGGCGACCTAGTTCACGTACTCCGGATAAGAGAAAGTCTTGAAAAGGAAGTCGCTGCAGCAGCAGGCGACAACCGAATCCACCGTGAACGCCGCATCAAAGGTCTCCACCAACACCAATTAAGATAATCGCCCGCGAAGCCTGACTTCGCCTAGCAACTGGTGTGGGTAGAAAAAATATCCTGCTTCTTGGGGTTTGGGCCTTTTTTGAAACCGGCCGCGTCCCTCGGTGCCCTTCGCGGCTTAGCGGTGAACCTCCCGAAAGACGCTACAATCGCAGGTCTAGATTAGGGATAACCAGCAGCCACTCGACTAAGCGATCGTTGCCGTACTTACTCGTATACAGGCCGACGAGACCTAGAGGCGCAAACAGCCACGTTATAAGCCACAGATGCCACGACGTTTCATAACCGAACAATCCGCCTAACAATGGCAACGTGGCGACCTCCAGGCAAACGCCGCTGCTAAACACCAAGAGACTTCTTTTCCACCGGCTGGTTTGCAGTCGCACCGCCTCGGAGTCCCACAGGCACAAGAGAAATCCCTGGATCAAACCAAGCTCACGATGCTTCAACTTGCTTCGCCTCCCCACGGACAGAATTGCGTCGTTGCGGAATGTTTGTAAGAGGGCCGGATTGAATGAACAAGATAATCCAATCACCGATACAACTTCATTCTGCACTTCGATACAGGTTACCCATGTTAAAGCGACATGGATGAGAGTGCAAATAAATTTGCGTTATGACGAGTCCGGCATGTGAATACCCTTTTAAAAAGCTAAGAAACAAGATCTGGCTCGGTGGTTTCCGACAGGCTTGCCAAACACCAGTGAAGTATGACCTCAGCAGCGTTGGTGTTTAATAAACGGTCCGTCAAACCCGAGGCATCTCAGCCTATCCCATTTTCTTCCTTCATTCGCCGATCGCCCAGACTTCTCACTGAGCAAAGCTCATTTCTACGTTTTGAGACTTCTCGAAAACGTGGAAGTCTCCCGGCAGAGTCGGTATCAATTCGAACATTAAAATCATGAATCTTTAAACTAGATTTACTGCGAAACCTGTTAAATAGACGGTGCTATTTAATGAATAAAGTCGCACTGTATGGCACGGATGCAAAAGTCTTAGCATTGAATAAGATTGCGGAACGGGGAACAATGATGGCCGTCACAAGTTCCCAGGGGTGCACCAATTGCGACCGAGCCTATCACCAGGAGTCTTTCACATGCGCTTTCATTTCGCTCTGACGATACTGACCACTTTAAGTCTTTTAACAAATTCAGTTGAAGCCGCGGACTATAAGTATCCCTATCACGACCCCTATTTAGCGACTGCGACGACCGCTATCTTAAGCGACGACGGGGCCACCGAGCGCACCAAGTCGACCATAGTCCGTGTGCCCGGTCTCCCCGGCAGAAATAATCTGCCCTCTCTCCAAGGACGCGGCGATGTAAGTCTTGCGCTTTATCGGCAGAATCATCCGGCGCCGTTGCTTTTCATTCTCGCCGGCCTCGGATCCAGCCCCTACTTCGGGGTCGCTCCTTATTTGGCGAGCTTGTTCTACCAAGAGGGCTTCCACGTAGTCATTTTGCCGTCGCCGATGAGCTGGAATTTTGCGTTATCGGCCAGCCGCAGCGGCGCGCCGGGTTATGTTCCGGAAGACGCCCGTGATTTGTATGACGTGATGCAAAGAACCCTGACAACATTGAGGGACCGGTATGACGTCAATGCCACGGCGATCAATCTTATGGCGGCTAGTCTGGGCGCGCTCGAAGGCGCGTATCTGAGCGTTATCGATGCTGATGAGGGAAAGATCGGCATCGCCAAGTATCTTCTCGTCAATCCGCCCGTAGATCTCGCTTACGCGATCAAAAAAATCGATGAATGGAACGCGTTGGCGGGTAAATTCGGCCGGGAGAAATCTCAGCAAATCATAGCGAAAGCGCTTGGCATCGTTGACTCCTTTTCCGAGGAAAGGCGGGACGATCCCGCCGTCTTCGATCGATTGGCAAAGAAGTTCGCCGGTTTCATGACAGAAGAGCTGCAATTCCTGATTGCCGAGAATCTGCAAAGTCAGTTTTCCGAACTGATCTATGTCACCCAAGTCATTCACGATCAAAAAGTTCTTACTGCGCCGAAAGACGACATGAGAAAACGCCTAGAGGAAGCTAAGAATTTCACATTTAGCGATTATAATCAGAAGATCGGTTTGCCCTTATGGCAAAAACAAATCGGAGATCTCCAGGCCGATCTGGGAACTTTCATTCAACGCGGTTCCCTAGCGCACATCGTCGATCGGCTCCGGGGCAATGCCAAAGTACACATTCTGCACAACGCCGACGATTTCTTGGCTGGGCGAAAATCCATCGAAGCGCTCAAAGAGGCCTTGGGCGACCAAGTGACGCTCTATCCGTACGGCGGACATCTCGGCAACCTCTGGTACCCGGAAAACAAAGAATATGCTCTGAGATACTTCAAGCCGCGCCCATGAATGCGGCATTCGCTCCGTTGACTTTCACCTCATGAGAGACTGCCGGACAGCGAGAAGTCCAAGTTCCGAGTCTGTCCTTGAACAATTGAACCTTGAACGCTTGAACGAGCTGCGCCTTAGCACGACTGTAACGGAGCGCAGCGCTGGAACGGCTGGAAAGTTTTGGAACGGGCTACTACTTTGAACGTTGGAACGTTGAACCTTTGAACTGAGGGTTTTTAGAAGCGCACCAGGAAAGCATTTCGATCTGCGGCATTGTTTCGACGATTGACCCCGCCCGCGACACCACACTCTCCGCCTCGTTCATCGGTTCGCCCAAAGCCAGCAGCACCGAGACCGCAAGCATCGCGGTGCGACCGACGCCGCCCGCACAATGAATCAGCACAGCTTCCCCGGACTGCAATCGATTTGCCACATTTTTCGCAAGCGCCCAGAAGGCATCCCGATCCTCCGGCACCCCACCCTCACGAATTTCAAAAGGCAGGACGGAACAGGGAACGGTCCCGGCTTCCAGGGCCTCCGCGTACTTCGAGGATTTCGCGTGAATTTCGTGTTTTTCGTTTAAGCAAACGATCGCGCCGACCGCATCGCGTTTCAGCTGATGCCAAACCCTCTCGATCGCTTCAAACCGACCCGGCATGCTGTGCAGCAGCAGTCTCCCAGGAATCCGCGCGGGAAGATCGACACAACGAAACATTCTAGTCCCTCTTTCGACAGAAATATTACTTACGACAATCCAAAACGGCAATCGACGGGGTGTCAATCGAGTAGATGTCCGGCCCTGAACCCGAGCATCTTTCCAGACTTTTCGGAATCATACCCAGCCCAGTTTCCTTCGCTGCTCGTGCGCAATCTCGCACTGGGCAAATACTCCGTAACAAGCTCCGCAGTCGGCCTCTCCATGATCGTATTAGGTGCACAGATGTTAAACGCCTCATGACCGGCAAAGTTAGCTTCAACCGCGAGACGACACGCGAGAGCCGCATCGCGAACATCGATATAGGTCCACAACGGGCCGCTCCATCTCAAGGGGTTTTTTCGTCTCTCTTTGAGAGTCTGGTGCGTGAAGTCGGCGCAAATCCCGGCGAATCGCAGGCTGGCGATCTGCATGTCGCTCTTGCTCGCAAATGCGTCGCAGGCGCGCTCAACGACGAGCTTGGATACACTGTAAGGATCCTGGGGATTCAAAGGGTAGTCTTCATCCACGGGCAGATAGTCCGGAGCCGACCATCGCGAGGGATAATAGAAACCGTAAATCGTCAGACTCGATCCCATCACGAGCTTCTTGACTCCGGCGGTAAAAGCCGCCGCTATCACGTTATAACTCAGGGTTACGTTGTAACCGAATATTGCCGCGTCGCCGAGCACGTCGGGAGTTTTCCACGTACGAGACTCCGCATCGAATCCGTTGCTGGTATAGGGAAACTTTTTTCTGGCGAGATGGATCACCGCGTCGGCGCCTTCAAAGGCCTGGGCAAGATCCTCCGCCCGGAGCAGATCGATCACCGAACCGCGGCAGACGCTTTCCGAGATCGGCACTTTGTCGATCGACAGCACTTCGTGATCATAGTCGAGCAATTCTCCGATCGTTAGGTGCCCGAGCCTCCCGGCGCTGCCTGTTACCACGATTTTCATAGACTCTCGTTTAACGCTGTCGTAAAACTTTTGTCAAATGAAGGTATGCTGGATCCTTTCGCTGTTGGCATATGTGTATTCAAGATGGTTGCGATGTTCCCGATGCTTGACATGAAATGGTCGCTTCAATAGATTCCACGCAAGTCGTTTGTGCCGTCGCTGCGCTGATATAAAGGAAAATAGATGAGAAGAAGTCACTTGCGGTTAATATTCCTGGCGTGCTTCGCTTTATTGCCAATTTCTAACTTACAGCAAAGTTTTTCGGCGGAGGCGGCGAAAGTCATTATCGGTATGGATGCGCCGACGCTTTCCGATTTGCCGTTATCGGTAGCGCTCAAAAAGGATTTCTTTAAGCCAGAAGGCTTGAACGTCTTACCGGTGCTGTTCAGGAGCGGGCCCACCGCCATGCAAGCCCTGGTCTCGGGATCGATCCAATTCAGCACCGGTTTCGGAACTGGAACACGGGCAGCCATGGCGGGCGCGCCGGTCAAAGGCATCATTGGGTTCAACAATAAACCGGCATTCATTCTTTACGGGCGTAGAGAATCGGGCATTCGCTCGATCGCGGACATCAAAGGAAAAAAGATTGCCGTCACCGGCGTGGGCAGCACGACCGACTATGCCGCAAGAGCTATTCTAACTCATCACCACGTCGACCCTGATAAAGAAGTTTCGATCCTGGCTGTGGGCAGCGAGAGTGTTTTTGCCGCGCTTCAGAAGGGCGCTGTGGATGCCGCCATTCTTTGGGCTCCGGGTTTTGCCATCGCCGAGAAGCTCGGTATGGTCAGGCTCCAGTCGCTGGCCGACATCTTGGAGCTGCCCGGCTCAGGAGTCGTGGTCTCCGATCAGCTCATCAAGGAAAATCCTCTTCTGATCAAGAAATTTTTGCGTGGGACGATGCGAGGATTTCATTATGTGCACGATCCAAAGAATAAGGATGAGATCGTGAGTGCGATAACGAAAGATTTTAACCTCGAACGGGACGTAGCGGACACCAACTACAAATTTATGCTGAGTATCCTGTCGGCCGACGGCAATATCTCGCGGCGATCGATCGAAAACGGCATCGAACTTACGCGCCAACGCGTGAAGACATCGGAGTCGACCGGTGAACTGGCCAAGAAGATGTATGATTTCACTTTGCTGGAAGACGTTCAGAGAGGCAAATAATTTGATTATGGGAGAGGGTGTCATGGCGGAAGCAAGTCACGCGAAACTCAACCTGTCGGCAATTTGCCATGTCGGTGCCGATAGCGCCGGCGGTGAAATGTTTCGGCGCTACTGGCTGGCAATTTCCCGGGCCGAAGATTTAAAAGACATTCCCCTGGCAGTCAAGGTTCTCGGTGAGGAATTGGCGCTCTTCCGCGATGGCGCCGGCCGCCTCGGTCTCATGGGACTGCATTGCTCCCACCGCGGCACATCCCTGGAATACGGCGACATCGAGGAACGCGGCATAAGATGTCCTTATCATGGATGGCTTTACGACGTCGCCGGAAACTGTTTGGAGCAACCACTCGAGCCCAAGGGCAGCACGTTCTGCCAAAAGGTGAAGCATCCGAGTTACCAGCTTAAGGAGTTAGGCGGCTTGATCTTCGCTCACCTCGGCAAAAGTGATCCCCCGCCGTTGCCGCGTTATTCCACCCTCGTCAGAGACGACGGTATCCGTTTGACGCTGCCGCCGCGCCATTGGGATTACAACTGGTTCAACTTTTTCGAGAATACCATCGATTCGCTGCACGCGTTTTTCTTGCATAAGCCCAGCCGCGCCGATCGTTCGTGGGAAAATGCCTTCTGGGATTTCCCGGGCGACCACCATATTGAAGCTCTGCCGACTGAATATGGCTTGAAGACGATCGTGCACTGGCCGGGCCCAACACCGGATACTCTGTACGTCAGGCTCACGAGCCTCGCGCTGCCGACGGTCTTTTCTCTTGGCGGACGCGGAGTCGAGGAAGAAGGCTTTGAGCGCCTGCTGTTCGTCACGCCCGTGGATGACGATAACTTCATGGTTTTCAGCAGCGATTTTGTTCCTGACGGTAAGGACGACGTAATTAAGAAAAGGGACCAAACTCGCTATGCGCCGCCGACCGCGGAGCCGGTAAAGGAATATGACAAGCGCAAGAACGTGCCGTACCGAGGGCAGGTGTGGAAGGAGGACTACGTCTGCCAGTCCACGCAGGGAAAGATCGGCTACCGAAACGAGCAATTGGCAACGTCCGATCGCGGGGTGATATTGCTGCGAAAACTCCTCATGGAAGCGATCGATACAGTTCAGAAAGGCGGCGTGCCGATGGGCATCGTTCCGAAAGAAAAACAAAATGAAACCATTACCCTGGATGCCTTTCGCCGCATATTGCCGAAGTCCGATCTGAACCAAGTGATGCGGTCCACATGATACGAGTGGAAATGAATTCACTGCGACTTCTTCCGCTACGCCCTATTCTTAATTTAACGATTTGAACTTAGCGAAGCCGTTGAACGTTTTGAACGGCTTGAACGATTTGAACACGTTTCCGTTTTCAGGCTTTGATTTTCATTTCCGCCGCCAGAATTTTATTGTCGGGAGTGCCTTTCCAGACAACGTTTCTGGCCAACCCGTAAATTTCCGAGAGCGTATAGAGCGGCGCAAAAGGCACGTCCTCCATGAGGATGCGCCCCGCCTGCTGCAGAATGGCAACGCGCTTTTTGTGATCGCCGGTTTTTTGCTCTTCGTCGATGAGCTTGTCGAATTCCGGGTTGCTGTAACCGATTCGTTTGGATCCGCCGGTGCGAAAATACTGCTCGAAATAAGTATCGGCATCGCTGCCGTTGCTGCCGGCGTAGTAAAACGGCAGCTTGCCGCCATTGACACCATCTTTGCCCCAATAGACAGCGTATTCTTGAGAGACTAACTCGATTTTGATGCCGACTTTTCCCAGCTGATTGGCGATGACTTCGCAAACTTCTTTGCCTTTGAGATGGCGGTCCGGGGCAAAATAAAGCTTGATCTCGAGACCGTTGGGATAACCCGCTGTGCCGAGAAGCTCCCGGGCTTTATTCGGATCGTAAGGATAGCGCTTAATCTTCGGGTCGAAGCCAACCCAGTTCGAGCCCAACGGACCGTTCACCACGGCGCCGTTGCCGTCGTAGATATGCTTCAACATGACATAAGGATCGAGGGCATAGTTGATGGCTTGGCGCACGAGCTTGTTGTCGAAGGGCTTGAAGGCCACGTTCATGCCCAAGAAATACATCCGAAATCCCACCACCTTTTCTACCCGATTGCGCGGGTGCTTGCCGACCCGCTCGATGTCTTCGATCGGCAGATTGCTGATCACGTCCGCCTGACCCGCGAGCAATCCGGCGACCCGCGCCGCTTCCTCCTTCACCCCTTTCAGAATCACTTCCTTGATTTGCGCCTTCGTGCCCCAGTAATCGTCGTTGCGCCTCAACACCAAACTGCCGCCGCGCTGCCAACTGACATATTTATAGGGGCCGGTGCCGTTGGTGTGGTTGTCGAGCTGATCGCCGGCGTCCTTGGAGACAATAAAACGCGTCTCCAGGCGAGACAGCATAAGGGCATTGGGCTTCTTGGTCGTGAGGAGCACGGTATAGTCATCCGGGGTGTCGACTTCGACGTTTTGCACGTTCGATCCCTGCATGCTGCGCTTATCGTTTTGCAATCTGTCGATGGAATAGGCGACGTCCTTCGACGTAAAAGACGCGCCGTTGTGAAAGCGGATGCCTTTCCTCAGGTGAAAAACCCACTTTCTCCCCTGAAACTCCCAGGACTCGGCCAGCACGCCGACATATTCGTTGCGCCCGTAGTCCATCTGGATCAAGGGCTCTATGATGTGCCGCCAAATACCGGTGATGCCGCCGCCGCTATAGCCGTAGGGATGCAGCGAATCCAGACTGACTCCTTGATAGATGACAACGCGATCGTTGGACGCAGCCCAACCCATGCGCGCGACTGATGGCGCGATCAGAGCTCCCAACCCCAGGGCAGCGCCTTGACGCAAGAACCGACGTCGATCTAATGACGGGCTGCGCCTGCGCATGAGATGCCTCCTTAGCATGTGGTGCATTCAGAAAGCGGCCACGGCGGCGAATGTTTCAGTAAACTAATTGGCGTGATAGGTCGACAACTTCGCCGAAATTTACCAGAGCCACTTATATTCACCCACTTAAGTGGTGTCAATAAAATGTCTGGACTCGTGGGATAGTTTAAAACTCTTTCCTCTTTTAAGGCGATGGCGGAGGTGGGTAAAGGTTAACGCAGCGAAATGCGTGCGGCCAAGTCTGCCGCAAGCGGTTCCCCGTTTTCCTTTGTCTAGTTCTGCCGTTCTCGATCCATATTTGGTCAACTATTCACGCTGCTGCGTTCCTCCGTTCCAGCCGTTTAAAGTCGGACCTGGTTAAAAAGCTCAAGGGCAAGCCGAGGGGAAACTTCCACGTTTCCGGAATTCCGGAAACGCGGAAGTTGACAGCGATGGGTCTGAGGCGCCGATCCAGCACCTCAGGCGTGATCTGGCTCTTTGGAAATCTCCCGTCTATCTGGGTTCGATTGAGAGTTGGGAGATCTTCAGCGCGACACCAAGCGGCAATGTATTATCGCCGGTACTAAGAGCCGTGCCCAATCTTTCTATCTCCCACGATGAAACCTTTTCCGGGGGAGTGGCTTCTTTTGCGGCGACCAGTAATTTATCGGCCTGAGGCAGTTTGATCAGGTATTTGACATTGTTCCCGTCGCTTAGAGTCACCGAAAGAACCATCTGTTTGCCTTCTTCGGTTGCCAATGTTTGAAGCCCGGCAATTCGACTCGAAAGGCTGGTCTTGCTCACGGTATCCGCATAGAGCCAGATGAAGGCGCCGATAAAGGAGGCCATCACCAACCAGGCATACTGGCCGACCCGTTTCTGGCGCTTTGTCGACCGGCTTCTCTGTAGATCAAAGAATTTTCGATAAGATTCCTTTTCTGCCGTCAGTTTCTTCACTGGATCTTGCTCCGCCGAGCTCGGCGGTTGATTGAACCCGAGATCGAAGCTGTTCAGTATCATACCCAGGATCACCAATCCCAGTGGAACAGCGATTATAAATAGAGGATTCATAACTCTCCTTTTTCAGGCTCTTTCATAAGCCTTCGGATATTGGAAGAGGGAGGGGTCTGAACCGGGAATACATTCGTTGCCGAACCGGAGCGGAAGTCCATGCCAACGTTGGTCATGTCGACGGGCCTTCTACCTCTTGCGCGCCATTACAGATCTCGAAAATCTAATAGATTTTTCAACCTATTGCGATTAACCTAATCCGACTCAGAAGGCATTGCTGTCTAATAGTGAACAATGTTGAAAAGAATAAAAGACGTGAACGCAGCGTCATCAGAACGAACAATCCGGTTCCAAATGTTCCAATCGTTCAATCGCTGCGCTCCGTTCATCATGGGATCGGTCCGTTCCAATCGTTGCAAACGTTCCACCGCTACGCTCCGTTCAAGTCGTCACCGGAATGACATCATGGAAAATCCATGTTCCGGGAATGCTTGAAACGCTGAATGGAGCGAGGCGATTCAGATCCGTGGTTCTGCTCACTTGACCCATTTTCATGCAACCGATACTCTCGGGTTTTATGAAACAAACTATTCGGGTCACTATTAACGGACGACTTTATGAAGAAGACGTCGAGCCGCGTGTTTTGCTCGCGCATTTTTTGCGCGAGAATATCGGCCTCACCGGCACGCACATCGGCTGCGTGATCGGCGAGTGCGGCGCGTGCTCCGTGCTGCTCGACGGCAAAGTGGTGAAATCCTGTCTCCACTTTGCCGTGCAAGCGGACGGCCGCGCAGTGACGACCATCGAAGGATTGGCTAAAAACGGCGAGCTCGATCCGGTGCAAGAAGCCTTCGTAAAAAATTACGCCTTTCAATGCGGTTACTGCACACCGGGCATGGTGATGACGAGTTACGCACTCCTGCAAACCAATCCCGATCCCAGCGATGATCAGATTCGCAAAGCGCTTGCCGGTAATCTTTGCATGTGCACGGGCTACGTGCAGATCGTCGATGCCGTAAAAGAAGCGGCAAGGGGAATGAAAAATGGCTGAGTTCATCGGCGCTCGTAGCCGCAGCAAAGAAGGTCCGCGCCATGTGACCGGCCGGGGACTTTTTACCGACGACTTCATGTTGCCGGGCATGCTGCAGGCGATGATCCTGCGCAGCCCCCACGCGCACGCGAAAATCTTATCCGTGGATCCGTCCGAAGCGCTGAAGAATCCCAATGTCATGGCGGCGATCACGCCGAACGACGTCAAGCAGCTCACCAAGCCGTTCAAACCGGGACGATACGCCGCCGGCTTGAA
>Ga0114129_10004936_pt1 | contig 18812 bp, 16 predicted proteins | sample RhiMetdeltSRZDD1_FD_80071 | JGI IMG/M metagenome (GOLD analysis project Ga0114129, IMG submission 80071) | Populus rhizosphere microbial communities from Tennessee, USA - Rhizosphere MetaG P. deltoides SRZDD1 (version 2) (version 2) | ecosystem: Host-associated > Plants > Roots > Rhizosphere >...
CCGATGTCCGTCATGCGCGAGCTTGTGGCCGACAGCACCGACCTTGCGATGGCGATGTTGGACGTGCCGTCGCAGCTTGCAAAGCGGCTTGACTATATGAACGGCCCGCCGGAGCGCCGGCGGCGGGATCAGCGATATGAGCGGCTGATGTCCGTCGATAACTGGCGATGAGCGCGTGGTGCTCGCCCATGACTGGCGTTCCAGCAGGGACAGATCATGAAAGGCAGAGGCAGTGTTGTGAACGATTTACTCGAGCTTCAATCCCTGGGCACCCGGCGAGGCTTTCTCAAGTCGACGGGGCCGCGACGCTGGCGCTCGCCGCTCTGGCTAAGATCAAGTAGGCCGTTCTCGCCGTTACCGGTGCGTGACGGCAGGGCTGGGGCCTAGATCTGATTTCAGCATGTCAATCCGGTCCGCGTCGGCGATCCCCGCAATTTCAAACAAAAGACGACAGGCCTCACCAAGCATCTCTGTACCCAGATATTAGTTCAGCTGGGCAAACCTGCACCCGAAGTGTTTGTGTCACATGCAGGCTCTACGGGCGACCGCTGGCGTAACGCAGATCACAGGAGACCAATCATGACTGACCGCATCCCGACCATGACTCATGCCACCGGTTCGCCCGTGGTGGACAACACCAACATTCAGACGGCGGGCCCGCGCGGTCCGGCGCTGCTCCAGGACATCTGGCTGATCGAGAAGCTGGCTCATTTCGACCGTGAGGTGATTCCCGAACGCCGCATGCATGCAAAGGGATGGGGCGCGCATGGCACCTTCACCGTCACCAAGGACATCACCCGCTATACCAAGGCCAAGATCTTCTCGGAGATCGGCAAGCAGACGCCCATGTTCGCCCGCTTCTCGACCGTTGCCGGCGAGCGCGGCGCCGCCGATGCCGAGCGCGACATCCGCGGCACCGCCCTCAAGTTCTATACCGAGGAGGGCAACTGGGACATCGTCGGCAACAATACGCCCGTCTTCTTCTTTCGCGATCCGCTGCGGTTTTCGGACCTGAACCACGCGATCAAGCGCGATCCGCGCACCGGTCTGCGCTCGGCCGACAACAACTGGGACTTCTGGTCGCTCCTGCCGGAAGCGCTGCACCAGGTGACCATCATCATGTCTGATCGTGGGATTCCCAAGTCCTTCCGCAACATGCACCTGTTCGGCAGCCATACCTTTTCGATGATCAACGCCGCTAATGAGCGCACCTGGGTCAAATTCCACTTCCGCACACAGCAAGGTATCGAAAACCTCACGGACGAAGAAGCCGCCGCGGTGGTCGCCAACGATCGCGAGAGCAATGGGCGCGACCTGTTCAACGCGATCGAGAGCGGCAATTTTCCGCGATGGACGCTGTCGATCCAGGTAATGACCGAGCAGCAGGCCCGGACCCACAAGCACAATCCTTTCGATGTGACCAAGGTGTGGCCGAAGGCTGATTACCCGCTCATTGAGGTCGGGGTAATGGAGCTCAATCGCTATCCCGATAACTTCTTTGCGGAAGTGGAGCAGGCCGCATTCTCGCCGGCCAACATCGTTCCCGGCATCGGCTTCTCGCCAGACAAGATGCTGCAGGGCCGGCTGTTCTCCTATGGCGACACCCAGCGATATCGGCTCGGCGTCAATTTCAACCATATCCCGGTGAACGCGCCGAAATGCCCGTTCCTCAGCTACCACCGCGACGGCAAGATGCGGACGGACGGCAACCTTGGTGCGACGCCGACCTACTGGCCCAACAGCAAGGGCTCGTGGATCGATCGGAACGAGGCGCTGATCGAGCCGTCGCTGCCGATCGAGGGTGATGCGACCTATTGGGATCATCGCGTCGCTGATGATCACTATGAGCAGCCCGGCAACCTGTTCAGGAAGATGACCGCCCAGCAACAGCAGCTTCTCTTCGAGAACACCGCCCGCGCCATGGGTGACGCGCGCATCGAAGTCAAGCAGCGCTACATCGCCAACTGCGCCAAAGCCGATCCCGCCTATGGCGCGGGCGTCGCCGCCGCCCTGGGCCTCGCGCTCGACCAGGCTGCCGAATGACTGGTTTCCCTCCAGTAGGAGTAGCGGCATGAGCACGATCACTGCAAGGAAGCACGATCCCGCAAGCGCGATCCAGGGCATCGGGATCCCCGACAGCAAGCTGTGCCGGCAGATCACCGAGCTTGTCCGGGATACCGAGTCGGACCTGCTCTTCAATCATTCGAGCCGGGTTTATTGCTTTGCCGCGTTGACCGGCCTGCGACGTAACCTGCGGTTCGACAGCGAACTGCTCTATGCCGGCGCCATGTTCCACGACATGGGCCTGACACCTCGGCACAGCAGCCGAACCGAGCGCTTCGAGGTCGACGGCGCGAATGTCGCGCGCGACTTCCTTAAGGCCCACAACATCGCGCAAGGCGACATAGACCTCGTCTGGACCGCGATCGCGCTGCACACGACGCCGGGTATCCCCATGCACATGCACCCGATCATCGCCCTCGTCACCGCCGGCGTCGAAATGGACGTGCTCGGCATCGCCTATGAAGAGTTCTCGGATGCGCAGCGCAAGGCCGTGGTCGCGGCCTATCCGCGCACCCCTCATTTCAAGGAGGACATCATCCAGACCTTCTACGATGGCATCAAGCACAAGCCCGACACGACGTTCGGCAACGTCAAGGCCGACGTCCTCGCCGACAAGGACCCCAGCTTTCAGCGCGGCAATTTCTGCACTGTGATTCGGGGATCGCGCTGGACGGGCTGAGCAAGGCATCGGCCGATCTGGCAAACGTCCGCATCGGAAAATGTGCGCTCGCAACATGCCTCCGGCGTCCAGGCCGACGAGCTTTCACTTTGACGCTCGCAATGCTGCTGCGAGCAGAACGACGCAAGCCCATTTCTGGAGATCAGCAATGTCGAACTCTCTTGCATCCAAGGTCCTCGCGGAATTCATCGGCACCTTTGCATTCGTGTTCATCGGCGCCGGCGCCGCCGCGGTGGTCGGCGACGGTGTCGGCCTGCCCGGTATCACCGCGATTGCCTTCGCCCACGGCTTGACCATCATGGTCTTCGCCTTCGCCTACGGCACCGTGTCGGGAGGGCATATGAACCCCGCCGTCACTGTTGGCGTGCTCGCCGTCGGCGCGATGCGCGCCGGCGAGGCGGCCGGTTATATCGTCAGTCAGCTCGTTGGCGGCGTCATCGGCGCGCTCGTGTTGCGGGCCGTGCTGGGCGGCGCAGCTACCGGCCTCGGCACGCCCGCGCTCGCGCACGACCTCGCCCTGGGCGCCACGACCGTCGCGGTCTCGCCGGCAGCCGGATTCGTGATTGAGGCCGTGCTCGCCTTTTTCCTGGTGACGGTGGTGCTCAGCACTGCGGTTGCGGGCCGCGCTGGCAATCTCGCGCCGCTGGCGATCGGGATGACTCTGACCCTCAACATCATCATGGGTGGGGCCCTCACAGGCGCCGCCTTCAACCCGGCGCGGGCGCTGGGCCCGATGATCGTAACCGGCAATCTCAGCGATGCTTGGCTGTACATGGCAGCCCCGATCGTTGGCGCCATCGTCGCTGCCCTGGTTCACACCGGCCTCACCCGACTCGCCCGGCAGCCGGCGACGACGGCCGAGCCGGCTCAGCCCGTCCAGACACCGGCCGGCTGAGAATACTTGGACGCCCGCTATGGGCGCTCGGAAAGGTGACCCCTTCGCCGAGGATTACGTGTCTTGGTGCGACAGGGTTCTGATTGAGTGCAATGCCAATACGCTACGGCCTCTTTAATCTCGGCGGCCTGCTGGACGGTTCGTAGATGACGAGCGCGTTCCTCTTCCCGTGCGTTCGGGACAGCACGGATGCGTCCCTTCACGCCGGGCAGGTCTGAACAGGCTTCGACCGAACCTGTTGCCGGATTTGGTGAGCACCGCCCGCCGCACGATCAGTGTCGCTGCCCCTGGTCGGAAGTCGCGCAAAACTGAGCCAACCACGTCAAGAATGCGCAAGCCGTGTCCACGTGAAATGGCTACATCACCATCAGTCTGAAACTGGCGCGGAGGCCGTGTTGTGGACGATTGGCTCAGTCTTGCACATCTGATATCGCGGCGGCTTTTCCTCAAGACAACCGGGGTCGCGACATTGGCACTCACTGCTCCACCGGCGCTGGCTGAGACGGCGGCGGAAGCTGCGGTGCCGCCGAGCGAGCACGTAAGCCTCACGATTAATGGACGGCGCTATGCCATCGATCTCGACCCGCGCACCACTTTGCTCGATGCCTTGCGCGAGCATTTCGCGCTGACCGGCACGAAGAAGGGCTGCGACCAGGGACAGTGCGGCGCCTGCACGATCATCGTCAACGGACAGCGTATCAATAGTTGTCTGGCACTCGCGGTGATGCATGACGGCGACGAGATCACCACCATCGAGGGCTTGGCCGAGGAGGGCACTCTCGATCCGATGCAGGCCGCCTTTGTGCGCCATGACGGCTTCCAGTGCGGCTACTGCACCCCCGGCCAGATCTGCTCCGCCGTCGCGCTCTTGGCCGAACACGACGCGGGCTGGCCCAGCTATGTGACCGCGGATGTCGCGACCGCGCCGGCGCTGACCGATGCCGAAATCGCCGAGCGGATGAGCGGCAACATCTGCAGGTGTTCCGCTTACCCGAACATCGTTGCCGCCATCCGCGAGGTGAGCAAGGGGGGCCGTCAATGACACCGTTCCGCTACGAACGGGCGAGCGAGATCGCATCCGCCGGCGCATCGGCCGCCCAGCCTACGGCCAAGTTCATCGCCGGAGGCACGAATCTCGTCGACCTCATGAAGCTGCAGATCGAGACGCCGGCGCAGCTCGTCGACATCAGCCGGCTGCCGCTTGATCGCATCGAGGAGACGGCGGGCGGCCTGCGCATTGGCGCGCTCGTCACGAACAGCGCAGCTGCCGTCGACATGCGTGTCCGCCGCCGCTATCCGCTGCTCGCGCAGGCCATTCTGGCCGGCGCGTCCACGCAGCTTCGCAACAAGGCCACGACCGGCGGCAATCTGCTGCAGCGCACGCGCTGCGCCTACTTCTATGACACGACCAAGCCCTGCAACAAGCGTGTGCCCGGCTCGGGTTGCGCGGCGTTGGAAGGCCTCAACCGGATGAACGCCGTGCTCGGTGTGAGCGACCACTGCATCGCGGCGCACCCGTCCGACATGGCTGTGGCGATGACGGCGCTCGACGCAGTGGTGGAGACCATCGCGCCCGACGGTTCGGCCCGCACGATTCCGATCGATGCGCTTTACCGTCCACCCGGCAACACGCCGCATATCGAAACGGTGCTGGAGCCTGGCGAACTGATCGTCTCGGTGCTGCTGCCGCCGCCCCCCGCCGGTCGGCAGGTCTATCGCAAAGTTCGCGACCGCGCTTCCTTCGCATTCGCGCTCGTTTCGGTCGCGGCGATCCTCGACTTGGACGGCGACCGGGTGCGGGCGGCGCGTGTCGCATTCGGAGGCCTCTCATATAAGCCGTGGCGGTCGGCCGAGGCCGAGGCAGCGCTCGTGGGCGCGCCGGCGACCCGCGCGGCGTTCGATGCCGCCGGCACGGCTGCACTCCGAAATGCCCGCGGCTATGGCCACAACGACTTCAAGATCCCGCTTGCCCGCCGGACGCTGCGCGCCACGCTCACTCAAGCGGCCGGACTCGCGTAAGGAGATTTCACATGGCGCAAAGTGACAGTCCGATCGGCCGCCCGCTTAGCCGCGTCGACGGCCCTCTCAAGGTAACCGGCAGAGCGAAGTACGCGTTCGAATACGCGGTACAAGGCGAAGCCGCGTACGGTTTCATCGTGTCCGCGGCGATCGGCAAGGGTCGCGTGGTCGGCGTGGATGTGCGCGATGCAGAGCGCGCGCCAGGCGTGCTGCTGGTCTTGACCCAAGACAATGCACCGCCTCAGACCCCTTGGGGTCCGGTTGACCTGCCTGACCGCTTCGCGCGCGCGGAGCCTGCGCTCGACACCGATGCGGTGCGCTATTTCGGGTTCCCCGTTGCTTTCGTGGTTGCCGAAACCTTCGAGCAAGCCCGCGCCGCCGCCGCCCTGGTCCGCATTCGCTATGCCTCTGCGGCCGGGGACTATGACCTGCACGCGGCAGCGCCGCAGGCGGAGAAGCCGGACCAGATCGATGGCGGCGCGCCCCCTGACACTGCGGTCGGCGATTTCGCGTCCGCCTTCGCCGCCGCGCCGGTGAAGATCGACGCGGCCTACACCACGCCCTATCAGCACTCAGCCCCGATGGAGCCGCACGCGAGCATGGCGTTCTGGGAGGGCGAGATGCTCACCGTGTGCACGGCGGCGCAGTTGACGACCAGTCCGCGCGAAGGTCTCGCGCGAACGCTCAACATTCCGCCGGAAAATGTGCGCATCATCACGCGCTATATCGGCGGCGGCTTCGGCAACAAATTACCGTACTACGTCGACGCGACACTGGCCGCGATCGGCGCGCGCATGCTGCGGCGACCGGTAAAGGTGGCGATGACGCGCCCGCAGGTCTTCAACACCACGACGCATCGCAGCGCGTCCGAGCAGCGCGTACGGCTCGGCGCCGACCGCGATGGTCGTCTGACCGCCTATGCACAGGAAGCCGTGGCGCAGTCTGCACGCTTCGACACGTTCACCGAACCTGTCGCGCTGGCGGCACGCAGCCTCTATGCCGCGTCCAACCGGCTCACCCGGCATCGCCGCGCGCGGCTGGATTTGTCGCGTTCGGATTCGATGCGCGCGCCGGGCGACGCCATCGGGCTGTTGGCGCTCGAATGTGCTATGGACGAGCTAGCCGAGACTCTCTCACTCGATCCGGTCGAGCTGCGCCTACGCAATGATACGCAGATCGAGCCGGAACTGCACAAGCCGTTTTCCTCGCGCCATCTCGCCGAATGCTTGCGCGAAGGCGCCTCCCGCTTCGGTTGGGAAAGACGTGTCGCCAAGCCCGCGAGCGTTCGCGACGGGCGCTGGCTCGTCGGGATGGGCGTCGCTTCGGCAATCCGCGGCGACCTCCTGAAGCACGCGAGCGCACGCGCGCGCTTGGAGAGCGATGGCCGGTTGACCGTCGAGCTGGCCATGACGGACATCGGCACCGGCACCTATACGATCCTCACCCAGATCGCCGCCGAGACGATGGACTTGCCGGTCGATCGCGTCACGGTTCGTCTCGGCGACACGAATTTTCCCCCGACCGATGGCTCGGGCGGCTCCTGGGGAGCGGCGACTTCCGGTGCGGCGGTGCTTGCCGCTTGCCGCAAGCTCAAGGCCGGGCTCGGGTCCGGGATCACGGAAGCGGAGGGGTCGGTCACTCCGGCCGAGCTCGACAACAGCTACGCACACGACGCCTTCGGCGCGCATTTCGCCGAGGTCGGAGTGGATCGCGACACCGGCGAGGTCCGCGTTCGGCGCATGCTCGGCGTATTCGCGGCCGGCCGCATTCTCAATGCCAAGACCGCGCGCTCGCAGATGATCGGCGGCATGACCTGGGGCATCGGCGCGGCGTTGATGGAGGAAAATCAGGTGGACCTGCGCTACGGCTCGTTCATCAACCAGGATTTGGCGAGCTACCACGTCGCGGTGAACGCCGATGTCGGCGCAATCGACGCCGTGCTTCTCGATGAGGCCGACCCGCACGGCAGCCCGCTCGGCAGCAAGGGCTTGGGCGAGCTCGGTATCTGCGGGGCGGGCGCGGCCGTCATCAACGCCATCCATAACGCGACCGGCGCGCGCATTCGCGATTTCCCCGCCACGCCGGACAAGCTGCTTCCCGCGCTCGAAGCGCTGGACGACTAGCTTGTTTGAGGGGAGCGGAAATGAGCCGCAAACTTCGCTCTGCTCCGTCCGCCCTTGTGACGGCACGATTGCCCAAGTCGCGGCAAAAGCCATCAAGAGATTCTCGACCGAATGAATAAGTTGCGGATGGGTCCCCTCTCGACGTGAGAGCGGCCATCGCAAGCGCTCGAAGCGCTCGACGACTAGCTTGGATTCGCTCTCCCAGGCGCAAAGGACTCAAGTTTCTCTCAAACAGCAAGCGCTCGCCGTCGAATGATCGTCTGCTCATGCAATGTCTTGAGTGACCACGAGATACGGAACGTGGTGACGACATCGCGGGAGCAACCGCTGAGCGCACCGCAAGTCTACGATTGCCTCGGCTGCAGCATTCGGTGCGGGCGCTGTGCCCGCGCCGTCAAGCGGATCATCACCGAGGCCTCGATCGCCTGCGCTGAGCGGGCGGCCGAGGGCATGTCGGTTCTCAGGAATGGTGGTCATCTCGACCGTCAAGAGGATTGGATCCGCAAGTATTTAGAGCAAGACCAACCTGATGACGCCAATAACGGGCAAGTCATTTTCCGGTCTGCAGAGTAGATGAGACACAAGACGAGCGCATTTTCACTGGCTTCTCGAGGCCGGCGTTTGCGCGCCTCCCCAATCACGGAAAGCTGGAAATGGATACGCAAATCAGGGGAAAGCCAGTGGCGGATTTGCGAGATTATCTCGCCGAAGAGCGAACGTTTCTCGCGTGGATCCGCACTGGCATCGCATTAATGGCCTTCGGGCTTATTCTGGCGCACTTTGGGATCTCCGCGGATGAGCCGCACCCGACCCAAGGGGGCCCCGGCATCGAGCCGCATGAGTTCTCACTCTGGTTTGGGGCCGCCCTGATCACCGTGGGCGTGATCGTAAATCTCGCTTCCGCATGGCGCTATGTGCGCCTGGTCAGCCAATTGAACCTAGGTCAGGTCGTGCCCCGCTGCGTCTCCAAGCAAGGCGTGGTCGTGGCTATGTCTCTGGCGCTGCTCGGCATGCTCATGGCGATTTACATGGTTCGGGTCCTGCCGCAGCCGCTGAACACGCTGCATGCACAAGCGGTGCACATGCCCGCGTCCACAGGAGACCATGATGCACGGTTCAGATAAGCGTTACCTCGACAACACTGCTCCATTCTTTTCGGCAGGTCTGATCATCCGACAAAAGGAGCCGAAGAATCTGGAGGCGCCCTTCGATCGGATCGACTCCTATCTCACTCCGACGGAGCTGTTCTACATACGCAGCCATTTTCCAACGCCAAAGTTGGACCGCGCCTCCTATCAGCTGCGCATCGATGGTGCGGTCAGCCATCCGTTGACTTTGAGTTACGAGGACTTGCGCAACATGCGATCCGAAACGCGGGTCGCGACGTTGGAGTGCGCAGGGAATGGCCGAGTCTTTCTCGTCCCGCAGGTGCAGGGAGCACAGTGGGAGCTCGGAGCGGTCAGCAATGCGGAATGGACGGGCGTGCCCCTGCGAGCATTGCTGGAGCGTGCCGGTCTGGCGGAAGACGCTTGCGAGATCGTGTTCGAAGGAGCGGATCGCGGAATACCCAAAGAAGAGCCCCATCCGCCCGACCCGATCTCGTATGTTTGGAGCCTGCCGCTAGCCAAGGCATTGCAGCCGGAAGTTCTGATCGCGTATGCGATGAATGGTCGTGATCTTGCGCCCGACCACGGATTTCCGGTCCGCGCGATCGTGCCGGGTCATTATGGCATGGCTTCCGTCAAGTGGCTGACCCGCATCGAGGCCGTGCGTGAGCCGTTTCACGGTTATTGGCAGACGACGGATTACGCCTATTGGTCTTCGTCGGATGGAAAGCCGGTGCGGCGTGCGTTGGGAGAAATGCAACTCAAGTCGCAAATCGCGCGGCCGCGCGTCTACGAAACCGTGGCGCCGAATCGGATCTATACGGTTTGCGGCGCCGCATGGGCAGGCGACACCGACGTGACCGAGGTTGCCGTGAGCACCGATGGCGGCCAAACCTGGGCTGAGGCGGAATTTCTAGACCCGGTGCGACGGCATGCCTGGCGCCGTTGGAAATTCGATTGGCTTACACCGAAAACGCCGGGGCAGTACACGCTGCTGGCTCGCGCCAAGGACGCGGACAGTATGCTGCAACCTGACGAGCACGACCGGAACTACGGTGTCTACGTGATCAATCACTCTCTCCCAATTGAAGTATTCATAGAGGGTTCTGAAGGCCCGTGAAGCGGGCGCACGAACGGCGCGCAGCACCCAGAATTGTGTCAGCCCGTCCAGATTCGGCAGCGCACCGAGTGCGCGACGAATCTACACATCACGAACAAATGAGAATGCGCTAGTGGAACGCAGCTTTTCCCGAAATAGGCAAGGTGATGTGAAGCGTGGCGCCGCGAGGTGCGTTCGCGGTGGCCCAAATCCGCCCCTCATGCGCTTCAATGATTGAGCGGCAGATCGAAAGTCCTATACCCATGCCGGTCGGCTTTGTGGAGTAGAACGGCTCGAACAAGCGGTTGAGAGACTCCGGTTCGAGTACCGGACCTGAGTCGCTCACCGTGATTGAAATAGAGGCGTCTCGGCCTTTGTCCGTGGCAATCTGCAGCTCTCGCTTCCCTTCGTCCGCGCTGCTCATGGCTTCGACGGCATTCGTCACCAAATTCATGATGACCTGCTGCAGCTGAATGCGATCTCCCCGAATGGGCGGCAAGTCTCTACCGAGGTGTGTCTCCAGCGAGACATCGTTCCTCAGGATTTCGCTGCGGGCCAGTGCGATCGTCTCGACGATCACCTCGTTTATATCCAACAGGTCCGCTTGCGCAGGCGCCTTCTTGACCAAGGCACGGATGCGCTGGATGACATCGCTGACCCGCCGGCCGTCCTTGATGATGGCCCCGAGCGCATCGGAGACCTCGTCCAGATCGGGCGGCCGGGCCCGCAGCATACGCGACGCAGCATAGGCATTGGTGACGAGCGCACCGATAGGCTGATTGACTTCATGCGCAATCGACGCCGTCAGCTGACCGACGGTTACGACGCGGTTGACATGCGCGAGCTGGATCCGCGCGTCGCGGAGTTTTTCAGCGGCCAGTGTTTGCTCGGTGAGATCGCGCGCGACTGCAAGCGCCGCATCCACCCGCTCCGACTCCAGCTTTAACGGCGAGTAGGTCACAACCCAGAATCTGCGACCCCCGGGATTGTCGAACCATTCTGCAAAGCTGACCTCTTGTCCCGCGAAACATCGATCCAAATTTGGTTTGACCACTCGATCGAAGGTTTCTCTGCCAACGATATCTCCGACTTGCATGCCAACGACCTTCTCGGCCGGTATTCTCCAAACCCGCTCATAGGTGGGATTGGCCCGTCGATACCGGTAATCCCGGCCGATGATGGATACGAGGTCCGGTAAGCGCTCGGACACCTGTTCAGTCAGATACTCCTCCCGCTTCCGATCGGTGATGTCGGTGGAGGTACCCACCACTTCGACGACATGGCCCGATGGGCTCAAAACGGGATGGCCGACGGTGTGAATAAATCTGATCGTGCCGTCCGAATGCACAACTCGGTGTTCTAGCTCGTAATCCCTGCGGTCGCGGATTGTTTGCTCCATCGCTTGCATCACTGTTTCACGGTCGTCCGGATGGATGCGCCGCACCCAATCGCCCGCGCCCGGCATCCCCGCTGCGGGATCGAAGCCAAACAAGCGGTGATGTTCCTCGGAGGAATAGGTCATCCGCCGCTTCGCGACGTCGTATGCCCAGCTGCCTGTGTGCGTGATCTTCTGCGCCTCCGCCAAATAGGCCTCGCTGCGCTGCAGGGCTTGTTCGGCGCGCTTGCGATCCTCGATATCGGTTGCCGTTCCGTACCATCGGACGATCTTTCCTGAGTCGTCGCGCAGCGGCCTGCCGTGGATCAGGAACCAACGATATTCACCATCGGCAGCTCTTCTTACACGCGCTTCATTCTCGAACGGCGCGCCGGTGGCCAGCGATACGCCCCATCTTTCCATCTGACTCCCGATGTCTTCGGGATGAAAGGCCCCTTGCCAACCCGAGCCGGCCGAGTCCTTTGCAGGCAAACCCGTGTATTCCGACCAACGTTGATTGACGAAAGCCCAGGATCCATCGGGCAGAGCGCTCCAAGCCATGGTGGGAATGGTATTGATAACAAGCCGAAGGCGATCCTCGCTGCTCTGTAATGCTTCTTCCACGCGTTTGCGTTCGCCGCGTATCAGCAGCGCCCTCACGCCATGGCTGACGTCGTCGGCTAGATGGCTGCGCAGCCTGCTTATGGTGCAAGCCAGATACGAGGCCACCTCGGCGTAGAGTTCGATTTCGCTCTCCTCGAATGCGCCATCTGTTCCAGCGTAGAGGGTGAGCGCGCCGCGCAGATCGATGAGCCCCCCGCTCCGGGTATCGGCAACCAAAGGGAGCGCAACACAGGAAAGGTAACCGAGCGCCAAGGCCTCGGTTCGCCCATGGGAAAACATCGGGTCTGTGCGGGTATCTTTGACCCAACAGCGATTCCCGGTCCGAATCGCCTCACCGACTGGTCCTTGTCCGGCAAGCGTAGGAGCCCAGGAATGCTGAACGCGTTGCAGGTAGTCCACGCCGTTGCCGGCACTTGCCACCGGCCGCACGGTTTTTTCGGCATCATCTTCGCAGTAGCCGATCCAGGCCAGACCAACCTCGGGTGTCTCCACCAAAATTTGGCAGATTGCCTGCAATAGTTCCTGTTCACCACGAGCGTGGAAGAGTTCGCGGTTGCATCGACTGATGGTCCGCAGGCTGCGCTGGAGGCGCGCCACGTCGTTCCGAACTTGCCTGCTCTTGTTGTCCATCTCTGCACAACTTACGCCAATTCCCACTCACCAAGAGCATGCAAACGGGAGCGCTCTGCAAAGCCGGACCTAGTCGAGGCCCAGAACTTTTGCGGCCAAAAGCGTACCCGCAACGCGCGATCGAATCTTCGCGAATGCTGTGTCTCTCGAGCGAGATGTGTCGTCGCTGAACGGAGCGAAGCCGCAGTCGTCCGTCGTGCCCAGTTGTTCGAGCGGAATGTGTTTCGCGGCCTGAAGCACTCTGTCTCTGACCTCATCCGGCGTCTCTATCCGCGGGTCCATCACATTGATGACGCCCACAAAGATGCACTGGTCCGGCTTCATGAACTTGCGGATGGTTTTCAGGGCATGTTCACGATCAGGTTCGCTCGCCAACTGCACATAGAAGTTTCTCGCCTCCAGTTCGAACAAGCTGGGCAGCAGTGCTGCATAATCGACGTCCTGGCTGTGGGTCGAGTTACGGTCCGAGCCCGCACAGGTATGAATGCCGATTCGTTGTCGCTGCTCGGCGGAAAAGCGTTCCAGCAGCAGATTGTTCAACTCGATAAAACTGCTCAGCAGTTGTCCCGTCGGGTCGAGCCTGAGCGAAAGCCGCGCTTCGGTGAAGTCGATCTGCACCACGTGAGCGTCTTTGTCGAGACAGCGCTTGATTTCACCTTCCTGTTCGCTGAGCAGCTCCTCGAAGTACTCGTCCCGCGAATAACCGGTTATCCCCTCCTGCGGATAGAGAAGACTCAAAGCAGAGGGAGAGGCCACCGCCTGCTTGACGGGTACGTGGGCATAGCGCTGGGCCGTGTCCAGGTAGGCGTCGGCCGGGATCCGGTATCGGAATGGTCCTTGGGTCAACCGAGGAAACTGTCGAACATGCCCATCCGCGAACAGAATCGGAATGCCGTTCGCGGCAATATTGCTCAGGCCGCGAATGGGATACGTGGCGAAGCTTTCCTTTCCTTGCTCGCCGTCGGTCACGACGGGCGAGCCTGCGGCTTCGAGGCGCGAAACGGTATCCTGAACAGCGGTCTCGTAATGCGATTGCAGCTCCGCCTGCGAGATGCGTCCGGCTTGGAAGGCGCGCGTTGCTTCGATGAGGACCCGCGGCCGGGGGATACTTCCGATGGGTTCGGTTGGGATTGCCACGGCTGAGGCTCTCTGTGCGGCCATGCCGCTCGCCCGGCCCCTCAAGCCCCGACCGCAAGCCTACATCGAAACACGCCTGAAGCACTAGTGGAACAAGAAACAAGCGAGGAATGAAGCCAACGCAAGAGACAATAGAACGATCAAGATCATATGTGAAAACAGTTGAGATGAGATCGCGCCGGCGATTGGGAGCTGCTTTGCAACTGCCTTGAGCAGGCGTCTGATTGGCCTAGAATGCCAGGGCCTACGGGTGGGACAGCATGGTGACCCAGCGCAGTTCGTCAGTGAAGCCGGTTGAGAGCACGGACCGGCCCATCGTCTTCGTCGTGGACGACGACGCATCGATGCGTCAGGCGCTGGCGCGGCTTTTTCAGTCGGTGCAATTGCGGGTCGAAGTATTTGCATCGCCGCAGGAGTTCGTGCAAAGCGAACGCCCGAATGTTCCAAGTTGCCTCGTGCTCGACGTCCGGCTGCCGGGAGTGAGCGGCCTCGACTTCCAGGCCGAGCTGGCGAAGGCGGACCTTCGAATCCCCATCGTGTTCATTACCGGACATGGCGATATTCCCATGACGGTGCGGGCCATGAAGGCCGGTGCCATCGATTTCCTCGCCAAGCCGTTTCGCGATCAAGATCTTCTGGATGCCGTCACGGCCGCGATCCAGCGCGATGAAAAACGCCGTGAACAGGAGAACAGGCTCACGGACCTGAAGACGCATTTCTCATCGCTGACCTCTCGCGAGCGCGAAATCATGGCCTTGGTGGCAAGCGGGCTGATGAGTAAACAGATCGCAGGCCAAATCGGGCTCAGCGAGATCACCGTGAAAGTGCATCGCAGTCACATCATGAAGAAAATGGGGGCGAGATCGGTGGCCGATCTGGTCAGGATGGCCGAAGCGCTTGGGGTGAAACCCGAACATTGAGGCAGCAGTTGCGCCTGACATTCCATTGAGAAAGGGGCTTGTAGATCAGGTGTCGACCGGGAGCCGCCTGCAGGGGCATCCTCCGGCACCGGTCAAACATAGCTAATTAACAGGGCTCACCCTTCTCGAAACCTAAGTATAGTTCTCCATCTGCAAATCCCGCCCTAAGTTATGTCCGAGGCGACGCTGTCGGTGCCCCCGCCTTTTGGCCCGGGACTCGAGAGAAGGTCAGGTGGTGTGGCAGAGGTCCCGGTAATCTCGATCATCGACGATGATCCTTCGGTGCGGACCGCGACAGCACGGTTGCTGAGATCGATGGGATTTTCGGTCTACGCGTTCGCTTCGGCACAGGAATTCTTGTCCTCACCCCAATTGCGCCAAACCTCCTGCGTCATTGCCGACGTGCAGATGCCCGGCATGAGCGGCGTCGAGCTGCAGGAATATCTGATCGCGCACGATCATGGCATGCCGGTCATTTTCATTACTGCCTTCCCGCATGAGCGCGTTCGCGAGCGAGCCATGAAGGGCGGGGCAATCTGTTTCTTGAGCAAGCCGTTCGATGAACCGCAATTGCTCGAATGCGTGCAGCGGGCGCTCATGCGGCGCCAAAGCGCGGGTGGTCCGCCTGGCACCGCGTAGTCCGGACCGCACTGGATCGAAAGCGCGCCGAAGATGCGCCACAGAACGCAACAACGTCTGCGGTTATCGCAAGAACATGATCCGATGAGCTCTCGGGCAACAGCATCGATGATGCCGCATTCTATCCAAGTCCCCTCGGAAATCGTTCGGAAGTGGCAGGAGGTCGTGGATGTGCTTGCCGAAATCATGCACGTCCCCTCCGCGTCGATCATGAGGGTTGACCCTCCGCACATCAAGGTTTTCGTCTCCAGCGCGTCCGCGGGAAATCCTTGCGAGCCGGGTTCTGTCGACACGGGACCTTATTGCGCGACCGTGATGAAGGCCCGTCAACCGTTACTTGTCGCTGATGCTCGCGCGAACGAGGCGTGGAAATCGAACCCGCATGTGCAACAGGGGATGATCTCTTACCTGGGTGTTCCGATCAGCTGGCCCGATGGCCAGATGTTCGGAACCATTTGCGTTCGCGATAACAAAAGGAACGAATATAGCGAGGCCTATCTCAAGCTCCTGCTGCACTTTCGCGACGTGTTGCAGACTGACTTGAAATCGTTGACCAGACTGCAGGGAGAGATCGACGCTCGCGAAGCGAAGATCCGGCGCCTGGTCGACGCCAACATCATCGGGATCTTCGTCTGGGATGTCGAAGGTCGGATTCTCGAGGCCAACGAAGCATTTCTCCGCATCATACAATATGATCGTGAAGATCTCGCCGCGGGTCGCGTGCGCTGGGCTGACCTGACGCCGCCGGAATGGCGCGACGACACCGCACGGCGTGTGGCGGAAGTGATGGGCACCGGAATCGCCCAACCGCGCGAGAAGGAATACTTCCGGAAAAACGGCAGCCGTGTGCCCGTGCTGATCGGCGGGACCGCGGTCGGCGAAGAACCACAGCAGGGCATCGCCTTCGTGCTCGATTTGAGCGAGCGCAAGCGGGCGGAAGCGCAAGCACGCGAGAGCGAGCGCCGCTACCGCGAGATGCAGATGGAGCTGGCGCATGCGAACCGCGTCGCAACGATGGGGCAGCTTACGGCCTCGATCGCCCATGAAGTGAAGCAGCCTATCGCCGCGACCGTCAGCAATGCTCAGGCGGGGCTGCGCTGGCTCATTCGTGAGCCGCCCGATCTGGAGGAGGTGCGGCAGGCGCTCGCTTGCATCGCAAAGGACGGCAAACGGGCGGGCGACGTGGTCGGTCGGATCCGGGATCTCATCCAAAAGGCGCCTCCGCGCAAGGATCGCTTCGACCTCAACGGCGCGATCCGCGAGGTGATTGAGCTTACCCGTAGCGAAGCAATGAAGAACGGCGTCTTGGTGCAGACGGAACTCACGGACAACTTGCCGCTCATTGACGGAGATCGGGTGCAACTCCAGCAAGTGATGCTGAATTTGATCGTCAACGCCGTCGAGGCTATGAGCGGCCTCACCGAGGGGCCACGCGAACTGCTGATCAGCGCCGGGAAAGCCGAGATGGGCGGCGTGCTCGTGACCGTGCGCGACTCGGGTCCGGGACTGGCGCCAGCGGCTCTTGAGCGCCTGTTCGAGGCCTTCTACACGACCAAGCCGAACGGCTTGGGGATGGGGCTGTCGATCTGCCGCTCGATCGTCGACGCGCACGGCGGACGGTTGTGGGCGAGCGCGAGCGCGCCCCGCGGCGCGACCTTTCAATTCACGCTCCCTATCGATTCAGCCCGTAGCCCTTAGGACGCAATGCGCTTCGCTTATTGCGCCCTACGCGCTTTTAGAAAGCGAAGGCGTTCAGGACCAGGGTGCACGTGAAAAGGGCACCCAAGATCAATCCAAACAACTGGGTGATCTTACGCTCGCTCATGTCCAGCCTCCGCGATCTTAAATCTGGCGCCGTAACCGGCGTCAGACGCCGCCGGGCGGCACGTAGCAAAAGACCTGGCCGCCAACCCCGATGAAGATGATCCCGTGTCCGGTCGGGTTTCCTTCGTCCCATTTGATCTTGTGGTTCGGGACGACGATTTTTTCGCCTAACTCACGGGGTGGGCGGCCGAGCGGGCCATCCGGCCGCTCGTCGGTGATGATGGCCACGTAGCGATCTCCGTCCACCTCGAAGCTGTCGGCCCAATAGGCGTCGGCTTCGCCACAGCACGACATGAACGGGGCGTCGGGCTGCATGAGGCTTTGAAACCACTTGCGCACCTGCGGCGCCTGGTTCTCCCATTGTCCAAAGTCCCGCGCCGCCGCCGGCGACGCCACAAGCATGAACGCAATGATGATGCCGAGCATGGTTGCCTCTCCAGCCACGACTCTTGGGCTAGCCTGAACTCTCGATATGTGGATCGCCCGCGGATTTCGCTTGCGAGGAATTGCTGCAAATAGACCGGTTTTGCACCGATCGGCGTGCCGGGCGCGGTCTCGCCTAGGCACACGCGCGCGGATTGGGGTGCGCACCGAATCACAAACCAAAGTATGAGCGTCGCAACCGCGGTATGGAGGAGCAACAAACGCGAGTATGGGCGGCCAAAACCACAGGGTCAGCTGCGCCAACCTCTGTACGATTGAGATGCACGCGGGTGCGTGACCTAATCGCCGTCGAGGGCCGGGGCTTCTTCTCGGCAGGAGGCGACACATGAAATTCGTCTTGGTGAATGGCAGGAGGCCGCGTCCGGAGAGTTGCTGCGCGTTGTGCTGCGAGTCGATCGGCGAAAACTATCTGCGCGAGCTTGCCACGCGTCTCTCCTACTGCAGTTACGAGTGCTATCTCGGTCACTGCAAGCTCTCCGTCTCAGTCCTCAAAGAGCGTGCGAGGGCGTCATGACGATCCAGCAAGATGTGCGTCCTATGCGGGCTGTGGTGCGGTCGCGGCAAGCCTGTGATCACTGCGGCGGGCCATTCGGGATGGTGACGCACCGGTGGTGGGGCAGCAAGTTCTGCAAACGCCGGTGCAAGGATGCATACCTTCGCGAAATCACGCTGGACCGGGATACAGTCCATCGCTGGTGCGGATTGCTGCGCGTGATCTCGCGAAGTCGGAGCCGTGTTGCGCCCGCGTAGCGTCGGCGCACCACTCCTTCCGCTGTGAGAACCCGCAGACGACGACTAGCTGCAGCAAGCGACGGCCTGAGCGGCGGCACTGGCCGACAGGGCAATTAAAACACAATTCGGGCAAGAAGGACCGCGCCCTACGGGGCGGGAATCGATCCGCTGCGAGCTTTCGGCGAGGAGTGGCCGGGACGAGCTGCGTAACTTTCGTGTCGGCAGCGCGGATTCTCCCCGCATCATCAGGCCTTGTGCATGACGCGGCGAGCGCCCAAACTTTGGAAAAGAGCGCGGGAAACTGAACCCTCGGTCACTATGGACGCAATTTTTGAAGCAATGCTTTCACTGAGTCAGGCCCGAGCTTAGCGGAGTGTGTGATGGAAACCCCGACGCCTGAGCTGAGCGGGTAGCGCCCATGGCACACAGCGAGGTGTCCGACGCAGGCATCGCCGCGCCCAAGGCGCGTAGCGAGCCGGTCAAGAAGCTCAGCGAAGCGGCC